>Ga0208269_100771_pt1 | contig 10733 bp, 8 predicted proteins | sample LakWasMe88_LOW11_2_FD_183912 | JGI IMG/M metagenome (GOLD analysis project Ga0208269, IMG submission 183912) | Freshwater sediment methanotrophic microbial communities from Lake Washington under simulated oxygen tension - Sediment Metagenome... | ecosystem: Environmental > Aquatic > Freshwater >...
AATCGTTTCCACTTCAATATTCTTTAATTTTGCATGAAGCGGGTAATCACGGATATATTCTACAACATCGTATGCAATTGATTTGCAATTAGAACAATCGATTATCACCTTTGCATTGCCCGGAATCACTTCCAGCACTTTCAAGATACTCGCTTTATTAAAGAATGAGATCTCTTCAGCCAACACAATATGATGCACCTCACGACCGTCCTGCGTGGTTGTGGTTTCTTTCATATAGTGCGAGTTACGGTAACTATGATGCAAGGTATAAAACACACCAACCACCAAACCTATCGCAATACCCGTTAATAAATCTGTCAGTAAAATCGCTGCAACTGTCGCAATAAATGGTGCAAACTGCTCCCAGCCTAATTTGTACATATGTGCAAACAGCGATGGCTTGGCTAATTTATAACCCACCATAATCAAGATAGCTGCCAAGCTGGCTAAAGGTATCATATTTAAAAGGCTAGCAATGGTTACCGCACTCAATAATAACCAAATACCGTGCAAAATCGCTGACAATTTAGTTTTAGCGCCAAACGTGATATTAGCAGAGCTACGTACAATCACCTGTGTAATAGGCAGGCCGCCAATCAGGCCAGACAGCACATTACCAATCCCTTGCGCTTTCAACTCCTGATTAGTAGGGGTAATACGTTTCAGTGGGTCTAGCTTATCCGTGGCTTCCACGCACAACAGCGTTTCCAAGCTTGCTACGATTGCCATCACCACCGCAACTTTATAAATCTCTATATTGGTGATTTGTGAAAAGTCTGGCGTTGTAAACTGCCCAAGCAAGTCGCCCACGCTATGTGCTACTGGCAGATGCACAATTTGGCTGTCTGCTAAAGTGAAATTGAGAATACCGTTTTGAAACAGCCAGTTAAACAAAATACCAACCAGCACTACCACAATCGGCCCTTGCAGCAACTCAAATACGCGATGCTTCTTAGATATTGTTGTGTCCCATAACACTAATATCAGCATAGACACTGCAGCAATTAACAGCGCACCTGGCGTTAACAAGGCCCATGCATCCACTAGGGCAGAAAAAGTATTGCTACCATCGGCCTGTACAAAAGATTCGCTACCTTGATAATCAAAATCATAGCCCAGTGCATGCGGTATTTGCTTCAACACAATCAGCAAACCAATACCAGTTAGCATACCCTTAATCACTGAAGATGGTACAAAGTACGCAATAAACCCAGCTTTAAAATAGCCTAACAGAAACTGAATCACGCCAGCTATCACCACTGCCAGTAAAAAGGCCTGAAAGGAGCCCAAGGTACCAATTGCAGTCAGCACGATGACAGCCAAACCTGCAGCCGGGCCGCTTACACCAAGCTGAGAGCCGCTAAACATCCCCACCACAATACCGCCCACGATACCGGCAATTACACCAGCAAATAATGGTGCGCCTGATGCGAGTGCAATACCTAAACACAAAGGCAGCGCGACGAAGAACACCACGATACTCGCAGGCAAATCATTTTTAAATTCACTAAACCATGTAGCTATTTTCATTATTACTATCTCTACAATATTATTTCTGAGCCAAGAATGGAAACTATGTCACTGACACGTGACATAGCCTTAATTTAGTTAATGTTATCTAACCTTGCTTTCCATGTAAGGTCTGGAGCCTAGAAACTTAGTTTTGAGTACGTCATGCTTATCCGACTTATTATCTTCCACCACCTCGGCCTTAGTATCTGTGACTGGCTCTGCCTTATCTTTTTCCACGTCTTGTGTTTCACCGGCAGACGCACTTAGCGCAAACATCAAACCTAGCAACCATACTGACAATACTTTCATTCTTTTCTCCTAATCTATCTTTCTAAGTGTTGTATCTGAAACCAAACTGCACTGATTCATTAACAACGAGAGCCATTGTATAGAGAGAGATTGCAACAAAAGTCTACCGATATAGGTATATCAGTATATACTGAACGGCATATACAACATCCACATACCGGTATTATGGAAAGCGCTAGAGAGTTTCGATTAAATAATCGCGAATCCCAGGCAAAAGAAGCACAAGTCAGACTGTTTAATGGCTTGGGTGCTGCTCTGTTTGAAGATGGCTGGAAAACAGATTCGCCACAATATTTTTTAGATTTAATTGCAGCATACATTGCAGCAGAGCATGGCATCATCGCCACAGAGTCTGCAGGAAAGCTCAATATCGTAGCTACTAAAGGGCAGACCTTACCGCAAGGGACGCGTGTACCTATGTTAGGTATTTTTGCTACGCTATTAAAATACCCAGTTAAATTTAAAGCCCACCAGTATCAGGGCAGTATGTTCTGGACCTATACGCCTAGCGACATTGACCAAGAATACCTCATCCCTATTGCTATCGGTCAACAGTCAGTCGGCCTCATCGTACTATCGGGCCAGAACCTACAACTCACACCGCATGAACTTATCACACTGCAATCAATCAGCGGTATTCTAGGCTTAGCGCTAAAACAAGCATCAAGCATGAGTAACGAAGATAAAGACCTCACCGTTATTGAACGGCTAACCCCCCGAGAGCGCGAAGTATTCGCCTTACTGCCATCCGGCTTAAGCAATCGGGAACTAGCCACCAAACTAGGAATCTCAGCCGGTACCGTTAAAATTCACGTAGAAAGGGTTTTAAGCAAACTCAATTTACGGGATAGAACCCAAGCCGCAGTGAAGGCTTACGAGCTTGGCTATCGAGCCTAACACCTACATAATATTCAGATGAAACTAAACGCATACTTACAGCAGCTACGAGCGCCGTCATCCATTTGGCAAGACTTGCCATTGCGGATTAAAGGCCCGATTGTGATTGCATTGCCACTCACCATTTTGCTTTTATCACTGCTCTCCCTTTATTTGCATGAAAAACAAGCCGCCATACTCGAAAATAAACTCAGAGTTGCACTGCAAAACCAGCGTGATATTCAAGCGGTACATACCCAGCTGGTAGAAGCCTCTACCGGTGTGCGTGACTATTTGCTCACTGGAGAAAAGTCTTTCCTAAACTTTTACGTTCAAGCCAATAGCAAGCTGGCCTCTACACTGAGTAAGCTGGAAGCCGAACTGGAAGATGAAGAGCAAATAGCAAGGCTCAGCCGTATCAAACCGCTGGTTAATCAAAACTTAGCCGATTTAGCAAAACTCGCCAGCAGTAATTTGGAGATTGATAACACCGCACTGGTAAAACAATTTAGCGTACAGGGTAAAACCTTAAATAACCTACGCACGTTAATAGAGGAAATGAGTACGCGTGAGGCAAAGCTCGTTGCAGATGATCAAAAGCAAGTGAACTATGAGCGGCAGCGCAACATCAACCTCACCATTATTTCAGCATTGGCGGGTATTTTAGGTACACTGGCTAGTGCATGGGTGTTTTCCAGAACCATCGTCAAACGAGTGCAGCTAATTCGCGACAGTGCCGCGCATTTAGCTAGAGGCGAAGCGCTCGCTCTCCCCTCCATCAGCCAAGACGAACTGGGCCAATTAGCACATGAGCTTGACCAAGCCGCCCAGTTGCTCAGCAACAGCATGTATGAATCAAACTTGGCAAAGCTGCAGGCACAGGAAGCTAATGCAGAAAAAAGCATTTTCTTATCAAGAACTAGCCACGAGCTAAGAACGCCGCTGAATGCTATTTTAGGCTTTGCACATTTGCTGGAAACTGACTTAACCGACCTGAAGCAAAAGGAAAGTTTGTCTATGATTTCTGCCGCCGGCAAGCACCTGCTTAAACTGATTGACCAAGTATTGGATATTGCCAGAATTGAGTCTGGAGATATGCAGATTGATATTCAGGCATGTGATATCTCGGCACTGCTAGATGAAGCAACGCATTTTATGCACCCGCTTGCCAAGGCGCGGGACATTCAGATTAAAACCTACTACCCGCCTGACCTCGTTATTGCCACCGATAGGCAAAGGCTACTGCAAATTGTGCTTAACTTAATTTCTAACGCACTGAAATATGGCCCCGCCCATGCCAAGGTGTATGTACAGGCTTACAAGAAAGATGACAAAGTCATCATCGAAGTAGCGGATGAAGGCAAAGGTATCCCCAAATCTATGCATCACCGGGTGTTCACCCCGTTTGAGCGCTTGGGTGCAGAGAATACTAAAGTCGAAGGTGTAGGCTTGGGGCTAGCGCTCAGCAACCAGATGATGGCAGCACTGGGCGGTGAGATTCATATCGCGACTGATAAAAGCTTGTTCCAGCTCACCTTACCTTACCAACAGCTTGCCGCAGTGCCTCAAGCAGCAATTAACACTCCGTCAACCTTAAGTAATATCTCATTGCAGCATCAGGCCAAAATTCTATATGTAGAAGATAACCCAAGTAACCGAGCGCTTATCGAGGCAATTATTGCCAGAAATGCCAACTTTCACTTGTATGCGGTTAGCACCATTCAAGAGGCCAAGAGTTTCTTGGTAAAATCCACACCCGATATCGCCTTAATCGATTTGAACCTACCAGATGGCTCCGGCGTCAATTTAGTTGAGCATATTCAAAACAAGGCCAAGCATGCACATATCCCTATCCTGATTCTATCGGCAGATGCAACGCCCGCAAGTATTGGCAGGCTAAAAAGAATGGGAATACACGAATATTTTACTAAACCTTTAGATATTGCAGCATTTAACCAAACGCTCAATAAACTACTCAATTCGATTGAAAAAAATGAACGAAAAGCTAATTCTTAACGCAAAAATTCTCATCATTGATGATTCTGATGCTAATTTACGCCTGCTCGAAGAGCTACTGGCCAGAGAGGGCTTCACCCAAGTGCTCAGCACCACAGACCCAACGCGCGCGATGGACTTATTTAACGCCCTGCAGCCAGACATTATTCTGCTAGACCTGATGATGCCAGAGTTAGACGGCTATGCCGTGCTAGAACAGTTATCTAAGCGTATCACGCCGGACGAATACCTACCAGTGTTAGTACTCACCGCAGACAGCACGATTACCGCCAGAAGAAAAGCATTATCGCTAGGTGCCAAAGACTTCCTCACCAAGCCATTTGACTCGATTGAGGCGATGCTAAGAGTATGGAACCTACTAGAAACTCGCATGCTGTTTCGCGCATTAAAAGCACACAACCCGCTGTTTGAAATGCCTAACCACTTTTTAAAAGACAAATAAAAGATAAGTCTCAAGCGCCCATAAAAAAACCCGCTTGCGCGGGTTTTTTTATGTAAATGCAGCGAGTATTAACTAGAAAGTAAATTGCGCACGCGCTGTAATTGCTTTCTCGTTATCCTTCAATTTATTCTCAATCAAGATTGGTGTATCAAAATTGGTTTGAATAAAGTTAAGCATAAAACGTGTGTTTGGGTTAGGTACAAAGTTCAAACCAACTGTCCACGCACCTGCCTCGAAGGTATTGGTACTTGTTGCTGTATTTGCCGCAGTGATTCTACCTACGTTGTTAGATACGCTAGTACCTACAAACGTTGAGTTATTAAAGTCACTTGCATCAATGTGTGAGTAACGTAAGCCCACTTGCCAAGTACCGCCGCCTTTGCCCATGTCAAAATTATTCGCCGGTTTAACTGCTGTAAAAATACCTTCTTTGTAGAAGTCAGCAAATTTCTCACCAGTAATATTCCACAGAGCAGAAACATACCAAGCATCGATATCCGCATTAAAGTCTTTAGTGGCAGTCAAATCACCGCTAAAGCTGTTACGCATCCACTCACTAGCTACTTTAACCGGACCAAATGCCGCAGCACCCTCTACCGCAAAGCGTTGGCGGTTAACTTCATTGCTCACGCCATTCGCACTAATCAAACCTGGTAGTTTTAAGAAGTTCACACCACGCGCTTCAGTACGTAATGAGTTGGTACCAGCTAGCCAGAATGTGTTATCAGCTGCTGCTGAAATTGAACCTGTACCAGATGCATTATTATTTTTTGAAATGTCACCATTCGCAAAACCAACACCCAAGTGATACACAGCATCTTTATTTTCCATTAACTGTGCAAAGTTAACGGTTGCGTTTGCTTGAATCTCAGGTTTACTTACACGGCTATCTGCATCGTTTCTATTTTTATTACCTTCGCCATTCACAGCTGCAATCGCGTAAGTAATACCGTCTCTAGGTACGCCCCAAACCATGGCACCACGGTCTTCGTAGCTACCTAAGCTGTCATGCAAACTGCGCTCTAAGAAGTCTAAGCTGTTAGAGCTCATTTTACGCTCCATGCTGATAGGCACCTTGAATTGACCTACTCTAAATTGCAACGGTGCCCAGTAGTTCACGTTGAACCAAGCTTGGTCAAGAATCGCAGTGCTGCCTGTACCTGAGTTACCTGTAGTACCGCCGGCAAAGTCACCAGAAAGTTGGAAAGTGTAGTTGTTAAATAACTGACCACTGATATTGATACGTGCACGGCGCATATCAAAAGTATCTGATTCATTGGCAGTATTACCACCGGTAGTTTTATCGTTGCTACCGTGGTCAAAGTTACGATAGTCTGCATGAATACGACCACCTACAGCAACGCTGACTGATTTGTCTTCGTTCTCAAAGCGCAGGCCATCTTTATTCACTACATTAATTTGTTTTTTTGATTTAGCTTCAGCTGCATCACGTTCGCCAGTGCGACCTTTAGTGAGCAATGCGCCTTCCTCTTCTGTTAACACGCCTTTGGCAACCAACGCATTCACAATATCCATAGTAGAATCTGCAGATGCCTGTTGTGCAACACCTAACATTAATGCACCTGTGATACTCGCAGCTACCAAGCTACGTAATTTGTAGTTCATTTACATTCCCTCTATTAATTTAATAATTATTTACTGCGTTTTTCGACAGAGGGGATTTTGCGGTAGCTGTATTACAGTTTCATGACAGATCAAACTTTATAAAAATTAATTTTATTGCCGTTGTATTTTTACAACAAAAAGCCGTCACTAGTATTCACTAGCAACGGCTTTTCTATCAAAAGTAATGCTGATTAAAGCTTAAGCTTCTGGACGCATATGCGGGAACAAAATCACATCGCGGATACTTGCACTGTCCGTAATCATCATCACCAAGCGGTCAATACCAATACCACAACCGCCAGTCGGTGGCATACCGTACTCCAGCGCTCGGATAAAGTCTGCATCGTAGTACATCGCTTCAGCATCACCCGCTTCTTTTGCTTTCATTTGCGCATGGAAACGCGCTGCCTGATCTTCAGCATCGTTTAATTCGCTAAAGCCGTTCGCAATCTCACGTCCTGTCACAAACAATTCAAAACGCTCAGTGATTTCAGGGTTAGTGTCTGATGCACGCGCTAACGGTGAAACTTCTACTGGGTAATCAATAATGTAGGTAGGTTCCCACAATTGGCTCTCTGCAGTTTCTTCAAACAAGGCCAATTGCAATGCACCTAAGCCTGCATGGTCAAATGGTTTAGTACCAAATTTCAGTATCTCTGCACGCAAGAAGGCAGCATCGTTCAACTGCTCCAACGTATATTGCGGTGCATATTTTTGAATCGCACCTACAATGGTCAAGCGTTGGAATGGCTTGCTTAAATCCAACTCACGGCCTTGATACTGCAACACGGCTGAACCTGTCGCCGCAATCGCCGCAGTGCGAATACAGCGCTCGGTAAAGTCCATCAACCATAGGTAGTCGGTATAAGCCGCATAAAACTCCATCATGGTGAATTCTGGGTTATGGCGTACGCTCAAACCCTCGTTACGGAAATTACGATTCACCTCAAACACACGCTCAAAACCACCAACAACTAAGCGCTTCAAATACAACTCAGGGGCAATACGCATATACATTTGCATATCAAGCGCGTTGTGATGCGTAATAAACGGCTTAGCTGATGCACCACCCGGAATCGGGTGCAGCATTGGTGTTTCTACTTCTAAAAACTGATTCTCCAGCATAAAACTACGAATCGCTGATACAACCTTACTACGCGCAATAAAGGTAGCACGGGTTTCTTCAGACACCATCAAATCTACATAGCGTTGACGATACTTAACCTCTTGGTCTTGCAAGCCATGAAACTTTTCAGGCAATGGGCGCAATGATTTAGTCAACAAACGCAGCTCAGACACCTTGACTGAAAGCTCGCCAGTTTTGGTTTTAAACAACACCCCTTTAGCCGCAATAATGTCGCCCAAGTCCCAGTGTTTAAACGCCTCGTAAACAGCCTCACTGTTTTCATCAGTGAAATTATCTTTAGAAACAAATAGTTGAATACGACCCGTACTGTCTTGCACCGTGGCAAAACTGGCCTTACCCATGACACGTTTTAACATCATGCGGCCTGCAATACTGACGTGCACGGCGCGAGGTTGCAGTATTTCATTATCAAACCCACCAAACTCAGCATGTAGCGCTGCAGCCTGATGCTCTGGTTTAAAGTCATTCGGGAAAGCAACTGAGCCAGTTTGCTTGGCGTTTTCACGAATCAACTTTAATTTTTCGCGGCGCTCAGCAATCACATGATTTTCATCCACTGCAATCACTTCATTATTTTGTTCATTATTTTGCACGTTACTCACACTACACTCCCTGCTTCAAACTTTCGGTAATAAATGGGTCAAGGTCGCCGTCCAGCACGCCTTGCGTATTGCCAATTTCCACACCAGTACGTAAATCTTTAATACGTGACTGGTCTAACACATAAGACCTGATTTGATGACCCCAACCAATATCTGTTTTGGCATCTTCAAGTGCTTGTTTTTCTTGATTACGCTTATTCAACTCTAAATTATAAAGCGCACCCTTCAGCATGTTCATCGCTTCTTCTCGATTGCGATGTTGCGAACGATCGTTTTGACACTGCACCACGGTATTGGTTGGAATATGCGTAATACGTACCGCAGAGTCGGTCTTATTAATATGCTGCCCACCCGCACCGCTTGCACGATAAGTATCAACACGTAAATCCGCAGGGTTAATGTCGATTTGAATCGAGTCATCCACCTCAGGGAATATCTGCACACTGGCAAAACTGGTATGGCGCTTGGCGTTGGAATCGAATGGAGACTTACGCACTAAACGATGCACGCCATTTTCTGTGCGTAAAGTACCGTAGGCATAATCGCCAGACACTTTAATTGATGCACCTTTAATACCGGCAACATCGCCTTCAGACTCTTCTAGCACCTCAACCTTAAAGCCCTTACGCTCGCAATAACGTAAATACATACGAAGCAGCATATTCGCCCAGTCCTGCGCTTCGGTACCACCGCTACCTGATTGAAACTCGATAAAACAGTTCGCAGAATCCAGTTCGCCAGAGAACATACGCCTGAACTCCATTTCGGCGATTTCTTTTTCTAGCGCCAAAGAGTCATGCTCAACACTCACTAAAGTATCGTCATCATTTTCTTCTCGCGCCATCTCAAACAACTCTTGCGCATCTTTTAGGCCAGCTTGCACATGGGTAAGCGTGTTTACTACCAATTCAAGCGCACGCTTTTCTTTGCCTAGTGCCTGGCTTTTAGCGTTGTCATCCCAAATCTTGGGGTCTTCCAGTAAGCCATTAACTTCTTCTAAACGCTGACTCTTAGATTCAAAGTCAAAGATACCCCCGAAGAGCTAGGTTACGCTCGCCTAAATCGCCTAAGCGATTAGCAATAATATTGAGTTGTTCTGCTTCCATAATGCTTACGTGTTGCTAAAAAACGCCATTATACAGCAAAGGCTTATCCCGCCATATTGCCGGATTTAAGTCACGTCAACCAACAACATTCATGTCTAATTAACTAATATCCTATGCCGCAGAAAATACTCACAACCTGCGCGTTAAAATCCTGCTTAAACACACGGTACTCATTAGCTACCCGAGATTTTTACCCTGCATATATAGATTAAATGCCAGATGAAAGCATTTCATCACGTAAAGCAATCAATTTCCGTGATTGAAAAAAGTTCCATTAAAACCATATAAATACTCGCAGATTTTGGCCTAGACGGTTAAACTTGCGATATTCAAGAATTTTTAATCTAAAAGTAACAAAACAGTAATAAATAAGGGAGTTAAAAAACTATGGCAAATGCTGCACTTGGTCGATTAATGGCTGCAATTTCACCACGTAATGACAATTACTTCGTACTTTTCAACAACTTGGCAGACTGTGCTGTCAAAGGCTCAAAAGTACTCGCCATGATGGCCGCAGTAAGAGATAGCGACAAATTCGATGAACACTTTGCTGAAATTAGAAAAATCGAATCTGAAGCGGATGAATACACAAAAGAAATTTTACTCTCGCTACACAAAACATTTATTACTCCATTTGACCGTCGTGAAATTCGTGAACTTGCAATGGCGTTAGACGACATCATTGACTACATGGAAGCTATTCCACAAAGTGCAAAAATTTACGGTCACACCGCATTTACACCTGAAATGGTAGCACTAGGCCAAATTCTGCTACGTGCATCTGAAAAAGTACGTGAAGCGGTAAGTATGTTGTCAGACATGAAAAACTCTAGCCGCATCCTACAGACCTGTGAAGAAATCAGCAGCATCGAAGGCGAAGCTGATCACGTGATGCGCTCAGGCATGCATCGCCTATTTGCTGAAGAAGATGATGCTCGTACCTTAATCCGCTCAAAAGAACTCTACGATCTATTTGAAGAAGCAGTTGATAGCTGTGAAGACGTTGCAGATGTAATCCATGGCGTTGTACTTGAGCGCATCTAAGGGGTAAACAATGGATCACGCAATTCTCATCATGGCGTTTCTCGTGGTGGTTG
>Ga0208269_100773_pt1 | contig 10649 bp, 10 predicted proteins | sample LakWasMe88_LOW11_2_FD_183912 | JGI IMG/M metagenome (GOLD analysis project Ga0208269, IMG submission 183912) | Freshwater sediment methanotrophic microbial communities from Lake Washington under simulated oxygen tension - Sediment Metagenome... | ecosystem: Environmental > Aquatic > Freshwater >...
TCAACGCGCTACGTTGCTCTATGGTCTGGCGCAACGTGAACGCCGCACCCAGCACGGGATTGCCCGCCACGGGTTGCATGGCAATCGGCTCGGTCGCGGCTTTGGCCAGGGCAATGGCTGGCGAGAGATAGCGCTCGCCCGACGCGCCATCGCCTTGTGGCGTCAGCAGAACGCGCACGGCATCACCATCCGGGTGCACGCTGAAGCCATAGGCCCGGTTTTCGTTGACGTCCGCCTGGTCCAGCAGGTAAGCGCGGGCCCGCTCTTCACTCAGCAGGTTGCTGGCCGAGTAGTTGGTAAAGCCGATCTGGACGGTGTAGACCAGCGGGAACGCGACGAACACCAGCATCGCCAAGACACCGGGGAACAGGTAGCGCCAAGCCTGTGTCTTGGATGAGCGTGTGGTTTTTGCTGTCATGTCACTTCACCAGCATGCGTGCGGCGGCGCCATCGAGCGCCTCCTTGGGGGACTGGCGGCCCTGGCTGATGGCTTCCAGCGCGGCGTCCATGGCCGGGAAGAAGCGACCCAGCTCCGGGATGTTGGGCAGGGGCTCGCCGGTGCGGGCGTTTTCCATCGTGGCCCGGATATTGGCGTCGCCCGACAACTCGGCAAAGTACGCCTTGTTGGCCGGCGTGCCCAGGGGCACATCGGCAGAGATCATCTTCAAGCTGTCGACGCGCAGCAAGTGGTTTTCGATGAATTCACGCGCAATGTCCTTGACCTTGCTGGGTGCGGCAATCATGCAACCCAACACACCGACAAACGACTTCGACGGCTTGCCGGGAATGACGGCGGGAACCGGCGCCACGGTGAAATTAATCCTGGCCTTGCGGGCGTTGTCCCAGGCCCAGGGGCCGGTAATCATCATCGCGATTTCGCCGCGGGCAAACCCGGCTTCCATTTCGGCGTAACGCGCGCCGCGCGGCATGTAGCCCTCTTCGATCAGGCGCGACAGCATGGTGGCACCTGCCAATGCGCCCGCGGAGTTGACACCCACGACAGTCGGGTCCAGCTCACCCGAGGCGGTGCGGCCAAACACTACGCCTCCGGCACCGGCCAGCATGGGCCACGTAAAGAAGGACTTGTTGTAGTCCCACAGCAGCGCCTTCTTGCCCTTTCTGGCCAGCTCCTTGTCCAGCGCCATCACCTCGTCAAAGGTGGTGGGCACGGTCTTGACCAGATCGCGGTTGACGACCAGGCCCACGGCCTCAATCGCCAGCGGATAGCCCCAGACCTTGCCTTTGTAGGTGAAGGCCTTCCACGCGGCATCGTCAATGGCGTCACGCACCCGCTTGGGCGGATGAACGGGCACCAGCAAGCCCGAGCGCGCCCATTCACCGGTGCGGTCGTGCGGCCAACAAAAAATATCGGGGCCCTTGCCCGCTGCCGCCGCGGCCTGAAACTTGTCGGTGGCGCCTTCGGGGTGTTGCACGACCACCGTCACACCCGACTCTTTGGCAAACGCATCGCCCACTTTTTGCAGACCGTTGTAGCCCTTGTCACCGTTGATCCAGACCAGCAGCTTGGGCGCGTCCGCGGCCTGAGCGGGCAACGCCAGCGCGCTTGCCAGTCCAGCAAGTAGAAGCAAACGCCGCATCATGCCGCTCCGTGCGCCGGTGCCGTGCGCTTGAAGGCCTGGCCAGCCGCATCAAACAGGTAGCAGCGATGGGGCTCGACGCCCAGTTCCAGCGTGTCGCCGGCCTTGACGCGCACCACACCGTCGAGCTCGCAGGTCAGATCCTCTTTCACACCCGGGAAGGCGCAATAGGCGTAGGTGACGCTGCCCAGCGACTCGACAAAGGTTACTTTTGCGGTCAGCCGGTTGGCAAAGGGAACCCGAGTGATGTGCTCGGGCCGTATTCCCAGCGTGAGCTTGTCGCCAGCTTTGGCGTTGGGCGCACGGACCGCACAGTGCACCAGGGCACCATCATTGAGCCGCACGGTCACATCGTCCGCGTTGGCGGACACAAATTCTGCGGCAATGAAGTTCATGCCGGGAGAGCCGATGAAACCGGCTACAAACAGATTGTCCGGATGCTCATAGAGATCCAGCGGTGAGCCCACCTGCTCGATCTTGCCCGCAGACAGCACGACGATGCGGTCTGCCAGCGTCATGGCCTCCACCTGGTCGTGGGTCACGTAGACCATGGTCGTCTTCAGGTCCTTGTGCAGCTTGGCAAACTCGTAGCGCATGCGCACGCGCAGCGCCGTGTCCAGGTTGGACAGCGGCTCGTCAAACAAAAACACGTCCGGCTTGCGCACGATGGCGCGGCCAATGGCAACCCGCTGGCGCTGCCCGCCCGACAAGTCCTTGGGCTTGCGGTCCAGCAGGTGCTCAATACCCAGAATTTTGGCTGCCTGGTGCACCAGCCGATCAATTTCTGCCTTGGGCATCTTGCCCAGCTGCAGGCCGAACGCCATGTTGTCGTACAGGTTCATGTGCGGGTACAGCGCGTACGACTGGAACACCATGGCGATGCCGCGCTCGGCCGGCGGCACATCATTGACCAGACGCTCCCCGATGTGCAGGGTGCCGGTGCTGATCTCTTCCAAACCTGCGATCAGCCGCAACAGCGTGGACTTGCCGCAACCGCTGGGCCCCACGAACACGACAAATTCACCGTCACGGATATGGAGATCAACATTCTGCAAAATCCGGGCATCGCCAAACGACTTGCCCACACCCGCCAACTTTACGTCCGCCACGCTATACCTCCGTTCCGCACCCAGGCTGCGAATTTCCATGAATCATTCAGCCCGGTCAAAGCGACGCAAAGCATCCCTGAGTATACTCATCAAAAAGTAGTAATACAACACAGGGAAAACACCAAAACCCATGGCGAATATCGCACAAATAGCCAATTAATAAAGGGTTTACCCGGATAATTTGTATTATTACTACTTATTAAAGCAACCCAAAATGCCGCATTCCCCAACAACCCAACCCGCACATCGACCGCGCGTACTGGCCGTCGCCTGGCCCCTGCTGGCCGAGCTGGTGCTGGGCTTTGGCGTGGGCTTTGTCGGCATGTGGCTGGTCTCCAAAGAGTCGGACACCGCGTCCGCAGCCTTTGGCTTGGCCAACCATGTGCAGGGCGCGTTCTTCTTGCTGTTTCGCATCATCAGTATGGGCGTGGGGGTGGTCATCACCCAAAACCTGGGTGCCGGCAACCGGCGCGATGCCGACCGCACCGCGCTGGCCAGTCTGGGCGCCAGCACCTGGCTGGGACTGGGCAGCGCGCTGGTGCTCTTTGCAGCCACCAACCCACTGCTCACCGCCATGCAGGCCACGGTGGAGGTCCGCAAACTGGCAGCCCCTTACCTGCACGTGCTGGCCTTTGCCCTGTTTCTGGACGCCTTCAATGCCAGCATGGCCGCCGTGATGCGCTCGCACCTGCACACGCGCGAGACCATGCTCAACATCCTGTCCATGCATGCGCTGCACATCGCCTTGTGCTTTGTGCTGATGCGCGGCGTGGGGCCGATTGCGCCGATGGGCATGGTGGGTTTTGCACTGGCATTGGCGGTCAGCCGGGCCTTTGGCCTGGGCGTGCATCTCTGGCTATGGCGCGCGGTGCTGGGCTTGCTACCGACCTGGCGCGACGCCGTGGTGGTCCAGTGGGACACACTGAAAAGCTCCATCGCCATCGGCCTGCCCGGCGCCGCAGAGGCCATTGCTTACCGCATGGCGATGCTGGTGTCCGTGACCGTGGTCTCGGGCATGGGCACGACCGAACTGGCGACGCAAGGCTATGCCATGCAGATCATGAACGTCATCGTCCTGTCGACCGTCGCACTGGGCTTTGCCGGCGAGATTCTGGTCGGGCACCTGATCGGCGCGGGCGAACTGCGGGCCGCCTGGCTGCTGGTGCGCAAATGCCTGTTCTGGGGACTGGGGATTTCACTGACGGTGGCCATCCTGACTGCGGCAAGCGCCCCCTGGACCCTACGCCTCTTCACCAGCGACCCCGCCATCATTGCCCAGGCAACCACGCTGCTGTGGCTCACGGTGTTGCTGGAGCCCGGCCGGACCTGCAACATCGTGGTCATCACCGCACTGCGGGCCGCCGGTGATGCGCGCTTCCCGGTACTGGCGGGGGCGGCGTCCATGGTGGTGGTCATGGGTTTTGGATCGTGGTTTCTGGGCGTGCAGCTGGGCCTGGGCCTGGTTGGCGTGTGGATCGCCTACGCACTGGACGAATGGGTGCGCGGCGCCATCATGACCCTGCGCTGGTTCCGGCTGGGCTGGGTCAAACAGGCCGTTGCGTCACGCAGGCAGGTGAGCCGACGGCAGGATCCGCGGTCCTAGTCAAAAAAGTTGTCCAATTCGCTCTGGGAGAGCTTGCCCCCTTCGCCGAGGTCGGCGGCCTCCTGGCCTGCAGCGTCACCGCCAACGATGGGCTCGTCCTCGGTGCTGGGTGGACCTTCCACCAGTTCAAGGTGGCGCGGGTCTACGCGAAACAGGCGCAGCTCCAGTCTGGCACCGTCCTGCGGAAAATAGACTGTGGGCTTTCTAACGAGATTGCTGTCGGTTTGAACCACGCCAATGCGTCCAGCAAGACCTTGCCGGTCGCGTGGTGTCAGGACAGCCAGGCGCTCTTGCGTGAAACGCACTTTTGCGTCCCGTGGAAACTCAATGCTCATGGGTTCATCTTACGGCAAACGACCACCGCTCACGCGGGCCGTTTTGTGCTGAAGTCTAGAATCTGGCTGCATGAAATCCGCACTCCTCATCATCGACGTTCAACAGGCACTGTGCCGCGGCCCGGAGGCTGCATTCGATATCGACAACGTGGTTGATCGCATCAATGCGGTCGCTGCCACTGCAAGAGCAGTGGGGACACCGGTTGTTCTCATCCAGCACGAAGAAACGGACGCGCCGCTGCAATTTGGCTCTGCGGGCTGGCAGCTCTACGAGCGGCTGGCCGTGCACCCGCACGATATCCGGGTTCGCAAGACCGCTACCGATTCATTCCACCGCACGCAGCTTCAGGAACTGTTGCAGGCGCGGGGCATTGAGCACCTCATCATCTGCGGCTTGCAGAGTGAATTTTGTGTGGATTCAACCGTGCGTGGCGCTCTGGCCCACGGCTATCCGGTGACACTGGTCTCGGACGGCCACTCAACATTGGACAATGGCGTTCTGCGCGCCGCGCAGATTTCGGCCCACCACAATGCGACCCTCGTCAACCTGGGTAGCTACGGCCCTAGGGTGACCGCAATAGCCGCCAACGCAGTCAGCGTCGCGCATTGAACCCGCGTCAAGTCCCGAGAGCCTTTCACAGGAGCACCCATGTCCCATCCAAGCCTTCTGGGCAAGCGGGTGTTGATCACCCAGGCGGACCAATTCATGGGGCCGGTCCTGTGCGAGGTTTTTGCCAGCCACGGTGCCACCGTTATCGCGAGTACGGCAGCACTGACAAGCGCTGACGCACCGGCAGCCATGGTTGCGTCGGCGGGTCGGGTGGACGTTCTGATTGCCAACCTTGCGATACCCGCGCCCACGACGGCTGCGGTGGAGGTCACGGATGAAGAATGGGACGATACGTTCAATGCTCTGGTCCACCCCCTTCCCCGCTTGGTACGCGCAGTCTTGCCCGACATGATCGCGCGGCGTGCGGGCAAGATTCTGATCATGGGCAGCGCGTCGGCCCTGCGTGGCATGAAGCGGGCATCCAGCTATAGCGCAGCGCGCGGTGCGCAATTGGCGTATGTGCAAGCGGTTGGGGTGGAAGTCGCTGTCCACAACATTCAAGTGAATGCCATTGCACAGAATTTTGTTGACAACCCGACCTACTTCCCGCCGGAGGTTCAGGCCAATCCCCGGTTCCAGGAGCGTCTGAAGCGTGAGGTTCCACTGGGGCGGCTGGTGGGCGCTAACGAAGATGCAGAGTTTGCCGCCTACCTGTGCAGCGATACGGCCAACTGCTTTGTGGGCCAGGTCTTTCCGGTCTGCGGCGGGTGGGTGGCCCGGTAAGGCTAGCAAATCAAAAGGGCCAGGGTCGAATCAATTTGACCCGGATCCGACCCTTTCTAATGCTGTTTTACCGGGTAATGTTCAAAATCCAGGTGCCGTCGACGTTGATCCCGTACGTCGGATGTTGTACCTTCAGGTTCAAGGTGTGGCGACCGACCGAGGGTGGGTCGATCAAGGCCCACAGCCCGTCAGTCTGTGCTACCTGCGGCGCACCGGTGATGCACATGTCATAGTTCACCCAGTCCTTGGCTCCAGTGAACGGGAAGATACCGGTGGATGCCCGGCGCAGCTTCACCGGTTTGCCGTCCAGCGTGATGGATGCGAAGCTGATGCCATCGATGAATTCCGCCGTCATACCCCGCAGGAACGCTTCCAGACTTTGACCCGGCGGTAACTGTGGATACGGAGCGGGGCAGGGAAATTCATAGAAATAGCCCATGGCGGGCATAAAGATGGACTTGCCGGCCGGCACACTGCAATTGACGGTGAAAGTGGACACGCCCCCTGGCCCAATCAGATTCCAAACCGGGCCTTGCTGGTTGATGCCGCAATTGGCGCCGGTTTCTGCCGGGTTGGCCGGATTGACGTCGAGCGGTATTGAAAACATCCAGCGCTGGTTGTCAATGATCAGGTCACTGAGCACTTTACCTTGCCATGTTTCACGAGCTCCTTCGGCTGAGCGCGCCGCACTTTGCGCGCTTTGCGCGCTCGGTTGAAAGTGTGCGGCTCGAGTGTTTACCCTGGGCACGTCGGCCATAGCGATATGGCAGGTTGCCAGGGCCAATGGTGCCAGCCACCAGAGATAGCGAGAACTTGAAACTCGAGCGTAATCTAACGAAGCTTGTTGATCTGACATTTGGTGATCCTTTGCGTGTTGATTGGAAAAGCGGTCTTCCGTTGGTCGGCAAAAGAATGCCGATGAGTGACTATCGCTTGCAGGCACAACTGCGTCCTTTAGCCGTCTGAACGCACCTGAAATGTTCTGAAAGGGACGGTTACACTGCATTTCGCCAAAACAACCAGGTGCAAGGGAGGACTTTGCAAAGCTTTCGATTCGACCGAGTTGAAGTTCGACCTGCAGAACGTGTGCCTTCGACGTGTTGTATGCGTTGATCAAGAATCGCGGCCGAGTCGTCACCAAGGACGAATTGTTGGACTTGGTCTGGCCGGGACTGGTAGTGCAAGAAAACAACCTGCAGGCGCAGGTCTCGACCTTGCGCAAATTGCTCGGTCCGAATGCAATTGCCACGATACCGGCGCGCGGCTATCAATTTTCACTGGCAGAAACGGAGTTGCCCGATATTGCGATTGCTGCAATGCAATCGGATATGCCAAAAAATGCCCCCCTCGGTCCCCAACAATCGCCGCGAAGCAGTCCTCAACAGATGCTGGTCAAAGCCCCTCATTCGACCTTGACGCAAGCCGAGCGCGCTGCCGTATTCGGCGACTATGCCGACTTGGCCGTCAGCAAAATTCCTGCACTCTCCATTGCGGTCTTGCCGTTTACCAACCTCACCGGCGACGCCAATGATGAGTACTTTTCCGACGGCCTCGCCGATGAATTACTGAATGTACTGTCGAAGATCAAAGATTTGCGTGTCATCGCGCGCACCTCGTCGTTTTCGTTCAAGGGCAAGAATGTGGACATCGCCACCATCGGTGCCAGCTTGGGTGTCGCGCACGTGGTCGATGGCAGTGTGAGGAAAAGCGGCGATCAATTGCGCATTTCGGTGCAGTTGGTAAAAGTTGCTGACAGTTCGCCAGTTTGGTCCGAGGTCTATGACCGTACCCTTGATGACATCCTGGCCGTGCAGGATGACATTGCGCAATGTGTGTTGACGGAACTTCGCACAAAACTCATGCGTCCATCGCAAGGGAAAATCGAGCTGCGCAGTGTCGAGACGGAAGTTGCGACGGCAACCCGGGGCCGAAGCGGCAACAGCGGGGCGCTCAGGCTTTACCTGCGGGCGCGATTTTTGATGAATCGTCATAGCAGCGATGACGTGCTCAAGTGCATCGACTATCTTCGTCAGGCGTTGTCTGCTGACCCCGACTACGCGTTGGGATGGGCCGCACTGTCACATGCGCTGGTGACGGCGGCAGACCTGGGGGCCGCCCCAGTTGACGAATGTGCCGCCGATGCACTAAAAGCGGCAGAGCGCGCATTGGAGCTGCAGCCGGATCTTGTCGATGGCCACGTGGCGATGTGCACCTACCAGACCATGCATGCATGGGACTGGCGTGGTGCAGTGACTTCTGCGCAGCGCGCCCTGCAGCTTGCACCCGACAACGTCGGCGCGCTGAAAGAGGCGGCGAGGCTCTACTATGCACTGGGACGATCACAGGATGCGCTGGGCTATGCCAAGCGAGCCGTCAGCCTGGACCCGCTCAATTCGGTTTGCTATTGGTACCTGGCCTCGTCCCTTGGGGTGCTGGGTCGAATTGGCGAAGCCGAGACGGCGATCAGAAAGGCACTCGAACTCTCACCCGACGCGCCCAGTCTGCATTTTCGCCTCGCGTTCTTTATGGATCGTCTGGGTCGGCATGAAGATGCCATCGTCGAGGCGAACCGCGAGCGGACCGACTGGGCACGCCTCTTTGCCCTCGGCATACTATATTTTCGGCAAGGCAATCTGGCTGAGGCCGACCGCGCATTGAACACGCTCATCGAACGCTGCGGTGAGAATGCCTGCATCCAGATCGCAATGAACTATTGCGTGCGCGGCGATGCCGACCGCGCGTTTGATTGGCTCGAGCGAGCCTTCGTGCTACGCGACACGGGGCTCTCATACGTGAAGTCTGGATGGTTGACGCACCCAATCCAGGCAGATCCACGTTGGCCGGTGTTTCTGAGGAAGATGGGGTTTGAGGAATAAGACTCCGCGATTGGCCCGTGAGCGAGTTGTCAAACAACTGCCACGACTAACCGATCGCCGTGGGCCCGCTCGCCGACTTGGCTTGTGCGTTGCGCACACCGCCATTGTTCACGGACCACGGAATGGCCGTTGCCTGGTCCAGCGGCTTGGCCTTGGTAAACAGCGCCTGCCAGAAGAAGCCGCTCTGAAATGCAATCACTTCAAACAGGATGTAGCTCTGCGAACTGCTGGAGAGCCACAGGTTGTAGGTAGGGTAAAAAACGATGGGCGACACGAGCAGCGGCAGCACGATGCGCTCGACCTGCACGGCGTCAAGACCCCTGCCCATGTTGAACAGGTCCCAGTAGTAGTTGGAGAACATGCCCATGGTCATCCAGCAGGCCAAATGCCATACAAACACGATGCCGTGGTTGCGGGCCAGCAAGCCGATCCAGGGGGCAGAGCCTTCGTCTGCGTTCACGATGAGAACCATGAACGTACCCGTGGTGAGAAACACCACGAAGTAGATGAACATCAGGAATTTGAGCGCTCTGGACATGAAACCCCCGGGTATTAAGTTCGCGCTATCTTACCCGGTGGTGCACTGCACTATCCAATCAATTGAGGACAGAGCCGAAGGCCTGTCCCGCAAAGACTCAGACCAACGGAACGCCGGTCTTGGCCTGCACGTCCTCACGTGTCACACCCGGTGCCAGTTCCACCAGTTTGAGACCCAAAGGCGTGACATCCATGACCGCCAGATCGGTGATGATGCGGTCCACCACGCCCACGCCGGTCAGCGGCAGGGTGCATTGGGGCAGGATCTTCAGGTCGATGGTGCCGTCCTTCTTTTTGGCCACGTGCTCCATCAGTACGATGACACGCTTCACGCCCGCCACCAGGTCCATGGCGCCGCCCATGCCCTTGACCATCTTGCCGGGGATCATCCAGTTGGCCAGGTCGCCCTGCTCACTGACCTGCATGGCACCCAGGATGGACAGGTTGATCTTGCCGCCGCGGATCATGGCAAAGCTCTCATGGCTGCCAAAAATGCTGGACCCTTTTTGGGTGGTCACGGTCTGCTTGCCGGCGTTGATCAGGTCGGCGTCCACTTCGTCTTCGGTGGGAAAAGGGCCAATGCCCAGCATGCCGTTCTCGCTCTGCAACCACACCTCCTTGTCGGCCGGCACAAAGTTGGCCACCAGAGTGGGGATGCCAATGCCCAGGTTCACATAAAAACCGTCTTCCAGTTCCTGCGCAGCGCGTGCTGCCATTTGGTCTTGATTCCATGCCATGGTCAAACTCCTGCTTTCGGGGTGATGGTGCGCTTCTCGATGCGCTTCTCGGGGTTGGGGTTGTGCACGATGCGGTGCACGTAGATGCCGGGCAGATGCACCTGATCGGGCACCATGTCGCCGGTCTCGACAATCTCTTCCACTTCCACCACACAGACCTTGCCGGCCATGGCCGCGGCGGGGTTGAAGTTGCGCGCCGTCAGGCGGAACTGCAGGTTACCGGACTTGTCGGCACGGTGCGCCTTGACCAGGGCGACCTCGGGCACCAGGGCATGTTCCATCACATAGATCTCGCCATCGAACTCGCGCAGTTCCTTGCCTTCGGCCACGATGGTGCCGACACCGGTCTTGGTGAAGAACGCGGGAATGCCGGCGCCACCGGCGCGCAGCTTCTCGGCCAGCGTGCCCTGGGGGGTAAATTCCAGTTGCAGTTCACCGGCCAGGTACTGGCGCTCGAACTCCTTGTTCTCGCCCACGTAGGAAGAAATCATCTTCTTGATCTGGCGCGTTTCCAGCAGCTT
>Ga0208269_100781_pt1 | contig 10462 bp, 7 predicted proteins | sample LakWasMe88_LOW11_2_FD_183912 | JGI IMG/M metagenome (GOLD analysis project Ga0208269, IMG submission 183912) | Freshwater sediment methanotrophic microbial communities from Lake Washington under simulated oxygen tension - Sediment Metagenome... | ecosystem: Environmental > Aquatic > Freshwater >...
CTGGGCTATACCGAATGCACCGCAAGGGATCCTAATGGGTTTCGTCCTGACGGCATTGGCTTTTCCCGCCATCCTGTCTATCACAAGTGGATTTATGTTGCCCCGTCGAGGCACTTCGCTCGTTACCCATCTACGCGCAACGGGTGAGAATATGTTATGGGGATTTGGCAGCAGTCTGGTGGAGCTGACCTTACTTGCCCAGCACGCCTGGCAGATGACGGACGCCATCGTCAGAACCTTAGTGCGGCTGTTCATTACCCGGCGTCGATTGCTGACATGGACCACGGCCCTGCAGGCAAAGGCAGCGGCAAGTCATACGATGAAGAATCTGATTCGGCCCCTGAGCATCTCGTCTACGGTCGCCATTGCCTCCAGTGTCGTAGTAGTGCTTTTCAATCCGGCGGGCATCAGGTTTGCTACACCCTTCCTGTTATTGTGGTGGCTGGCGCCAGTCATCGCCCGCGCATTGAGCCTTCCGCCCAGACTGGATCTGGCTGAAACGCTACAGCCCGAGGATAACGTTCAACTTCGCTTGATCGGAAGGCGTATATGGCGCTTTTTCACGACCTTCGTGACCCAGGAGGAACACTATTTACCGCCCGATAATTTTCAGGAAACCCCGCAACCTGTTATCGCCCATCGCAGTTCGCCTACCAATTTCGGTCTGTATCTGTTGTCAGTGGTAAGCGCCCGGGATTTCGGCTGGATAGGCTTGAGTGATACCGTCGACCGACTCGAAGATACACTGAAGACACTGATCGCGCTGCCGCGCCTGCACGGCCATTTTTACAATTGGTACGATACCCGCGATCTGCACACGCTGGAACCCCGCTATGTTTCGACCGTTGACAGCGGCAATCTGGCTGGGCATTTACTTGCGCTGGCCCAGGCATGCCGGGAAACGTTGAGGCGACCGCTTTCATTCTCCACGGCGTTGATAGGCCTTTCGGATACTCATCGACTACTCATGGATTCGCTCGCCATCATCACCGATGACCGGCGTACGCTGACCGTGAGTCTGAAAGAGCTGCGGCAAAAAGGCGTCGTTCTTGGAGAGCTTTTGGGGAGCCAGCCTATAGACTACGAAGAATGGAGTCGACTGTGGGGGCGGTTGACGGGCTGCGTTGACACGCTACAGGATCTGGCAAGCGCCTATGCCGATGAACGGGGCGATTCCGGCGACAGTGAAGTGCTCGCGTGGGTTACGCTGCTGCGCGATGACATCCGTTCTCATGTACGTGATGTGGAGTGCCTGGTTCCCTGGATCCATTTTGCGGGTCAGCTGGACGCTTGGGCTGAAACGGAGGAGCAAGGCCTTCAGCTTGAGGCGTTTCGGAAAGAGTTGAGTCTCGATACTCACCTGTGTGACTTAGGCGACAGCTATGCATTGGCTTTGGCTCACCTTGAGGCATTGCCACAAGAGCCCTTGGCTTTGTCTGGTGATCCGGAAACTCTGTCGATGATGCTGCGGCGCGCCGGAGAGCAGGCCGAAGTGCTCACGAAGCGTCTGGAAGCCATGGCTGCACAATTGGATGCCTTATTCCACGAAATGGACTTCCGCTTCCTCTATGATGAGGTGCGGCATATGTTTGCGCTGGGTTATCGGGTGACGGAAGGGGCTCTCGATGACAGCTATTACGATTTATTGGCCTCCGAGGCGCGCCTCTCCAGTTTTATCGCGATCGCCAAGCGTGATGTGCCGAGCCTGCACTGGTTCCATCTTGGGCGCAGGGTGACACGTGCGGCGCATGGTACCGTGCTGTTGTCGTGGTCGGGATCGATGTTCGAATATCTGATGCCTTCTCTGGTGACCTATACGCCGCGTTACAGTTTGCTCGATCAGACCTGCCGGCTGGTCGTGAAGCGACAGATCGAATATGGTAAAGAACGCGGCGTGCCGTGGGGGGTTTCCGAGTCAGCTTTCAATGTACGCGATCTTTTCTTCACCTATCAGTATTCCGCTTTTGGCGTACCCGGCTTGGGGATGAAGCGAGGGCTCGGTGAAGATCTGGTCATTGCCCCTTACGCGACGGCTTTGGCTTCAATGTACCTGCCGCATGCCGCCGTGGAAAACTTCCAGCGCCTGGAAAAGGAAGGCGCATTAGGTCCCTTCGGCTTCTATGAAGCGCTGGATTTCACCCCGATCCGGCTTGCAAGTGGGCAGCGGATGGCGATGGTGCGGTGTTATATGGCCCACCACCAGGGCATGTCCTTGGTGGCCTTCTCTAATGCAGTCCATGACGGTAGAATGCGCCATCGCTTCCATCAGGCACCGTTGATCCAGTCGGCCGAATTGTTACTGCAGGAACGCATCCCGCGCGGCGCGGATGCCCTCTGCCTGCCATTCCTCCAGGACCTTCCCGAAGTCAAGGAATCGGCACAGCCACCCGTTCGGCGCGTACCTTCGCCCACATCGTTGGTCCCTTCCTCGCACTTGCTCTCCAACGGCCGTTACGCGGTGATGATCACTGCCGCCGGATCGGGTTACAGCCTTTGCCAGAATTTGGCCGTAACACGCTGGCGCGAAGACGTGACGCGGGATGCCTGGGGGAATTATATCTATCTGCGCGATATTGAAACCGGCCAGGTATGGTCCGCCGGGTATCAACCGACGACGATGGCGCCCGCTGACTACGAGGTGGTTTTTGCCGAAGATCGCGCCCGTATCAGCCGCACGGACGGCAGCATGGTCAGCACGCTGGAGATCCTCGTTTCGCCCGAGGATGATGCGGAAATCCGCCGCCTGAGTCTGACCAATAACGGGATGCAGGCTCGGGAAATCGAGATCACGTCTTACGCGGAGATCGTACTCGCACCCTTGCCGGCCGACATCGCGCATCCGGCTTTTTCCAACCTGTTCGTCCGGACCGAATATTTTCCCCAGGCCTGTGCGCTGATAGCACGGCGGCGCCAGCGTGCGGACGGAGACCCGAACCTCTGGGCGGCGCATGTGTTGGCCTGTGTCGGAGCCGAAGACGGTCTCCAATACGAAACCGACCGGGCCCGTTTTATCGGGCGTGGGCATACGCTGCGGGAGCCGATCGCGGTGATGGATGGGCGCCCGTTGACCAACACGGTCGGCTCGGTTCTCGATCCGATTTTCAGTTTGCGCACGCGGATTCGCATCGCGGCAGGCGCAACCGAACACGTCACGTTCACTACCCTGGTCGCCGCGTCACGCCAGGCGCTGGAGGAGCTGGCCGACAAATATCACAACGCGGCGGCGTTCGACCGCGTGTCTTCCCTGGCGTGGACTCACGCCCATGTGCAACTGCATTATTTGCGTACCAAGCCCGACGAAGCCCAGCTATTTCAGGATCTGGCCAACCGCTTGGTCTACGCCGATCCCTCGCTTCGGCCAACCGGCAGGATGATGCAGCTGAATACGTTGAATGTCACCTCGCTATGGCGGCATGGCATCTCGGGCGATCGCCCGATCGTGTTGCTGCGCATATCAGAACCGGAAGATCGAATCCTCGTCGAACAATTACTGCGCGCCCACGAGTACTGGCGCATGAAAGGCCTCGCCGCTGACGTCGTTATTTTGAATGAAAAAGAGTTTTCTTACGCTGGAGACCTGCAGACTTTGCTGGAGGGCATGGTGCGGGAAAAACAGGCGCTTTGGTTTCATCAAGAACATAAAATTCAGGGTGCTATTTTTGTCTTGCGTGGCGACCAGCTCTCGGTCGAAGAACGGCGTATGCTGCAAACGGTCGCGCGCGCGGTGCTGGCCAGCAATCGCGGCACATTGGCCGAACAACTGTTGAGACACCAGCGGCCGGCGGCAGCTTTCGTTGCGCCGAAAGCGTTGACCACTCCCGGAATGGATTCGCTACCGTTGTCTCTCCCTCCGCTCGAATTTTTTAACGGGCTCGGTGGTTTTGTCGAAGACGGGCGCGAATACGTGATCGTGCTCGATAAAGGACAGTGGACGCCAGCCCCCTGGATCAATGTGATCGCCAATGCCGAATTTGGCTTTACGGTGTCGGAGTTGGGCAGCGGCTGCACCTGGTGCGGTAACAGCCGCGAAAACCAGTTGACGCCCTGGTCGAACGACCCGGTCAGCGATCCGCCCGGCGAAGTTTTCTATTTGCGTGACGATGAAACGAATGAATTGTGGAGCCCGACCGCTCTGCCGATCAGGGTCGATAATACGAGTTATGTGATTCGCCATGGGCAGGGCTATAGTCGTTTCGAGCATGCCTCCCATGGGATACATAGCGACTTGCTGCAATTCGTCAGCCCGGACGATCCGGTCAAGATTTCGTCTTTGACCTTGACGAATGTTTCGGGGCGAACCCGCCGTCTGACGGTTGCGGCTTACGTGGAGTGGGTGCTCGGCTCTTCGCGCACGGTGACCGCATCTCACGTTATCACCGAGATGGATCCGGAAACCGGGGCCATGTTTGCGGTCAATCCCTGGGACATGGAATTCGGCGAGCGTATCGCTTTCGCCGATCTCGCTGGACGGCAAACCGGGTGGACTGCAAATCGGACTGAGTTCATTGGCCCTAACGGCAGCCTGGATGCACCGGTAGGCTTGCTGAGCCCGAAGGCGCTGAAAAAACGCGTTGGTGCAGGGTTGGATCCTTGCGCGGCGCTGAAGACAGTCATCGAACTCGAGCCCAACGGGCGGGCCGAGATTGTTTTCCTGTTGGGACAAGGCAAAGATCGTGCCCATGCCCGCGAGTTGGTCCAGCGCTACCGGGAAACCAAGGTAGCCACAACGTTTGCCCAGGTGAAGCAGGCGTGGGAGCAAGTGCTTGCCAAGGTTCAGGTGAAAACGCCGGACCGGGAGCTCGATCTCTTGCTGAACCGCTGGCTACTGTATCAATCCCTGAGTTGCCGGATGTGGGCTAGGGCCGCGTTCTATCAGGTGGGTGGGGCATTCGGTTTTCGCGATCAGCTGCAGGACTGCATGGCATTGGCGGTCGCCCGGCCCGATCTGGCCCGCTCCCACATCCTTCACGCCGCATCGCGCCAGTTTGTCGAGGGGGATGTGCAGCATTGGTGGCATCCACCCACTGGCCGCGGCGTGCGTACCCATTTTTCCGACGACCGGGTTTGGTTGCCCTATGTCGTCTCCCACTATGTGAGGGTAAGCGGCGATGCCGGCGTGCTCGAGGAGGACGTGCCGTTTCTGGAGGGGCCTCAGCTTGAGCCGGAACAGGATGACGCCTATTACGAACCGACCCAGTCGATGCAACACGCGACCCTTTTCGAACATTGCGCGCGTGCGCTCGACCTAAGCCTGAAAACGGGGGTGCACGGTCTACCCCTGATGGGGAGCGGCGACTGGAATGACGGTATGAATCGGGTCGGCAACCAGGGCAAGGGCGAGAGTGTCTGGATGGCCTGGTTTCTGCTCGCCACGCTGTCCGAATTCGCCCATGTGGCGGAGGGCAGGGGCGAGCAGGAGCGGGCCAGCCGCTGGCGCGAGCACGCTAACCAACTGAAAGCCGCCGTGGAGGCGGAAGGCTGGGATGGGGCATGGTACCGGCGCGCCTTTTTCGATGACGGCAGCCCCTTGGGTTCTGCTGCCAACGCCGAGTGCCGCATCGATTCGATTGCGCAGAGCTGGGGTGTCATTTCCGGTGCCGCCGAGGCCGAACGCGCGCAGCGGGCGATGAATTCGGTACGGGAATATCTTGTTCGCTACGGCGACGATCTGGTGTTGCTGTTCACACCGCCTTTCGACAAGACCGAGCGTGATCCCGGTTATATCAAAAGCTATCCTCCAGGCGTGCGAGAGAACGGCGGGCAGTATACCCACGCGGCGATCTGGTCCGTCATCGCCTATGCCATGCTCGGTGACGGCGATCAAGCCGCGGAACTGCTGCATATGCTCAATCCGATCAAGCGCACGGCCACCCGCACCGGCGTTTACGCCTATAAGGTCGAGCCATATGTGCTGGCGGCGGACATCTATGCCGAGCCACCGCACGTTCGGCGTGGCGGCTGGACCTGGTACACGGGGGCTGCGGGTTGGTATTACCGTGCCGGCATCGAATGGGTCTTGGGCTTACAGGTCCGCGCCGACCAATTGGTCTTTGATCCCTGTATTCCCAGGGCTTGGCGCAGTTTCAGCATTTCTTATCAGCACGAAAATACGCGCTATGAAATCGCGGTTGAGAACCCTAACGAAGTGACACGCGGTGTGGTCACAATAGAACTCGACGGAGAACGCCAGCCAAACGGCAATAGCATTACCTTACAGGATGACGGACGACTGCATCGGGTGCGTGTGGTGCTTGGTTAACGCTTTTGGGACTGACCTAGTGTGTTTTACGTTGGGTCACTCTTTAGCATGGAGGGCGATGCCGATATTGAGTTGATAATATTCGGTTAGTAATGGTTTTTTACATCAATCATTTGATTTAATTTTAGGAGCAAGGCCATGGACTTAATTTCGCTTGTAGTCGTACTTATCGTTGTCGGCGTGCTGCTGTGGCTGGTCAACAACTATATCCCGATGGATGGCCGCATCAAGCAGATACTGAACATCGTGGTGATCATCGCGGTGGTGCTGTGGCTGCTGAGTGCGTTCGGCGTTTTGGGCGTACTGCCTATGGGGTTGGTTTCGGTAGTGGTGAGCCTGATCGTCGTCGGTTTGCTGTTGTGGCTGGTCAATACCTACATCCCGATGGAGTCACGAATCAAGCAGATCCTGAACCTCGTGGTGATTATCGCGGTGGTGCTATGGCTGCTGAACATATTTGGTGTCATGAGCGCAATTCCGCCGGTATTGCTTTCGGTGGTGGTGGCCCTCGTCGTCGTCGGCATTCTGCTGTGGGTGGTCAACAGCTACATTCCAATGGATGCGCGTGTCAAGCAGATCTTGAACATCGTAGTAATTATTGCGGTGGTGCTGTGGCTGCTGAGTGTATTCGGCGTTTTCAGTGGAATTCCACAGATTTACATTGGTAAAAGGTAGTTTTGATCTCAACGAGGTACTTCCCTAAAGTTTTATTAGGGGAGTAACTCTTGGCTGTGTTGTTTGGCAGCCGTAGTATCTACCGGGTTACCCTCTCATCTTGGTTTATGTATTCGCGGCGCTTTATCATGACTCAAATGGTCAAGGCAAGGCCGTTCTGTCAAAACTCGACCCAAGTGTCCATTTATCTCGTGATGGGATGGCTGATCGTAATTGCATTCAAGCCTTTGTTGCGAGTCTTGCCAATGTCAGGCTTTTATTGCCTTCTTACGGGAGGTTTATTTTACTCCGTCGGCGTGGTGTTTTACGCACTCGATACTAAACAACCACCCGCTTTAGCGGGTGGTTGTTTAGTGGACAGAAAACAAACGATCAATCGAGAGACTTCTCGAATTCCTTGATCCGCCTATCGGCTTCGTCTTGCGCGATTCCGTATTTCTCTTGTATCTTGCCGAGGAGTATATCGCGCTTACCGGCGATTTGGTCGAGTTCGTCATCGGTCAAATCACCCCATGTTTCCTTAACCTTACCCTTGATTTGTTTCCAATTGCCTTCTATACGATTCCAGCTCATTTCTGTTCTCCGTTAAGTTCATAATTATTGCAACGCCATTCCAAAGATCGCTAATGCTAGCCGACCTTTCCGTCAACCCTTGGGGTGATAGAAAGGAAATTGATTAATCTCTTCACGCAACCGTTGCCATTTATTTGATGTGTCTGGCCAGTGCTTCTTATCAAAACCGGGGGCCTTTTTTAAGGTCTCTTTATCCAGATCGAGGACGTAATACTGCTTATCACGATTCCAACTTAGCCCGTCCCATGGAATGGCAAACAGTTTATCCCCCATGCCCAATACACCGCCGAAGGAAACAACTCCGTAGACCACTTGGCCACTCTCCGGATCGATCACCAAGTCCTTGATGTCGCCGAGGTTCTCCCCGTTGGGATTTTTCACTTTGGTACCGATGATCTTGCTGGCGCGACTCACTTGCTGCATCGACTTGTTGGCCTCCTCGGTACGCTCTACCGATTCCTTTTGGCGCTCTTCCTTGAGTTCATGCTGCTTTTCTTTTACCTCCTGTTGTTTCTCCTGAAGCTGCTGTTGCTTCTCTTGGACGCCACCCGCAAAGGAGCTACCCATGAATGCCGCACTCAAAAAAGACACAGCCGCAATGGAAATGAATGTTTTCATACTATCCTCCTAATTTTTTCAAATGTCCGGTATTCCGGTAAATTTCGAGATTTACTTGATACGGTGCGATGTTTCAAGAACACAAAAACAGTTTAACTAACTCACCATATAGAGTCGGTACGGCACTGCACATAACATCACTATCGGCGATATATCTCGAAGTTAGGTATATTCGCATCGCTGCGATGAATCCCGCCTATAGGAAAACCGCGTTCATGATGAAAAACCCTGGCCTATGTTTGCTGACGAACCGACCCTGAACGGATGAAGGAGTACCATATTATCTGATCGATGGAAAACATCATTCAACACTCAAGTTATGACCATGTGGTCATGGCTAACAATCATCAGGAGACAGACATGAGCAAAGAACAAGTGAAAGGCCGAGTCGAAGAAGCCAAAGGTAAAGTCAAGGAAGCCGCCGGGGTGTTACTGGACGACAAAGGTATGGAAATAGAAGGCAATGTCCAAAAGAACGTCGGTAAGGCCCGGGCGGGCCTTGCCGATCTCAAGGAGGATATTAAGGATGCCATTAATAAAGACGACTGAAACGGTGACTGTTGAGCAGTGCAGGCGAGTCAGGATAGGTTGGCCTGCACTGCTGCAACAAGATGCTCTCAAATAACTTTCTCACAGGAGTGGAACACGAGCTAACCTAACCGTTAAAGCGCGGTGTGGTTTATGTTCTTATCTGTGGTTCATAACGCCGTCAATTGACGGCCTCTTACGGAGAAGCACACATGCTTGAAACATTAGTGGTCCTACTAATTATCCTCTGGCTGCTGGGTTTGGTTTCCTCGTATACACTAGGCGGGTTCATTCACATACTATTGGTTATCGCGATCATCATAATCGTGCTGCGTGTGATTCAAGGCCGAAGGGTCTAGCGTCGCCAACATACGCGAAGGATTTCGTCAAAAATAACTTCCCGAAAACACCCGTCTTGAGAGGATGCACGGAATTTCAGCGCGGATTTCATCGAAAACGATCCCGATGTTTTCGGTGAAATCCGCGCAGTGCTTTTTTCCTGTCTTATAAACGACCGCCAAAATAGCCTCGGTGACTTTCAATCCGGCGGGCGCCTCTTCGTTTTTTCCGTCAATTTCTAGTGTAGCCACTGCATGTGTGACTGGTATCGAAACTGATGCGCATGATTCGCAAAGGTCAAATGATCATTGCAAAAAATCAAATGTCTTTCGGATAATGCGACAGAACGGCTGGGGTAGTCGAGGACATTAAGTGTCGCGAAATTTTTCACCGCTTGCTTTGGGCTGAGGTGTCCAAAGCAAGCTTTGGTGAAAATAGCGTTCGGCTTGATTCGCTGGTACAAATTATGCTTTTTTTCGGTTAATGCGACAGAGCCGGCTAATCTTATGGGGGACCCCGGCTTTGTGGCGAACGATAGATCGCCTAGTGGCCTCTCACTATCGTGCACCACTCGCCGACGATATTGAAGAAATTTCTCGCCGAATGATCCACTGAACTGACCTCCGTGATATTGCCGTTTTCCTTGGCCGCGCGAACACTGGCATCGCCGTGCGCCAGCAAGCCCAGGATGGACTCCGCACAGGCTTTACCCACCTTCGCCTCGCCGGGTTCGGGGGAACCAGGTTTCCCGGTCGCTATATCACCCCATGTAACCTCGGTACCCAGCATGCCCTTAATCGGCGAATCGACGATCATACACCCGCTCAGGCTGGTCGCCAGGATCGCCACGCCTAGCGCCGACCCAGTCCTCATGGCTACATTCTTTCGTTTTATTATCGGAGTATTTGCGTATTCAAGACTGTGTTTATCTGCAAATCGTTCTTTACGTACTTCTTCGCTTTGCTCGTAGTTCATTGCCGCTCTCCTTATTTTGGATGGGAAATTCGATGGGCTAAGACGTCAATGTCGTGTAGATAGAGTATTATAAAAAAATATACTCCAATTGAATCATACGAGTCTTATTATGACCTTGTCAAGAAACCTTTTTCGGGCAAGTGCAACGCTTGCAGTATTTCCCAATGGCTATATTATTTTGTATTGGAATAGGCGGTTTCGTAATGAAGAGAATCCTTTAAACTCACTGTTCTCTTAGAGGTTTCTTCTTGCTGAAGAGTGATCGTTGCGTTTGGGCAATCAGAGGTGGCGGGACATGGCACAAAAAATAATCCAAAAGCTAACATACGGCTGGCGTCTTTTGGCTACAGGCTTCAGCTTTTTCAGTTTCGGTCTGATCGGTTTATTATTGAGGTTTCTGGTTTTTCCGGTGCTGTCCGTCTTGCCCGCCAATCGCTTGCAGCGAATAAGCCGGGGACAGCGCGTTGTGCATTACGGCTCTTATGTGTTCATCGG
>Ga0208269_100783_pt1 | contig 10437 bp, 10 predicted proteins | sample LakWasMe88_LOW11_2_FD_183912 | JGI IMG/M metagenome (GOLD analysis project Ga0208269, IMG submission 183912) | Freshwater sediment methanotrophic microbial communities from Lake Washington under simulated oxygen tension - Sediment Metagenome... | ecosystem: Environmental > Aquatic > Freshwater >...
ATGCCCAACACCACCACCTTGTTGTCGGAGTACGTGCCGGAGCGGCGCCGCGCCTTTCTGGTGGCGGCCATGTTCACCGGCTTCAATCTGGGCTCGGCCCTGGTGGGCTTTGCGGCCGCGGCCTTGATTCCGCACGCCGGCTGGCGCTCGGTGCTGGTGCTGGGTGGGGCCTTGCCTTTGCTGCTGCTGCCGGTGCTGTATGTGTACCTGCCCGAATCGGCCCGCTTCATGGTGGCGCGCAAGATGGCGCCTGAGCGCATCACCGCAGTGCTGAGCCGCGTGTGCCGTGCGCCGCTGGCCGGCGTGACAAGCTATGTCTCGGGCGAAGCCGAGGTGCCCGCACGCCAGCCGCTGGCGGTGCTGTTTGAACGCGGCTTTCGGCTGCGCACCGCGACGCTGTGGGCGACCTACTTCATGGGCCTGCTAGTGATCTACCTGACCACCAGCTGGTTGCCCACCATGATGAAAGACGCCGGCATGAGCATCGACCGCGCTGCCAACGTGACCGCGATGTTCCAGCTAGGGGGCACGGTGGGCGCCTTGCTGGTGGGCTGGCTGATGGGCCGCATGAACCCCAACCGGGTGATGGCGGGCGCCTACGCCCTGGGCGCGGTGGCCCTGGTGGTGATGGGCTTCAATGGCCTGATGTCCGAATCCATTGTGTGGCTGGTCATGGCTGTGGGCTTTTGTCTCAGCGGGGCACAGACCGGGTTGAACGGCTTTGCACCGGGTTGCTACCCCACCGTGGCACGGGCCACGGGTGTGAGCTGGATGCTGGGCGTGGGCCGACTGGGCAGCATCCTGGGTTCGTCCATCGGCGGCGTGCTGCTGAGCCAGGGCTGGGGCTTCGACGGGATCTTCATGGCGCTGGCGGCACCGGCGGTGCTGGCCGCGCTGGCGATTTTGTTGAACCGGCGCAGCCTTTGAAGCTCAGCCACAGGGTTCAGCGCGGAGCCACAGGCCGGGGGCCTGGCTCCGCAACAGGTCTTTGATCCAACAGTCCGGTACCGCAAAACGCCTTTGTCAAGGGTGGCTTGGCCAGGCTGGGTTTTGAACACATGTTGTCGCAGAGGCTCAGTCGGCTAATTCGAACGCAATGAAAATGATGCCGGCATAGTAGGCCGCCAAGCAGTTAAACACCTGCTCGAAAAGGTTGGGCGCCTTTTCGTTTTTTAAATCTTGCTCGGTGGCTAAATCGGGGAGAGCATTCTTTTTGACATAGTGGGTTGTCTTCCCATTTTTGACAATCTCGCCAGTGTCTTTTTCAATGCCGACGCGGTACTCTTTTTTGTTTTCGTCTGTGAAGGTGTAGTAACACCCCATGGACCCGTACCCGTGTAGTTCTCCTGAAAACAGAGGGCGAACTTCCTTCCAATAGTCATTGAATTCGGCATCACTCATCGTGGTTCGCTGGCAATTCCCCAGTTCATCGGCATCGGTTATTTCTGGAGGAATCGATTTTTCGACCTTCTGTGCACTCACCCAGACAGGGAAATGCCACCAAATTTGGAAAGGCAAGATGGCAGCAGCCAGCGCCAGAAGCGATGTCAAAATGAATATGACTATTGTTTTAATGAGGTGGAGCATTAATTGTGAGGAAAGTAGTTGAATAATCCAGCTTCTGTTTGGTTTTTATGTGGTGAAATGAAGCCATGCGCATAGACACGATCTATTCTCAACAGAAAGGTGTCGAGCAACTCATGAAGAAGCCATTGAGCAGCGTCATTTTGCACGGGTGGCGGTGCAAGATATGCATTTTGGACAGGTGCTCCGACCAACTCGATACCGATAGAGTCTTGGTTTGTAGGGTACCTATCCTTTGCCTCTTTGGCTTGTTCTAGTAGATCAATTCTTTTCCAGGCTTCCTCCTTTGAAATTTTTTGTGCCTTCAAATCTGTATCTATTTGGTGGAGGCTTTCTAGGTATTTGGGGGCGCATGAATGTACAGTTGCGCACATAGATTTTATCCGCCCCACATGCCAGCATTTTTTATTCAATCTCGCCGTTTGGTAAATAAGTCCGGATGGGTCGATGAGGAAGTGAGCACCGTTTCCATGGTTGATGAAGGAGAAGGTGTATTCGAATAGTGTTTTTGTGGTGCTGTTACTGCTTGTTTGATGAATTATGATGCCATGGATATTTTTCATTTCGCCGTGCTCAATGCCGGGGTAGATGCGTCGTGTGATGCGGTTGTGACTGACGACTCCATTTTTTATTTCTAGCAATATATACTCCATTTCGAGGGTTGAACCTCTTTGGGTAGCGCTATGCTTGTTGCCGCTTAGCGTTATTTATTTGGAATTTTTAACCGGGTTCTGATTGCTTGGGGAATGGTGGGATCTATTTTTGTGGGCTTTTGTCCAGTCCACTGCGCATTAGTCTTTTGGAGCAGCCCCTTTGTCTGGCTGTTGTCTCAAACTGGCGTCTGGGGTTCGCTCAAAAAATAGATTTGCTACCCCACCGTCGCCCGCGCCACGGGGTGAGTTGGATGCTCGGCCTGGGCCGTCTGGGCAGCATCCTGGGTTCGTCGATTGGCGGCGTGTTGCTGAGCCAGGGCTGGGGCTTCGACGGGATCTTCATGGCGCTGGCAGCACCGGCGGTGCTGGCCGCGCTGGCGATTTTGTTGAACCGGCGCAGCCTTTGAGGGGGCTGCCGGGAGGCTCTTCAAGACGAGCGATGGCCCGTGTCGAGCAGATCAATCGATCGGAACACGCGTTGCAGCATGCTGTCGGATGAATCCTGGCACAGCCGCACCTGGGCCATCAGGTGGTGCAGAAAGCGCTCGGCCGGGGCGCTCAAGGGGGCCTGGCGGCGCCGCAGCACGCCGATCTCGCGCGGGGCGAAGCGGGTGTCCAGGTTCAGCGGCACCAGCAGGCCGTGGGCGCCCTCGCACTCGATCAAGGGCCAGGGCAGCAGGGTGAGCATGTCGGTGCTGGCCACCAGCTTGAGCATCAGGGCGGCCGACTGGGCCAGGTGGATGCGCCCGTGAGGTACCGGCAGGCCATGCTGCTCGAACAGGGTGTGGAACATCGCGGCCTCTTCTTGCGGGGCGTAGTTCAGCAGCCAGCGGGCCTCGCGCAGGGCCTGCATCGAGCGGGCCTGGGCCAGCGGGTGGCCGGCCCGGGCGCCCACGGTCACCTCGTAGCGGAACAAGGGCGTGACATGCAGATCGTGGGCGGCACCGGGCTCGGGCAGTCGGCCCAGCAGCAGGTCGAGGGCGCCCTCGCGCAAGCGGGGCAGCGACACGGCGGAAAGCCCATCGAACAGCTCCAGCCGCACCTGGGGCTGGTCCTGGGTGAAGGCTTGCACCACCCCGGGCAGGATGCTCTGGGCAATCCAGGGGGTGACGCCCACGCTCAGGCGCTGCACGCTGCCGGCCTGGCGCAGGCTGGCCATCTCGGCCTCGGCGTGGTCGAGTTGATCCGCGATCAGGCGGGCATGGCGCAGCAGGGCGGCGCCGGCTTCGGTCAGGGCCAGCCCCGAGCTCTGGCGCACGAACAAGGGCATCTGCTGGCCCTCTTCGAGTTCACGCAGGGCCTGGGTGAGGGTGGCCTGGGTCAGGCCCAGGGAGCGGGCCGCGGCGCGGATGCTGCCTTGGCTGGCAACGGCAATCAGGTAGCGGATTTGGTGCAGTTTCACGGCGAAGACCTCGACCCAGGGCAGCAGGGATTGTGCCTGGGTGGGCCGTTCGTCTGACAGGTATCACCTTTCGGGGCAGGTCGACCCTGTCTTATGGCGCCTGGGGCGGGTTTCTAGACTGCGGTCTTTCCCATCCCGGCCCCGGCCTGATCAGAAGACCCCATGAGCACTGCCCCCACCCTCACTGCCTCGGCTGCGGCCGACCCTGTCGCCCCTGGCATTCGTGCCATCGAGTCCGAGATGGTGGCCCTGCGCCACCACCTGCACGCCCACCCCGAGCTGGCATTCGAAGAGCTGGCCACCAGCGATCTGGTGGCCGCGCGCCTGGCCGAGTGGGGCTATGAGGTGCACCGCGGCCTGGGGGGCACCGGGGTGGTGGGCACGCTGCGCCGGGGCTCTGGCGGGCGCCGCCTGGGTTTGCGGGCCGACATGGACGCGCTGCCGATCAACGAAAACACAGGGCTGCCCTACGCCAGCCGCCACGCCGGCAAGATGCACGCCTGCGGCCATGACGGCCACACGGCCACGCTGCTGGCGGCAGCGCGCCACCTGGCCGCGGAGGGCGTGTTCGATGGCACGCTGAACCTGATCTTCCAACCCGCCGAAGAGGGCCTGGGCGGTGGGCGCCGCATGATCGAAGACGGTCTGTTTGAGCTGTTTCCTTGTGACGCGGTCTTTGCGCTGCACAACATGCCGGGCTTTCCGGTAGGGCAGTTCGGCTTCAAGTCGGGCTCGTTCATGGCCTCGTCCGACACCGTGCTGATCACCGTGAAGGGGCAGGGTGGCCATGGCTCGGCGCCGCACCAGTCGCGTGACCCGGTGGTGGCCGCGGCCACCCTGATCCTGGCCTTGCAGACCGTGGTGGCGCGCAATGTGGACCCGCGTGACATGGCGGTGGTGAGCGTGGGCGCCATCCACGCCGGCGATGCCCCGAACGTGATCCCCGAATCGGTGGCGCTCAAGCTGTCGGTGCGGGCCTACCGGCCCGAGGTGCGGGCACAGCTGCGCGAGCGCATCACCGAGTTGGCCCAGGCCCAGGCCGCGGCCCTGGGCTGTGTGGCCGAGGTGGACTACCACTGGCGCTACCCGGCCCTGGTGAACGACCCGGCCAGCACCGAGTTTGCGCGCCAGGTGGCGCTGGACTGGCTGGGCCCGCAGGGCGTGATGGAGAACGTGCAGCCGCTCACGGGCAGCGAAGATTTCTCTTTCATGCTGGAGCGTTGCCCGGGCAGCTATTTCATCGTGGGCAACGGGGTAGGGGATCACCACGGCAGCGGGGGCTGCATGGTGCACAACCCGGGCTACGACTTCAACGACGCGATATTGCCGCTGGCCGCCACCTACTGGGTGCGCCTGGCCGAGCGCTTTTTGGCCACCGCCGCCTGAGTCTGCTTCGCATCGGAACCACCATGACCAAGAACTCGCGCCTCTCCCTGAATCGCCGCACGTTGGGCGGCCTGCTGGCCGGCAGCCTGCTGGCCCCCGCACTGTCGGCGCTGGCCCAGCCGGCCTACCCGGACAAACCCATCAAGATCGTGATCGGCTACCCGCCTGGGGGCTCAGTCGACTATGTCGGCCGCCTGGTGGGCGAGGCCCTGGGGCAACGCCTGAAAACCCCGGTGGTGATCGACAACCAGGGCGGTGCCGCGGGGGCCATTGCCGCCCAGCGCGTGGTGAGCAGCCCCGCGGACGGTTACACCCTGCTGGTCGGATCGAGCAACGAGCTGGTGGCCACCCGCCTGGTCAACCCGGCCCAGCGGTACGACGCCCAGAAGGACATGACCCCGCTGGGCCTGATCGCCACCGCACCGGTGCTGCTGGTGGCCGGGCCGCGCGCTGCGGTCAAGACGCTGCCTGAGCTGATCGAGTTGGCGCGGCGCAAGCCGGGCCAACTGAGCTATGGCAGCTCGGGCGTGGGCTCGACCCTGCACTTTGCTGGCGAGCTGCTCAAGCAGCGCGCGGGCATTTTCATGACCCACATCCCTTACCGGGGCGTGGCCTCGCTGACCAGCGATCTGGCCGGCGGCAACCTCGATCTGGCCATGTTGTCGGTACCGGCGGCCCTGCCGTTTCTGCAGAGCGGCCGCATCACGGCCCTGGCCTGCACCGGGGCGCAGCGCCTGTCGGCTCTGCCCAAGGTGCCCACGGTGGGCGAGGTGCCGGCCTTGAAGGGTTATGAGCTCAGCGGCTGGTTTGCCCTGATGGGCCCGGCCCACCTGCCGCCTGCCATCGCCCAGCGCCTGAGCCAGGCCCTGCAAGAGGTGCTGCAAGACCCGGTGGTGCGCCGCAAGCTGGAGGATGGCGGCAATGTGACGGCCACTGGCCGCGAAGACCTGGCTGCGCTGATGGCCCGCGAGACCCGGCAGTACGCGGGGCTGGTGGACTACGCCCACATGCGGGATTGAGGCACCGGCACCGGTGGTGGTCTGCCGCGCTCAATCAGCGCTGATGTGGCGCTCGGCCGCGATCTTCTTGTAGACCGCGTTCTCAAGCGCAATCTCCTGGGCAAAGTCTTCGGGACGGTTGCCGACCACTTGCGAGCCGGTGTCTTCGATCTGGCGGCGCACCTCGGGGGCCGCCAGGGCTTTTTGCACGGCGGCGTGCACCCGCTTGACGATCTCGGGCGGCAGGCCCTTGGGGCCCACCAGGCCATAGAAGGCCGTGCGGTTCACTTCGTCGAGCTTGAGCTCGGCAAACGTGGGCACCTGGGGCAATTGGGGCAGGCGCTTGGGGGCGGCCACGGCCAGAGCGGTCAGGCGGCCGCTCTTGATGAAGGGCAGGGCAGAGGGCAGGTTGTCGAACACGATGGGGATCTGCCCGGCAATCGCGTCGTTGAGCGCCGGGCCCGAGCCCCGGTAAGGCACGTGGGTGAGCGTGAGGCCGCTCTTGCTGGCCATCAGCTCCATCAACAGGTGCCCGATCGAGCCGGTGCCGGCGGTGCCATAGCTGTAACGGTTGGGGTTCTTTTTGACCTCATCCACAAAGCTGGCAAAGCTCTGCGCCTTGAAGCCGGGGCTGACCACCAGCACGTTGGGCGTGGCCGCGATGTTGGTGATGGGCGTGAAATCGGTCAGCGGGTTGTAGGGCAGGCGCGGGTTGATGGCCGGGTTGGTGGCGGTGGTGGACACCGTGGCCACGCCCAGGGTGTAGCCGTCGGGCAGGGCGCGGGCGGCCTCATGGGCCCCGATGGAGCCACCGCCACCGCCCTTGTTGTCGATCACCAGGGGCTGGCCCAGGGCTTCGCCCGTGCGCTGCGAGATGGCGCGTGCCACCAGGTCGGTGGTGCCGCCGGGGGCAAAGGGCACGATCAGGTGCACCGGCTTGCTGGGGTAGGGCTCGGCTGCGAAGGCGGGGGTGGCCAGCAGCAAGGCAGCGAGCAAGGTGGTGCTGGTGCGTCGAGTCACCGTGTCGGAAGTGGTGTGGAAAGGGGGCATGATTCAGGTCTCCGTGCTTGTTGAATGGGGGGCAGGCCGGCTCAGCGGTTGAGGATCAGCGTTTGTGGATCAGAGTGTGCGGGCCCAGCTCGCTCAGCTGGTTCACGCCCAGCATGGCCAGGTTGCGGTCCACCTCGTCGCGCAGCAGGCCGATGGCGTGGCGCACGCCCGCTTCGCCTGCCACGGCCGCGGCGTAGTTGAAGGGCCGGCCCACCAGCACCATGCGGGCACCCAGGGCCAGGGCCTTGAGCACGTCGGAGCCGCGGCGAAAGCCGCCATCGATCAGCACCGGGTAGTCGGGCCCCAGGGCCTGGACCACGGCCTCCAGCACGCGCATGGCCGAGGCCGCGCCGTCGAGCTGGCGCCCGCCGTGGTTGGACAGGATGACGCCGTCGGCGCCCGCATCGCGCGCGGCCTGTGCATCGGCCACGCTGAGCACGCCCTTGACCACCAGGCGGCCGGGCCAGCGCTGGCGGATGCTGTGCAGGTGCTGCCAGCTGAGGTGGTCACGCGCCGAAAAGTCGCGCAGCACCGTGGACGACACGATGGGGGCCCCGCGGGTGGCAAACGAGTTCTCGAAATGCGGCATGCCATGGCGCAGCAGGGTGCGGGCGAAGGTGCCCAGCACCCAGCCCGGCCGCAGCGCGCCATCGAGCGCCAGGCGCAGGCTGGGGCGCAGCGGGGTGGAGAAGCCGGTGCGGATGTTGTTCTCGCGGTTGGCCGAGATGGGGATGTCGACCGTGATCACCAGGGTCTCGAAGCCGGCACGCGCCACGCGGTCGATCAGCGCATCGATGCGGGCCTGATCGCCCGGCAGGTAGGCCTGGAACCAGGTGCCAGGGCAGGCCTGGGCCACGGTCTCCATGGGGATCAGCGAGGTGCCGCTCATGATCGAGGCAATGCCCTCGGCCTGGGCCGCCCGGGCCAGCACCACATCGCCCCGGTAGGTGGACAGGGCGTTGATGCCCATGGGGGCGATCGCAAACGGCGAGCGGTAGCGCTTGCCCCACAGGTCCACGGCCTGGCTGCGCTGTGACACGTCGCGCAGCACCCGGGTGACAAAGGCGTACTCGTCGAACACCGCGCGGTTGTCGTGCAAGGAAGCGTTGTCTTCGGCCGCGCCGGCGATGTAGCCAAAGATGGGGCGGGGCAGCCGCCGGCGGGCCGCGGCCTCGAAATCCTGCAAGGACAGCATGCGGCGCAGAACCCGCGGCGGCGTGACAGATGGGATCGAGGGCGCAGCGCTGGCTGGGGCGGCTGGGCTGATGGGGGCAGGCGTGGCGTTCATGGGGGCCTTCTGGACAAAGGAATGAAGCGCACTGTAGGAGTCTGCCTTGGCGAAAGAAAGCGATATATTCAGAAGAAGTTTGTTCACCAAATCGAAAGTAGATGGCGACACCTTCCGTCAAACAACTGGAGGCCTTCTGGTGGGCTGCCACTTGCAGCAACTTCAGCACCGCCGCCGAACGCCTGCATTTGTCGGTGTCCTCCCTGTCCAAACGCATCAGTGAGCTGGAGGGGGTGTTGGGCCAGGCGCTGTTCGATCGCAGCGGTCACAAGGCCGTGTTGACCGAGGCGGGGCGGCGCCTGCTGCCGGCGGCCTTGGCGGTCCTCAATGCCGTCGCAGATCTGGGGCGCAGCCTGGCAGAGGCCGGCTCGCTGTCAGGCCACTGCCGTTTTGGGGTGGGCGACTTGTCGGCCCTGACCTGGCTGCCCGCGCTGGTGGCGGCCACCCGGCGGCAGCACCCCGGCCTCACGCTGGAAGCCTGTGTGGATGTGGGCGGCGTGCTGGAGCACCGTCTGGCCGAAGGAGAGCTGGATTTTGCGGTGATGGCCGGGCGCTCGTCGCGCAGTGCCCTGGTGTCCCAATCGGTGGGGGCGGCGCGGTTTGCCTGGGCGGTGGCGCCTCATCTGGCCAGCGTGCAAGAGTCGTCGGTGGTGGCGTCGGTGGCGGGCTTGTTGCAGCGACACCCCTTGATCACCCTGCCACCCCAGGCCGGCACCACTCGGCTGCTGGACGATTGGTTGCTGGCCCAGGGCCTGGATGACCGGCAGGAGCGCATTCTGTGCAACAGCTGGGCTGCGGTGGCCGGCATGTTGCGCGAAGGGGTGGGGGTGGGCTTTCTGCCCGAGGGCTGGATTGACGGCCTGGGCCTGAAGCGCCTGCAGGCGGAGCCCGAACTCGGGGCTTTGCAGTATGCGTTTCAGTGGCGGCGCGGCGATGCGCGCAGCCTGATGCCCGCCATGCAGGGGCTGGTCAGCTCGGTGATTGATTTCTCGTTGCTGCCGTGCATCGCGGGCCAGTCCCGGCCGCCTGCTTGATGCCGCGCGCTCAGCGCAGGGCCAGGTTCAGCTGATCAACCAATTCGGCCCAATCCGCATCCTGCAGGCGCTGCTCGCGCAGGAAGGTGGCCTGGGAGGCGGTCCAGAACGGGGCATCGGCCAGCTCCAGCTCATCGGCCAGCGGGGCATGGAGACCGATGAAGGTGGCAATCGCGTGGGGGTCGGAAGGCAGTCCCAGTTGCGCGAACAGATCGGTGAAACGGTGAAACAGTTCGTTGTGGATGGGGGTGTTCATGGTGCGGGTCCTGGGGAGCCTTCAGAGGCCATGGCCCGGTTGTCGGGCAGGCCGGTGTTGTTGGGTGTGGGGGCGCCTGCGGTGCTGCGCCGAGGGGCGGTATCTTGGCGGCGGATCATCTCACGGATGAAGGCGTTGAAATTGTCGGCCGTTTGGCGTTTCAGTGCTGCGTTGCCCAAAAACGAAGGCAAGGGGCGGGCGGGCTCGAAAGCCACGTGGTAGCGCAGTTGCACGCCGCCATCGCGCGGACGCAGCTCGGTGCTGCTGTCGAGTCGCTTGGCGTCACCCGACACGCCATGGGTGGTGATCAGGCGCTGGGGGGTGAGGCTGACGTCGCGCACGTTCTCGTAATCAAAGTGCAGCAGGCCGGCGCGCGTGCTGCCCCGTTGGTGCACCCGCAGCGTGTTGCCCTGCCGGCTGGAGACTTCGCTGAGATCCAGCCCGGGCAGGAACTGGCTCATGTGCTCGTAGTCGGTCAGCACGGCCCAGGCCTGGGCCAGTGTGACGGGGGCCTGGGTGTCCAGGCTGATCTCGATCTGCTCGCTGCCGAACACCACCGTGACCTCTTCGGGCTTGATGTCACGGAACTCGGTCTGGCCCATGACGCCCCCGGCCCCCAGGAGGCCTGTGATCAAGCAGGCGGTGAGCAACCACCCCAGGGCGGGCTGGCCTCGGGTGGAGCGGCTGGGCGGGCAATGGGGCATGGCGAAGGGGCTGTTGGGGGCCTGGGCAAACCACGGGCGCAAGAGCGGCCCCGGAAGCACAGGAACTGCAAAATTGTAGGCC
>Ga0208269_100788_pt1 | contig 10378 bp, 3 predicted proteins | sample LakWasMe88_LOW11_2_FD_183912 | JGI IMG/M metagenome (GOLD analysis project Ga0208269, IMG submission 183912) | Freshwater sediment methanotrophic microbial communities from Lake Washington under simulated oxygen tension - Sediment Metagenome... | ecosystem: Environmental > Aquatic > Freshwater >...
CCAGTTCCGCATGACGTATCAGCCGGATGGCAGTCAGGTGGAGCAACTGCTGTTTATTCAGGCCCTGGAGAGAGGCGAGGAGGGGGAACCGCAGCCTCTGAGCCGCGCTGTCAGCCAGTGGAAGCTGTTGTCACGGCGTCCGGTGGTGCACGCTCATACGCCCGGAGACCATATCAGCATGTTGAATCATGAAAACGCGCGTATGGTGGCGGAGGTTCTGCAGGCGTGGATGCTGCCGGAAGAAGCGAAGGTTTCGGAGCCGGAAGCCCTGGAGTTGGAGATTGCGTAGATGGGTAGCGCGATAGTGAAACCCATCTACGCAGGCTCCGCGTCTTACGCCAACTTGAAGTTAGGGTCGGGTCGAAGTTAACCTCCCGAAATTTAGTTGCCTCTGGTTCCCACGCGCCGCGTGGTAACCAGGGAGGACGCGCCAGCGTCCCGTCTCGCGGCTCTGGCGTGCCTTGACTGCATTCCCACTCGGGCGCGCGGGAACGAGACAACCACCAAACCCCCAGTTTCTTGTAGGTGCAGTTAGTGGCGAATGCGGGCTGAGTTTTTGTTTTGAGGGTGAAAAGAATTTTATAAAAGCAATTTTTGGGGTTGGTTATTCGTCCCAGGTGAATCGGATTATGTAATTGTCATTGTAAACTTTTAATTTCTTGTTTGATAAAAGTGTTTCTTCACTTCTAAATTTGAACGGGCTTTTTACATGCCTAAAGTTTGGTTCTTCACTTAAAGGGTTTAGAACGATGAGCAAATCATATTTGTCAGGAAACGCCAAGGCGGTTTTAATTTCTTCCTTTGTCATACGAATGCCGTCTTCAATATTTCCCACCCCTTTGATTTCAATAAAGCGAACTTTCCCATTTTCATCTTTGATTTCTAAATCATATCCTTTCCCTGCTTCTCCGGTCATAAACTTTTCTGGATAAGCTCTATAAGCATTTTCTGAAACCCAATTTATATTTTCTTCTTTGTACTTGTCACAAAGTTTGTGATAGCAAATTAATTCTGCAATGAAACCTATTTGCTCCTCGTTTTTTGTGTTAAACCTAACATTTCTATTATTGCCTTTTTTGCTAACCTTACCTTTTCTTTCTTCAATAGGAAGTGTCTTGCTGATTTTTAATTTCAGCTTAGTAATGTCAAGTCCAGCCAATACTTTTTGAGCCAAGGATTGGAAGTTGTCATATTCAATCGTAGCACCACCTACTCTGATTTGATTTGAAGAACTGGTAGGAAGAGCCGCATTATAAGCAGCGATCTTCTTTTTGACTTCGTCTAATTCATTAAAAATTAAAAGTGATTGAATTCTTCGGTTTTCTTTTAGCGGGGACGGAAATACAATTCCTTCTGCGTTCAATGACTCAATTGAGTCATTAATTAGTTTCTGAAATGAAAATGTATTTGCCTGGCTTTGAAGTTTAATTGAAAACTCTACCTCTACAATATCCTTGAAATGCTTAAGGATGTTTGTAAGAAACCCGCTTTGTGATGAATAGCTGATGTCATCATAATCATCTAAAAAATTAAAAAAATTGCCTCTTTCTAAAGTTGCTTCTGCTTTGAGTTTATCGTAAAGCTGAAAAGCGAACTCATTTCTGAATTCTCTTTTTAAATCTTCAATAGTATTTTTAAATAGCTCCGTAAAATCAAGCCCTGCGAAATGTCTTAAAAATTTTGCGAAATCGATATTAAAGTATATAAATAGTTTATAAATAAATTCTTGGTTCTCTAAATCCGAAAGCTGCGTGAATGTTTCAACAGAAGAAACCTTGTTGAGCTCGTCTTTATTCAATTTCAATTTCTTCTGTAGAAATAAATTCAATTCTTTCTCGTTCCTAATCTCTGCCTTTATGTTTTTAGTAGAAGCAATTGAAAATGCTCCCCAAAATGATAGACGAATATCGTCAATTATTTCAAGTTGGTTCTTGGCTTGAATCACTAAATCATTATTATCTTGCTGCAGATAACTTAACAATCTTGGCTCTCTATCCACCTCTCTCTTTGAATAAAGGTCGTGAATAAAATCTCTGTATTCTTCAGTATTGATTAGTGTCGTGAAAATTTCAGCAATAGAATCGCAAAATAAAATGTTCTGCTTTAAGTCCCCAAGGTTTGAATCTGTTTCGGGAGTAAGTATATGAAAAATAGACTTATTTTTATTATTGATAAACTCATAATGTTCAAGTTCAAATTTCTCTGGAGATTGGTCGTGAATAAATTCAGCTTTAATGTCGTGAGTTAAAAAAATCTTCAGCCGTTTCAATCTATTCTTTATTTCATGCCTTGTGTCCTGATGCATTCTCAAAGCGTAAATCAATGCTTTGAAGCGATGAATTTCTTCTGTAAATTGATGATTCAAAGAATGAATCTTTAGATCCCCAATTATATTGAAAGAAATGTTCTCTAATGGCTTTACACCAAATAATTTTTCAACTTTTTTGTTTCCTCTTTTTCTGTCAATGCAAACCAAAGGGAAGCGTTTAAGAATATTGTTTCCGAATGTTTTTGTTTCAATATAGTATGCTTCGTTAACTGGAAAGTAGCCTGTTTCATTCCCTTTTATGCAAAGCACTTTTCCATTCTTCAAAAACTTTTGATAGGCTGAATGTAAAGTATCAATTTTGTTTTCATTGAAGTTACTTATCACTTCCCGATAAATGGTTTTTGCAACTTTGCCTTCTTTGTCCGAAGTGTTTAGTGAAAGCAGCATGTCATATAAAACAGCAATTGAGAAAGAGCTTATCTCTCGGTGAACACCTATAAGTGTTAAATAGCTTTCAATAACATCCTCTGCCAATAGCAGTTTTTCTGAAATTGCAGCAAGGGCAATTTTCGGCTTTTCCACAAACGGGCTAAACTCACTTGTAATTGTTTTAGATAAGCAACATTTTTCAGGTGAGGATTTTAATGTTTCAGATTCTACCGGTAAGAATTGAGTTGTTGATATTTTCCATTTAGTATATGAACGCAAATCATTCTTATCAAGTTTTCTTGCAGTTCTATAGTAAAAATATAAATGGGATTGATTTAAAATTTCACGGTCAGTTTCTAAAGTTTCTTTAAGTTCTTTGTCTTGCCTGATCCACTCAAAAATATTTTCAATTTTTGTGCTTGACAGTATTCTATCAATTTCTTCGAACTCGCCAGCAGAAAGAGTAATATTTATCGGGAGCCAATCTTTAAGTTCGTTGTATGTTTTGAAAGGGTAGCCCCATTTATTAGTTGGGTATTTAAAACTTCTAAGGAGAAACTCTATATAAGGGTCTTGCTTTGTAGTGTTTATTTCCTTCAGTTTATACCTTGGCAATTTTGCCACACCTAGCCAAATGAAATATTCATTTACAATTTTTTCCTCAAACTTTTCAAGTCCTAAATATTTTCTATCTGCAAGCAGTTTTGATTTATCAAAACTGTATAACTGTTCGGTAAGAGGGTGGCCATAATTTTTTCCGAAATAAACTTTTCTTGCTGACTTTACTTTTTTTTGATCTGAAATAATTGGAGTTTCAATATCTATTGAAAGGGCTACAGGCTTAATTTCTTTTGCTTCGTTACGATATAGATGGAATAAGAAAGTATGTAATTCTTTTACCTCTATTGGCTTCAGCTTCCCTATCTCATTATAATGCTGGATGAGTGTTTCTGATATTTCAGCGAAAGAATATTTTTTGACTTGCAATGGTTTTAACTTACTTAAAAGAATGGCAGTGTCTTCTGTATTGAATTCTTTTAAAAGAAATTTTACTAATTCGGGAGCAATAAATTGAACCTTCAATGATTTCGGCAATATAAATTCTTTATCACCATATGGTTGAAGAAATATTTTTGATGTCCAATGAATTTTATTGCCATCATTGTCAATTAAGAATTCAGGCTGTTTAAGTAAATCAAATTCGCTAGATGAAATTTTTTTCTTATAGTAATCGCATGTAAGAGCAAGAAAAATAAGTTTCGCCAAATGCTCATTATTGTTTGTTCTTTTTGAAATGAGTTTCAGAAAGAATTCAAATGTGAAGTGCCAAAGAGTAAATGATTTAAGAAATTCAACAAACTGTTCGTCATCATCATGAAGTATTAAGTTTTCTACATCATCTCCTTTTACGAAAGTTGCAATGGGTAAGTCATAGAATACGGGCTCTGCCGAATAGGCAATATATTTTCCGTTCACTGTCGGAAATACTTCACTTGCTTTTATTTTTTCAAAAAGTTTTTCCTTGAACTTAAAATTGGCTAATACAGTGTCAATTTGATTGAAGTCAATATTGAGTAGTTTTAATGGTTGATAATTCGCTACTTGGTTTTGTGAAGCTATTTTAAGTGCTGTATCAATTAAAAGTTCAGCAAGTTTTTCTGTCAAAAATTCGTTGTGTCCAGTCGTATCATTTTCTAATTGATTTCGATTTTGAGTTAACTCAAATGTTCCATGCAATAATGCTGGAAACGGAAATCTGACTTGTGTTTTGAAGTTACTGAAAAGCACATTTTCGTTGTCGCTGAGTTCATCATTCCATGCAATAGCTAGCTCATAATTTTTTGAATTATGCTCTCCATTGATTTTTTTCAGATACCAAGTTTTTGATTCGATAATTTCGTTAAATTTGTCGTTGCACTTTACAGTAACAGTGTCTCCTAAATTTGTTTTTTTGAAAACAACTTTTCTTTCAGGACTATCAATTTCAATCTCCTCAATATGATTAAGGAAGATCAATGTCTCTTTATTAATTACAGAATGAATTTGAGATTGAACATCCTTTTTTACGTTGTCTTTAAGTTTGAGAGTAATTGAAGTGTCAAATTGATCTTCTTCGCTTTTAATGCCATTCAATAATTGGGGAATTCGTAAAGTCGCAATGGGTAATAGAACCTTACTCCTCTTTTTTAATTCAACTTGAATTGAAGGAATTTCTTCAATGAGGTCTTTTAAAAATGTTTGTGCAATTGTCTCGGAGAACCCGAGTTTTGTTTCACCACTATTAATTACTATTTCGTCTGCCCAACTCAGAATCGAGCGAAACCCTAAACCTTTCTGCCCAATTTTATTTTGCTGCATTGTCTTTGGGCTAAGGTTGCTTCTTGTTATTGAAAGGAAACCTCCTTCTGTAAAGGTCTCTCCATTGTTTGCGATGGTGAGTTGGTTATCGCTTAAACTGATTAGAACCCTTTTTATCTTTGCAGTTTCAGAAGCATCATCTGCATTCTGCAACATTTCTAACAACTGCCTTCCGTTGTATGTCTGTATGTTCTGTTGTTCAATGTTGAAGTGCTCAATTATTGAAGCAGGATCTTCACTGTAATGTTTTTTTCGCAATTTCAATTCATCTTCTATAAATTTATTTAGGTTACTCATACGGTTTTTGAATTCACGAAAAAAATTGCCACGAAACTAATAATGCGTTGGGAGATTGGACTCTTTTGCTTTTGGATAGGTTTGTGCGTTGGCAAAAGATATAAAATACAGAAGGTTTATGTCTGTGGTGTTGATAAACGTTCACTTAATTAATTATATTTATTTCTGTCATCTCGATATTTTGTCTGTCAGCTTATTAGCTGTTGTGTCGTCCTTTTACTCTTGTCACTAACGGCAGCCTGTCTAAAAACTTCGTATTCCAACAAATATACTCTATTTTTCACTCTTTTAGCACTCACCCATCTTTTGACACTCTCGCTCGATTCATTTTTGAAACAAAAATCAACGAAAATCAGCTTCTTTTGGCCCGATTTCAAACCTCAAAATCCACAGGTCCACACCTACTCAAGGCGAGTCAAAAAAATGATTGCAGCAAATGCGGGAGCATAATGAAGTTCTCCAGGATATGTATGGTCGTCTGTAATTTTCACATTGCCGAATATTATTCGGCCATATTCATCGCCCTAAAACAGCCGTTCGCGACCGGCAGAAATTGGCCGATTGCTGCCAATGTATAAAACTCATTACCAACGCCAGTTTCAAAATTGCAGCAAGCCCGGTCCCAACCAATAAAACCGGTCAATTAGCCCCAGCCACCGACACCTTTCCCTGCCGACTAAGGCGTCCCAACCCTTGCTGCAACCCATCAACATAAGTAAACACCACCGGCACCACCAGCAAACTCAGCAGCGTGGAGCTCAGCAAGCCGCCGATCACCGCAATCGCCATCGGTTGCCGGAAGCTGGCGTCGGAACCGAAACCCAGGGCTATCGGCAGCATGCCGGCAATCATCGCGACCGTGGTCATTATGATCGGGCGGGCCCGCTTGTGGCAGGCATCCACCAGCGCGTCATGTCGCGACAAGCCGCGCTCCCGCCTTGCCGCCAGCGCATATTCCACCAGCAAAATCGAGTTCTTGGTGACGATACCCATCAGCATGATCAAACCGATCATCGAGGGAATATTCAACTCGCCGCCGGTGATCAAGAGCGCGATAAACGCGCCGCCCAGCGACAGCGGAATCGCCGACAAGATGGTCAGCGGCTGGAAGAAATCCTTGAACAGCAGCACCAGTACGCAGAATACGCAAAGCAGGCCCGTCAACATCGCAAAACCGAAACCGCCGGCCATCTCTTCCATCATTTCCGCATCGCCGGTCTCGATCAGCTTGACGCCGGACGGCATGTTCTTTACCGCCGGCAGCGCCTTGGCGGCCGTCAAGGCGGCGCCCAACGACATCCCGCCCAGTTCGGCATTGACGGTGACGAAGCGGCGGCGGTCGTAACGGTTCAACTGTGCCGAGCCGCCGGCCAGCGATAACTCGGCGACGCTGGACAGCGGCACCAGGCCGTTGCTGGACTTGATCCTAAGATTGCTTAGCACCTGCAAATCCCGGCGGGCGGCATCGGCCATCCGCACCCGAATCCCAAGCTGCCGGTTGTCCAGGTTGAGCTTGGCCAGTTGCGTGTCGAAATCGCCGCTGGTGGCGATGCGCACGGTTTCGCCTATCAGTTCGGCGGTGATACCCAGTTCGGCGGCTCGCTGCCAGTCGGGCCGAATCACGATTTCCGGGCGTTCCAGACTCGCGGTGCTGGTAATGTTGCTCAGCGTGCCGATACTGCGCAGGTCCCGTTCCAATGCCTGGGCGCTGGCTTTCAGCGCCGGGGCATTCTCGCTGGACAGAATCAGCGACATCTTTTCGCCCGGACCGCCGACGCCAAGGGAGAAGCGCGCGCCGGCGACATCACGCAAGGCCTGACGCACCGCCTGTTCGATTTCGGTTTGCGACGATCTTTGGTCGCGTTCCTGCAACGTCAGCGTCAATGAACCCTCGCGCACCTCGCCGGCCCGGATCAGGGCTCCGTCGGCTATATGGCCGCTGCCGACCGCCGTGAACAGGTGGTCGATGCCGGCTACCGGTTTCAGCGCCACCCGCACGGCTTCCGCCACCCGACTGGCATCGGTTATCGAACTGCCTGGCGGCAATTCGAAATGCACCAAGGTATAACCGCGATCGGAGGCCGGTACGAAACCGGCCGGAATCATCGGCACCATGCCGCAGGCGACAACGAAGAACAGCGTCGCCAACCCCAGCGTGGTCTTGCGCCGCGTCAGCGTCCAGCGCACCATTTGCAGATAAGCCTGCATCAGCCTGCCGTCCGGCGTCGCCGGATGATGGCGATCGGTGAGCAGAAACACCGCCAGCACCGGCGTCAGCAAGCGCGCGACCAGCAGGGATGCCAGCACCGCCACCACCGCCGTCCAGCCGAATTGCTTGAAAAACATCCCGGTAATGCCGTTCATCAACGCGGTCGGCATGAAGACCGCCACCAGCGTCAGCGTGGTGGCGATCACCGCCAGCGCGATTTCGTCGACCGCGTCGGCGGCGGCCTGGCGCACCGTTTTACCTTGCTGCACATGACGGGCGATGTTTTCGATTTCGACGATGGCATCGTCGACCAGGATGCCGACCACGATCGCCAAAGCCAGCAAGGTCAGCATGTTCAGCGAAAAACCCAACCAATGCATCACCGCAAAGGTCGGCAGTATCGACAAGGGCAGGGCCGATGCCGACACCAGCGTCGCCCGCCAGTCGCGCAGGAACCACCATACCACCAGCACCGCCAGCAGCGCGCCTTCGTACAGCATCGTCATCGAACCCTCATACTGTTCCAGCGCATAATCGACCGAACCGGAAATCAAGGTTACGCTGATGCTTGGATCGGCTTCCTGCAAACGTTGCAACGCCTGTTGCACACCTTCGGCGACTCGGGTTTCGTCATGGCCTTTGGCGCGGTAAACATTGAAGCCTATTACCGGCTTGCCATCCAGCAAGGCCACCTGGGTACGTTCGGCCACGGTATCCCTGACCGTGGCGACTTGCTCCAGACGCACGTCGCGGCCGTTGCCCAGCGCTATCGGCATGGCCGCCAGTTCCGATGCCTGACGTACCGTCGCCAGGGTGCGCAGCGATTGTTCCGCTAGCCCGAGATTGCCGCGTCCGCCGGAGGATTCCTGCTGCACCTGTTTTAGCGCCCTGGATACATCGGTGGCCGTCACGCCCAGCGACGCCATCCGCACCGGGTCGACTTCCACCTGGACTTCGCGCTGCACGCCGCCCAGACGTTCGAAGCGGCCGAGCCCCGCCACGCCGGACAGGGTCTTGGCGACGGTGTCATCGACATACCAGGATAAGGCTTCTTCGTCCAGCTTTGAGGAGGCAATCGCATAGGTCAGCGTCGGTACGCCGCCGACAACGACGGCGCTGACGCTGGGTTGCTGCACGCTGGTGGGTAAATCCGAGCGCACCCGGTCGACGGCATCCTTGGTTTCGGTCAAGGCGTCGGACAGTTTCTTCTCCAGCACGAATTCGGCACTGATTTGCACCAGGCCGTCGGTGATCGAGGTGCGGATATGCTTGAGGCCGGACAAGGTGGCGATGGAGTTCTCGACCTTGCGCGCCACTTCGGTTTCCAGCTGCGCCGGCGCGGCGCCGGGCTGGCTGAGCTGGATGATGATTCCGGGCAGATCGAGGTCCGGCAGGCTTTGGATGGACAGCTGCTGAAAGCCGCGCAAGCCGGCAAACGACAGCATGATGAACAATAACACCGCCGGTATCGGATTGCGGATGGACCAGGTCGCGAGATTCATCGCTTAACCCTCGCTGCCGGCGGCAGGGGCCGGGGCAATCTGCACCCTGTCGCCGTCGTTCAGAAAGCCCGCGCCTTCGACGACGATGCGGTCGGTGTCGCTGAGGCCCTTGACGATTTCGACCTCGGCGTCCTGCCGGCGGCCGGTCTCGACCGGATGCAACGCGACCGGGGCGATGGCGTCGGCGGTTTTCAGTTTCAACACATAGCTGCGGCCGTCGCGGATCACCACGCTGGCGGCCGGCACCGTCAGCGCCGGGCTCTCGGTCAGCAGCAGCAGGCCGGCGGCGTACATCCCGGCGCGCGCCTTGCTGCCGGGAAGCAGGTCGGCATAGACGATGCCCAGACGGGATTGCGGGTTCAGGGCGGGGGCCAGTTGCCGTAAGCGGGCTTCGGCACGGCTGCCGTCCGGCAGGCTGAGGCTGATGTGCAGACCGGGGCGGGTTTGCGCCATTTGCGCGGCGGTCAGTTCTCCGCGCCATTCCAGACGATTCTGGCGTATCAGCCGAAACAGCTCCTGACCGCCGGCGGTCACGGAGCCTAGCGTCGCCTGGCGAGCGCTGATGATGCCGTGGTCCGGCGCCAACACCTCGGTATAGCTTAATTCCAGCCGTTTGGCAGCCAGCTGGGCCTTGACCGCTTCGACCTGGGCGCGGGAGGTTTCCGCTTCGGTCTCATAGCGCAATATCTCCTGCTGGCTCAAGCTGCCGGCGTTTTTCAGCTTCAATACCCGTTGTTTATTGGTTTCGGCCTGCGCCGCCGTGGCCTGGGCCTGGGCCAGATTGGCTTTGAGCTGGGCCAGGTCGGCGCTGAGCATGTCGGCATCGAAACGCGCCAGCAACTGACCGCGTTTGACCGCATCGCCGACATTCGCCCGCACTTCGACCAAGCGCAATCCGGACAACTGCGCGCCGATCACCGCTTCCTGCCAAGGCTCGATGGTGCCCGAGGCGTCGATCGTCTCCGACCATTGCCGCCATTGCGGCGCGGCGCGGGTCACCGTCAATGCCGCCGCGGGTTGCGCTTGAGCGGTTTCGGTGGGCTTGGGCGCGGCCCGCAAGTACATAACGCCGGCCGACAACGCCAGTAAGGCAAAAACGCCTGCCAGTAAGGTCCCACGGCCGATGCCGCGCAGTGTCGATAGGTTGGAGGAAAGGGATTTGGGTGTCATCATGACGGATAATCTCGGCGGGGAAGGGTGACTTATAACTGAATCGTTCGGTTTAAATAGATTTGACAGAATCGAGCTGTCAATCGAACCTGAACCGGTTAGTTTACTCAAGAAATGTTACATGCGAATTTAATCGGTGATGTG
>Ga0208269_100790_pt1 | contig 10374 bp, 8 predicted proteins | sample LakWasMe88_LOW11_2_FD_183912 | JGI IMG/M metagenome (GOLD analysis project Ga0208269, IMG submission 183912) | Freshwater sediment methanotrophic microbial communities from Lake Washington under simulated oxygen tension - Sediment Metagenome... | ecosystem: Environmental > Aquatic > Freshwater >...
CTGTACCGTTGACAGGATGCCGCCTCGGGCGTTGTCTGCGTCGGCACAGCACCGCCCCTCGGCGTATGCCGGGTGTTCAAAGATCATGTTGGAGAGATAGCCATGAAGAAATCGCTGATCACGCTGACCGCCATCGCCGCGGCCCTGTTCGCCAGCCAAGTGTTCGCCGAAGACGCGCCCAAGACCCGCGCCGAAGTCAAGGCCGAAGCCAAGGCCGCCGTGAAGGCCGGCACCGTCGAAAAGGGTGAGGTTTCGGCCACCCCGGCTGCCAAGTCGACCAAGGCCCGCGCCGAAGTCAAGAAGGAAGCCGCCGCTGCCGAAAAGTCCGGCACCATCGAAAAGGGCGAAGGCTCGGCCTCGCCGACCGCTGGCGCCAAGTCGACCAAGGCCCGCGCCGAAGTCAAGAAGGAAGCCAAGGACGCCGTCAAGGCTGGCACGGTCGAGAAGGGCGAAGGCCCGGCCAAGAAGTGATTGTCACGGGGGCTTGACCCCCGTTGCGCTCGCCAAGCAGGCGGTGATGCAGGGTGACCTGCCTCACCGCCTTGTTTTTTGCGGCCTCAGCCCTGCGGCTCCTTCTCTTGCAGCAGGCGCCACATCACCTTGCCCGAGCCGCTCTTGGGCAGGGCGTCGGCAAACTCGACGCTGCGTGGCACCTTGTAGGCGGCCATGTGCTCGCGGGCCCAGGCGATGATGTCCTCGGGTGTGGTGTTCCCCCGCGCCGCCTCGCGCAGCACCACCACCGCCTTGACGCTTTCGCCACGGTAGGCGTCGCGGGTGGCGATGACGCAGGCCTCCTGCACCGCCGGGCACTTGAACAGCATCAACTCCACCTCGCTGGGCCAGATCTTGTAGCCGCTGGCATTGATCATGCGCTTGAGGCGGTCGGTGATGAAGAAGTAGCCTTCGTCGTCCATGCGGCCCAGGTCGCCGGTGCGGAAGAAGGTCTTGCCGTCGAATTCGATGAAGGCGGCCTTGGTCGCCTCGGGGTGGCCCCAGTAGCCCTTGAACACCTGCGGGCCGCTGGAGATGATCTCGCCGGTCTCGCCGATCGGCAGTTCCTGCAGCGTGTCCGGGTCGATGATGCGTGAATCGGTGCCGAAGATCGGGATGCCCAGGCACTGCAGCTTGGCCCGCTCGGGCAGGTTGCTGTGCGTCGGCGCCGCCGTCTCGGTCAGGCCGTAGCCCTCAGCGAAGGTGATGTTGAACTCGCGCTGCAACCGCTCGGCCACCGCCTGCGGCATGGCCGCGCCACCACCGGACAGGAACTTCAGGCTGGACAGGTCGAACGACGCGTAGTTCGGGCTGCCGAACAGGTCGATGATCATGGTCGGGATGCAGGTCCAATGCGTCACCCGGTGGCGGGCGATCAGCCGGCCGGCCAGTTCCCGGTCCCAGCGCGGCAGCAGCACCACGGTGCTGCCCACCGCCGACGGCGCCATGCAGCCATAGATGAAGCCGGTGATGTGGAACATCGGCACCACACCCAGGCCCACGGTCTCGGGCCCGCTGAAGCCCCACACGCCGCCGCCCATCACGTTGTGCATCAGCGTGCGGTGGGTGTGCATGCAGCCCTTGGGCAAGCCGGTGGTGCCGCTGGTGTAGGGCAGCAGGGCCAGGTCGTCGGGCTGGGCGGTGTGCGGGCCGGGCCGGTGGCCGGCGGCCAGCGCGTCGGTCCAGCGGGTGACGGCGGCCGGGCCGGCCGGCAGCGGTGGGTCGGACTGCAGCCACTGCAGGATGGCCGGGCTGGGCAGTTCGGCCGGGTCGGGTGCGGCCGGCATGGCGTCGGTGAAGCGGGTGGCGACGATGTGGCGCAGGCGCTGGGCCTCGGGCAGGCGGGCGTCGGCCTCGGCGACGATGCCGGCCAGGTCGACGGTGGTCAGCACGATCTTGGTGCCCGGGTCGGTGATGTAGTGGCCGAACTCGTCGGCCTTGTTCATCGGGTTGACCGGCACCACCACCGCGTCGGCGCGCAGCACCGCGTGCACCGCGACCACGAACTGCGGGCAGTTCTGCATGAACACCGCCACCCGGTCGCCCTTGGCCACACCATGCGCCTGCAGCCAGCCGGCCAGGGCTTCGGCCTGGGCCTTCAGGTCGGCAAAGGCCAGTGGCTGGCCGAAGAAGACATAGGCCGGCTTGTGCGGGTAACGCTGTGCCGTGACCTCCAGGTTGAACCACAGGCTGGTTTCGGGCAGCACCAAGTTGCGGGGCAGGCGCTTGGGCCAGATGGCGTGATGGGGACGGTCGTTGGAGCGCATGGCAGGTCGGCAGGCAGGCGGGTGGGATGGAAGTCTGGCAGCGGTGTACCTCAGCGCCCGCCCGACCGACATCCCCGTGAACCCGCAAAATGTCACCCGGGTGACGCCGCAACCGATGGCCCTGGCCCGCCGTGCGGCCCAGGCCGGCGGGCCGGCCGGCGCCGGCGATGGCGATGGCGATGGCGATGGCGATGGCGATGGCGCGCGTTACCATCAGCCTCCGGTCACTCCGAGCCGCCTTCCTGATGTACCGACGCACGCTGTTGGGCCTGGCCGCCCTGCCCCTGCTGGCGCCCTCCGTGGCGCGGGCGCTGGACGTGCCGGAAGGGCCGGTGGTCCTGACCCTCAGCGGCAAGCTGCGGCAGACCAACCGCGCCGGCGCGGCGATGTTCGACCTGGCCATGCTGGAACGCCTGCCGCAGGCCAGCTTCAGCACCCGCACGCCCTGGTACTCGCAGTCGCGCAAGTTCACCGGGCCGCTGCTGCGCGACGTGCTGGCCGTCGTGGGCGGCCATGGCAGCCAGCTGCGGGCGCAGGCGCTCAACGACTACCGGGTCGACATCCCGGCCGACGACGCCCAGCGTTTCGACCTGATGCTGGCGCGCCTGCTGGACGACAAGCCGATGCCGGTGCGTGACAAGGGCCCGCTGTTCGTCATCTACCCCTTCGACCAGCGCGCCGAGCTGCGCAATGCGCTGTACTTCAGCCGCTGCGCCTGGCAGCTGCGCTCGATCGAGATCCTATGACGCCGCTGCCTGGCGCACCCAACCCGGCGGCCGCTGACGACCTGGCGGCCGACGCCGGGCCGCAGCGCCTGTCACCCTGGTTCAGCATCACCGGGCTGCTGCTGCTGGCCACGCTGCTGGCGGCCGCCTTCGTGCAGGCCCGCCAGTACGCGATGCTCAACCTCACCGTGCAGCGCCAGGACGACTACCTGGTACTCAGCCTGGTGCAGGTGGAGATCGAGTACCTGCGGCTGCGCGAGCAGCTGCGCAAGGACGTGGCCACGCCGGGCAGCACCACGCTGCAGCTGCGCTACGACATCTTCGTCAGCCGCGTCGCGCTGCTGGGCAGCGACCGTGCACGCCGCCTGCTCGACGGCGGCGAAAACGCGCCCGGCCTGCTGCGCAACCTCGACGCCTTCACCCGGCGTGCCGACCTCTACCTGGGCAGCGAGCCGCGGGGCCCGCTCAGCCCGCAGGCGGCACAGGCCCTGCTGTCCGAGCTGGAGGCGCTGGACGAGCCCATCCACCAGGTGATGCTCGATGCCTCGCACCGGGTGGCGACCCAGGTCACCGAGCGCCAGGCCCAGGTGCGCAGCCACAACCGCATCGGGCTGGCGCTGACCGGCTCGCTGCTGGCCATGCTGCTGCTGTTTGCCGGCATCGCGCTGCGCCAGATGCGCAAGCTGGAGCAGCGCCGCCGCCGCCTGGAGCGGCTGGCCGACCAGCTGCGCGACGCGCGCATCGAGGCCGAGTCGGCCAGCGAGGCCAAGAGCGAGTTCCTGGCCGACATGAGCCATGAGCTGCGCACGCCGCTGCACGGCCTGCTCGGCATGCTGTCGCTGGTCAAGGACGCACCACGCGACCCGCGGGCGTCGGACTGGCTGGCCACCGCCGACGATTCGGCCCAGCACCTGCTGCGCCTGCTCGACGACATCCTCGACCTGAGCAAGCTCGAATCCGGCTCGCTGGCGCTGGCGCCGGGCCCGGTGCACCTGGCCACCTTGCTGCGCGAGGTGCAGGCCCTGCTGCAGCCGGCCGCCGGCGCCAAGGGCCTGGGCCTGCAGCTGGAGCTGGACCCGGCGCTGCCGACCCAGGTGCGGCTGGACGCCACCCGCGTGCGGCAGGTGCTGTTCAATCTGCTGGCCAATGCCATCAAGTTCTCCGAGGCCGGCGCCATCGTGCTGCACTGCCGCCGCCTGGTCGGCGCCGACGGCCAGGCGCTGCTGGAGTTCGACGTCGCCGACACCGGCATCGGCATGGACCGCGAGACCGTGGCCCGGCTGTTCCGCCGCTTCAGCCGGGCCGACGACCCACGCGCCCGCCGCCAGGGCGGCACCGGCCTGGGACTGGCCATCTCGCGCAACCTGGCCCGGTTGATGGGCGGCGAGATCGTGGTGCGCAGCACCCCCGGCGCCGGCAGCGTATTCACCTTCCACTGCCCGCTGCAGGGCCTGGCCGACGCCCCCGCCGCGCCCGCCGCCGGCCGGCTGGACAGCACCCGCACGCTGCAGGTGCTGGTGGCCGAGGACCACCCGGTGAACCGCCTGTACATGGCCGCGCTGCTGGCCCGGCTGGGCCACCGCGCCCGCATCGTCGACAACGGCCTGGAGGCGGTGCAGTGCCTGCAGGCCACCGCCGCCGCCGCCGAGCCGCCCTTCGACCTGGTGCTGATGGACGTGCACATGCCGGTGATGGACGGCGTGGCCGCCACCGAGGCCATCCGCGCCCTGCCCGGTGCGGCGGGCCGGGTCTGCGTGGTGGCGCTGACCGCCGATGTGTTTGCCGACACCCGCCAGCGCTGCCTGGCCGCCGGTGCGACCGAGGTGGCCACCAAGCCGCTGAGCCTGGGCACGCTGAAGGCGCTGCTGACGCGGCACTTCGGCGAGACAGCACCGGCGCCGGCCGCCCCCGCGCTGCCGGCCGAGGCCGACAGCCCGGCCGGCCTGCTGGACCGCGCCACCATCCACAGCGTGCGCGACCTGATGGGCCCGAGCCAGGTGCCGTCGCTGTACGGCGGCTTTTTCACCCAGGCCGAGGACGCCGCCCGCCGCATGCGCGACGCGATGCGCGACGCCGACCCCGAGGCCCTGCGGCGCAGTGCCCATGCGGTCAAGGGGGCGGCGCTGAATCTGGGCCTGCCGGCGCTGGCCGAGGCCGCCGCCCTGCTCAACCGCGAGGCCGGCTCGCTGGCCGCCGCCCACCTGGCCCTGGCGGTGCAGCGCTACGAGGAGATCACCGCCGCCACCCGGGCGCTGTGCGCCGGCGAGGGCCTGCTGAACTAGCGGCCCGGCTCAGACGATCACCGGCTCGGGCTCCAGGCGGATGCCAAAGCGGCCGTAGACGCTTTCCTGGATCGCCCGGGCCAGCATCACCACCTCGGCGCCGGTGGCGCCGCCGCAGTTCACCAGCACCAGGGCCTGGCGCTCGTAGACACCGGCCTGACCGATGCGCTTGCCCTTCCAGCCGCAGGCGTCGATCAGCCAGCCGGCGGCCAGCTTGAAGCGGCCGTCCGGCAGCGGGTAATGCACGATGTGCGGGTCGCGGCCGATGATGTCGCGGCACTGCTCGGCGCTGACCACCGGGTTCTTGAAGAAGCTGCCGGCATTGCCGATCAACGCCGGGTCGGGCAGCTTGGCGCGGCGGATGGCGCAGACCCAGTCGAACAGGGTGCGTGCGTCGGGCGTGGCATTGCCGGTCTCGGCCATGCGCCGCTCGATGTCCAGGTAGCCACGCACCGGCTGCCAGGGCCGCGGCAGGCGCAGCCGCACCCGGGTGATCAGGCTCTTGCCGGCCAGGCCGCCGAAGCCCGATTGTTTGAATACGCTGTCGCGGTAGCCGAAGCTGCAGGCCCGGGCGTCCAGCGTCACGCTGCGGCCGGTGACCAGGTCCACCGCGTCCAGCGACTCGAAACGGTCGGCCAGTTCCAGCCCGTAGGCGCCGATGTTCTGCACCGGCGCCGCGCCCACCGTGCCCGGGATCAGCGCCAGGTTCTCCAGCCCCGGCCAGCCCTGGTCCAGGGTCCAGGCCACCGCGTCGTGCCAGGTCTCGCCGGCGCCGAACTCGACGATCCAGGCATCCTCGCGCGCCTCGACCAGGCGCCGGCCCATCACCGCCACCCGCAGCACCACCGCCTGCGGGTCGCGCGTCAGCACCAGGTTGCTGCCGCCGCCCAGCACCAGCTTGGGTGCACGGCCCAGTTCGGGGTGGTCCAGCACCCGGCGCACATCGGCGTCGCTTCGCACCTGCACCAGGGTATGGGCCACGGCCGGCAGGCCGAAGGTGTTGAACGGCCGCAGGCTGCAGGCGTGGGCAAGGTCCAGCGTGGACGACATGGCAGACATGGGCGGATTTTCGCCGATGTGCCGCCACGGCCCCGGCTGCGGTGAAAATCGCCCGGCAACCCGGAAAAGGCCGGATGTTGCGCCTGCTCCACGGCACGCCCGGCACCCGGGCGCGCGCCGACACTCGGGGCAGCGCCCGCGCCAATCACGCCGGCTACCGAACAGGACCCGCCCATGCCCTCCGCCCACGCCCCCGCCCGCCGGCTGCTGCTGGCTTTGCTGCTGGCCGCCACCGGCCCGGCCGCCCTTGCGCTGGACGCCCCCAAGGGCAAGGTGGTGCTGTCCATCAGCGGCAAGATCGGCCCGGGCAATGCCGCCGGCCGGGCCGACTTCGACATGGCCATGCTGGAGGCGCTGCCGCAGCACAGCTTTGCCACCAGCACGCCCTGGTTCAAGGTGGCGCGCAAGTTCACCGGCCCGCTGCTGCGCGATGTGCTGGCCGCCGCCGGTGCCCAGGGCGCCACCCTGGTGGCGGTGGCGCTGAACGACTACAAGGTCGAGATCCCGGCCGAGGACGCCCGCAAGTTCAAGGTGGTGCTGGCCACCCGGCTCGACGACAAGCCGATGGCGGTGCGCGAAAAAGGGCCGCTGTTCATCATCTACCCCTACGACGACAGCGATGACCTGCGCAGCGAGCGTTACTACAGCCGCTCGGCCTGGCAGTTGCGCAAGATCGAGGTGCGCTGAGCGGCCGTGCCGCCGGCCACTGCACACTCCCGGCCCGTGACCGAAACCACCCCCGGGCCCCGCCGCAGCCGCTGGCGGCCCAACCACTGGCTGCTGGCCATCGGCATGGGCCTGGTGCTGGCCTTTGCCGCCATCGCCTGGGTGCAGTGGCGCCAGGTGTCCCTGCTCAGCGGCACGGTGCGCTACGAGGGGGACAACCTGGTCTGGGGCTTCTACCAGCTGGAAAGCGAGTTCCTGCACCTGCGCGACCAACTGCGCCGGCTGCAACTGCAGCCCGGCCCGGCCGACGGCGTGCGCCAGCGCTTCGAGCTGTTCGCCAGCCGCCTGCCCCTGGTCGGGCCCGACCGGGTGGAAGGCCTGGTCGAGTTCGGCCCCCAGCACCAGCGCACGCTGCAGGCGCTGCAGGACTTCATCGGCCAGCACGAGGCCCAGCTGGGTGAAGCCGCCACGGGCCCGCTGCCGCCGGCCCGGGTGGCCGCGGCGCTGGCCGACATGGCCCCGTTGCTTGCGCCCATCCACGACCTGGCACTGATCGCCAACCAGGCCATCGCCGAGCAGGTGGGGCTGCGCAACGATGCGGTGCGCGACCAGATCCGGCTGGGCATCGGGCTGACCATCTTCCAGAGCCTGCTGACCCTGGCCTTCGCCCTGCTGACGGCGCGCCAGTTCCGCACCCTGCTGGGCCGGCGCCGCGAGCTGGAGCGGGTGGCCGAGCGCCTGCACGAGGCCCGCGCCGAAGCCGAGGCCGCCAGCCAGGCCAAAAGCGCCTTCCTGGCCAATATGAGCCACGAGCTGCGCACGCCCCTCAACGGCATGCTGGGCATGCTGGCGCTGCTGGAGACCAGCCGGCTGGACGACGACCAGGCCGACCACCTGCGCACCGCGCGCCAGTCGGCCACCCACCTGCTGGACCTGCTCAACGACATCCTGGACATCTCCAAGCTGGAGTCCGGCCGGCTGGACATCGTGCCGCATGCGCTGGACCTGCCGCGCCTGCTGCAGGACGTGCGCTCGCTGATGGCGCTGAGCGCCGCGTCCAAGGGCCTGACGCTGCAGCTGGTGGTGGCGCCCGAGGTGCCACAGTGGGTGCTGGCCGACGGCATGCGGCTGAAGCAGATCCTGTTCAACCTGATGTCGAACGCGGTGAAGTTCACCGAGCACGGTGAGGTGGCGCTGGAGGTCGGTGCCGGCCAGGCCGACGACGAGACCCTGCCGGGTGATGGCCATGCCCTGCGCTTCGTGGTGCGCGACACCGGCATCGGCATGGACGAGGCCATGCGCGCGCGGCTGTTCCAGCGCTTCAGCCAGGGCGACGCCAGCACCTCGCGGCGTTATGGCGGCACCGGACTGGGGCTGGAGATCTCACGCAGCCTGGCGCGGCTGATGGGCGGCGACATCGCGGTGGCCAGCGTGCCGGACCAGGGCTCGCGCTTCACGCTGCGCTTGCGGCTGCCGGCCGCCGCGGCCGGCCGCGCGCCCGGGCAGCCGGCACCGCGGGGGCCCCGCACCGGCAGCCCGCCCGTCGGGCTGGACCTGCTGGTGGTCGATGACCACCCGGTCAACCGCAAGTTCATGGCCATCCTGCTGCGCCGCATGGGCCACCAGGTGCGGCTGGCGGCCGACGGCCTGGCCGCGCTGGGCGCCGTGCGCCAGCAGGTGCCCGACCTGGTGTTCATGGACCTGCACATGCCGGTGATGGACGGCTTGCAGGCCACGCTGGCCCTGCGTGCGCTGCCGGCACCGGCCGGCCAGGTGCCGATCGTGGCCCTGACCGCCGACGCCTTCGCCGATACCCGCCAGCGCGTGATGGCGGTGGGCATGAACTTTTTTCTTTCAAAACCGGTGCAAGCGGACGATATCGAGGCATTGTTGGCCGACCGGTTCGGCGCGCGGGCCACCGGTGCACCGCCCGGCCCGCCGCCGTCCCCCGCCGAGGCCGACCCGCAGGTCCCGACCGCCGTTGCAGCCCCCCACCAGGATGCCCCTGCCGTGCCCCTGAACCCACCACCGGCGCCCGCTTCGCCCGCCCCGGCCGCGCCCGGCGCGCGCCGCCGCTTCCGCGCCAGCGACGTGGCCACCCACCTCGACATGGGCGTCATCGGTGACCTCTGCGTCGGTGTCACGCTGTCCGGCTACCGCTCGGTGCTGGGCGGCTTCCTGGGTGACGAATCCGGCAGCCAGGCGGCCCTGCTGGCCGCGCTGGACAGCGCTGACCTGGCGCTGCTGCGCGAGCGGGCCCATGCCGTCAAGGGCGCCGCCGCCAGCATGGGCCTGCGGGCCATCCAGGCGCTGGCCTGGCGCATCGAGCGCGAGGGGGCGACCTTTTCGGCCGACGACTGCCAGGCCGCCGCCGCCACGCTGCGCGCCGACCTGGACACCGCCCGCGGCCTGCTGCAGCGCATGGGCTTCCTCTAGCGCCGGCGACCGCGCACCGGCAGCGCCACCCCCCACGGCCCCGCGTGGCAGAATTTTCGGCTTCCCCCACTCCCACGATCGCCCCCTGCCATGCCCAGTTTCGACACCGTGCTTGAACCCAACCTGGTCGAACTGCGCAATGCCGTCGACCAGAGCAACAAGGAGATCGGCACCCGCTTCGACTTCAAGGGCTCGTCGGCCAAGATCGAGAGCACCGAGGCCGGCAAGGACCGCAGCCTGCAGCTGCATGCCGACAGCGACTTCCAGATCGCCCAGGTGCGCGACGTGCTGACCGCCAAGCTCAGCAAGCGCAGCGTGGACATCCGCTTCCTGGACTTCAGCGCCAAGATCGAAAAGATGGGCGGCGACAAGGTGCGCCAGACGGTGCCGGTCAAGCAGGGCATCGACAGCGACACCGCCAAGAAGATCGTCGGCATCGTCAAGCAGAGCAAGCTCAAGGTGCAGGCCTCGATCCAGGGCGATGCCGTGCGCATCACCGGCGCCAAGCGCGACGACCTGCAGGCGGCGATGGCCCTGCTGCGCAAGGACGTGCCCGACGTGCCGCTGGCCTTCAACAATTTCAGGGATTGAGCCACTCCGCCCCGAAACGCCAGCGGCCCGGCGGCGCCGGTGCCACCGCGCCCGCCTGGCGGCGACACCTCGTGCGCCTGGTCGGGTGCAGTCTGCTGACCACCGGGCTGGCCGCGGTCGCCACGGCGCAGACCGTCACCCTGTCCGGCAGCATGGGCGCCAACAAGGCGCTGCTGCTGATCGACGGCCAGCCGCAGATGCTGGTGGTCGGCGCCAGCGCCCGCGGCGTCACGCTGCGCCGCCTGGGTGACGGCGAGGCCGAGGTCGAGGTGGCCGGCCACACCCGGCTGCTGCGCCTGGGCGGCGCCCCGTCGCGGGTGGGCGTTGGTGGCGAGGCCGCACCCGGTGGTGGCGAGA
>Ga0208269_100794_pt1 | contig 10352 bp, 8 predicted proteins | sample LakWasMe88_LOW11_2_FD_183912 | JGI IMG/M metagenome (GOLD analysis project Ga0208269, IMG submission 183912) | Freshwater sediment methanotrophic microbial communities from Lake Washington under simulated oxygen tension - Sediment Metagenome... | ecosystem: Environmental > Aquatic > Freshwater >...
AAGTGTAACGAAGCCGAGTTGGCGCAGTAGCGCAGACCGGTGGGCGCGGGCCCATCCTCAAAGACATGGCCGACGTGGGCGCCGCAGTCCGGACAGTGCACTTCGGTGCGCTTCATCAGATGGCTGGTGTCGACCTGTGTGGCCAGCGCCTGCGGGTCCAGTGGCGCAAAGAAGCTTGGCCAGCCGCAGCCGGAGTCGAACTTGGTGGCCGAGTCGAACAGCGGCTTGCCGCAGCACACGCAGTGGTAGACACCCGTGGCATGGTTGTTCTCATGCCGCCCGGTGAACGCTCGCTCGGTGGCGGCGTGGCGCGTCACCTCAAAGGCCAGGGGTTCGGCGCCTTTTTGCTGCAGTTCCGCCTTCCATTGAGCGTCGGACTTATCGATCGGGTAGGTCATGTGCAGGGTCCTTTCTGTGGTTCAAGGCTTCACGACGAGCAACTGATGGTGATGCCGGCCGCCCAGGCCGGCGGGAAGTCCGCGAAGGCCTCCATGCCCGGATGTTCGTCGAAAGGCGTCTCCAGCAGCGCCAGCAAGGTCCCCACGCCACCGAAGTCTCTCTGCTTGGCGGCGGCGATGGCATTCTCCGCCAGGTGGTTGCGCAGCACGAACTTGGGGTTGGTCTTGAGCATCAAACTGGCCGAGCGACCTTTCGGCATGAGCGCGAGCAGCGCCGAATAACGTAGCAACCAGGCGTCGAAGGCAGGGCGATCCAGAAACAGCTCACGCACGCCGGCTGGATCGGCCCCGGCCGCCAGGTGGCTCAGGCGACGCCAGAAGATCGTGTAGTCGACCCGATTGCGCGCCAGCAGTTGCAGCAGATCGTCGCTCAGGGTCGGGTCGGACTCCAGCGTCAGCTCCGCCAGGCCCAGCTTGGCGCGCATGCGCAGCGCGAACTGTTCGGCAAACTCCTGCTTGTAGGGCTCCAGCGCTGCCATGGCCAGATCCTGGTCCTCGATCAGGGGCAACAGGGCCTGGCCCAGGCAGAACAGGTTCCAGTAGGCGACCTGGGGCTGGCGGTTGAACGCATAGCGCCCGGCGTGGTCGCTGTGGTTGCAGATGTGACCGGGGTCGAAGGTGTCGAGAAACTGGAACGGGCCATAGTCTATGGTCAGACCCAGGATGCTCATGTTGTCGGTGTTCATCACCCCGTGGCAAAACCCCACCGCCTGCCATTGCGCCACCATGCGCGCGGTGCGCAGCGCCACGGCGCGCAGCAGCCCGGCATACGCGTTGCCAGCCAGGGCGCCGGTCTCGCGGCACTCCGGATAGTGATGGTCAATCACATGGTCGGCCAGTTGCCGCAGCAGTTCGAGCTGGTTGCCGAAGGAAAAGTGCTCGAAATGGCCAAAGCGGATGAAGCTCGGCGCCACCCGGGTGACGACCGCCGCGGTTTCAACTTCCTCCCGGTAGACCGGCAGGTCGGAGCCAATCACGCACAGCGCGCGCGTGGTCGCGACGCCCAGCGCGTGCATGGCTTCGCTGCACAGGAACTCGCGGATGCTGGAGCGCAATACGGCCCGGCCATCGCCCATGCGGGAGTAGGGCGTCAGGCCCGAGCCCTTGAGCTGCAGCTCCAGACCGCCTGTGCCGCGACCCGGCGGCGGCGCCAATTCACCCAGCAGCAGGGCACGCCCATCGCCCAACTGCCCGGCCCAAACGCCAAATTGGTGGCCGCTGTAGACGCTGGCCAAGGGACGTGCGCCCTCCAGATTGCCGTGACCGGCCAGTGCATGCAACCAGGCACTGGACGCCAGCGCCTCTTCACCCAGGCCGAGCAGGCTGGCGGTAGAACGGCTGGCGGCGACCCAATAGGGCGCTGGCACGCCCTGGGGTGCCAGTTCGGTGTAGAAATCCGGGCCCAGCGCCGCAAAGCGGTTGGCCCAGCGCCAGCCGGCGTCAAGCCGGGCGCGTTCGGTCAGGGTGGGCAGCATGCCCCGATTGTCTGGCAGGCCCGGCAAGCCAGTCGGCTATGGGGTTATGCCTCGTCGGCGCTGGCGGGAAGCATGATACGGGTCAAGGCGGCGTCGTCAAGCACCGTGATGCGGTTCATGGACAGGCTGATGACGCCGAGTTGCTGCAGGTTGTTCAGGGCACGGTTGGCGGTTTGCCGGGACATGCCGGCCAGACTGGCGAGCTCGTCCTGCGTCAGATCGAGTTGGCGGGTGCGGCTCCAGAACAGCCGGCTCAGCGACAGCGCGACGCGCTGCTCAGGGGTGCGGGTGCGCCCGGCCTCGATGATGGCCATCGCCTGGCCCAGCTTGTGGTTGAGCCGCTCGACCAGGAACTGGTTGAAGGCGATGCTGCCTGCTGACAGGGAGCGAAACAGCTCGTTTGGCAGGCACAGCAGTTCGGTGTCGCGCAGCGCAATCACGTTGTAGCGGCGCGGTTCATTCTTCAGCACCGAGCCTTCGCCGAACCATTCGCCGGCGGCCAGGCCCAGAAAGGTCGAACAACGGCCCGCGCCGACATCGCTCTCGATCTTGACCAGGCCACTCAACACCGCATACCAACCCTGCGCCGATTCATTGGCCGGCAAGACCGTGGTGCCCTTGCGCGCGCGCAAGGTGAAGACCGCCGCCTCCAGCGTCTGTTGCTGCCTGACGGGCAAACCGCCGACCCACGGCTGCGCCGCGAGAAAGCGAGTGACCGGATTGGTGGAAGCAGAGAACATCAACGACGACTTGATTGGTTCCCCGTATCTTATTAGGGAAAACGCGAGGTCGATGTCATCGTGATGACAGGGTTTGCCATGCCCGCGCAAATGCCGCAAACTGCGCCGCAGCGGGATCTGCCTGCGCGCAGTACCATGCCATTCCGATCGACTACTTCCTATTGATTGAGGCCAACCATGCTCGGGTTAATGCAAAGCCAGCAACTGCTGATTTCTTCTCTGATTGAATTTGCCGAGCGCCATCACGGCGAGGGCGAGGTGGTGTCACGCCGGGTCGAAGGCGACTTGCATCGCTATACCTACAAGGAGGTCGGCTCGCGCTCGCGCCAGGTCGCCAACGCACTCGATGCCATGAAGCTCGGATTCAGTGAACGGGTGGCCACTTTGGCCTGGAATGGCTACCGCCATCTTGAGCTGTACTTCGGCGTGAGCGGCTCTGGCCGTGTGCTGCATACGCTCAATCCACGTCTGCACCCGGACCAGATCAGCTGGATAGCCAACCACGCCGAGGATTCGGTGCTGTGTTTCGACATGACGTTCCTGCCCATCATCAAGGCCATTCACAGTCGCTGCCCGACCATCAAGCACTATGTGGCGCTGTGCGATGCCGACAAGCTGCCGGCGGACAGCGGCATTCCCGGCTTGTTGAGCTACGAGGCCTGGATCGGCGCGCAGTCGTCCAGCTACCAGTGGCCCAGTTTTGATGAGAACTCGGCCTCCAGCATGTGCTACACCAGCGGCACCACCGGCAACCCCAAGGCCGCGCTGTACAGCCACCGCTCCACCATGCTGCACGCATTTGCCGGCGCCTTGCCCGACGCGCTGAGCATGAGCGCGCGCGATTGCGTGCTGCCGGTGGTGCCCATGTTCCACGTCAACGCCTGGGGCCTGCCCTATTCGGCGGCGATGACGGGCGCCAAGCTGGTGTTCCCGGGGCCCGGCATGGACGGCAAATCGATCTATGAGTTGATCGAAGGCGAAAAGGTCAGTTTTGCCGCCGGCGTGCCCACGGTGTGGCAGATGATGCTGGGCCACATGTCGGCGGGCAAGCTGCGCTTCTCCACGCTCAAGCGCACGGTGATTGGCGGCTCGGCCTGCCCGCCGGCGATGATCACCGCCTTCAACGATGAGTACGGTGTCGAGGTGCTGCACGCCTGGGGCATGACCGAGATGTCACCGCTGGGAACGGTCTGTACCCTCAAGAACAAGCACCTGGAGCTGAATTCGTCCGACAAGATGAAGGTGCGCCTCAAGCAAGGCCGCGGCATCTTCGGCGTTGACATGAAGATCGTCGACGACCAGGGCAAGGAACTGCCGTGGGATGGCAAGGCCTATGGCGACCTGTTGGTAAGGGGCCCGTGGATCATCAGCGACTACTACAAGGGCGAGGGCGGCTCGCCGCTGGTCGATGGCTGGTTTCCAACCGGCGACGTGGCCACCATCGATGCCGATGGCTATATGCAGATCACCGATCGCAGCAAGGACGTGATCAAGTCGGGCGGCGAGTGGATCAGTTCCATCGATGTCGAGAACATCGCCATGGCACACCCGGCGGTGGCAATGGCCGCGTGCATCGGCATGAAGCATCCCAAGTGGGACGAACGCCCGATCATCGCCGTCGTCAAGAAGCCCGGCGCCGAGGTGTCGCGCGAGCAACTGATTGCGTTCTATGAGGGCAAGACCGCCAAGTGGCAGATCCCCGATGACGTGGTGTTTGTCGAGGCCATCCCCCTGGGCGGCACCGGCAAGATGCAGAAGACCAAGCTGCGCGAGATGCTCAAGGACTATCAACTGCCCGTCACCTGACCAGATGGTCAAACGCCGAACGCATTGACGCAGTCGCCTGCGCGATAGCTGCTGCGGGAAAACCCCTTGCGCTGCCAAACACAAAAGCTTGTAATCTGACCCCGTGATGCCCCTGTTATGACTTACTTGGAGACATGAATGAAAACCAGCCTGAAGATTATTGCCGCCGCATCCTTGATTGCTTGCACCACGGGTGCCTTTGCCCAGAAGGGTGAAGTCGTCAAGATGGTGCGGATCGACGCCCAGACCGGTCTGCTCGGACCCGTGGGCGTGAGCCAACTCAAGGGCTACCAATTCTTTGCCGAGAAGTTCAGCGGCGCCGGCAACCCCGCTGGTGTGAAGTTTGAAGTCACCGGCATCGACAACAAGCTCAGCCCGACGGAAAGCCTGAACGCCCTGAAGGCGGCCATCGACCAGGGCGCGCGCTACATCGTTCAGGGCAATGGTTCCTCGGTGGCACTCGCGCTGACCGACGCGGTCACCAAGCACAACGAGCGCAATCCTGGCAAGGAAGTGATCTACCTCAACGACTCGGCGGTGGACCCTGACTTGACCAACAGCAAGTGCAGCTACTGGCATTTCCGCTTTGACGCCGACACCTCGATGAAGATGGAAGCCATGTCGAGCTTCATGGTCGACCAGAAGGACATCAAGAAGGTGTACTTGCTGAACCAGAACTACTCGCATGGCCAGCAAGTGGTCAAGTACGCCAAGGAGACGCTGGCGCGCAAGCGCCCCGACATCCAGATCGTTGGCGAGGATCTGCATCCACTGGCACAGACCCGTGACTTCGCACCCTACATCGCCAAGATCAAGGCCTCGGGCGCCGACACCGTGATCACCGGCAATTGGGGTTCTGACCTGTCGCTGCTGATCAAGGCGGCCAATGAGAACGGCTACACCGGCAAGTTCTTCACCTATTACGCCGGCGTCACCGGTACACCCACAGCCCTGGGTACCAACGGTGCCGGCCGGGTCTACCAGATTGCCTACAACCACTACAACATGGGTGGGCAAATGGACAAGTGGATGAAGGAGTTCAAGGCCAAGTACAACGACGACTTCTACACCGGCTCCACCATCCGCATCTTCGAAACGCTTGGCGCAGCGATGGCCAAGGCCAAGTCGACCGATCCGGTCAAGGTTGCGGCGGCGCTGGAAGGCATCAAGGTCAAGAGCTTCAACGGTGAAGTCGAGATCCGCAAAGCCGATCACCAGCTGCAGCAGCCGCTGTACATGACGGTGTGGGAGAAGGCCAGCGCCAAATACCCGTACAGCCCGGAGAACACGGGCATGACTTTGGTGCCGGTCAAGGAGTATCCGAACTACGTTTCCAGCACGCCCACCAGCTGCCAGATGAAACGCCCGTCCTGATCCTCAACAGGGTCCCCGCAGCAGCCCGAACGGGTGTACCGTCTCGGGCTGTTCTTCTTCTTGCCGGCCAGTAAGGATTGATTGAATGGAGTTCTTCTTTATCTCGACGCTCAATGGGCTGAGCTACGGCTTGCTGTTGTTCATGCTGAGTTCGGGGCTGACGCTGATCTTCAGCATGATGGGCGTGCTCAATTTCGCGCACGCCAGCTTCTACATGCTGGGTGCGTACGTGGGCTACACGGTGTCGCAACTGGTCGGATTCTGGCCGGCGCTGGTGATCGCGCCGGTGGTGGTGGGCGCCATGGGCTCGCTGTTCGAGCGCCATTTCCTGCGCAAGGTGCACAAGTTCGGCCATGTGCCGGAGTTGCTGATCACCTTTGGTCTCTCCTACGTGATTCTTGAGCTGGTCCAGCTGATCTGGGGCCGCATTGCCATCGAGTTCCAGCCGCCACAGACGCTGCAGGGTCCGGCTTTCACCCTGATCAACCATTCTGTGAATGGCTTGAGTCTGCTGTGGGGCGCCGCGCCGGCTGAGCTGTGCAGTTCCGCCGATGCAGCAGTGCGGGTAGTGTGCTCGCCGTTTCCGGCCACGCGCGCCTTCATGATGCTGGTGGCGCTGGTGATGCTGGCCTCGGTATGGTTGTTGCTGACGCGCACCCGCATCGGCCTGGTCATTCAGGCTGCCCTGACACACCCCGAGGCGGTCGAATCGCTGGGCCACAATGTGCCGGCCGTGTTCATGCTGGTGTTTGGCGCCGGCGCCGGACTGGCTGGCCTGGCCGGCGTGATCGGTGGCAGCACCTTCCTGACGGAGCCTTCCATGGCCGCGACCGTTGGTTCGGTGATCTTCGTGGTGGTGGTGGTCGGCGGCATGGGTTCGCTGCCTGGCGCCTTTCTGGCGTCGGTGCTGATCGGCCTGATCCAGACCTTCGCCGTGGCGTTCGACTACTCGCTGGGCACGCTGGCATCCCAGATGGGCATGCAGATCGGCGCGGCGGCGCGCCAGAACTCTCTGGTCAACCTGACGCTGTCGCAGGTGGCGCCGATCTTGCCGTATCTGTTCCTGGTTTTGATCTTGATCTTCCGGCCCAAGGGCTTGTTGGGCACCCGGGAGGGCTGAGTGATGAAGAAGAGCCATTACGAATTCAAACCCATCAACGTCGGCCGCTGGCTGGTCTGGAGCCTGTTTGCAGTGGTGCTGGCCGTGGTTCCCTGGGTGTTCACCAGCAGCTTGTCGATCACCATCCTGTCCCAGATGGGCATTGCCATCATCGCCTGCCTGTCCTACAACATGCTGCTCGGGCAGGGCGGCATGCTGAGCTTTGGACACGCGGTGTACACCGGCCTGGGCTCCTACCTGGCGATTCACGCCCTCAACAGCGTGACCGACGGGTCGCTGCCGATTCCCGTCTCAGTGGTGCCGCTGGTGGGCGGCCTGGCCGGCATGGGCTTTGCGGTGCTGCTGGGCTATGTGACGACCCGCAAGGCCGGCACCACGTTTGCCATGATCACACTGGGCATGGCGGAGCTGGTGTTCGCGATGTCGCTGATGATCCCCGAGTTCTTCGGCGGCGAGGGCGGCGTGTCCGGCAATCGTGTCGTGGGCAAGCCTTTCCTGGGCATCACTTTCGGGCCGCCGATCCAGGTGTACTACCTGATCGCGGTCTACACCTTCGTCGCGGTGGCAGCCATGTTTGCCTTCACGCGCACGCCACTGGGACGCATGCTCAACGCGGTGCGGGACAACCCGGAACGCGTCGAGTTTGTTGGCTACAACACCCAGCGCATTCGCTATACCGCCTTCATCATCGCCGGATTCTTTGCCGGCATTTCCGGCGGGTTGGGGGCGCTCAACTTCGAAATCGTGACGGCCGAGGTGGTGGGCGCAGCGCGCTCGGGTGCCTACCTGCTGTTCACCTTCCTGGGTGGCGCCACCTTCTTCTTCGGGCCGATCATCGGCGCGGTGCTGATGGTGCTGGCCTTCGTGCTGTTCAGTGAACTGACCAAGGCCTGGCTGCTTTACCTCGGCCTGGTCTTCCTGTTCATGGTGATGTACGCGCCGGGCGGCGTCGCCTCGCTGATCATGATGAACCTGCGGGTGGCGGCCTTCGGCTTCCTGCGCAGACTCTGGGTGAGCTACCTGGGCCTGGCGGTGACAGGCTTTGTGGTACTGCTGGGCGCCGCGGTCATGATCGAGATGGTGTACCACCTGCAACTCAATTCGGCATTGGGGTCCGAGATGAATCTGATGGGCATGGCACTCGATGCCAAGGGGCTCAACAGCTGGTTCGGTGCGGTCTTCGTGATGCTGACCGGCCTGGGCCTGTTCGAGTTGTGCCGCAGGCAGTATGCGCGGGAGTGGGGCGAGATACAGACCGAGATCGAGCGTGAAATCAAACGTCGGGAGGCGCTATGAGCGGCGGCTCGATGCAGCAGACGGCGGGCGGCGCGGTGCCGGCGCTGGAACTGAAGGACCTGCGCAAGAGCTTTGGCCATACGGAGATCATCCGTGGCGCCAATCTGCGGGTGGCGGCGGGCGAGCGCGTTGCCATCATCGGACCCAACGGCGCCGGCAAGTCGACGCTGTTCAACCTGATCAGCGGGCGCTTCGAGCCCAGCAGCGGAGATGTGTTGCTGAGCGGGCGGCGCATCAACGGGATGCGCCCGTTCGAGATCAACCGGCTTGGCCTGTCGCGCAGCTTCCAGATCACCAATATCTTCCCCAAACTGAGCGTGTTCGAGAACCTGCGCTGCGGCGTGCTCTGGAGCATGGGCTACAAGTACACCTTCCTGAAGTTCCTGGCCAGCCTGACCGATGCCAACGAACGCGCGGATGAACTGATGGCACAGATACGGCTCGACAAGAAGCGCGACGTGCTGGCCATGAATCTCACCTATGCCGAGCAGCGTGCGCTGGAGATCGGCATCACCATTGCGGGCGGAGCCAATGTGATCCTGCTGGATGAGCCGACTGCCGGCATGAGCCGCTCCGAGACCACGCGCTTCATCAAGCTGATCAAGGACGTCACCGTTGGCAAGACCTTGCTGACGGTGGAGCACGACATGGGGGTGGTGTTCGGACTGGCCGACAAGATTGCGGTGGTGGTCTACGGTGAAGTGATCGCCTTTGACGTGCCCGACGCGGTGCGCGCCAACCAGCGCGTGCAGGAAGCTTATCTCGGCTCTGCGGTTGCGGATTCGCAGGCGGGGGCATCATGAGCCCCCACGTTCGGCACTCCGTGTCCTCTCTGCCCCCCACGGGGGCCGTGTCCTCCTTGGGGCGGCCCTGCGGAGCACCGCTATGTTGAAAATTAACGACCTCCACGCCTTCTACGGCAAGAGCCATGTGCTGCATGGCGTTCATTTCGACGTGCATCAGGGCGAGATTGTGGCCTTGCTAGGGCGCAACGGCTCAGGTCGTTCGACCACGGCCAAGGCCATCATGGGTCTGGTGGACTGCGAGGGCTCGATCCGCTGGCAAGGCCAGGACCTGATCGGCAAGAAGACCTTCTCGATCGCCCAACTGGGCCTGGGATACGTGCCCGAAAGCCGGGACATCTTCCCCACGCTGACGGTCGAGCAAAACCTGATTCTGGGCCAGAAGGCCAAGCGCAAGGCGCCACGCTGGTCGTTTGACGACATGTACCAGATGTTTCCGCGTCTGAAGGAGCGCCAGCACACCGAGGCCGGCGTGCTGTCGGGCGGCGAGCAGCAGATGCTTACCCTGTGCCGCACCCTGATGGGCGACCCGGACCTGATCATCATCGACGAGCCAACCGAAGGGCTGGCGCCGAAGATCGTCGAACTGGTGGCGCAGTACCTCAAGGAGTTGAAGCGGCGTGGCCTGTCGGTGCTGCTGATCGAGCAAAAGCTCACTATTGCCATGGACATTTCCGATCGCTGCCTGGTGATGGGCCACGGCAGCATCGTGTTCGAAGGCACGCCGCAAACCCTGCGCTCCGACAACTACATACGCAAGGAATGGCTCGAAGTGTGATGCGACGCGTTGGAACCGCGCACGGTTGTCGCCCAGAGAAACCTTTTTGAAAAGGACTTGTCATGAAGTTGGGACTGAAATTGCTCGCCGCGCCGTTGCTGACCGCGGCGATGGTCTTGTTGTCGGGTCAGATCAATTCGGTGCTGATGGGACAGCAGGCCGACAAGGGGCTGGCCAGCTCCAAGGCCGGCCTGGAGAACTTCAAGACCATTGGTGCCGCGCAGCAGCAACTGGCACAGGCGCACACCAATGTGTACCGGACGGTGGCCATCATCTTTTCCCTGGACGAGGCCAAGGTCAAGACGATACGCGCTGATCTCGCCAAGCAGATGGAGGGCGTCAAGCAGTCCGTCTCCACCATGGCCTCCGCCGCCGGCGATGCGGAGTTGAGCACGGCGGTGGCCGAGCTGTCCAAGCAAATCGACAAGTACAAGGGACAGGCCGATTCGTCGATCGAGATTGCGGCCGGTGATCCGGTGACAGGCATCGGCTCGATGAAGGA
>Ga0208269_100799_pt1 | contig 10300 bp, 11 predicted proteins | sample LakWasMe88_LOW11_2_FD_183912 | JGI IMG/M metagenome (GOLD analysis project Ga0208269, IMG submission 183912) | Freshwater sediment methanotrophic microbial communities from Lake Washington under simulated oxygen tension - Sediment Metagenome... | ecosystem: Environmental > Aquatic > Freshwater >...
TGCATTTTGACTTCTATTGCAGGCTCGTAACCAATCATGTCCTGTTGGGATTTGCGTTGTCGATGGCGTGTTATTATCCGCTAATTCACTTTCATTTAGGGAAGTTGTTTTTGACGAAATCCTAAGTGAACGATTGTTGATTTGATGGTTTTGTATCGGCCAGTTTTTTAAAATGTCTGCCAAAATTATCGGTCACATGTCTCGCAAGTTCTGTAAATATAGCCTTAAGGATTGTTGATTACATATTGATAGGCAGAAACCGACCCCTATGTGTAGTGGCAAACTATGTGTATATGCAATTTTACCGTTGAGGTCCACCCTTGAGTGCTGTCACTTGGGGCAAACCTCAACTACACATAATTACAGCGCCTGAAGAAACTGCATCAATGTATCGTCATCAGGATGGTAACGGCAACTTTTTGTTTCCGGTGATTGGAGCCTTGCCAGCGCTTTATTCTTCATCGCCAAGTCGGCCTCTACGTACCGATGGGTAGTGGTCGTGCTCTCATGTCCCAGCCATAGGGCAATCACGTTAAAAGCCACACCCGACTGGAGTAGATGCATGGCCGTGGTATGACGGATGGTGTGTGGCGATATCTTTCGTTTGGAAAGACTGCTCATCGTCTGGGCAGCATGCGCGACTGCAAGATTGAGTCGCTGCGTGACGTTAAATCGCGACATTGACTGGCCATCTCGATTCGGTAACAGTGGTGAATCAACGCTTAACGTTGGGTTGTGCTTTAACCAAGCTCGAATTTCCTGGATCGTGCTTTTCCATAAAGGTGTTGAACGCTGCTTACGGCCCTTGCCGCGCAGATGGACACAAGCCGATTCACCCATGACGATATCACCGACCTTGACGCCAATGATTTCAGAAACGCGAGCACCGGTGTTGTAAAGTAGGGTCAGCAACAGATGGTCACGCTGGGATGTCCAGGTTTCACCGGGTTGGCCCAAGATTGCTAACATCTCCTCGCGGCTCAGAAAACCCAACATGGGGCGTTCGAACCGCTTCATGGGGATACCCAACGCCTGTTCGATGACAAAAAATGACGATACATCGCGTCGGGCGGCGAATTTCAAAAATGCACGTAAGGCGGTCAGCCTCAAGTTCCGGCTACGCACTGCGTTGTGGCGATGCTGCTCTAAATGGTCCAAGAAGGCCAGGATCAAATCCGGCGTTATATCCGCTAAATTCAGCGCCGTCGGCATTTTACCCAGGTGATGGCGGGTGAAATCCAGGAATAGCAACATGGCATCCCGATACGAGGCAATCGTGCGCGGACTCATGGCACGTTGATTGACCAGATATTCGGTAAAAAACTGCTGGACCAAAGCCGAGAAGGAGACTGGATGGGGTGCTGTTGTTTTAGTCATGGCCTGTCTCCGGTAGCTGCGCAAAGGCTTCAAACCGATTGGCCGCCCCGGCCATGAGCTCAGGAATGCCAGTGAGATACCAGTACGTATTGGTGACCATGGCATGCCCGACATAGGTAGATAATGCCAGCATCTGTTGGTCGACATTCGTGCCTTGGGTTTGCCACAGCAGTATACGGCGGACTATAAACGTATGTCGCAAGTCGTGAATGCGCGGGCCATTGTGAGCACCCCGATTAATCCAGCCCAAGTGATTGCGTATAGCGATGAATACGCGATGAACTTGCCTTTGACTGAGCGGTTGTCCTAGCCGTCGGCCACGATCGCCCACAAAAAATCGTGTCTCATCGGACACCTCGATATGACGATTTCGTAGTGATTGGTATTGCCTTAATGCATCCACCGTGCTGGGATGGAGCGGTACATAGCGTGATTTGGCAAATTTGGTTTGCCGTATGGTGAGTATGCCAGCCTTTAGATCGACATTCGAATCCAGTAAATGCAAGGCTTCGGAAATTCGCAGACCCGTGGACGCGAGTAACCCGAACAACGTCTCGTAAGTGGCACCTCTAAGCCCTGGAATAAAGGAATCCAGGTTATGCGCGGCATTCAGCAAGTCGATAATCTCCTGCCCGCTATAAATGTGCGGCGCTAATCGCTGGCCGACTCGGCCAAAGAGACTGTCGTCGGGCACCTCGGTGCGCGGCTCAAATTGTCGCAGGTAACGGCAAAACGAGCGCAGATGCTTCAACCGCCTCGCCCAGGTGGTAGGATCAGCGCTATGTCCCTGGTCTTGTCGTGCCCAATCTGCCATCATCTCGACGGTTAGCGGTTCTTGGGTGTTCAAGGCATCAATATAATGAGCAAAACTGATAATCGAGTAGCCAGGCGAGCGCAAGCCAAAGCCTAGTCGCCGCCGTTCATGCAAGTAATTTTCGGCATGGGTGGCCATCGTGATAGGGGCATTCATGACGCACTCCCAGGCCAAGGCAAAGCGACTGCCGCCAGGTTCTGGCTGTCGAGTTTGGCGTAAACCAGCGTGGTATTAAGTGACCGATGCCGTAAGACATCCGCGACTTCTTTGAGGGAACTACCACTCTCCAGGAGTCTGCTAGCCATGGTATGCCGCAGAAGATGCGACCGCGTATAGGGTAAACCCGCACGCGCATAAGCCTGACGGATCGATTTTCGGATCAGATCAGGGCCGACAGGCTGATCGCGTGGCGCCACGTTACGCACGAACACCGCACGATTGCTGGTGGGTGGTCGTTCATACTTCAGGTAATCGGCAATCGCTTGACCGGTGGCTGCTGGTAAGGGCATGATAGCTTCACGTCGACCCTTGGTGCCACGTAGTGTAATTGTCGCCGCAGACCAATCGATGTCATCCAGTCCAAGGTAAGCGACCTCGCTACTGCGTAAGCCAAGGTCCAATGCGCAATGCACGATGGCCGCCGTTCGGAGCGCCGCCGGGCCATCCTGCGCAAGCGCACCTAATAAGCGTTCAACTTCGTGCTTGGTCAGGGTTTTCGGTAGCGAAGCTTGTTGCCAGTTGGCCGGAAAACTGGTGGCACCTATTAAATGATGGACTGCATCGCCCAGGGTAGCGCGATAGCGAAAATAACTGCGTAATGCCGAAACCGATGCGCCGATACTGGACGCCACACGACATTGCGAGCTTTGGCTGGCTATGAACTGGCGAATCTGGTTTGCTTTGATCGCAGCAATCACGACCTCTCGATCAGCAAACTGCGCTAATAGCAGGCAGCGAACGACAGCAAGATACTGTTTACGTGTTCTGGCAGCGAGTCCACGCACATGGCTCATGTGGTCATCGAATCGTCGAAGCTCCTCGTCTACGGGCGTTTGGCCTATCGATGAATCGGCGATGATGGCGTTGACCCGCAGAACTCTCAGTAAATGGCCCAGTGCCGCATGTAAATCCTTGGCATCAGAGAATGCCGGTTTCTCGCAGCAGCAGTTCGGCAGATGATCATCCAGAAAACGCTGGATTAGCCTTTCGTCGATGGTTTTGACATCAATATGGCTCTCGGTAAGCCAGTGAGCAAAATGGGTCAGTCCGGCAAGGTAATTATTAATGGTATTGAATGCATAGCGGCAGTCGAACAAGCGCAGCATAAAAGCATCAACGAAAGGAGCTAATTGGCTTTCAAGCAGCCAACTGCTGGTATGGTGATCAGAATACATGGCAATCTCCTGAGGTGAATGAGTTTTCACTTCAGGACTTCGGCAAAACTATGTCAAGCTACGGATAAAGCATCTCGGCTCAAACCCAGTCGCGCTCAATCTCTCAGGCAATAAAGATCAACAAGCTACACATAGTTTGCAACTACACATAGGGGTCGCTATGTTAAGCTCAACATAGCGACCCAAAGCCGACGTTCAGTTCTTCTGCCTATCCTACAAATTAGGATTTTTTCGGACAATCATAAAATACGCAGACTATCTGAAGCAGGCTTGATAATAGTGTTTCATGGAAGGCAGAACCGACCCTGATATGACGCGAGTTCGCTTGAAAGATTGACGCTAAGTTGAAGCATAGTTCAAACTGACGCGCTTACTGTGCTTTGGTTATGGGTTAAAACTGATGGCAAATTGCTGTGAAGATAAAAGCTGCGAGATAACTGCCATGCGAACTAAGCATGGGCGAGTGTTGTGGATCGTGCTTATCATCAATACCACGATGTTTTTTGTAGAAGGCTGGGCGGGACTGCTGGCTCACTCCACTTCGCTTCTCGCGGACGCTCTCGACATGCTCGGCGATGCCTTGGTGTATGGGTTCAGCCTTTTCGTACTTGCGCGTTCGGCACGTTGGCAGGCAGGGGCGGCTTTGGTGAAGGGTGTATTCATGCTCGCCTTTGGTCTTGGTGTGCTGGCGGAAGCCGCCTATAAGGTGTTTTACCCTATCATGCCGAGTGTGGAAACAATGGGGATCATCGGCGGAGTAGCACTTGCCGCAAATCTTGTTTGTTTCTTGCTGCTCTATCGTCACCGGAGCGATAACCTCAACATGAGTTCCACATGGCTATGTTCCAGAAATGACCTGATCGCGAACGTCAGTGTCTTGCTAGCCGCTGCTGGTAGCTCTCTGCTCGCCTCACGCTTGCCGGATATTGTTGTTGGCAGCCTTATTGCAAGCCTCTTTCTCAGCTCTGCGTTCAGTATCTTGCGGCAGTCCATTCGAGCACTGCATACATCGCCTTCGTTATTGTGATGCTCACTCAGTGTTATGCCCGATTATCTTTGACCTATTGATAACATAGGCATAATGTTCAATGAAACACGATTAGGCTGGGTGAAATGAACCCAAAAGATCACTGGGAACAAGTATACTCGACGAAACCGACCGAGAAAGTTGGTTGGTATGAACCTCATTTGCAGACCTCCCTGAGCTGGATTAAGGAGCTTGGTTTGCCGGATGACGCTCCCATCATTGATGTCGGCAGGGGCGCTTCCACGTTGGTCGATGACCTGTGGGGCGCAGGCTATCGATCAATAACGGTTCTCGATTTATCGGAGAAAGCCTTGTCCACGATTAAGGCACGGTTAGGAAAAAGAACCGACTTAATTTCATGGCTGGAGGGGGATATCACCGAAGTTGATTTGCCGATGAATCACTATGAATTATGGCATGATCGAGCCGTATTTCACTTTCTCATTGCCCCCGAGCAGCAGCGAAAATACAGGGACAACCTTTTTAAGGCGTTAAGGCAGGGTGGGCACCTCATTATCGGTACGTTCGCACCAGAAGCACCGCCCAAGTGTAGTGGTTTGCCAGTACAACGATACACTCCAGATCAGATAGAGCATATACTAGGAGAGGAGTTTGAATTAAAGCGCAGTCACAAAGAACTGCATGTTACACCGAGTGGTGTAGAGCAAATGTATCTTTATTGCCATTTCTATAGGCAACCTAAATAAAGCTAGCTATTCAAACCGTCGAAATTGCGTTCGACAAGCGAGATAACTGGCATGCGTCCTAAATAGAAAACACGGCTTTTTTAAGGTTATACATGACACACACGCACCATCATGACCATGAGCATACTCATGGTCACAAACCAGCCAATTTCGGGCGTGCTTTTGCCGTCGGCATTCTGCTTAACATCGGATTTGTCGCAGTCGAGGGCATTTATGGCTTTCTGGCGCATTCAGTAGCCTTGCTGGCAGACGCCACGCATAACCTGAGCGATGTATTAAGTCTGCTACTCGCATGGGGAGCCAGTGTTTTGTCGCGTCGCCCTCCGTCTCAAGATTTCACCTACGGTCTACGCAGTTCGTCCATCCTAGCGGCACTGATTAATGCTGTCTTGCTGTTGGTTGTAACTGGGGGTATCGCTTGGGAAACTATGCAGCGCCTGATGAGCCCGCTGCCTGTTGCCGCTGAAACGGTCATTTGGATTGCAGCTTTGGGTGTGCTGATTAATACGGCGACGGCGTTATTGTTCATGTCCGGTAGAAAAACAGATTTGAATATTCGCGGCGCATTCCTGCACATGGCAACAGATGCTGCTGTCTCGCTTGGGGTGGTACTTGCCGGCGTAGGAATCCTTGTCGGGGGTTGGTTTTGGTTAGACCCAGCAATCAGCTTGCTCATTGTCATTGTCATTTTGGTCAGTACATGGGGATTCCTGTGGGAGTCGATAAAATTAGCCCTGCATGCCGTTCCAGAGAGCGTCAATCCACTGCTTGTCCGAAATTACCTAGCGGGGCTGCCGGGCGTTACGGAAATACACGATTTTCACATTTGGGGCATGAGTACCACGGAAACAGCGATGACTGTTCATCTCGTCATGCCAAATGGTCACCCCGGTGATGTGTTCATGGCTAAGATAGCGGAGGAATTGCATGATCGTTTTCACATTCAGCATGCGACTATGCAAGTTGAGCTAGGCGACGGGGGGCAACCGTGCGTGCTAGCTCCAGACCACATAGTCTAAATGGAAATATCATGGCTTGGATCATAACAAAGTACTTCCTGACTTCCGCTGTTGTTGTGCTGGTGTCAGAAATCGCAAAGCGCAGTGACAAACTAGGCGCTTTTGTTGCGGCGCTTCCGCTGGTGACGATATTGGCGCTTATCTGGCTCTATGTTGAAAAACAACCGCAGGAGAAGATTGCTAACCATGCGTGGTATACGTTCTGGTATGTCGTGCCAACCTTGCCGATGTTTCTGATTTTTCCTGTGCTGCTCCCACGCATTGGCTTCTGGCTGACTTTGCTGTCTTGCATCATCATCACAATCATTTGCTTTGGTCTATTCGCGCTCGTTGTTCGCCGTTACGGTATAGAGTTGCTGTAACAACGACCATTTTAAGAAGAGCCGAAAGCCCGCATTTTGATTGAATCTCTGGATTTATCCGGAAGTTCTGGATTTTTCCAAATCTGTTCACCTTTACCTAATGGTGTTCAGCTCGTTTTTCGGCGGGGGTGAATCAGCAGACCTCCCTCACTCTGCGAGCTGCTGCAGGTACCGATCCGCCTCCTCGTCCACGGCAAACCACGGGAACAGGTCTAGCGGGTTGTCAAAGCCGTTGGCTATGCGTCTTGCCAGCGGCGGATAGGTTTGCGCCGACCCCATGATCTTCAAGACATGGAGAGGCGGCGGCTGCAGAAGCAAATGGGTCCAGCCGGTAACAAATTGTGCATAGTTCCAGTAGCCGTCAAAGGTCGCCTGCATGAACGCCTCGTCGAACGGCTGATCGCCATGGGCGACGATAGCATCCAAGTAGATCTTGGCGGCCTTAGACGCATTGTTCGAGCCCTGCCCGGTGATCGGATCGTTGAGGCAGACGGCGTCCGCCAAGCCCAGCACGGCCCTGCCGGAAGGCAGCCGCCCGATAGGCTTGCGCACGATCGGGGTGAGGGCGCCGGTAAGAATGCCGTTGGCGTCCGTAAGCTCTACGTTGCGACAGCGCTCCGCCTCCCAGGGCAGAAACTTATCGAGAATCCATTTCGAGCGCTCGAGATGCTGCGAGGGGCTGGTCACGTCCTTCCAGCAGTCCATCGGTCCGCCGGGAATGCCTTCGAACACCATGATGTCACAGGGGCCGCTGTGGGTCAGCGCCGGAAACAAGAAATATTCGCCGACGGCCGGAATGAGGTTGAAGTTGACTGCCGAATGGTCCGGCCGCGACGTCATGCCGTGCAGGTAAGTCAACGCCAGCACGCGCTGGGGTTGGCCGAAGGGGGATTTTTCTAAGTCGCGCTCGAACAGCTTGGCGATGTCGCCTTTGCCGGCGGCAACGATCGTCAGATCCGAGGTGGCGGCATAGTCATCCAGATCAGCGACGGTGGCCTCCCTGATTTCCAGCTTGCCGCCACGGCGCTCAAACTCCTGCAGCCATACGGGATATTTGAGGCGCTGGTCGACGCTTTGTGCCGGGCGATCGAGCCCGCCGTTCCAATCGACCTGCTTCTTTCCGGAGCCATCCGGTGCCGGTACGACAAAATTGATGGAATCGATCGTTGGGCATTCCTCGGTCCAGAAATCGAGGCCGAGGTCGCGCTCGTTCTGCAACGCTTGGCCGAACATGCACTGGCTCGATAGCACCTTGCCGGAACGGATGTCCTCCGGTGTGCGGTTCTGCACCACCTTGACCTGATAGCCTTTGTGCAGGAGGCCGCATGCGAGCTGGAGACCTGCCTGCCCGCCGCCGAGTATTGTGATCTTGCGACTGCTCATTATTATCCCGATCGTTGATTTAGGGGGCAGAATGTCTTGATTTTCAATCACGGTGCCTTTGCGCATCCGCAGGCAATTTGCTGAAGATTGGGTGATTAGCGAGTTGGTAGCATTCAGGATAAAAAACGCCGCCCAGATACAGGCCGTGGGGCGGGGCGGTGACGCCGGCCAGGGCGCGCTTCTTGACGTTCAGCAGTTCCCGTGTCCAGTCGACCGGCTGCTTGCCGGCCCCGATCGCGATCAGGGTGCCGGCGATATTGCGGACCATGTGGTGCAAAAACGCATTCGCGGCGATGTCCATGATCACCCGGTCGCCCTCGCGGTACACCTCGACGAAATGCATTTGCCGAAACGGGCTCTTGGACTGGCAGCCCTGGGCGCGGAACGAGGAAAAATCGTGGTGGCCGATCAGGTGCTGCGCGGCCTGATGCATAAGGTCTGCGTCCAGCGGCGCATGGCACCAGGTCGTTTGCGTCGGGGTCAGCGCCGATTTGACCGGCCGGTTCAGGATGATGTAGCGGTAGAAGCGCGCGATCGCGCTGTAGCGCGCGTGAAAGTCGCCGATCGCAGGTTTGGCCCAGAGGATGCGCACGCCGTCGGGCAGGTGGGTGTTGCCGCCCATGACCCAGGAATTCGGTTCCCTTTCGGCGGTCGTATCGAAATGCACGACCTGTTCGATCGCATGCACGCCGGCGTCGGTCCGGCCTGCACAAATCACGGTGACCGGTTCATTCGCGACTTTCGCCAGCGCCTGCTCCAGCGTGGATTGTATGCTGCGCCGTTCGGCTTGGAATTGCCAGCCGCAAAAGCCGCTGCCGTCGTATTCGATGCCGAGCGCGATGCGCAAATGCCCTCTCCGGAGGGAGAGGGTTGGGTGAGGGGAAATTAAAGAATCACTCATTCTTATCCGTAATTTTTAAAATAGCCAAGCGGATAGACTCAAGAACTCCTTCCAAATTATCTATCACATCATTATTCCAAAAGCGTATGACTTTGAATCCTCGTTGTTCAAGAAATATGTCGCGCTGGTTATCTTAGAGCTTTTGTTCGGTGTGCTGACCACCATCCAATTCGATGATTAGTTTTAGGTCGAGGCAAGCAAAATCGGCAATATAGGGAGCAATAGGGAATTGCCTGCGAAACTTATAGTTATAAAAACGGCGGTTGCGCAATTGTTGCCATAAAAGCTGCTCTACGTCTGTCTGGTCGCTTCTGAGCGATCTGGCTTTTTCTGTTAAATTCATAAGGTTGATGGTTTTGATTTCCCCTCACCCAACCCTCTCCCTTTGGAGAGGGCTTGTTCTGCCCTGATATGTGTGAGCCGTGACTCATTAGGCCGCGTCAGTCTTCATGGATATATACTTTGATTCCCGCCTCGACGCGATCGAACAACTCCAGCACATCGGCATTGAACATCCTGATACAGCCGTGCGACGCGGGTCTGCCCTGCATCAGCTCATCCGGTGTGCCGTGGATGTAGATATAGCGCCAGGCGCTGTCGACTTCGCGGTAGCGGTTATGGCCGGGTTCGAGGCCGCCGAGCCAGAGGATGCGGGTCAGAATCCAGTCGCGCTCTGGGTTAAGGCGGCCGAGTTCGGGGCTGTAGAGCTCGCCGGTCGGACGGCGGCCCTTGAACACGGTATGGATCGGTTCACCCCGGCCGATTTTCGCGCGGATTCTATGCCAGCCTCTGGGCGTGCATTCGCTGCCTTTCCGTTCGCCGGCACCGTTCTTGGCGGTCGAGACCGGATAGGTTTTCAAGGGGAGGCCGTTTTCGATCAGCGCCATACATTGCTTGCCGATCGAAACGTCGAGGTAAAAATCGGCCATTCCTATTTCACAAAAAGCGCCATCGACTCGACATGCCCGGTCTGCGGGAACATGTCCATCACCCCGGCCTTGACCAGCTTATAGCCGAGTTCGTTGACCAGGATGCCCGCATCGCGCGCCAAGGTCGAGGGATTGCAGGACACATAGACGATCCTTTCCGGCTGCCATTTCTTGAAATACTTCAGCACTTCGGAGGCGCCGGCCCGCGACGGGTCGAGCAGGATCTTGTTGTATTTGCGGTTGAACCAGGGCAGGTCTGAGACATCCTTGCTGAGGTCGGCCGCGTAGAATTCGACATTCTCGATCCCGTTGTGGCGGGCATTGTCCTTCGCATGGTTGACCAGCGGCTGGTCGCCCTCGATGCCGACCACGCGGCCGGCATAGCGC
>Ga0208269_100805_pt1 | contig 10273 bp, 9 predicted proteins | sample LakWasMe88_LOW11_2_FD_183912 | JGI IMG/M metagenome (GOLD analysis project Ga0208269, IMG submission 183912) | Freshwater sediment methanotrophic microbial communities from Lake Washington under simulated oxygen tension - Sediment Metagenome... | ecosystem: Environmental > Aquatic > Freshwater >...
AAACGATTCAAATAGGCAGCACGCGTTGGGCGGCTTTTCTCAATAATACGTTCAGTAACTTCTATATGGGACTGTTTCATAATTTTAGACACTCTACTCAGATAACTGACTTAACTAGCGGAACTTAATAATAAAAATGACTTACTAAGTAAAGACGAACCTCAACCCCGATTATCGCTAAACTAAGGCTTATCGTCAAACAAAAGCCGCTAATTTAGCGGCCTGTTTGATATGAATTTACACTTAGCTGATTGATATCAAATCATTTTTTTGTGACCAAAACATCTTCCATCATCAAATACTCTAGGTCACAGCCGTAAAACATATTCAAGGCATCGGTCGGTGAACAAATCATGGGCTCGCCTCGGCGATTCAATGATGTATTCAACACCACAGGCACCCCTCGCAGTTGCTCCAGATGCTCAATCAGCTCGTAATAGCGCGGGTTGGTTTCACGCGTAACGACTTGCGCACGCGCCGTGCCATCCTCATGCACGACTTCCGGGATGCGTGATTTCCAATGCTCTGCAACATCAAAGGTAAATGTCATGTAAGGCGCAGGATGCTCAGTCTGTAAGATATCAGGCGCAACACGATCCAACATACTTGGACAGAACGGACGCCAGCGCTCACGGTATTTGATTTGCGCATTGATACGGTCTGCCACGCCTGGGTAACTAGGGTCGCCCAAAATACTGCGGCAGCCCAATGAGCGCGGGCCAAATTCCATACGGCCTTGCAGCCATGCCAGCGGATTACCGCTCGCCAATAACTCGGCAGCCTTTTGCGGTGCATTTTCTACACGCGTGAAAATAGGTTTTTCCGGATGCGCTTCACAGGCAGCAACACACTCTTCTGAGGTGAATGCAGGGCCTAGATATGCATGCTCCATTTTTTGAATAGAGTCACCCGCCAAGTGTGCGGCATAAGTCGCAGCGCCTAATGAGGTGCCATTATCACCGGATGCCGGCTGTACAAATAACTCTTTGACATGCGGCATCGCAATAATACGTTGGTTCAGCTTCACATTAAGCGCCACACCACCTGCCATCGCAATCCGGCCGGTTTCTTTGATGATATCACCAAGGTAATAATCAATCATTTTCAGCGCAACGTCTTCTAACAGCGCCTGTACAGAAGCTGCATAGTGAATGTACGGGTCATCAATTTCATCGCCGTGGCGCTTAGGGCCCAGCCATTCAATCAACTCAGGCGTGAAGTAATAGCCTTTGCCATTTTCTTTGTAGCGACGTAAACCAACCACGTTCACCAGCTCGGTATTCACACGTAAATCACCGTTCTCAAACGTGACTAACTTAGATAAATCATATTTACTTGCATCGCCATACGGCGCCATGCCCATGACTTTGAACTCGCCGTCCAGCATCTCAAAACCAAGATACTCGGTAATCGCGCCGTACATACCGCCTAAAGAATCGGGATCATAAAACTCTTTGATTTTATGAATCTTACCGTTTTCACCATAGCCAAAGAATGTGGTCGCATACTCACCTTTGCCATCAATGCCTACGATCGCGGTTTTTTCTTTAAAGCCACTCAAGTGGTAGGCGCTGGAGGCATGCGCCAAGTGATGCTCAACCGGCACGAACTTGGCATTGCTTAAACCTAAATCCGCCATGAGCTTCAAGGATTTATCGCGGTTGCGGCGAAAACGACGGTTACCGTTAAAAATAGCGTCCAATGCACGGTCAGGTGCATACCAGTGACGTTTGGCGTAATGCCAGCGTGCATTTGTGCTCAGAGGAATTTCCGCATATGGGAACGCAACAATATCCACGTCCTCAGCCTTGATGCCCGCTTGCTTCAAGCAGAACTTGGCAGCTTCATATGGAAATTGATTTTTGGCGTGTTTATCTCTAATAAAACGCTCTTCTTCAGCTGCAGCGACAATTTTGCCATCGACCAATATAGCGGCCGAAGCATCGTGACCTAAAGCACCAGATAAACCTAATACAATCATGCGATTACTTTCAAATTATGTTCTTACGCAAATACCGTTTTTATTACCAATACAATTTTCGCTATTTTACTGGCTTAAGCTATTTTTGCACGAATTAAAATATTATCTTCTTCATACAAACTGTGAGCGCCGTACTTTTGAATAAAAGCTTGTTTCAATAAAGCCTGTATTTCCGCATCATCAGCCCAGTTTTTCATCAGCCGTTTTAAATCTTTAATATGCTGCAGTTTGAACCAGAATATGGCCAGCCAATGCATTGGGTACGCCTTCATACTATCCAAATCAATTAACAGCGGGGCACCATCCACAATTTTAATATTAGTGGCTTTGCAATCCCCGTGTGCAAACCTGAGCAAATACATTTTGTAAAAAAGCGCCGCCAGATTTTGCGCCACGGCTTTTTTATCTTGCAAACTCACGGATTGAGCAAAATACTGCAGCGCGTCCGGCGCCTCGACATAGGCACTCACAAAATATGCACGGCGCCTAAAGCAGCCCCAACGCTCCTCTATCAAGGCAACTGGTGCCGGGGTCAATATGCCGGAAATCATTAAGCGATACGCATTCGCCCACGACTTAGCCGCTCTTGTCGTGCGCAATGCCCGACTTAAACCATGCCAAAAACTTTTTATGTTGTAACGCTTAATGACCACATCACTACCTGCTAACCTGGCCTTTGCCACAGTGCAAGTATTGCCATTTTTGAAGTTAGCATTTTTATCGAGCAATGCGCTATCCAACGCAGGCACGGCAAAATCTTTTGCCTCAAATGTGCTGGCAACTGCAACAAAAGACTTAAAGCTTTTAGTTACTTTAACGTCTGTACAGGTTCTAAATACTTTTTTGTCTGCATAACCGCTTGCAACCTGACGGCGCACCCGCTGTGTCAGCTGCCAAATTTCGGCCTCAGCCAGGGGAGAACTCTGTTTACCTAAACGCTCGCAGTACAGACGGTATAGCTCGGGGATACGGTAATCATCCAGCGCATCCATTTTAGAGAACAGTGTTGCCAGATTCTGCTTTTGCTTACGTGACGCAAATAAGCGCGGTAGCTGGCGAATCCCATCACCATCCAAGGTGAATATCCTGGCACTTTGCTCATCAGTCGGGTCAACCGCCTGTAGCAGAAAGTTTTTTAGGTACAAGTCAGTTTGCAGCAGCCCCGCTTGGTAGTGTGCGGCAACTTCAAGCACTAACTTCTCAGCTAACTTTATGCGCGTAGGCGCATCTAGCGCTAACTCACTCCAACAAACTTCTGCATTTTTTGCTGACGTAATCGCCTGTAATATCAACACATGCTGCTGATGATCAAGCGACAAACCGGCAAACAATATCGGCGGCGTGGCGATATTAGCCTGCAACAATAACTCTATGCCTTGCTTGTCACGTGCTAAATACTTGGCGGCGCCTTGCCCAAAAAACAGTTTGGCATAGACCAATTGCCCACACCACATACCCTGACACACCAAGCGCTTGGCTGGCACAACACGTACCACATCCAAAACCTCCAACACGGTGCCGTCAGCAAGCGTGATTGAAGGGTTATTAATACCAAATTGCTTTAACTTTAAAACAGCTGCGGTTGTATTCATTAAAAATTAAATACGCTAAGGTTTAATCACTTGAACAAACCGAGCAAGCTCGTTTTGATGCTGACTAACTTCTGCTTAAAAGACTGCTGCTCATTGGCTTTAAATAGTTTCTTTGCGCGTTTTTCGCGTTTTTTTGCGAGCTTCTTAACGTCAGCTTTCACCTGCTCGCTATCATTTGGCCTTGCCACGTAGAGCGTATGCCTAGACTCGCCAGAATCATTGCTAATCGGGACGGCAGTATAGTAATACAGCGCGATTGATCTGCGGCTAACGCCTTCAGGCATGGTCAACGGGTCAGGGTGACCATGGAAGCTATCTTCATCCGTATTAAAAATCACGCAGCGGTTAAATATGGGAGCGACACTTTTCACCATAGAGGTCATGTCTCTATCCCACAGTTCCAGCATACCGCCGTATGAGTCTTGCCAATCTTTATTGAGATAAATCAGCAGATTCACACGCCTTAAGGTTTGCAGCGACTCGTTCACCCTAAAATCGGCATGAATACCAAGCAGGCCGCCGTTGCTAGTTTCATGCAGGCCGCCCCCAGAAAAATAGGGGTCAGGTAACAAGCCGCGAATATTGGTCACACCTTCTAAAAACTGCAGCATAGGCGCCGAGTTAAAAAAAGCAAATGCATTACGCATGTAAACATCACAATCGTAAGGCAGTATCTGGCGCTTATGCGTGCCGCCATAACCTTTTTGATAGGTTTTATCGTGCGCTTTTGCATCTTCTGGAAAGCGCGCTAACAGTTGCTCCGCCATCTCTGCTGGCAGAAAGTTATCAATCACGATATGTGGGTACGGCTCTGCAAATGCATACTCGCCCATCAACTCCTCACCTATCGCACGCGATACCGCATGATCCAGCACAAAGCCATCAGCAGTTTCAATTGGTAATAGTGATTTCACATCGCTCATCATTAACTCTCAAACTTTTTCAAAATTGATTTTTTTCTTTTCACGCGGCGGTTCATGTCACTATAAAGCGCACGCAACCCAACCGTGCCAGCTTCAATATGATCCAAGAACTTAAACAACTTCATCGGTGAAACAATTTTCAGCTTGTACCCATCCTGCTTCAATTTATCTTGCAATGCATAACCCGGAATGCGGTTTTCCATTAAAAACACATAGCCCTGCTGCTTCATCAACTTAACATTCCACAAAGCAAAAAAGCTTTTTAAATATTCCTCAACATAGGGCTTAGGCTGCCTTGCATTCAGGCCTAAAAACAATCGGAACCTTCTTGAATAATGCTTACAGAATCTTGAACCAATGCGCCATGCAGTACGCAAATATCCTCGATTCAATTGCTCTAGGCAACCGACTGCTGCCACTTTTTCATCCGCCAGACAAAATTTCAGTGCCCAGTCAAAAACGCTGGCGTCATATACAAAGGTGTCCGTATGCATTAAAAACAGATAATCTGATTTGATTTGCTGCAAGATCAGATCCAAACCCCTGCCGTGCGCAACAAAGCCCTCTTCATGCTCAGTTGGCGTTCTTTCAATCAAATGAATCCAATCCAGCGTGCGCAGGTATTCAACACTCTCATCTTGCGAATGATTATCCACCACCCAGACATCCACGCTATTCGGATCAAGGTCAGCGCTATCCAGATGTTTTTTTAACAACTCCAGGCAAATCTTAGTGAGCTCTAAGGTCTTGTAATTAACGAGCGCGATACTAAATTTAGGCAAAGGGTGAGTAGGCGTAATGTTCAATTTAATTCCATGAATAGACTAGGTTTAATCTTATCTTCTCGAGCGCTTAATAATCAATCGGCACAATACTTTGCTCAAAAAATTCAGTTTTTCAATATGCATATAGTGCTTAAAAAAGGCCAGTCTTTGCGTGAGTCGCCAGCCCTCGGCATGGCGATTCAATGCGGCCAAGTCAAAGAAAGCCCTGAAAAAGAACCAGCGGCTAACTCTTGCCTTCTCCAAATCAATCAAGGCAATTTCTGGGGAACCCTCTGCATTTTTAACAAAAATATGCTTAGGATACAAGGCTCTGTGCACTAAACCGAAGTCGTGAAAACGCCGAATTTCCTCAGCTACTTTTCGTATCAATACCATTTGCTGTTGGCGGCCTACTTTGGCACGAAAATCATCAGACAAAACATCCAGCGGTTGATATTCGGTTAAGGCCTCTGTCATCAACACCGCACGCTGATTTTCACCGGTACCGCGCTCTGCATAAAAAGCCACTTTAGGCGCATGAAAATGATGCGCCTCTAAAAATTGCAGCCACGCAAATTCGCGCCTAAATGTGGGCTCACCGCTTAAAGGGTGTAATAAGGTTTTGCGGCCATGATTTTGCTGTTTTTTTACAAATAAAAATAGCGGGCTTGGATTGTCATTCTCTAATGCAATACGCCCCACACCACTCCAGCCACCACGGCGCTGATTCGGCTCTTCAAACCATTGGATTTCAAAATCCCAAACCGCATCAAAACTATTAAGCTGATGACGTTTTAAAATGGGAGCATGCCGAGACGAAGCAAATGGCGAAGTAAATGATGTTGTCATGAATGAAAATTTGGCTAATAATTCTTTTGCGTAGACCACTCTTTTGTGCGTACTCTTTAAATGTGCTAACTGGGCGATTATATCAGTTAATCCAGATTCACTCCTCTAGCCTTTACCCTCTGCTATGCTATGATTTCAACAATGTTTAAATTCCTACTCAAACCCCTCGCTTTACTCCCGCTTCCAACCATCCATAAGTTAGGTACCACGCTTGGTAACATCCTGTATTTATTGATGCCGCAGGCTAAAACTGTCATTACCGAGAACTTAACGCAAAGTGGTTTAGTGCCCCAAGGCACCGAGCTGAAATCGTTGATTAAACTGAACATGGCAGAGGCTGGAAAATCACTTCTTGAGAGCTTAGCGTTGTGGCAAAAAGACGAACAGGAACTATTATCGTGGGTAAAACCCTGCGCAGACTGGCACGTGGTTGAAGAGGCTATTGCAAAGAAAAAAGGGATTATTTTCCTCACGCCGCACATGGGCTGCTTTGAAATCACCTCGATTTTTTACGGTGCGCACCACCCTATTACCGTGCTGTATCGCCGCCCTAAACTACACTGGCTACACGCACTAACAGTGGCTGGCCGCACCCGCCGGCAGGTGAAGTTAGCGCCAGCTAACCTACAAGGCGTACGCAACCTAATACAAGCGCTAAAGCGTGGTGAAGCGGTTGGCATTTTGCCCGACCAGGTACCAGGCAGAGGCGAAGGCGAATGGGCGCCCTTTTTCGGCAAGCCCGCATACACCATGACCTTGGTAGGTAAGCTGGCAGAAAAAACCGGTGCTACTGTGATTATGGTGTTTGGCGAACGATTAAGTAACGGCGAGGGCTTTCAAGTACATATGACCAAACTTGAAGACGGTGCCGTTACCACCCCAGCGCTGCTAAATCAGGCCATAGAGCAGCAAGTGAGCAAGAATATTACGCAGTACTTATGGCAATACCCACGTTATAGAGTGAGAAACCGCGTACTCAAACGCGAGCAGAAAAAAGCCGAGGCGGAGCTTTAAAACGCCAAGTTTAACGCTACACCTAGCTTAATCACATCAGCGCAACAGCATGCAACCACCGCCAATGCCTTAATCTACCTCGGCATGCTCTTGTTGTAATCTTTTCTGAAACTTATCACTGTGAAATTTGGCGTATAGCTTATCCGCCCTTGCTGCTACGCTCTGCCAAAAGCCCAAACTCACACCATCAAAATCAACTGCATAATGTCTTTTGAAGCGAAGGTAATCACGCGTAGTTAACCCCACATCCATACTGGAAAAATATAATCCTGCAATATCTTTCATTACGGCCTTCAGCGCAGGTTGAGCGCGAATCTGCATGCGGTGTAAATCAATTAAGTACAATTTGATTTGGTTACGCTGCAATGCCTGTGCATCTAAACACAAATGGCAAAGGTAGAAGTCTCGATGATTCAAGCCATTTTTATGTAGTTTTCTTGCCAGCTCTGCCACAGCAATAATTAGGCGTTTTTTGAAATGCGCATCTGGCGGGTTGTCTTTCCAAGTTGCGCATAAATCTTCTAAAGAAATAATATCGCCTAAGTCTTTAGTGATGATAAAAGATTGCTGGGTCGCCGGATTACAGCCACGCACCCCATATCCAACCAAAGGCGTAGTCTCGATGCCAATTTCATTAAGTTTTTGGATAGCGCTTACTTCGGTAAGAGCACCTAAAATTGGCACTTTAAAACTTAAAAAGCTTTTAAAAATCTCTTTCCAGCCCACGCCAAAGTGCTGCTTAACAAAATAGCTCTCATCACCAAACTGCACCTGCACGGTACGCCTGCCTGTAACGTTACGGTACACCCGCCCCTGCAACTGCATAACTTGAGCAAAAGCATCCGCACCTAAAAACTTACTGATAAAAGCTGGCAATTCTAGTTTAGCCACGTGAGTTACCTCTGGTTTGCGCAAGCGCAATAATGTAATCCGCCTCAGCACTGTCTGACGATGTATTCTTGATATTGTTCGTATAGCGCACACCATTATCGCGCCATTGTGCTTGCTGTGGCGATTGCAACATTTGCACTAACGCTTGATTCATCTCAGTTTGGTTATACGGCGCAGGCAGCACCACACCGGCATCGGCCTGTGCAATGTGCGGCGCATAACCGCAAACCTCAGTCACCAGCACCGGCAAACCGGCGGTCATGGCCTCAATCAACACCAAACCCGCCAACTCAGAACGCGCAGGGTGCGCAAATACATCTGCGCCCACCATTAAATCCGCAACATCGGCACGGCCGCCCACATGCAGACAGCGATGCGCAATAGCGCGCTTTTCGCAGTAAGCCGCGATATTACTATTTGACTCATACTCGCCTATCGCAACCAGCCAAGTTTTATCTTGCAGCGCCTTAGGTAAAGCGGCCATGGCATCAATGACCCGGTCTACCCCTTTGCGCATAAACGCAGAACCCACCGTCAGTACGATATTGGCATCTGGCGGCAAACCAAACTGCTGACGTGCATAACTGCGGCACTGTTCACGATTTTTATTGGCAAATTTACCCGATGGAATACTGGGAGGGAGTAAATGAAACCTCGCGTCTGGCGTGTTATACCACTGCTGAAAACTAAGTTTCTCGCGCTCCGTGAGTAGCAGGATTTGGCAAGCGCTTTGCACCCCCATCACCGCTTTCTCTGCCGCCGCAAAGAAACGATAGCGCCCAGTCAGGCGATAAAACCAGGAGCGTTCTTCATACGCACGCTGAATGTAGCAAGGGTCTGCCGCGTAATACACATCCAAACCCGCCATACGATTAAAACCAACAACCAGATCCACAGGCTGCTGCTGTAACTTATGCTGCATTGCATTGATAAGCGACTGATGGCGCTGATGGTTTAACCAGCCGCGGCTCGGCAAAATCTCTACGCGGATGCGCGCATCCGGCATTTCGCCACGCCACTCACCGGTGTAGATGGTGACTTCATGCCCAGCCTGCACACAGTCATGTGCGATACGCAACATATCGCGCTGCACGCCACCATATGGAAACACTTTAAAAATGAGGAATGCAAACTTCAATGGGCTAGAGGCTTTTACAGGTGATGAAAAAATCTAATTGTATGCGAAAATGTCACATATGCTGAAACTGCTTATCGTTAAAACTTCGTCATTAGGCGATGTTATCCACAATCTACCAATTATCCATGACATCCGCACGCGCCATCCAGATGCCGAGATTGATTGGGTAGTGGAAGAAAGCTTTGCGGATATTCCAAAACTGCACCCAGGGGTAAACCGTGTGATTCCAGTTGCACTACGCAGATGGCGCAAGGCGATTTTTAGCAAAAACACTTGGTCAGAAATTAAAGCGGCAAAACGCAGCATCGCCCAACAACCGTATGATGTAATTTTAGATACACAAGGGCTGATAAAAAGCGGCCTGATTACATCCATGAGCCACGGGTACAAACATGGCTTTGATAAAAACTCCGCCCGCGAACCACTTACCAGCCACTTTTACAACACCAGCCACTTAGTTGCACGCAATCAGCACGCGGTGGCCAGAGTCCGCACCTTGGCTGCACTCAGCTTTGGTTACCCTACCCCCACTGACTTACCTAATTACGGCATTGCTGCATCAGCACAGCCTAGCTTAAGCCTCAACGCGCCTTATATAGTGGGCCTGCATGGCACCAGCCGCGACAGTAAATTATGGCCGGTCACGCATTGGGTCAAATTAGGCATGGAGTTAGCCAAACTAAATTTACAGTTAGTGCTGCCTTGGGCTAGTACCGCAGAGTTTCAACGTGCGCAGCAAGTTGCAGGTGCGCTTAACAACGCCATCGTATTGCCAAAACAAAGCATTGCGCAGCTAGCTACCATCATCAGCCAAGCTCAAGCCGCTGTGGGTGTGGATACGGGTTTATCACATTTAAGTGTTGCATTAAGTATCCCTACTGTGGCTATTTACACAGATACCAACCCTGCACTTACTGGCGTTTATGCAGGTGCCCACGCCCCTGCCATCAACCTTGGCAACATCAATATTATTCCGGAACCGACGCAGGTGACGGACGCCCTAAAAAATATTCTATAAAAATTTTGCAAGTTGGCTTGAATTTCAATTCAGCATCCCCACATTCACAGAAGTGTTAATAATGAACCGGGGACAACCATGCAAGACGAACAATCTACGCCGC
>Ga0208269_100806_pt1 | contig 10272 bp, 6 predicted proteins | sample LakWasMe88_LOW11_2_FD_183912 | JGI IMG/M metagenome (GOLD analysis project Ga0208269, IMG submission 183912) | Freshwater sediment methanotrophic microbial communities from Lake Washington under simulated oxygen tension - Sediment Metagenome... | ecosystem: Environmental > Aquatic > Freshwater >...
CTCCCTGCAGGCCGGTGAGCTGGCGCAAGCTGGTCAGGACGGCAATCGCCAGGAGCCGCGTCCCGACCGCGGCCCTCGTAATGACCGTGGTGACCGTGGCAACCGCCCGCCTCGTGGTGGCGAACGCACCGAGCGCACCGAAGGCGCTGAACGCGGCGAGCCACGTGCACAAGGCAGTGCAGACGCAACACCCGTGGGCGAAGGCAACGGCGAGGGTCGCAATGAAGGCCAGCCCCGTGAAGGCCGTGGCGGGCGCGGTGGACGCGGACGTAACGGACGTGGACCGCGCCAGGACGACAATGCGCGCCCAACAGGCGACGCCAGCCAGCAGGCCCAACTGGGATTCGCGGACAACGCCAACGCCCCAAGCGCTTCATCGGATGAAGCACAGCCCTCGCAAGACGGAAATGCCCCGGCGCAAGAACCCGGACTCGACAACGGCGAACCCCGTGAGAAGCGCTCACGTGACCGCTATGGCCGTGAACGCGGACCGCGTGGTGAACGCAGCGAGCGCGAGGAGCGGCCGGATTTGCGCATCCCCGCACAGCCCGTGGCGCCCCAGGCGAACGACCTGCAAGAGGCAAGTGTGCCCGCAGCGGTTGTTGCCGGGTCCTTGATGGATCGCGTCACTGCCGCCGCGCCACAGGTTGCTGCTGCTGTCAAAGCACCGGTCCCGACGGCGCCTGCAGAACGCATGCCCAAAGTAACGCCCTACAGCCTGCCAACCGATGCATTGATCGATGTGGCCCAAGGTTCTGGGCTGCAGTGGGTGAATTCGGATGCATCCAAGGTCGAAGCCGTACAGGCGGCGATTGCTGCGGAGCCAAAGCCCATCCATGTACCCCGCGAACGTCCAGCGCCGGTGTCCATTGACACGGGACCACTGGTTCTGGTGGAAACCAGGCGTGATCTGCGCAACATGACATTACCGTTCGAGCAGCCACCCGCTGTCTGATCGAGCCATCCAAAGCCCCACACGATGGGGCTGACAAAAAAAGGGGCCTATCGGCCCCTTTTTCCATTGCAGGCTGGCCGTTAGAACAAATCCACGGCGCCCACTTTGATGGTATCGCCAAACAGTCCTTTGCGCACCAGATCGTCATGGCTATAGACCTGGTTGCGTCCATTGCGCTGGGCATAGTCCACCGCCCGTTCAGCACGTTCGAGCGTCGTGCTGGGTGAGTCTTCGGCGGTGACACGGGTAAATCCCGCACACGCCGTAACGCGTCCCACCTGCGGAAAATTGAATTTCTCCATGTTGGCCCGAAAACGTTCAAATGCGGCCAGCACCAGCGCTTCATCCGGGCAATGCATGAGTACGGCAAACTGCTCTCCACCCAACCGGTATATGCGGTCATAGGTGCGAAAGGTATTGTTCATGATCCTGGCGACCAGCAACAGTACTTCTTCCGCTATCAAATGGCCGCTCTTGTCGTTGATGACACCAAAATTGTCAACGCTGGCGGTACCCAGCCAGTAATTGGGAGGCACCCGGTGGCGGCGTTCGGAAACCGGCAGCACACTGGCTTCCAGCACGGCGGTTTCGCCTTCGAGTCCATGGTCCATTTCTTCCAGCACGGCGCTGTAGAAGGTGTCATCGAGTGATTTGCGATTGAGCAGGCCCGTCAGTGCATCCCGGTCGCTGTAGGCCAACAATCTGTACATGTTGCGAAACACGTGAACCATGTCATCAATGACCTGAAGTTGCCCCAAGGCCAACGGAGAGCCGGAATGCACTTCAATGACGCCTTCATCGTCGTGGGCAGAATCCGCATACAGCGGGATGTAGCTGATGCGTGGGCCCTCTTCACCGGCCCAGGCGTACTCGACCAGACTTCGGGTTTGCAGACACCGCACGCGGTCTCTCTCGTCATTCAATTCACGCAGGGTTTCAAACTCCACGCGTAGCGGGTCCACCACCTTGCCGCCGCCCCGCACGTCGAGTGAAGCCACCTCCAGCCATCGCTTGATACCCTCTTCACTGACGACCCGCGCAACAACCACCCGGTCAATGCGCAACAGGTCAATCAAGGCCTTGCAAAGCGTCAATTCCAGAAGCTCCCGGTCCCGGTGATCGGTCAGCTTGATGATGTGTTCGGTGAGTGTAGCCATGGCCGCATAATAGCCCTGAATCGCACCTGCGTCACCTTTTTGCAGCCTCGCGATAGGCATGGGTTGCGGCCTGTACATCCTGGCGTTGCTCGGCCATCTGGGCCAGCGCCAACCACGTGTCGCGGGTGAGTTCTGAATCCTGCAGTACCGCCAGAGACTGCTTGAACAATTGCTGCGCCTTGCCCCACAGGCTCAGACGCATGCAGACGACGCCGGCCAGGTACTGCAACACCGCATCCCGTGGATTGCCCATCTGGGCCGATTCGATGCGGCCCAGCCAGCCACTGTCGGGGGCGCCATCCGGCGCGCCGAATCCGCGTTCGAGCACGCGGGCCAGACGAATGCGTTGGGACAAGGTCAGGGCATCGCGACCCTGCACCATGGCATCCCACACCGGCAACAGCCATTGACGCGACACGGTGACCGCGCCGCCATGTGTGAGCAGGCGTTCGGCCGCCTCGAAGGCCACCTCGGGAATCTGCTGCTCCGTGCTATCCAATGCATCCCAGGCACGCTGGATTTGCACGGCATCGTGTGCCGCACGGATCAACTCAATCGCCAGTCCACGGGCAATGCTCTTGCCAGCTGATTCGGAGAACGCCCGGTGTTTGGTCAACAGGCGCGCCGTCTCCAGGGCATTTTGCGATTGACCCGATTGGCGTGCCGCCCGAAAGCGCAGACGCAAGGCCAGGGTTCGCCGCGCCGCGCCCTGGGGAAGCTGTTCCAACCATTGCATGGCGGCGACCGCGTCGCGGTCATCCAGGGCCCAGCGGGCGCCGCGCAACTGAACGCCTTCACGCGCCTCCTGTGCGTCCCGGCTGGCAGCTTCGTCCAGCGCCAATTGAAAGTGACTGTCCCGCACTGCGCGGTTTTGCAGGGCATGCGCGCTTTCCGCGGCCAGCAGGTGGGACAGCGTGCGCAGGCGCCCACCATAGGCCAGACGCTCGCCACTGCGTTGAACCGACTCTTCCAGGGAAATGACCAATTCAGCGGCCTTGCGCGCCCGCACAAAGCGACCGGCCGCCAGGTGCGATAGCGATTCGAGCAGCGCCGTGTGGATGGCGCGCTCCTTTTGCAACAGGCGCCAGCGCCGCGCTTGCTGTGGAATATTCACCAACGCCGAGAGCGCGCGCATGGCCAGATGCAGCGTCAGAAAACTGCCCGCCAACAACAGCAGGAAGAGATTCAGCGACAGGTCCACCCGGTGGGGTGGCAAAAACAGGCTGACCGTGCCATGGTTGTCCCCGGCAAACAAGGCGCTGGCCACCGCAACCGCGAACAGGGCCATCAGCCACAGGGCAAGCCGCATGGTCAGCGCCCCGCAGCGGCAGTCGCCAGTGCCGCCAGCGTGTCATCCACCCGGGGCAGGTCCAGGGCCTTCAGTTGTCCACGCACCTGCTGCAACATCGCGCTGGCGGTCTGGGTCTTGCGGGACGACGCATCGAAATAGCGCCCCAGCGAAACGCTGGCGGCGCCCAAGTCCGAACGCACAGAGTCAATCTGCCGCGACAGCAGCCCCAAGCGGGCATTGAGCAGTTTGAGCTTCAGGTTTTCGCGCAGAAAGAAAGACTGTTCCGGCGACAGCAAGGCCGCATCGGGGTCTTCAATCCGGCTGACGCGTACCAGGCTGCGCACTTCGTCGCGCACCAGCAATCCCAAGCGCACCCACCAGGTGGCGACCGTCTCCTCGGGCTTGCGTTTCAGGGCGTCATTGGCATGGGGCGTTGGCATGGCGTTGGCTATGGGCAACTCGTCCGCCAGCAGCACCAGTTCATCGAGTTTGACCAACAGCGCCGGCGTATCGGCCAATGCCGTCGCCTTGATGCGCGCCACATCCCGCGCGATGGCGCGTTGCAGGGGCGTGAGCCGGGGCTGGGCCGCCCGGGTGACCCGCAATTCTGCACTCTTCAGGGCAGCCAGCAGGGGCTCCAGGCTGCCTGTCAGCTGGGTCTGCTGCTGCGCCAAACGCACTGCAGACTCAATATCCACCACCAGATTTTCGTCACGTGAGCGTGACAGACTTTGCATCAACTCTTCCAGCTGGCTGCGCTGCAGGGAGACTTCACTGAGTCGCGCCTCGGTCACGGCCAGCTTGGCCGCCGTCTCCATGGCCAACTCCTGGGCCTGCCGAGCGGTGGCCCGGGCCTCAGTCGCCTGCGCACCGGCGTCAGCACTCTGGCGCGCCAACTGCTCCTGGATGGATGACAGCTTTTGCCACAGCAAGCCGCTGACCAGCAGGGCTAGCAGCGCAATGCCCACCACAGCCCACAGATACTGCGTGCCGCGATGGCCTTCGGATGCGTGGACCGGCGCACCGACCGGCAGCCCCTCCAGAGGCGCAGTCGCCGCTGTAACGCTAGGCTCTGTATTCATGCAATCGATTCTATCGATGCCATCAATGCCGCCAGCGTGGGGCGTGACTCGCAAACAACAGAAAACCCAGCATTGCGCGCGGCCTGCGCGATGCGGGGGTGCGTAACCACTGCCTTGGCCCGGGTCCACAACTGGTCAGGACAGGCCGCCACCAAGTTGCCAATCGCTTCCGAACTGCTGAACAGCCACACGGAGCCGTCCACCGCCGCATCCCGCACCATGGCCAGCTCACTGGCGACCAACACGGGCGGCCTGCGCTGGTACGACACCACAAACTCCACAATGCCACCGGCAGCACGCACCTGGTCCGCAAACCAGTCACGGCCATCACCGTTGCCACCAGGGTCAGACGGTGCGCTGCTGCCGGTCCCGCGCACCACCAAAACCCGGTAACCCGCGTGCACCCGGTGCGATACCACGGCCCACAGGGCCTCCGAGTCAAACTGGCCGGCGTCTCGGTCCGGCATATCGATCAAACCGACATCCAACTGGGCCCGTTTCAAGGCCGAAAGACTACCCGGTCCGGTCACGAATGCTCTCGGTTTGATAGCACCTTCTGCAGCAAATTCGAGGGCTGACGATGGTTTGAGTGCAAAGAAGTGGTCCACCGCGTTGCCGCTGACAAACATCACCGCGTCAAACGTGTGCAAGCGCTCCCAGGCAGCCGCCACGGCGGCCGGATCTGGCGGTGGCAGCACACCGATCAGCGGCAAGGCGACCGCATCAAAGCCACCCTCGGAGAACGCGCCCACCCACTGCCGCGCCTCATTCGTGGGGCGGGTGACGATGACACGCATGGCCTCAGCTCCCCTGCCCTGCCTGCAGCCGCACATTCGCCTGCAACGCTCTGGCCACCTGCTCACCCAACTGGGTGGCCGCAGCACCATCCTTGGCGATGGCTTTGGCCTGGGCATGCACCAGCGGCAACACGCCTTCGGGATCGCCCCAGGTGGCACGAATGCTCAGTTCGTCGCCCTGCAGCGTGGCGTAAGCGGCCAGCGGCATGGAGCAGCTGCCCCCCATAACCCGGCTGACTGCGCGCTCCGCCGAGACGGCCAGCCAGGTGGGCGTGTGCAGCAAGAATTGCAGAGCCTGGGCCACGTCGCCGCGGTCCGTGCGCACCTCGATGCCCAAGGCACCCTGTCCGGCGGCGGGCAACATCTGCTCGGGTTCGAAGACGGCCCGGATGCGCGCACCCAGACCCAGGCGCTTGAGCCCGGCGGCGGCCAGCACGATGCCGTCGTACAGACCGTCATCGAGCTTCTTCAAACGGGTATCGAGATTGCCGCGCAGTGGCTCGATTTTCAGATCGGGGCGCAGGGCACGCAACAGGGCCATGCGCCGCAAACTGGAAGTGCCCACCAGCGCACCCTGCGGCAGGTCGATCAGCGATGCGAAGCGGCTGGACACCCAGGCATCGCGCGGGTCTTCGCGCTCCATGACGCAGGCCAGGCTGAAACCATCCGGCAACTCCATGGGCACGTCCTTGAGCGAATGCACGGCCAGATCGGCGTGCCCTTCTTCCAGCGCCACTTCCAGTTCCTTGACAAACAGCCCCTTGCCGCCGACCTTGGAGAGCGACCGGTCCAGGATCTGGTCGCCCTTGGTCGTCATGCCCAACAGGGTGACGGTGTGGCCCTGTTCTTCGAGCAACGCCTTGACGTGTTCTGCCTGCCAAAGGGCAAGCCGGCTTTCGCGCGTGGCGATGGTGAATGTGTGTGCTGCCATGGCGTTTTGTCGTAACCTATTTGTAATCTATCGCGGGTGGTCAATGCTAGCATGGGCCCCATGAAGAACCTATCCGCCCCAGCCCCCGCCAAGCGCGCAAAAGACAACGAACGACCACTGGTCGAAGACATCCGGCTTTTGGGCCGCTTGCTGGGCGACGAGATCCGGGAACAGGAAGGCCAACCGGCGTTTGAGCTGATCGAAAAAATCCGCACGCTGTCGGTGGCCTTTCGCCGCGATGCCGACCATGAGGCCGACAAGGCGCTCAAAAAACTGCTCAAGGGCCTCAGCGGCGACCAGACGGTGAGCGTGATCCGCGCCTTCACCTATTTTTCGCACCTGGCCAATCTGGCCGAAGACCGCCACCACATCCGCCGCCGCGCCATCCACGAACGCGCCGGAGACACCCAGGAAGGCAGCCTGGACGTGGCCCTGTCGCGCCTGCGCTGGGCCGGCATTGCGCCCAAGACCATCTCCAACACGCTGGCGCAAAGTTTTGTGTCGCCGGTGCTCACCGCCCACCCCACCGAGGTCCAGCGCAAGAGCATTCTGGATGCGGAACGCGGCATTGCGCGCCTGCTGACCGAACGCGACGAGATCAAGATGCGCGGCGCCTTCTTTGACAACAAGAAGGATGCGCTGACGGCGCGGGAACTGGCATCCAACGAATCCCAGATGCGTGCGCGCGTCATGCAGCTGTGGCAGACCCGGCTGCTGCGCTTCAACAAGCTCACCGTGGCCGACGAGATCGAGAACGCGCTGAGCTACTACGAGTCCACCTTCCTGCGCGAAATCCCCAAGCTCTACGCCAACCTGGAGCAGCTCTTGGGCCACCAGCCGGTGCACAGCTTTCTGCGCATGGGCCAGTGGATTGGTGGTGACCGCGACGGCAACCCGAATGTCAGCGCCCAGACGCTCGAATACGCGCTGCGCCGGCAGGCCGAAGTGGCGCTGCGCCACTACCTGACCGAGGTGCACTACCTGGGTGGTGAGCTGTCCGTATCGGCCATGCTGACCGACTGCACGCCCGACATGCAGGCCCTGGCCGAAAGCTCGCCCGACCGCAACGTGCACCGCATGGATGAACCCTACCGCAGGGCGCTGACTGGCGTCTATGCCCGCCTGGCGGCAACCCTGCAGACGCTGACCGGCACCGAGGCCGCGCGCCATGCCGTGGCGCCGCAAAACGCCTACCACTTGTCCCAGGAATTTGCAGCCGAGCTGCGCACCATTGAGGCCTCGCTGAAGGCCAACCACGGCGGTGCGTTGGTGGCCCAGCGGTTGCAGCCGTTGATCCGGGCGGTGGATGTGTTTGGCTTCCATCTGGCCACGGTCGACCTGCGCCAGAGCTCGGACAAGCACGAAGAGGTGGTCGCCGAACTGCTGGCCACCGCACGCATCGAAGCGAACTACAGCGCATTGGATGAGGCCGCCAAGCGCCGGCTGCTGATGGGCTTGCTGGGCGATGCCCGGTCGCTGCAGGTGCATGGCGTCACGTATTCCGCCCATACCCAGGGAGAGCTGGCCATTTTTGCCAGCGCCAAGGTCATGCGCGAGCGCTACGGCCATGAGGCCATCCGCCACTACATCATCAGCCATACCGAGACCGTCAGCGATTTGCTGGAGGTCTTGCTGTTGCAAAAGGAAGTGGGCCTGATGCGCGGCGTGCTGGGCGGAAAGCCAATGCAACTCGCCGCCGGGCCGTCCCAAGGCGAGTTAGCCCCCTTGGGGGGCAGCGACCCGCGCAGCGGTGGAGCGTGGGGGCCAGTCTGCGACCTGATCGTCGTGCCGCTTTTCGAAACCATCGAAGACCTGCGCAACGCGGCGCCCATCATGCGCGAGTTCTACGCCCTGCCCGGCATCGCCGCGCTGGTGCAGCGCAGCGGTGGCGAGCAGGACATCATGCTGGGCTATTCGGACAGCAACAAAGACGGTGGCATCTTCACCAGCAACTGGGAGCTGTACCGCGCCGAGATTGCCCTGGTCGAACTGTTTGATGAACTGGCGGCCAACTACCCGATCAAGTTGCGCATGTTCCACGGCCGTGGCGGCACGGTGGGGCGGGGTGGCGGCCCCAGCTACGAGGCCATCCTGGCCCAACCCCCCGGCACGGTGCGCGGACAGATCCGCCTGACCGAGCAGGGCGAAGTGATTGGTTCCAAGTACGCCAACCCCGAAATCGGCCGGCGCAACCTGGAGACCCTGGTCGCCGCCACACTGGAAGCCACGCTGCTGCAACCCACCAAATCGGCCACCAAGGCCTATCTGGACGCCGCCGCCGAGCTCTCCAGCGCCAGCATGGCCGCCTACCGCGCGCTGGTGTACGAGACACCGGGCTTTACCGAATACTTTTTCAGCGCCACGCCGATCCGCGAGATCGCCGAACTCAACATCGGTTCGCGGCCCGCCTCCCGCAAGGCCAACCAGCGCATCGAAGACCTGCGCGCCATTCCCTGGGGCTTTAGCTGGGGTCAATGCCGCCTGACGCTGCCGGGCTGGTATGGCTTTGGCTCGGCGGTGCATGCCTTCATCAAGACCGGCACGCTGGAACAGCAGAAAGAGCGCCTGGCGCTGCTGCAGAAGATGTACCGCCAGTGGCCATTCTTCAAGACGCTTCTATCCAACATGGACATGGTCATGGCCAAGAGCGATCTGGCCCTGGCCTCACGCTACTCGGAACTGGTGTCCGATGCCCGCCTGCGCAAGAAAATCTTCACGGCGATTGAAGCCGAGTGGCACAGCACGGCACAGGCCCTTGCCACCATCACCGGCGACAAGAACCGACTGGCCAACAACGCGGCATTGCAGCGCTCCATCCGCCACCGTTTTCCGTACATCGATCCGCTGCACCACCTGCAGGTGGAGCTGGTGCGCCGCTACCGTGCGGGACAGGCCGATGAGCGGGTGCAACGCGGGATTCACATCTCGATCAACGGGATCGCAGCCGGCTTGCGCAATACCGGCTAAGTCGCATAATGCGACCATGCAAGCAGCCGTCCGCCGCCCCCTGAATGGTGTCGCGGTAGTTGACGCCGTGTTGCGCCGCCACAGCGGTCGTCGACACGACTTGGTGCAAATTCTGCGCGAAGTGCAGGAGCAGACCCATTGGCTGTCCCGTGCCGTCCTGACTCAGATTGCCAGCGGCGTCGGCTTGACACCGGCCATCGTGGAAGGTGTCGCCAGCTTCTACCGATTTTTCCACCTGGAACCCGTGGGCGCCTACCACCTGCTGTGGAGCGACAACATCACCGACCGCATGCTGGGCAATCGGACGCTGGCGCGTGACCTCTGCCAACGCCTGGCCATCCGGCCCGGCACATTTCACGCGGATGCGCTGGCCAGTGTGGGCTTTACCTCCTGCACGGGCCTGGGCGATCAAGGCCCGGCGCTGCTGGTTAACCAGCACCACGTCATCACCCGCATGGACGCATTGCGCGTGGCCGAACTGGCTGAACTGGTGCGCGCGCAGGTACCGGTGTCCGACTGGCCCGCCGACTGGCTGCGCGTGGAGGACCTGGTGCGTCGCAGTGACGTGCTGCTGGCGGGCCAGCCCCCACAAGGCGCCGCGCTGCGCGCTGCACTCGAACGGGGAAGCGAGGCCCTGCTTGCCGAAGTCACGCTGTCCGGTTTGCGTGGACGTGGCGGCGCCGGCTTCGCCACGGGCCGCAAATGGACACTGTGTCGTCAAGCGCCTGTCGCGGAGGGCGGCACCCGCGTCGTGGTGTGCAATGCAGACGAGGGCGAGCCCGGCACGTTCAAGGATCGCGTACTGTTGACGCGCCAGGCCGATGCAGTCTTCGAAGGCATGACGGTGGCCGCCCGCGTACTGGGCGCGCGCCAGGGTTTGCTGTACCTGCGTGGCGAATACCGTTACCTGCTCGACCACCTGGAATCGGTGCTGGCGAATCGGCGAGCCAGTAACCTGCTGGGCACCGGCATTCTGGGCACGGATGGTTTTGACTTTGACATCACCATCCACGTTGGCGCCGGCGCCTATGTCTGCGGCGAGGAAAGCGCGCTCATCGAGTCATTGGAAGGCAAGCGCGGCACGCCGCGCAT
>Ga0208269_100808_pt1 | contig 10252 bp, 10 predicted proteins | sample LakWasMe88_LOW11_2_FD_183912 | JGI IMG/M metagenome (GOLD analysis project Ga0208269, IMG submission 183912) | Freshwater sediment methanotrophic microbial communities from Lake Washington under simulated oxygen tension - Sediment Metagenome... | ecosystem: Environmental > Aquatic > Freshwater >...
TGCCTTTGTGTTCAATGTGCGGTGAAGCCGCTGAGCAGCGATCACCTTATCCACGATGATTCTAGCCACGGTCACCATGGATGATTTCTACCAGTTTAATCGCTTGCTGCTCCATATCGACCAGGAAGCCATCAATCTTGCCGCGGAAATAACGGTAGGCAATCATGGAAGGCACCGCCACCACGATACCAGCTGCCGTGTTGTACAGCGCCACAGAAATACCGCGCGCAAACTGCGCCACATCATGGCCACTGTTGGTAAACGAACCGAACAACTCCACCATACCGATCACCGTACCCAGCAAACCGAGCAAAGGCGCCACAGTTGCAATGGTGCCCAGTGTTGGCAGGTATTGTTCCAGTTTGTGCGCCACCGCACGGCCGGTTTCTTCAATCGCCTCTTTAGTCACTTCACGTGAGTTATTCATATTGGCCAAAGCACTGGCAAACACCTTACCCAACAAGGAGTGCGCTTCCAGGCGGCTCAGCGTTTCACGCGTCACACCACCCTGCTTGAGCCAGTTTTGCACTTCTGGCAGTAATTGCTCAGGGGTGACGACCGAGGCTCTTAATGCCCAGAATCGCTCGACGATAATAGCCAAGGCAATCACGGAGGCAATAATCAGAGGCCAGATGGGCCAGCCGGCCGCTAAAATAATTTCCCACACAGCAAACACTCCAGTTGTTTTTAAACTTTCGCTACTTTAGCGTTAACCAGGCCAGAGGGCAAGTTTTGTCGGGTATCTACCCCGTTACAATGCGCCTGCCACAGCTTGATCAGCAGTCTCCCAATAATGCGGCTCGACTGCGCGCCAGCGAATGACTTGTGGCCGTTGGCCGTGCGTAAAATCCAGCACAATGGCGCCATCATGGTCTGAGCGCAGTGTCTGGCTGCCCAATGCCTGATACCTGGCCATCACTTCAGGCTTGGGATGGCCAAAGCGATTCAGATAACCAACTGTGGCAATCACTATTTCGGGCTGTACCTGCCGGATAAAGGCAGGGCTGGAAGATGTTTTACTGCCATGATGCGGCATGGTCATCACGGCAGAACGCAGATCGCCGCCAAAGCTAGACGCAAGTAGTGCCTGCTCGGCTGGATATTCAATATCACCGGTCAATAATACACTGCCATGCGCAGACACCACCTGGATCACACAGCTTTTATCATTGTCCTTCGTACCTGTCGGCAACCTTTCTGCAGGATAAACCACTCGAAATAACACCTGGTCCCATTGCCACTGCTGCCCGGCATGGCAGGCAATACGCGGCAGGCTGGCGGCCTGAGGCAGCTGTTGCAACTGCGAAAAAAAAGCCGCGTCAGAAGTCAGTGAGCTTAAGATTCGGCCAGCAGGTACGCTGGCCAACACCGAGGCCATGCCGCCCACATGGTCATTATCATCATGCGAAATGACCGCGACACCCAGCTGCTTGATGCCCAGATGCCGCAAATAAGGCAAGACAATACGCTGACCCGCATCACTTTGTTCGTGATATACCGGCCCGGCGTCATATAGCATGGCATGCTGCGCCGTTTGTACCAGCACACTCAAGCCTTGACCGACATCCAGCACAGTGACACGCATTTGGCCAGGTTGCAACGCTGGTGACAGGGGTTGCCACAGCGGCAACCATAATAACAACCCGGCCCAGCGCAAGGGCCAGCCCCGTGGCATCAGCCATACCAGCGTCCCCAACATGGCCATCAGCCATGCCCACATGGGTGGCGTCGCCACATACCCCACCGCCCAGGGCAATTGATGCAACCACGCCAAGGCGTGCGCACATACCTGCCACAATCCGGCAGCGATGTGTAATAAGCCATCCAAGGGCAACACCGCCCCGGCAATCGCCAGCGGCACCACGCCCACACTCACCATGGGAATTGCCAGGCCATTTGCCAGCGGCGAGACCAGCGAGAGTTGATTAAAAAACAGGATAAGTACCGGCACCAATGCCAGCGTCATAATCCATTGTGTTTGTAGTGCAGATTGCCACCAGCGTGACGGGCGCAAACGCCCACCCATGGCGAACGCCAATACCGCCACCGCGCCAAAAGACAGCCAGAACCCGGGTGCCATGACCGCCCACGGATCCAGCAACAGCACGACCCATATGGCAACGCAAAGTATCCAGGAAAAAGGCAATCGATGCTTGAGGCTCAGCATCACCAGCACCGTGAGCAACATGTATAGCGTACGTTGGGTGGGAATAGAAAAGCCTGCCAAGGCCGAATAGGCAATCGCAACCAATGCGCCGCCCGCGCTCGCCGCAAATTTGGAGGGCAGATGCAAGGCCCAACGCGGGCGTAATCGCCAAAGCCAACCGATACACAGATAGCCCAATGAAGCCAGCATCGTAATGTGCAAGCCTGATATCGAGACTAGATGATTAATGCCGGTATCCACAAACAATTGCCAGTCCGTACGCGTAATGTGGCTGTCATCGCCAATCACCAGCGCACGCAAGACGGCACTGGCGGGCGTCGCACCCAACACGCGCTCAATACGCTCCCCCACACTGGCGCGCCAGCGTGCAATCAACGCGGCAGGTTGCCAGACCAGGGGCTGCAATTGATGCATGGGGGCTTTGGTGTCAATGGACCCGCTGGCACCGATGTCATTCGCCAGACACCAGGCAGCATAATCAAACCCATGCGGATTACGCGTGGCATGTGGCCGTTTAAGCCGGACGCTGAATTGCCATCGCTCACCCGCTTGCAAACGCGGCATGACGGCGACCGATTTTGCAGCGTCACCGCGGTAAGACTGCTCATATAAATTGAGGCGCACTTTTGCCGGTAGCGGGCAGGAGGGATTAAAACTACGCACTATCGCCACATCTACATGTTGGCCACGTGCATCACGCTCGGGCACGCTGACAATATCACCCTGTACGGTGATCACCTGCTGCTCGCAAGCAACAGGTAAAGCCGACTGTAATCGCCACCAGGCACGTGCCTGCGCATAGGCAAATGCCAATGCAGCAATCAGTACAACCAGCCACAAGCTGCGCAGTAATGTTTGAACGGGAAAAGAAAAAGGAACGCCTGGAACACGGGCCGGTATCCGGCCGAATCGGCATAGACTCAGCGTAGTGAGCGCGGCCAACCACCCGGCCCAGACTGTCAGCGACCACAGCTGGGGTTGTTGCTGAAATAGCCAAACTCCAAACAGTAATCCGACTGTGGCGCCTGGCAGCATACGGTCGCGCTAACTGGCAGTCACATCCTGTGGCGAAGATGCCATGGCTTGCAGTGTGCCATCCTGCAAACGATATTGCCGGTGCATGCGCGCTGCCAGTGCCAAGTCATGCGTGACGACCACCAGCGCAGTGCCTTGTTGCGACTGTATTTGCAGCAACAACTCAAACACCTGCTCTGCCGTTTGCCGATCCAGATTGCCGGTCGGCTCATCGGCCAAGATACAACGCGGCTGCGTCACCAGCGCACGTGCCAGTGCTGCGCGCTGACGCTCCCCCCCGGAGAGCTCACCAGGCGTATGTTCCAGCCGATGTGACAACCCAACCAGCGACAAGTAATGTGCTGCCTGTGCCAACGCGTCTGCTCTTGGCATGCGGCGAATCAACAATGGCATCGCCACATTTTCCAGCGCGCTAAACTCGGGCAGTAAATGGTGAAACTGGTAGACAAATCCCAGATACTGGTTACGCATGGCGCTCTTGTCACGTTCGGACAAACTGGTCAGCGGTTTGCCCAGCCACTGTACGTCGCCTTGCGTAGGCGCATCCAGTCCGCCCAGCAAATGCAGCAGGGTACTTTTACCGCTACCCGAAGCACCGACAATCGCCACATGGTCGCCCGCCGCCAATTGCAGATTGACGCCGGTCAACACCGAGGTATCCAGGCCTTGATAGGTTTTCGCCAGGCCCTGGCATTGCAATATCAACTCACTCATAACGCAAGGCCTCCGCCGGATTCATGCTGGCCGCCCGCGCACTTGGGTACAAGGTGGCGACCAGGCTGAGCAAAATAGACAAACCGACAATTGCCGTCACATCTGACCACATCAGTTTGGAAGGTAAATCACTGATGTAATACACATCCTTGGACAAGAACTGTACATTAAATGTGCGTTCTATCCATGGCACCACGGTTTCAATATTCAAGGCCAGTATCACGCCCAGCACCGCACCAGACACCGTGCCTATGATGCCTATCATCGCGCCCTGCACCACAAACATCTTGCGGATGGCTTGCGGCGTAGCACCCATGGTGCGCAAAATCGCAATATCCGCGCGTTTATCTGTCACCGCCATCACCAGCGTAGACACAATATTGAACGCCGCCACCGCCACAATCAGCGCCAGGATAATAAACATCACGCGCTTCTCGAGCTGAATCGCTTTAAAGAAGTTGGCATGCTGTTGCGTCCAGTCTGTCACATAATAGTTAGGACCCAGCGCCTGGATCAGCTCACGGCTGACACGATCGGCCATAAACAAATCGTCCAGCTTCAGGCGCAGGCCAGACACCTGGTCACCCAGGCGGTACAATTTGGCGGCATCATCGAGGTGGATCAATGCCAACCCGGCGTCATACTCATACATACCCACCTGGAAAATCCCGGCCACAGTGAACTGCTTGATGCGTGGCACCAGCCCGGCAGGCGTCACCTGCCCTTGCGGTGCCATCAGCACCACTTTTTCACCGACACGCACGCCGAGTGCCATGGCGAGATCTGAACCAAGGACGATATTGAATTGCCCGGCCTGTAAATCTTTTAACTGGCCTACTTTCATCTGGCTGGAAAGCTCGGACACACTGGCTTCCTGCGCAGGCAATACCCCGCGAATGAGCACGCCCTGCACCGCCTGGTCATAGGTCAGCATGCCTTGCGCCATGATATAAGGCGCGACGCCTTCAATCGGGCTGGCGACGGACTTGGGCGGAATGGACCGAATCTGTTGCTGCAAACTTTGCCAGCCCGCCAGGCCGACCTCAAAACCACGCACTTCGATATGCGAGGCGACGCCCAAAATGCGTTTACGCAATTCATCCTGAAAGCCGTTCATGACTGACAAGACAACAATCAGCGCCATCACGCCCAGCGCAATACCCACCATGCTGGTCAGCGAAATGAATGAAATGAAATGGTTGTTACGCTTGGCACGGGTATAGCGCCAGCCTATCCAGTATTCATAAGGTAAACGTTGCAGCAGCGATTGGCCCAACGCAGAAAGTGTGTTCTTCATGCCCGAATCTTAACAGCTTTCAATGGCGCAGCGGAACCCACTCAAGCGTAAAGTCACGCTTAAAAACAGGTTTTCTGACCATGCATGTCAGTCTCCTCTGACCTCAAGTTAGTCCAGGCGCCGACTGAATCCATGCCGTTTTATCTTTAACATGCAACACAGGTTAATGACCTGAACACCATTCTTAAATTGAGGAGATTCGACATGAATAAAGATATTTTCGAAGGCAACTGGAAACAACTCAAAGGCAAAGTCCAGGAACAATGGGGCAAATTAACCAATGACGACCTGGATGTGATTGAAGGCAAGCGCGATCAAGTCGCCGGTAAAATCCAGGAACGTTACGGCATTACCAAAGACGAAGCCGAAAAGCAAATCAAAACCTGGGAAAGCAAGCATAAGCACTAGGCTTATGTGTAAAAAAGGACAAGCCTGGCTTGTCCTTTTTTACTGCCTGCAAGGCAATCAACCGGTGTTGCGTAAACTGGTGGCAATGCCGTTAATGGTGAGTGGAATCGCCCACTTCAGTTTTTCATCCGTTTCGCCATTGCGGTAACGCTGAATCATTTCTACCTGCAAATGATTCATGGGATCAAGATAGGGCAAACGGTCACGGATGGATTTTGCAATCACCGGCTGACTGGCCAGGCGTTGCGTGGTGCCCAGTAACAGATTGACTGCATCCGTAGTCAGCTTGTGCTCCTGCGCAATCCGGCTGAAAATCTCTTCGCGCAGGTCGCGGTCTTCGAGCAAATGAGCATAATGGCGCGCCACAATCAGGTCAGTTTTAGCCAGCACCATATCCACATTCTGGATCAAGGTATTAAACAATGGCCAATGTGTTTGCATCTCATGCAGCATGGTCAGCCGCGCTTCTTTTAACGCAGGATCCTGCTGCAAAAAATGATGGATGGCGCTGCCCAGGCCGTACCAGCCGGGCAAGAGCAAGCGGCATTGCCCCCAGGAGAATCCCCACGGAATCGCGCGTAAATCCTCGATGCGACGCGTCGATTTACGCGCAGCTGGACGGCTACCTAAGTTGAGTTCGGCAATCTCGTTAATCGGCGTGGTATTAAAAAAGTACTCGGCAAAACCAGGTGTTTCATAAACCAGGCTGCGATAGCTGGTCATGGCGGTGGCAGACAGTGTTTCCATCACACCTTCGAAGGCGCGTCGTTTGCCGGACTCCAGTTGGTCAGCCGGGAATAATGTCGCATCCAGCGTGGCGGCAATCAGTGTTTCCAGATGCTGCCGACCGACTACCGGATCCGCATAACGTGTGGAAATAATCTCCCCCTGCTCGGTCAGGCGAATCTGGCCATCCACTGTGCCTTTGGGTTGCGCCATGATGGCCTGGTAAGTAGGGCCTCCTCCACGACCCACCGTACCACCGCGGCCATGGAACAGGCGCAACTTGACGTTGGCCTGGTTGAACAGCTCCACCAGTGAGATTTCTGCTTTATATAACTCCCAGTTGGAGGTTAAAAAGCCGCCGTCCTTATTGCTGTCAGAATACCCCAGCATGACTTCCTGCTCACTGCCCTGGTAACGAATCACGTGGCGGATGCCAAGCAGGCTCAGCCATTTGCCCATGATCATGGGCGCATCGCGCAAGTCCGCAATGGTTTCAAACAAAGGCACGATATTCAAATCGACCTGAATATTGGCCGAACCCCACACACCGCGCAACAAACCGGCTTCACGTTGCAGCAAAGCCACTTCCAACAGGTCAGACAGCGTTTCAGTATGCGAAATAATATATTGCCGCACCGCATACTCACCAAAGCGCTCGCGCATCTCACGCACCGCCACCAGCACACCAATTTCTTTATGCACCAATTCGGAATATTGCTGGAAAGGCGAAAACAGCAAGCGCGGCTGTTTCAGTTCCTCCAGCAAAATGCCGATTTTTTCATCCTCATTAAAGCCCGCATAGTCAAAGTCATGGCCGGCCTTTTGCAACAACTCTGTAATCACCGCCTCATGCACGTCTGAAGACTGGCGGATATCGACCGTGGCCAGATGAAAGCCAAAAGTGCCAATCGCCTTGATCAGCTTGCCCAGCCGCGGATAAATCAGGGCTTCGCCATGATGGTTGCGCAATGAGTCGGCAATGGTTTGCAAAGGCGCCAGCAAGGCCTCTGGCGTATCGTAAGGGTCAGCCGCCATGTCTTCAGGCAACACCCAACCGCCTTGCGGCAGCAGCGTATTGGCCGTGGCCAGCAAACCATCGTGAATACCGTTTAGCGCCAGGCGATAAGGTTCATCCAGACGGTGTTGCGATTGGTCACGCGACGCTTTGGTCATTTGCAGCACAGCCTCGTCCACGCCGACCACCCGGGTTGACACTGCCAGTTCGCGCTTTAATGCCGCCAGTTCCTGTAAATAAAACCTGAATAAAGTAATGGCCTGCAAGCGCACGCTTTCGCGCAACGTCGCCCCGTTCACAAACGGGTTGCCATCCCGGTCACCGCCTATCCAGCTACCCATACGCAAAAAGCCGGGCAATGCCACATTGGGCAGCAAGTCAGACAAGTCGCGCTCAACGTCTTGCAGAATCTCAGGGATGACATGCAAAAACGTACTTTCGTAATAAGTCAGTGCATTTTCGATTTCATTGAGCACACTGAGTTTGGAGTAACGCATCATGCGGGTTTGCCACAACGCCGACACCGCGCCTTGCAACAGCAGGCTATTGCGGGTGCGCTGGCGTTCGGAGACCATTTGCGCTCGATCGGCCAGCAGTTCGGCAATCAGGCGTTCAATATCCAGCACGCTTTTGCGCTGCACTTCGGTGGGGTGCGCGGTGAGCACAGGGGAAATCAGCGCATCCTGTAACAGATGTTTAATCGTATCTGCCGGAATCCCGGCCGCCTTGATTTGCAACAAGGTATATGAAAGCATGCCGGGCGCAGGTGTATTCTGCTGGCAATGCCCTAATTGCTGGCCGTATAAATCCTCAGCCAGGTTCACCAAATGCTTGAAATAGGCCAATGCCCGTACCACACGCACGGTATGCTCCAGACTCAGGCCGGCCAATAACTGCTCCAGGTCTAGCGAGGCTTGCTGGTCATGTGTCTGGTGAAAGCGCAGAGCGGCTTGGCGAATAGACGCAATCTTCTGCGCAACCTCGTCACCTTCAACCTCCAGAATCGCTTTATCGAGCAACTCGCCCAGTAATTGAATATTGTCGGTCAATTGGCTGTCTGCCGAAATCATGGCGGCTGACATCGTGGCGCTGGCCGCAAGTTTTTTTATCATGGTGCCTCTCCTCTAGCTCCATGCTAGACTAGCAACAAGCAGGCCATATTCAAGGTATCTTTTTTTACTTAAAAATCATGGTGTTAAATAATTAGAATAGCGCACACGCACCGACATCAGGCAAGAGAGTGCACTGATTTGGCTCTATAACAAGGCAGTGCAAAAAGTATTATGGTGAACAAGATTGAGATCAATACGCACCATGCACAATGATTTACTTGCGAGTAAATTGTTTTCAGAAGCAATTACTGTTAAAAAGGAAATACGGCAGAAGTGAGCGAGATGAAGTGCAAGGCGCACGGCACGCAGAAACCGGAATGTACATATAGTACATGATGATTTCGAGTACCGCGCAACGCCGCAATTCGCTCGCGCAGCCGCTTATTCCATGTTTCCTAAGGCATAATAAACACATGGCGCTTATCAACCTCGATCATTGGATACAGCAAATACTGACTGTCTGGCAGTCGCTGTCTGCGCTGGGTCTGTGGCAGCAAGATGCCTTCTTGCTGTTGGTGTGTCTGCTCGCCTGCCTGTTGCTATTTATCACCGGCACCGTGATTGGCCTGTTTGTGCAGTCGCTATGGGGGATTTTTATTTCCAGCCGCCGCCCTGCTGACGAAGATCATAAGTAAGCAATCAATTATTGCGCAGCAGCAGTGCTCAGCCATTGTTGAATGGCCACCAGCTCTGCGGCCACATCCGGGCCGTAATCTTCATATTGGTGACCACCGGTTCTGGCATACCAGTACTTGCTATTCCAGGTATCGCCTTCAATCTTATGCAGCACGGCGTGAATCCAGTTCGCCGTGGTGTCGCTATAGTCCTGCGCGATATTGTGGGCCGCATCCCAGTTGCCAGCTTGCGCCTGTGTCACAGCCTCTAATAACTGTGCCTGGTTAGACATTAACGGGGTACTCAATGGTCCCCTTCTGGATGAATTCGATTTTATAGCCGTCCGGGTCTTCGATAAACGCAATGACAATCGTGCCGTGCTTCATCGGGCCCGCTTCGCGTACTACCTTGCCACCTTTGGTTTTGACCAAGTCACAGGCTTTGTAAGCATCGTCGACCTCGATCGCCATATGGCCATACGCGCCACCCATGTCATAGGCTGTTTTGCCGTAGTTGTAGGTCAACTCTAGCACGGTGTTATCGTACTCATTGCCATAGCCGACAAATGCCAGCGTAAATTCGCCATCCGGGTAATCCTGGGTACGGATCAGCTTCATGCCTAGCACGCCCGTATAAAAATCAATCGAACGTTGCAAATCGCCTACGCGCAACATGGTATGTAATACTCGCATTATTGACTCCTTGAGATCCGTGTAACTTCGTTTTAATGTTGGTTTTAATTATTTTTTTAATGATTGAGTGCAGTGATCCGCACATATTTTTCCATCAGCTGTTCCTGGGTTTCAGGTCGATCCGGGTCTAGCGGAATACAACTGATGGGGCATACCTGCTGACATTGTGGCTTATCGTAATGCCCAACACATTCGGTGCACAGGTCAGGGTTGATTTCATAGATTTCCGCGCCTTGCGAAATGGCCTCATTCGGGCACACCGGCTCGCAAACATCGCAGTTAATACATTCATCGGTAATAAATAACGCCATGACTCTTTAAAATAAGGGATTCTCTATCTGGTATAGCGTTAAGCAGCGACCAGTTTTTGCTTGATTGCAGTTTCGACGCCTGGCGACACAAACTGGTTCACATCACCGCCCAAGCGCGCAACTTCGCGCACCAGGCTGGAGGAGATAAACATAAACTCTT
>Ga0208269_100818_pt1 | contig 10121 bp, 8 predicted proteins | sample LakWasMe88_LOW11_2_FD_183912 | JGI IMG/M metagenome (GOLD analysis project Ga0208269, IMG submission 183912) | Freshwater sediment methanotrophic microbial communities from Lake Washington under simulated oxygen tension - Sediment Metagenome... | ecosystem: Environmental > Aquatic > Freshwater >...
TGCAATCTACGGCGCTGCTGACCCAGCTGCTGCTGCTGCTGAAATCACAGCTATCGTTCACGCTTAATTTAAGCTCTTTTCAATAAGTTTTTTATTGAAATGAACGATTAAAGAATCCTGACTCAGTAATGGGTCGGGATTTTTTTTGGCATTTTAAGTATTCTCTAAAATCATTGATTCGATAAGGAAATATCATGAGTAGTAGTCAAAAATTAATTTTAGACAAGTTAACAAGTATCCTAGCTGAAACAGACAATTCTAAATCAGCTGAGCTATTGAAACTGGTTGAAGGCGCTGGCCGTACATTTATCGGTGGCGCTGGCCGTTCTTTACTTGTATCACGTTTCTTTGCTATGCGTTTAGTACACGCTGGTTACAACGTAAGCATGATCGGTGAAGTGGTAACTCCAGCGATTAAAGCAGGCGATTTGTTGATTTTGGTTTCAGGTTCAGGCGGTACAGAAACATTATTGCCATTCGTGAAAAAAGCAAAATCAGTTGGTGCTAAGTTGGTAGTGATTTCTATGAAGAAAGCTTCACCAATGGCTGACGCAGCTGACTTAACAATTCAAATTGGTAATGACAGCAGCTTCCCATTGACTAACGGTATGCCAATGGGCTCACAATTTGAGCTTTCAACGCTACTTTTCTTAGAAGCTACAATTGCAGATTTGATTTTTGCAAAAGGCTTAACTGAAGAAGGTATGCGCGCTATCCATGCAAACCTTGAGTAATCGCTGGAATAGTCGTAAACCGCTATAGCAGTATAGCTATAGTTGTTTTACCTGTTAAAAAAGCCCGACTGAGTCGGGCTTTTTTATTGCTCAAGAGACGCTAGTTGTTGGTGGGATAGCTGTTTTGCATGCAAGGCAGTGGCCATGAGTGCACCATGTACGCCTAATGACTTTAGCGTATTTAAATCTGCTATATCTCTAACGCCACCGGCAGCATATAAGTTAAAATCGCCAGCCTTGGCTTTTATGTGTGAAAGTAGTTGTTGATTAACACCTTGATTGGCGCCTACATGCGCTAGCGACATGACAATAACATCATGCGGCCAGTACGTGGTGCTTTCTAATAGGGTTTGTGGACCTTGGTAGCCCGTTGGCATGAAGTCAAGCGAGAGTATGGTTTGGCTACTGGCGTGGTAGATAGCCAAGTATTGCTCCATGCTAGAAAAGTTTTCGCTACCAAGAATAAGCTTTACGTTCAACTGCGACCACAAATCAAGTTCGGCTAGATTGCTGATGCCGGCATCGACCCAAAGCGTTAGGTCCGGGTAGTGCTGTGCGATAGAGGCAACCACGCTAAAATTGTTAGTTTGCGTGCGATCTTGCGTGTTACTGAGCTTTTGTATCGCATTTAAATCTGCAATGTATAGCTGTTCAAAAGGGTAAAGCGCAAGTAATGCGGCAACGGTATCCAAAGGTTGGCTTGAAGGTGTAAGTGCCGATGCGATTGCCTGGTAGTTGTGGCGCTCACCTTTTTTTGCGTGAACGACAATACCGTTTAATAGATCAATCACTGGAATTATTTGCATTAATATCTCAAGAAACGTAATGGTTGTGGCATTTGTATGTATGTTTTTTAGCGCTAGTCGCTTTGTTTAATCGGTATCTTGGCCTACACTTTCAATGGACATAGATACCGATGATTCCGGGCATATTATCCCAGCTTCTGTGCGCTTTGGCATGTTTCTAATCAAGGCTGGTTGGACAGTATGCAGGCGGTGTTTGCGCAATATGCCGAATCATGTAATTAAAGAGGAATATTTATCATCGAAGCATTAAAAAAAATATTAGTCTGTGAGTACATTACTGGCGGCGGCTTTAGTGCAGAAGCGTTACCTGACTCTTTGGTGAGTGAGGGTACGCTCATGCGGGATGCTTTGCTGCGTAATTTGGCTGAGATGAATCAATTTGAAATTGTCACCTTGCATGATGCCAGACTTACCCCATCACCATTGGCGAGCCATAGCATTGCCGTTGCGCCTGGGCAGTTTAATCATGTTTTTACGGAGGCGCTGCCCAGCGTGGCGCTGGTATGGCTGATTGCACCGGAAACCAATGGTGTTCTGCTGGAACTAAGTGAGCTATGTTATACGCACCATGATAAAGGGGCTTTGTTTTTAGGCTGTGGCTTTGATGCTACTTTGATTGGCACCAGTAAGACTTTATGCTTTGAGGCTTTGCGCGAAGCCAAGATTCATACCTTGCCTGTGTACGCAGGGGAAGACTTAGTAGCGGGGAAATATGAGCAGCTAAGTGCAGAAAATATCAATACTTGGGTCGCTAAACCCGAGGATGGTGCCGGTTGCGATGGTATTCGCTTATTTGATTCCATTGATGAGTTAACGTATTGGATTAAACAAAACGAGCGCTATTTGACCTATTTAGCACAGCCTTATCAGGCTGGTGTGGCTGCCAGTTTTTCTATGTTATGCCGTAATGGCAAAGCTTGGCTATTAAGCTGTAATGAGCAGCATATAACGCGTGATGGCAATCATTTTAGTTTGTCAGGAATCACGGTCAATGGGATGTCTGCCTACTGGCAACGCTTTGAAACCATCGCCAGAAAAATTGCCAAGATGCTGCCGGACGCACTGGGCTATGTTGGTGTGGATGTGATTATTGATACTGAACACGATAATAAGATTTATGTGATAGAAATTAACCCGCGTTTGACTACAAGCTACGTAGGGCTAGAGCAGGCCTTAGATTATAATCCTGCTAAATTAATCATGGATTGCGTATTAAACGATAAATTCTCTATGCCGAATTTAGCCAGAAAGCAGGTTGTTATTCCACTATGAGTGAGCAAGCAACGATGAGTCAGCCGCGTATTATGGGTTGGGATGTTGGCGGGGCACACTTGAAAGCGGTGTTAATCAACGCGCAAGGTCATGTGTTAGATGCTAAACAGGTTTACTGTCCTTTATGGCGCGGACTAAACGAGTTAGAGTCAGCAATCGATGTCATTCTGCTTGAAATGCAGGCTGAATCGCACGCTGTAACCATGACAGGCGAGTTAGCCGATATATTTCCAGAGCGCCACAGTGGCGTGTTGGCAATTGCAAAGACTATGCAGCGCAAACTCAGTGCAGTAAACAGTACAGTTAACAATGAGGTACAGCTTAAGTTTTTTGCAGGTAAAAAAGGCTTTGTGGCGCCTGATGCGGTTGCACAAGTGACGAGTGATATTGCCTCAATGAACTGGCTAGCAAGTATGCAATATTTGGCACAAAAGTCACAGCAAGCGATATTCATCGATATTGGCAGTACCACTACAGATATTGCATTATTAAGTGATGGTAAGTCGCATGTGTTGGGGTTTACCGATGCAGCGCGTATGCAGTTTGATGAGTTGGTTTATACTGGAGTAGTGCGCACGCCATTAATGGCTTTGGCGCAAAAAATCCCGTTTGCGGGGCAATTGGTAAATGTTGCTGCCGAGCATTTTGCGACAACAGCCGATGTTTACACCTTAACTGGTGAGTTAGCACCAGAGGATAATATGGCAGATACAGCCGATGGCGCAGATAAAAATATAGCGTCCAGCGCGCGGCGTATTGCCAGAATGGTGGGGTGGGATGCACATGATGCCCCTTTGAGCGCTTGGATAGAGCTAGCTCATGCATTTAAACATGCGCAGCTTAACCTAGTGCGGCAGGCAGTATTAACGAAGCTGTCCTCTCAACAAAATACTGAGGCTACTTTGCAATTGATAGGCGCAGGTGCTGGTGAGTTTTTAACCGCATCAGTTGCACAGCAATTAGGCGTTCCCTATCGCTCAGTCAGTGATTTTATTAGTGCAGAAAGTGGTTTGATCAAAAATATGGCGAAGGTTTGTTTTCCAGCTTTTGCAGTCGCTTCGCTGGGGCTGTCCAGATGAGTTTTTTAACGCATCAATTGCATTATCACGCGGATAGTGCGCAGTATTTTGCGCGCATCGCACATATGCCTTGGGCTATGTTTTTAGATAGTGGGCAATTACCGGACCCTGTAACGGGGAAGGCCGGTAGTCAATATGGCCATTACGATATTTTAGTGGCTAAGCCGTTTATCACGTTCACCAGTAATGGTAAGCATACAGAAGTGGTGAGTAAAGGTAACAAGCACATATCGCTTGAGGATCCATTCAAGTTAGTGAATGATGCCTTAACGCCGCTACGTGCTAATCAATCAGCATGGCCGTTTACCGGTGGTGCGGTTGGTTATTTTGGTTATGATTTAGCCAGACGGTTAGAAAAATTAGAAAATACCGCGGCAGATGATGGCTTAATTCCACAGATGCAAGTTGGTATTTATGACTGGGCAGTGATCGTGGACCACCGTGCTAAAACCGCGCACTTGGTTTCCAATGGCTTTGATGCCCAAACCCATGATGATTGGCAGTCGTTATGCGCACTGTTTGATGGAGTGGGTGCAGGTGAGGCTATGCAGCAGGCTGACTTTGAAGTTAGGTCTGCGGTGCGCTCCAACATGGATAAGGCCGCTTATACAGCAGCTTTTAATGCGATTAAAACTTATATTCATGAAGGTGACTGTTACCAGGTTAATCTGGCACAGCGGTTTGCGGCTACGGCACGCGGTGATGCTTGGACTTTTTACCGGAAATTAAGAGAAATCAGCCCAGCACCGTTTATGGCTTATATGAATTTTGGGCATATGCAGGTGGTTTCCGGCTCTCCAGAGCGGTTTTTGCAAGTTGTAGATGGGTATGTGGAGACGCGGCCAATTAAAGGCACCAGGCCGCGCGCTGCAGATGCAGAGCAGGATGCATTGTATGCAAAAGAGCTGCTCGAAAGCCTGAAGGACAGGGCCGAGAATCTGATGATTGTGGACTTGCTACGCAACGATATTGGCAAGAACTGTACGACGGGTTCGGTTAAGGCTGATAAGTTATTTCAACTACAAAGTTTTGCCAATGTGCATCACTTGGTGAGTATAGTAACGGGTGAGCTGCTGGCACATAAAACCGCAATCGACTTATTGCGTGGCTGTTTCCCAGGTGGTTCAATTACCGGCGCGCCGAAATTACGCGCTATGCAGATTATTGAAGAGTTAGAACCACACCGACGCAGTGTGTACTGTGGCGCGATTGGCTATATCGGATTTGATGGCAATATGGATACGAATATTGCGATACGTACGGCGGTATATGTAGAAAAACAAAATGGCGAAGGCGAAATCAGTTTTTACGCCGGTGGTGGTATTGTTGCAGATTCTGATGTTGAAAAAGAGTACGTGGAAACTTGGGATAAAGCCTCCAGTATGCTAAAAGTAGTGGAGTGTTTCAGCCGCAAGGCTGATTAACTGTAAGCCCTAGGTCTAAATCAAGGGGTCGCCTATGTGGGTAGTAAAATTAGGGGGTAGTTTACTGGGTTCACCAGAGTTGCCGCGTTGGCTAGAGATGCTGGTTAAAATCAGCGATGGTAAAGTGATTATCGTCCCGGGCGGCAGCGTGTTTGCCGATGCCGTGCGCGTGGCGCAACAGCGGACTGGGGTGAGCGATGCCATGGCACATCACTTGGCACTACTGGCTATGGACCAGTTTGGCTTGCTGCTCACAGGTATTAACCCCGGTTTGGTCACGGCGAGTAGCGAGTTGGAGCTTGCTGAGCGCGGCTGGCAGCATAGGGCGATTGTGTGGTTGCCGAGTAAAATGGTATTGGCTGATGATGCCATTGCTAAGAACTGGCAAGTGACCTCTGATAGTTTAAGTGCATGGTTAGCCCATAAAATTGGCGCTGACCGTTTGCTGCTGGTTAAATCCAAACCCCTGAGTGATTACGCAAACTCAACATCGGTGTTGCTGCAAACCCTGGTGCAGGATGAGTTGGTGGATACTGCATTTAGTGATTATTGCCTTGAGCAGCGTTTCCAAACCTATGTGGTGCATAAAACCAATTATGCCGCGGTTGAGCCTATATTGAGTAAGCGCCGCGTGGATGATGCCAGTGTTGCTACAGACCATGTGCTACTTGTTAATTATTAAGTTGGCTTGTTAAAAGAAAGTTTTATTATGTCTACAACCCCTGTATTTTCTGAGCAAGAAGTCGAAGCAAGATTAGCTGCGGAACTTCCGCACTGGTATTTAGAAAACGGCTGGATACGCCGCAAGTATAAAACCAGCGGTTGGAAAGCCACGCTCATGGTTGTGAATACCGTCGGGCATCTGGCGGAGGCTGCATGGCATCATCCTGATTTAACGGCCTCTTATGCCTTTGTTATCGTGAAATTATGCACGCATGATGCAAAAGGCATTACCGAAAAAGACTTTGAGTTGGCAAAGAAAATAGAGTCTGTAATCGCTTGGCAGCCAGCGAAAGAGGGTGGTGCCTTAACTGGTACGCCAAATGATGACGTGCGTTTTAAATATATTAAATACGACGATAAATAGAATGAAACCGCATTGCGGTGTTCAGGTTTACCGTCGTATTTGAAGTTGTATTAGAACTTAGCGCTACGCTCAAATTTACCAAAGTGCAGCATAATCGTTGGTAGTATCAGTAAGTTAAGTATCGTCGAGGTGACCAAGCCGCCGACGATAATTGTGGCCATCGGCCCTTCAATCTCACGGCCTGGCTCGCCACTGCCAACTGCTAGTGGCAATAAGCCCAAGGCTGTTACTAGCGCGGTCATCAAAATGGATGGCAGGCGTTCAGATGCGCCGCGGATACATGTTTCTAGACCCCATACGCAATTTTCCTCATCGACCAAGTGCTGAAAGTGTGATGCCATCATAATTGAGTTTCGTAGGGTAATGCCGAACAGCGTCACAAAACCCACCAATGAGCCTAATGAAATCCAGCCTCCTGTCATCATCACGGCTAGTACGCCGCCAATCAGGGCAAACGGCAGGTTGGCAAAGGTGAGCAACAGGTTGCGTAAGCGCCCAAATGCGACATACAGCATTAAAAATACACTCACGCCGGCTAGTGCCGATTGTAGAATGAGTTTCTCTCTGGATTTTGCATTGGCCTCTGCGGCACCGGTAAACTCTAAATAACTACCTGGGGTCAGTGTCAGCTCCGAGTTTAAGCGGGTTTTTAGTTCGCTGGTAAATGAGTCAATATCGCGGCCAGAGACATTGGCCGTTACAGTTTGAATGCGCTTAGCGCCGGCGTGCAATATTTTAGATCGGCCGTTTTCTTGTACGATGTCTGCAACATCTCGTAATCTGAACAATTTACCTTCGGCATTAAATAGCGGTAGGTTGCCTGCCTCTTGTACGTCATCTCTTGCTTCTAAATCCAAGACAACGCTAACACCAATCACGCGGTTACCTTCGTAAACCTGTGTGACAGGTACGCCTTCATAGGCGGCGCGAATATTATCCAGTACGTCTGTTGGATACAAACCCAGCTGTGCCATTTTTTCTGGGCGTAAGCGCACAACCAGTTGCGGGGTGCCGGGAGGTGATTGCACGGTGACATCTGCCGCGCCTTTAATGTCATTTAAGATTCTGGCAATGTTATTTGCGTCGCTATCTAATGCATCCAGATTTTGTCCGTAAATATTAATCACTGTGCTGGCAGCGTAACCGGAGATGGTTTCTTCAATACGCTCAGTTAAAAACGTATTAATCGCGAAATTGACCCCTACAAAGCCTGTTTCAGCCACGCCATCACCATCATGATCAATATCTTCGCCAGAAAGCTCTTCTCTAATATCCGTCAGGATGCGGCGCTGCTCATGGCCCGAGATTGCACCGATTTCAATTTCAAACTCGCTATAGTGCGTACCAAAAGTATCTGCGGCATTAGGCGCACGACCCACCCATTGGGTGACTGACTTTACGCCCTCAATCTTACGTATGGTCTCAGAGACTTTTTTACCAATACGCAGCGACTCTTGCTCTGAGGTACCTGGCACTGCCGTCATATGCATAATGTAATGGCCTTCATGCAGTGCAGGTATAAACTGGCTTTTAAATAGCGGTAAAGTGCCTAGGCCTATGGCGATTAAAATGAAACTGGTCGCAATCACCACTTTGTAATGCGCATCCACTTTCATCAGCACTTTTACATAGACGCTTTTGAACATATGAATGAGTGGCGGGTCTTTTTCATCTAACTCAGCATTGCCCAGCATGAGGTAGCACAGTGCCGGGGTCAGCGTGAGTGCAACAAATAGTGAGGCCATAATGGCAGCAATATAAGCGAGGCCAAGTGGTGCAAATAGTTTTCCGGCAACGCCACCTAAGGTGAGTAAGGGTAAAAACACTAATGCCACAATAAATGTTGCATAGACCACAGAGGTACGTACCTCCATTGATGCATTAAATACCACTTGGTAGGTAGGCAAGGGATGTTCAAGCAAGCGGTTTTCACGCAGCCGCCTAAAAATATTTTCAGTGTCAATAATCGCATCGTCCACTACTTCACCTAGCGCAATGGCAAGGCCGCCTAGTACCATAATATTTAAACCAATATTAAAGTAGCTCATGATCACAATCGCTGTGAGCAGTGATAATGGAATAGCTGTTGCAGAGATAAAAGCGGTACGTACGTTAAACAAAAATAAGAACAGAATGGTAATCACCAGCACTGAGCCAATTAAAATATCTGCACGCACACCGCTGATGGCTACTTCAATAAAGTTGGCGGGCCTGAATAAGCCTTGGTGCAGTTTGATGTGTTCAGCGGTCAGGTTAGGTTCAAGCTCCTTTAGCGCGCGCTCTACCGCCAGCGTTACGCCATGAGTATTAGCGCCAAGCTGGCCTTGCACTGAAAGGTAAACGCCGCTTTCCTCATTAATGGCAGCCGCACTAATCGATGGTGCCGCGCCATTCACTACTTTGCCAATGTCTCCCAGCCTGATGGTTTGCCCGTTTTTATGCAGCAATGTGACTAGTGCCAGTTTTTCCGGGGTAGTGGATTGCCCCTCAGTGTTAATGACGATGCGTTGGTTCTTATTCTCAATATAGCCGCTGCCGCGCACGCCTGTGGCTTTTTTAACCGCTTCTTCCACTTGTAGTAGTGAGATGCCGTAACGGATCATTTTTTCAGGGTCAACCTGTACTTGCAGCTGTTTGACCTTGCCGCCAAATACGTTCACATCGGCAACCCCAGGAATGGCAAGCAAATGCGGCACGATGGTCCAATCCACTACGGTGCGGATTTCTGTAAGTGTGCGTGTTTTGGATGTTAAGCCGAACCCCAGTACGGTGCTTGCTGACGATGTTAGCGGGGTGATGTTAGGCGTGATGCCTTGCGGTAGTTTATTAGCTAGCGTTGCAAGGCGTTCTGCGATCACTTGGCGGTTGCGGTAAACATCGGTTGTTTCATCAAAGATAATGGTGACGATAGACAAGCCCGGAATCGACTGTGAGCGCATGCTTTTAATGCCAACCGTACCGGCGGCGCTGATTTCGATAGGCTGAGTGACTAAGCTTTCTACCAGCTCTGCTGATAAGCCAGGTGACTCGGTTTGAATGATAATCTGGGTTGGTGCAAACTCAGGGAACACATCAAGATTGCTACGCGTTAGGCTAAATAAGCCATATACAATAATCAGCGAGGCTAAACCAATAATGACGCCACTAAAGCGGATTGAGAAGCGAACTAATGCCTGCATCATAGTGAGCTAGCCTCAACAGATGTTTGGATGCAATCTAAATGATGGAAGCGATGAACTGAAGTAATTGTTCGCATGGCTAGTCCCTTGTTTTTCTCAGCGTCATGGCTGGATGCGCTGTATTATTTTTTATCTAAATGCAGGTTAAAGCGGCTGTTTAATCATCATTTTCGTTCATGATTTGTGATTTAAACTCTTCAGACAGCAATAGCTGCGCGCCGCTGACAACAACCTCATCATTAGCTTTTAGGTCGCCTTGATAGAACCAGCCGTTTTCCACCTCAATATCGGTATGGATTGGTTTACGTCTAAACGCATCATCCTCGGTTTTTTGGTAAACCCATGGTTTCCCCGCGTACCAAACGATAGCGTTGTTCGGAATAACGACGCCGCTACTTTTTTTACTGGAGGTAGCGGTAATGGCATTGATCTGCATGCCGGTACGTAACTCATTGTTAACCGCGTGGTAAAAATAGGTTTTGCCTTGTATGGTGCTGTTGGTGATAGGGGCAGGGGAGATGTAATCAGCACGCATGGTGT
>Ga0208269_100819_pt1 | contig 10103 bp, 10 predicted proteins | sample LakWasMe88_LOW11_2_FD_183912 | JGI IMG/M metagenome (GOLD analysis project Ga0208269, IMG submission 183912) | Freshwater sediment methanotrophic microbial communities from Lake Washington under simulated oxygen tension - Sediment Metagenome... | ecosystem: Environmental > Aquatic > Freshwater >...
CGGGCGTAGGGCGGACGAGCCTCCGGTCAGGTAGACGGCGTCCACGCTGGCCAGGCCCGAGCGCTGCACGCACAGCTGCGCGCATTGCACGACTTGGCTGAGTGCCTGCTGCAGCGTCTCGGCCATGGCGGGTACGGTCACGGTGGCACCCAAATGTTCGCTGGGTCCATGGCCCAGAAAGTCCAGGTCCACCAGCGCATCCTCACCGCTGATGGAGCAGGCAATCTTGGCGGCCTCCACGCCTGCCAGCATGCGGTGGCCGTGCTGGCCCTCCAGTGCGTCCATCAGGCGGGCGTGCAGCGTCTGGTCCACGTAGTCGGTCCACAACTCCTTGGCGAAGTGCATGGCCTTGCGGGTGTAGGCCTGGTGGATCAGGTGCCAGGTGGTCAGGTCAAAGAACACACTGTTGGGCACCGGGCGCCCGCCGGTGCCGATGTGGCGGTAGCCCAGGAGCGGCATCACCGTGGACAGGTCAAGCAGGCGGTCGAAGTCGGTGCCGCCTATGTGCACGCCGGTGGTGGCCAGGATGTCGGAGCTGCGGTCGCTGATCTGGCTGCGCTTGGGGTTCAGGCGGATCACCGTGAAGTCCGACGTGCCACCGCCAATGTCTACCACCAGTGCGGTGGTCTCGCGGTCCACACGCTGCTCGTAGTCCAGCGCGGCGGCAATGGGTTCGAGCTGGAAGGCGATCTCGGTGAAGCCGGCCTCTGTCGCCGCGCGGCCCAGTGTCTCCTGGGCCAGCACGTCGCGGTCCGCATCGTCATCGACAAAGTGCACCGGGCGGCCCAGCATGGCGCGTGTCAGTGGCTGGCCGACCTGGGCTTCGCAGCGGCGCTTGAGTTCCTTGAAGAACAGCACCACGATGTCAAAGAAGCGGATGCTCTGGCCGTTGACCGCCGTGTACTCGTCCATCAGGCGGCTGCCCAGCAGGCTCTTGAGCGAACGCAGCAAACGCCCCTCGGTGCCGCTCAGATAGGCCTGCATGGCTTCGGAGCCATACAGGACGGTGTGGGTCTCGCTGGCGAAGAACAGCGCGGTGGGCATCTCCGAGCGCGCACCATCCAATGCGATGGTGTGCATCTGGCCGTCGACGCCAATCAATGCGGCCGCGGAGTTGGAGGTGCCGAAGTCGATTCCCAGGGTCAGGTGGCGGGTTGCAGGTCGCTCACTCACCACGGGTCGACGCTCCCAGCACCTGCTTCAGGAAGGCGGCGATATCGGCAATTTCACGGGGGTGCACGGCGTGCTGCATGGGGTAGGTGTGCCACTGCACCGGGTGGCCCATGGCGGCCAGCGCGTCGCGCGAGTTCTCGCCGCGTGCCAGCACCACGACCGGGTCCTGGGTGCCATGCGCCATGAAGATGGGGGTGTGTGCATTGGCCTGCATGCGCTCGGTCACAAAACGGTCGGCCAGCGGCAGATAGCCCGACAGCGCCATGATGCCGGCCAGGCGGTGCGGCAGGCGCAGCCCGGTGTGCAGGGCCATGGCACAGCCCTGGCTGAAACCGGCCAGCACGATGCGCTCGTACGGGATGCCGCGGGCCACCTCGTGCTCAATCAATGCGGTGATGGCGCGCTCGGAATTTTGGATACCTGCCGCGTCCTGGCGGTCCACCAGGTTCAGGCCCAGGATGTCGTACCAGGCCGGCATCACATAGCCACCGTTCAACGTGACCGGAATGCTGGGCGCGTGGGGAAAGACAAAGCGGATGGGCGGGCAACCCTCCAGATCCAATTCGGGCACCAGGCCGGCAAAGTCATTGCCGTCGGCACCCAGGCCATGCAGCCAGATGACGGCGGCCGTCGGGTTGGGGGCGGATTCGAGTTCGATGCGGGGCAGTAAGGTGGTCATAGCCCCCGATTGTCCCCGATGGCCGGACAGCTCGGGCGTGGCTAGAAAAAGCAATCCGGGTAGACCAGCCGTGCCTGCCCCATGGCGCGGTCGCCCAGTGCCACCAGATCGTGCACGCAGTGTTCGGCCAGCGGCGCATGGGTCAGGCCCGCAATCTCTTCGAGGTGCCGGTTGGCCGCCAGTATCTGGTGCAGGTCCTGGACGGTCATGTCCAGCAGCTCAAACGCCAGCTGGATCGCCATGGCCCGGCTGCCGTCCTGTTGTCGCGGCAGCACGCCGTGCAGATAGAGGGTGCCCAGGCACAGGGCATAGATGCCTTCATGGGCGATCAGGTAGCGGCCAATGGCACTGAGTTCCGGGGTCTTGGCATCTCGCAAGGACACCAGCGCGTTGGACAGGAAACGCAGGGCCGCAACTTCGTCAAAGCGGGGCTTGAGCAAATGCCGGGTCCACAGCAGCAGTTCGAGCTGGGCGGTGGGTCGCTGGAGCAGGGATGTTGTCATACCACTAGGCCTGTTCATTGGATGGTTCCCTGTGTTTATCGGCAGCTTGGGTACAAACTGGAGCCCGACGATGGGCAGTCCTTCTCAACCCTGAATATCAAACGCCGAGAAATGGTTGGCCAGGTGCATGGCGTGGGCCTGTTCGTATTCGGCCTTGCTCAATTCGCCGTAGGCGAAATGCGGGCGCAGGGGCTGGGTGCTCTGGTGAAAATCCTCCACCGCCTTGCGCAGCCGGGCCATGGCCTCTGCCGTTGCGGTGTCGGCGGCCAGTGCGGGCGCGCCGGGAATGGGCTCTGCCAGGTCGTGGCGCATGCGCCCGCGCCAGGCAAAGGCCTTGAACGCCAGTGCCCCCGCAGTGGCCTGGAACAGCGGCGACTTGGGCTCTGGAAAACCCGTCAGCGAATACTCGATGCTCTGGGCGCAATGGACCAGGGTTTGGGGCAGGGTCCACACCGCGGTCGACTTCAGCGTTGGCGCCTGGGTCAGCCGGTCGAGTTCACGCAGAGCCTGGTCCAGGGTTGCAAAGACGAGTTGACGGTCCATGGTGGGTGCCTCCTGACATGCAGTGGTGGTCGCCACCGCGATACCAGCGGCGGTCGTGGATGCGAGAAATGCTCTACGGGTGGACATGTTGGTGGGGTGTGTCATGGTTTGGGCAACCAGCCCAAGCCGTGCGCGTGGAGGCTCTGCACGTAGAGGCGGTCCTTGGTTTCGGTGATGGCGGTGGTTTCGGGGTAGGAACCGGTGGGGTCTTGCAGATCGGCCACGACCTTGCCGTCCTCGGTGAAGGCGATCACATGGCCGTAGGACGGCGGTATCGGCCACAGGGCGCGCGGCAGGCGCAGGCTCAGGCGGCGCAGCCAGGGTTTGTCGGCCATGGCGTCCGCCTTGGGGTTGCGCGGCTTGGCAAAGCCGAGCCAGATCTTGCCGTCCATGCCGCGCATCAGGTTGTCAGGGTAGCCGGGCAGGTTGTCCATCAGCACCGTGGCCTGCGGGCTGTTTTGCGCAACGTTGACGCCGCTGGCGGCCACGGCAATCTTCCACAAGCGGAACTTGCCGGTCTCATTGACAAACAGGGTCTGCTCGTCGGCGCTCAGCGCCACTCCGTTGGCAAAGCTCAGGCCATAGGCGAGTACGCGGGTGGCCCGGGTGGCGGGGTCGTATTCGAGGATACGGCCGGTGGCGGCGCCTTCAATGATGTCGAGCACGCTGGCCTCAAAGGTGCCGCCCCAGTCCTTGGGTGCAAAGCGGGTGGAGGCATCGCTGAAATACATCTTGCCGCTCTTGGCCACGACCACGGCGTCGGCATAGCGGATCGGGTCGCCGTTGACGCTGTCGGTCAGCACGGTGGTGGTCTTGCCATCCGGCGCGATGGAGAGCAGGCCCTTGATGGCATCGGCCGCAATCAGGTTGCCGCTGGCATCAAAGTCAAATCCCAGTACGCGTCCGCCGGTGTTGGCGAATACTGATTGCTCTGAGCCGTCGGCATTCATGCGCAGGATGTTGCCGCTGGCCACCGTGGTGTAAAGCTTGCCGTCCGTGCCAAAGGCGATGTGTTCGGGGCCGACTTCGCCGTGCAGGTCGATCAACTTCAGACCCGCCAGCTTGGTGTTGACGGCATGCGCGCCGACGTAGCCGGGTGCCGTGGACAAGGTGAAGGCGACCGGTCGAATGGGGACCGGCCAGGCCAGCAAATACGCTAAAGCCAGCAGGATCAGGGCGCCCAGGCCTGACAGAATGATTTTCATCGCGGTGTCTCCTTTTTTTGTGCGCCAAGGATAGCCGCAATGGACGGGCTAGCCCAGCAGGGCCAGCGCAAATTCTCGCGCGTTGAAGGTCTCCAGCTCTTCGAGCTTCTCGCCGACGCCAATGAAATACACCGGCACCGGCCGCTCCCGGGCGATGGCCGCCAGTACGCCGCCCTTGGCCGTGCCGTCGAGCTTGGTGATGATCAGTCCGGTGAGCGAGAGCGCATCGTCAAAGGCGCGCACCTGCATCAGCGCGTTCTGGCCGGTGTTGCCGTCGATGACCAGCAGCACCTCGTGCGGGGCCGTGGGGTCCGCCTTCTGGATCACGCGCTTGATCTTTTTCAGCTCTTCCATCAGGTGCAACTGCGTGGGCAGGCGCCCGGCGGTGTCGACCAGCACCACGTCTTTGCCGCGGGCCTTGCCGGCGGCCACGGCGTCAAAACTCACGGCGGCGGGGTCGCCACCTTCCTGGCTGACAATCTCCACCAGGTTGCGGTCGGCCCACACGCCGAGCTGCTCGCGCGCCGCGGCGCGGAAGGTGTCGGCCGCGGCCAGCAGCACGCTGGCACCGTGTTCGGACAGGTGGCGCGTGAGCTTGCCAATCGACGTGGTCTTGCCCGCGCCGTTGACACCGGCCACCATGATGACGGTGGGCTTGTGCTCGCCGATGACCAGGGGTTTTTGCAGCGGTTGCAGCAGATCGGTCAGGGTGGCGATCAGGATGTTCTTCAGCGCGATGGGGTGGGTCACGCCACTGTCCCTGACCTTGCGCCGCAGCTCGGTCAGCAGGTATTGCGTGGCGGGCACGCCGGCATCGGCCATCAGTAGCGCGTCTTCAAGGCTCTCATAGAGGGTTTCGTCGATGACCGAGCCGCCAAACACCGTGGAGATGCCGCTGGCGGTCTTGCCCAGACTGGCCTTGAGCTTGTCGACCCACTTCTGCCGCTCAGGGGGAGGGGCTCCGGGCTCCGGGATGTCGATGGGGATGACCAGCGCGCTGCCGATCAGCGAACCACCAGGGGGCGGTGCAACCAAGGGTGGGGGCGCGGTGGTGGGCGTGGCGGCCGGGGCAGGAGGGGGTTTCTTTTTGAAAAAACTGAACATGTGTTGCGTTCTGGGAATGACAGCATTCTATGAAACACCTGTCCCTGTTCTCCTTACTGGCAGTCCGGCCTTCCGGCAAAGGGCGCCAGACAGAGGACATTTCCTGGCGGGCTAGGGTAAATCCCTGTCTTGGGCGAGAAAAAGCGGGAGAGACCCGCCCCACAATGCGGGAGTCCGTCTTCAGTGTTCCTATCGATGCATTACGTCATGCTCATCAATGCCGCCGTCAGCCTGATCATGGGCTGTGCGTTGGTACTGGTGTGGCGCCGGGACCCGACACAGACCTTCACACGCTATGTGGGTTGGGCCAATCTGATCCAGCTGCTGGTTCCCCTGACCTACCTGGTGAAATCGCAGGGCAGTCCCGCCGTGGACGTGCTGGGCAACTATGTGTTGATGGTGGTTGCGGCGGCGTACTCGACCCTGCTGCTGCAGGGTGCCGCCGACCTGGCACATCGCGAGGTTCCAAAAATTGGGGGGTGGACTACTTTTCTCGTGCTGGTGCTGGTCAATGCCGCCGCGATCGGGTTCGGTGGCCCGCGGATGGGTCAGGCAAGCATGGGAACCGTCAACACCTTGCTCGGTGTTGTCTGCACCTACTGGCTCTGGAACGCGGGTGCCACACGTTTCAGCTCCGAGAAACTGGTGGGGCCCTTGCTGGTTTTGCTCGGCTTGATCCAGTTCATTTACGTGGTCTACCAGGATGCAGGCGCAGCCTTGCTGGCGACACTGGGCGCCCTGTTACGGATGATGCTGGGCCTGGTGCTGCTGTACGCCGCGCTTGATCGCGGGACCCTGGCGACGCGCAAATTGCAGAGGCGTTTTGAGCAGCTGACCGAGCGGTCCCACCAGGGCATCATGATCAGCCTGGGCGACAGCAGCATCGTGTATGCGAACCCGGCCTGCCTGGCCATTTATGGGGTAGAGACCCTGGATCAGCTGAAGGTGGTCACGGTTGCGCGGACCATTCCCAAAGAAGAGCGCGCCACGGTTGGCAGGATACTGAGTGACATCCAGCATGGGCGGCAAGAGGACGCCAGTTACGAGGCATTGCGTTACCGCGGGGATGGCACACCCTTGTGGCTGCGCTTCCACTATTTTTCGACCGAGTGGGATGGTGCGCCAGCGGTGCAGGTTCTCATTTCCGATGAAAGTGATCGCCATAAGGCCAACCAGGCCTTGCGGCGTCAGGCCATGTGCGATGAATTGACCGGATTGCCGAACCGTGCTGCGATGATTGCCAGCCTGCGCGCACGTTGCAGCACGACGAATGACGCGGACCGCTTTGTACTGGTTCTGATGAACATTGACCGCTTCAAATTGTTCAACGAAGCCCACGGACACTCCATGGGGGACGAGGTTCTGCGGGCGGTGGGGCAGGCCTTGCGCGCTGCGCTGGATGCAGACTGTGAGGTCATGCGGCTTGCGGGCGACGAATTTGCGCTGGTATCGCCAGCCAATGCCAATGCCAGCGGCGACACGGCGGTGGCGCTGGTAACGCGGGTTCGGCAACTGATGGCCAAGCCGATGTGGGTGTCAGGCCAGGAGTTCTTTCTGGATGCGTCGATGGGGATAGCCCTGTACCCCAGCAGCGCACGCGATGCCGAATCCTTGTTGCGCGCGGCGAATGCGGCGCTGCACGTGGCCAAGCGCACGCCTGGGACATCCCATCAATTGGCTGCAAAGGCGTTCGAGCGCGGTGCGAGCAATACGCTGGAGCAGGAGCAGGCCCTGCGCTCCGGGTTGGAGCGGTCCGAGTTTCAGCTGGTGTACCAGCCCAAGGTCCATGCGCACACCGGTCAGCTGACCAGCTTTGAAGCCCTGGCACGCTGGAATCGGCCCGGCGTCGGGCCGGTCAGCCCGCTTGATTTCATTGCCGCCGCAGAGCGCACCGGCTTGATAGGCAGCTTGGGCGCCGCGTTGTTGAGACAAGCCTGCCTGCAAATAGCGGTCTGGCAGAAACAGTATGGCCGCTGTGTGCCGGTGGCGGTGAATGTCTCGCCGTTTCAACTGCTGGACCCGCGCTTTCCCGAACTGGTGGCGGAAATTCTGCTCAGCTGCGGCGTGGCGTCGCAGTTGTTGACACTGGAAATCACCGAGAGCTCTGCCGTGCAAAACCTGGACCAAACCAGGCTGCAGGTCGAGCAACTGCGTGCCATGGGCGTACACGTCGCCATGGATGACTTTGGAACCGGCTTTTCGTCTCTCAATATGCTGCGCAGTTTGCGTCTGCATACGGTCAAGATTGACCGCGGCCTGATTGATCCGTTGCCGTCCCCCGATGCTGTTGCGGTGGTGCGCGCCATATGCCAGCTCGCTGACGCCCTGCATTTGCATGTCGTCGCCGAGGGCGTGGAAACCGTAGCCCAGGCAGGTGCCGCGCGGGATGCCGGTTGTGGAGAACTGCAGGGCTATTTGTACTCCAGACCGCTCCTGCCCAGGGATGTCGGGCCGTGGCTGGCGCGCATGCTCTGGCAGTCGGAAGTTGACACCCTGGCGCTGCCTCTGCAGTCCGGTAAGCTTGGGGCATGAAGAAACCCAGCAAGCCCTCACCCAAGAGCGCCAGCCGTGCGCCCAAGGCGGCCGGCAAACCGCCCCGCACACCCGTCCACAATCGCCAACCCGGCGAGATCCGCCTGATTGGCGGGCAGTGGAAACGTATCAAGCTCAAAGTCGCAGACCGGCCCGGTCTGCGGCCTACCCCGGACCGCGTACGCGAGACGCTTTTCAACTGGCTGGGCCAGGACCTGGGCGGTTTGCGTTGTGTCGACGTCTTTGCCGGCACCGGTGCACTTGGCTTTGAGGCCGCGTCACGCGGCGCCACCGAGGTGTTGCTGGTTGAGCACGACAGTGGCCTGGTCGCGCAACTGCAGCGCGTGCACGCCCAGTTGCTGGCGCTGGAGGTGCCCCAGCCCATGGCTGCCCAGAAATTGAATATTGTTCGTGGCGAAGGCGTGGCCACACTGCGCCAACTTGCGCCAGCCAGTTACCACGTAATCTTTCTCGATCCACCGTTTGACGCCGACTTGTACGAGACGGCACTGGCGGCGGCGGCCCGCGCGCTGGCAACCAACGGGTCCATCTACCTGGAAGCTCCCAAGGCCTGGACCGATGCCATGCTGGAACCGATGGGCCTGGTGGTGTACCGCCACCTCAAGGCCGGTGCCGTGCATGCGCATGTACTGCACAAGGCCATCGGTTCGGGCGAGGCGCTGGGGGCATAATTGGCAGCACGCAGGGCCCTCTGGCCCCGGAGCCTTGTTGATGTCCACCCCCGTGATCGCCGTCTACCCCGGCACCTTTGACCCCATTACCCTGGGCCACCAGGACCTGATCCGCCGTGCGGCAGGGCTGTTTGACACGGTGATCGTGGCCGTGGCCGCGGCCCACCACAAAAAGACGATGTTCAGCCTGCAAGAGCGGCTGGACACGGTGCGCGACGCTATTGGCCAGTACCCCAATGTGCAGGTTGAGTCGTTTACAGGCCTGGTGCGTGACTTTGCTGTCGACCATGGTGCAAAGGCCATGTTGCGGGGTGTGCGCTCAGTGACCGATTTTGACTTTGAAAACCAGCTTGCCGGCATGAACCGCGCCCTGGCACCAGATGTGGAAACAGTGTTTTTGACACCGGACGCGCGCTACCAGCACATTTCCAGTACGCTGGTGCGTGAGATTGCGACCCTCAAGGGGGATGTGGCCCAGTTTGTGGCGCCAACCGTCCACGCGCGACTGATGGAAAAGCTCAAACCTCTTTAGGAATATTATGAAAATCTTGCTACCCGTGGATGGTTCGGAATTGTCTCTGGATGCGGTGCGCTTTGCCATCCGTATGGTGCTGGCCGGCCTGCGCGCGGATGCGGTGCTGGCCAATGTGCAGGAGCCTGCCACGCTCTATGAATTGCTGGTGGCACACGACCCCGAGGTGATCAACCGTGTCGCCGAAGAGGCCGGTCTGCATACCCTGCAGTCGGCACAGGCCCTGCTCGACGCGGCGGGTGTGGTGTACGAATGTGAAGTGGCCAAGGGCGACCCAGCCCACACGATTGTCGATATTGCGGAGCGTTTTGCCTGCGACATGATCGTCATGGGCGCACGCGGCAACAGCGCGCTGCGCAGTGCCATGCTGGGCTCGGTGTCCAACGAGGTGCTGCACGCCAGTGCGATTCCGGTGGTGATCGTCAAACCCGATGAGGTTTGAAGGGGCAACATGGCATTGATCATTACCGACGAGTGCATCAATTGCGATGTCTGCGAGCCCGAGTGCCCGAATGAGGCCATCTTCATGGGGACCGAGATTTATGAAATTGATCCCGCCAAGTGCACCGAGTGCGTGGGCCATTTTGATGAGCCCCAATGTGTGCAGGTTTGCCCGGTATCCTGCATTCCAGTGAACCCCCAGTTTGTCGAAGACAGGGAAACCCTGTGGTCGAAATACCGCCGTCTGCAGTTGGTTTCGGCTACGAAGGACTGAGCGCCGCCTGGCGGACCTGGTGTGCGGCTTGAGCTGCCCGGTGTTGCAAGGCCCACGCACCCATTTGCTGCTTGGGCGTGGGTTTGCCGTAGTGGTAGCCCTGGGCGTGGCTGCATCCCATTGCCGCCAACTGCGCGCCAATGTCTGCGTTTTCTATGCCCTCCGCGATGGTGCTCAATCCGAGGGATCGGGCCAATTCCAGCGCGGCCTTGATGATGTGCCGGCTGCGATCTGACTGATCGATCTGTTGCACAAAGGTCTTGTCAATCTTCAGGCAGGTAAATGGCAAGGACTGCAGGTAATCCAGCCCGGCGTAGCCGGTGCCAAAATCATCCAGCGCAATGCCAATACCCAAGGCGCGCAGTGCGTGGAGTGACGACGCCACCGCAGCCATGTTCTGGATGATGATGGTTTCCGTCAACTCG
>Ga0208269_100821_pt1 | contig 10035 bp, 8 predicted proteins | sample LakWasMe88_LOW11_2_FD_183912 | JGI IMG/M metagenome (GOLD analysis project Ga0208269, IMG submission 183912) | Freshwater sediment methanotrophic microbial communities from Lake Washington under simulated oxygen tension - Sediment Metagenome... | ecosystem: Environmental > Aquatic > Freshwater >...
ATGGACCTGCTCGTGGGCAAGGCCGTGAGCCTGGCGCGCCTGCAGTCCACACCCAACGCCGACAAGCGTCTGGCGCTGTTCTTCTGGAACCACCCGCCGGGCGAGAAGAACCAGGGTGCTTCCAACCTCAACGTGCCGCGCTCGCTGGAGCACCTGGTGCAGCGCCTGCGCACCGAGGGCTACCGCATCGACGCCACCACCGAGACGGACATCATCGCTACCGTGGCCACCTTGCTGCGCCCGGCGTACCGGCCCGGCACCCTGGGCGAACTCATGAAGACGCCGCACTGGGACTTCCTGCCCCTGGCGAGCTACGAACGCTGGCTCCAGGGCCTGCCCGCCGATGTGCGCCAGCGCATCACGGCCTTCTGGGGCGAGCCCACGAAAAGCCCCTGGGTGGTGCGTCACCAGGGGCAGCAGGGCTTTGTCATCCCGCGCATGAAGCTGGGCCAGCTGGTGGTGCTGCCCCAGCCCATGCGCAGCGAAACCGCGGCCGGCCACCACGACGAGAAAAAGCTCTTTCATGACACCAAGGTGCCTCTCAACCACTTCTACCTGGCCACTTACCTGTGGGCGCGCGAGCAGCACGCGGCGCACGCCATCGTGCACTTTGGCACCCACGGATCGCAAGAGTGGACGCCCGGCAAGGAGCGCGGCCTGTGGGCCTACGACGACCCCAACCTGCTGGTGGGCAACACCCCGGTGATCTACCCCTACATCGTGGACAACATTGGCGAGGCGTTGCACGTCAAGCGGCGGGGGCGCGGCGTGATCGTGAGCCACCAGACGCCCGCCTTTGCGCCCGCAGGCCTGTCAGATGATTTTGTGCGCATCAATGACCTGATCCGCGAATACCAGTCGCTCGACTCAGGCCTGGTCAGGGACAACAACCGCAAGCTCATCATTGCGCAGGCCGTAAAGATGAACATCCACAAGGACATGAAGTGGAAAGTGGCCGATTTGGAGCGCGATTTCGACAAGTTCTTGCGTGACATCGAGGATTACCTGGAAGACCTGGGCGCAGCCCAGCAGCCGCTGGGCCTGCACACCCTGGGGCTGGACGCCGAGCGCGCCCACCTCATCAGCAATGTGATGCAGATGCTGGGCCAGCCGCTCTACGAGGCCACGGGCGTGAAAAACGCCAAGGCAGCGTTCAAGGGGGACTACAAGGACCTGCAAAAATCGCCGCCCTACCGCTTCGTGGATGACTGGGTGTTCAGCGAGCGCCCGCTGCACGGGCTCGAAGACCCTGCATTGCGAGCACTGGCCGAAAAGGGTCGCCGCTTTCGGATCTCGCTGCGCGCAGACTGGGAGGTCGAAGGTGTGCTCCGGGGACTGTCGGCGCGCTGGATAGACCCCTCCTACGGCGGTGACCCGATCCGCAACCCCGATGCGCTGCACACCGGGCGCAACATGTACGGCTTCGACCCTTCGCGCATACCCACACGCGCGGCCTACGAGGCGGGCAAAGAGGCTGTGCAGGCACTGATCCAGTCCTACCAGGCCGAGCACGGCAAGTTCCCGGAAAAGCTGGCCTTCAGCATGTGGAGCACCGAAACCCTGCGCCACCTGGGCATGCTGGAGGCGCAGATCCTCTACGCCATGGGCGCCCGGCCGCGCTGGGACGAGGGCGGGCGCGTGGTGGGCATGGAGGTGATTGGGCTGAAAGAACTGGGGCGCCCGCGCATCGACACCGTGATTTCGCTCACCGGCCTGTACCGCGACCAGTTCCCCAACGTGATTGAGCGCTTCAACGAGACGATTGCGCTGCTGGCGGCGCAGCCCGAGCCGCCCGAGCAGAACTTCATTCGCGCCAACACCGAGCGCATCGAGGCGGCCTTGCGCCAGCAGGGCGTGGTGGCGCAGGACGCGCGCGAATTTGCGCTTACACGTGTGTTTGGCAACGAGAGTGGCGACTACAGCACCAAGCTGACCGACGCGACGCTCGCCTCCAATACGTGGGAAGAGGGCGATGGCAAGCTCGAAAAGCTCTACCTGTCGCGCATGTCCTGGGCCTATGGCCCCAACACCGCGAACTGGAGCCGCAAGCTCACCGATCCTTCGGAGCGCGAGATCAACACCTACGCCGAGCACCTCAAGGGCACCAGTGCAGCGGTTTTCTCGCGTTCGTCCAATCTGCGCGGCCTGCTCGATACCGATCACCCGTTCGAGTACCTCGGCGGCATTTCCATGGCGGTCAAACACCTCGATGGTACGAGCCCGCAGCTGTACATCTCCAACATGCGCGACCCGAATCGGGCGCGCCTGCAAAGCGCCGAGAAGTTCATGGCCACCGAGCTGCGCAGTGTGTACCAGCACCCGAACTGGATGAAGGAGATGATGAAGGAGGGCTACAGCGGGACGCTGCAAATGCTGAACACCGTCAACAACTTCTGGGGCTGGCAGGTGATGGACCGCAACGTGGTGCGCGACGACCAGTGGCAGGAATTTCACGAAACCTACGTGAAAGACCGCTACCAGCTCGGCACCCGGGAATGGTTTGAAAAATCCAACCCTACCGCGCTGGCGCAGGTCGCTGAGCGCATGCTCGAAGCCATTCGCAAGGACTACTGGAAGGCCGACGAGCGCACTCAGCGTGAGCTGGTCGCCACCTACCAGGACCTGGCGGCACGCCACGATGTCCATACCAGCAACGAAACCTTCAAGGCTTATGTCGCCGAACTGGCACAAGGCTTTGGTATCGGTCCACAGCCTGCCGTAGCCGCCGCTGCGGCGGCCCCTGCTGCGCCCGCAGTACCGCGCCCGCAAGCCGAGCAAGAGCCGGAGCCCCCAGAGCCGCCACCCCCTCCTGCGCCGCCCTTGGTGCGTGGCCAGGAGCTGCGTGAGGTGCTGCGCGAAATGCCTTTGCAGCAGCTCATCTGGGCCTATGCCTGGCTGCTGGGTGCGGTGGTTCTCCTGGGCGTGGCCTGGCAGGGGTGGCGCGCCTACCGCTTGAGTCGTAATCCTTCCCTTGTTTCCCTGAAAGCCAACACATGAATGCCCTTGAAAGTTTCCTCTACGAGATCTCGAAGTTCTTCCTCACGCCGGTGCTGGTGCTGCTGTGCCTGATGTTCGTCTATGCGCTGTTCTGCCTTGGGCAACTGCTGGTCGAAACGGTGGCGCGCATACGCCGTCCGCATGGCCTGCAGCCCCTGCACCGCTACTGGCAGCGCCACGCCCACCTGGGCACCGACGGGCTGGAGCTGCAGGTGCTCAAGCAATTGGAACTGCAGCGCATCGTCAGCCGCGTGGCGCCGTTGCTGGGGTTGGTGGCCACCATGATTCCCATGGGCCCGGCACTGGTGGCCGTAGCGGCGGGTAACACGCAGGGCATGGCGCAAAACCTGGTCGTGGCCTTTTCCGCCGTGATCGTGGCCCTGCTGGCCGCGGCGATCACTTTTGTGGTGCAGACGCTGCGCAAGCGCTGGTTGATGGAGGAGCTCAATGCGCTGCTGATTGGCCTGGACGCAGCGCCAACGGTTGCCCACGCGCAAGACCCCGTGTCCACGCGCGCCACGCGGGAGCTGGCCCATGGCTGATCACCGCCGCATGCGTATCGACATCCTGGGCGACTCCGACGAGGACGATCCCATTCTTAGCGTGGTCAACATCATTGACGTGTTTCTGGTGGTGATCGCAGTGCTGCTCATTGCCGTGACCGAGAACCCGCTCAACCCCTTTGCCACACAGGACGTGGTGGTCATCAAGAATGCGGGCAAACCCAACATGGAGATGCTGGTCAAGGAGGGCAACGAACTCAAGCAGTACCAATCCTCGGGCCAGATCGGCGAGGGCCAGGGCATGAAGGCCGGCGTGGCCTACCGCATGAAGGATGGCAGCATGGTCTACGTGCCCGAAAGCGGGAGCGATGCCCAGACCCGCTGAATCGCGCCAACATCGCCACCACGCAGGTCTACACCGGGCTTGATCACCCGCACCTGGCCAAGGCGTACGACGCCGCCCATCCGTGCGCGCAAGGAGACTGGCGGCTGAAGAACGGGGGGAGCCGCCGGGCCGTGCGGAACCAAGCTGGGGTGTGCCGCTCCGAGGAAGGGGCTGCCGCTTTCGACTGCCATGGAGCTGCTTTCATGCTGAACTGGATCAAGACCAACCGGGCGTTTCTCATCTTTTTGCTGTGCTTCGGTGTCTTTCGCACCGCCGTGGCCGACTGGAACCCCATTCCCTCGGGCTCCATGCGGCCCACACTTCTGGAGGGTGACGTGGTCTTTGTCAACCGCTTGGCCTATGACTTGAAGCTGCCACTGACCGACGTGGTGCTCGCCCGTCTGGGCGAGCCGCAGCGGGGCGATGTGGTGACCTTCTCGTCGCCGAGTGATGGCGTTCGGCTGATCAAGCGCATTGCGGCGCTGCCTGGCGACACGGTGGAGATGCGCGACGAGGTGCTCTACCTCAACGGCGAGGCCGCGCGCTACGACGCTCCCGAAGCAGTGACCGAAACCCTCGCCGAAATCGGTGCGCAAGTGCCTGCCACCCGTTGGACTGAGCACCTGCAGGGGCATGAGCGCCGGGTGCAGTGGCTGCAGGGCGTCACGGCGCACAGCAGCTTCGGCCCGGTGACCGTGCCCGAGGGCGAATACCTGGTACTCGGAGACAACCGGGACAACAGCGCCGACTCGCGCTTCATCGGTTTCGTTCCGCGCCATTTGCTCATTGGCCAGGCGCGGCGCGTGCTGGTGTCGGTGGATATCCTGAAGAATTGGGCGCCGCGTCTGGGCCGCATCGGCCAAGCGCTCTGATACTGTCTCGGCGGCGCGTGCGCACCACCCCGCGCAGCACGCGCTTGGTTGGGGAGCGCAGTTGCGCGACGACTGCACCATCATGAAAACCCTAGCCCTGCGCCCCGGCAAAGAGCGCTCCCTGCTGCGCCGCCACCCCTGGATCTTTGAAACCGCCATCGCCAAGGGCGGTGACGACAGCGGCGAGACCGTGCGCGTGGAGTCTCACGAGGGGCAGTTCCTCGCCTGGACTGCGTTCAGCCCGGCGTCGCGCATTCAAGCACGTGTGTGGAGCTTTGACGAGACGCAGCGCATAGATACTTCATTTTTTATAGCTGCTTGCGCCCGTGCAATAAGCGCTAGAGGCCGATTTGATATTTAAGGTGACAGCGTGCGCCCGGTGCATGGCGAATCCGACGGCCTGCCCGGGCTGATCGTGGACCGCTACGGCGACACCCTGGTGGCGCAGTTCACCAGCGCGGGCGCCGAGCATTGGAAAGACGTGATCGCGGACGCCCTCTTGCAGGCCACGGGGCTGGCGCGCCTGTACGAGCGCTCGGACGCCAGCGTGCGCCAGCTCGAAGGGCTCGGACGCCAGCACCGGCTGGCTGCGCGGCGGCCCGGCCCCCGGGGGCGAGGCGCCGCCGCTGGAGCTGGAGATCCACGAGCATCAGTGGCGCCTGACGCTCAACATCGCCGAGGGCCACAAAACCGGCTTCTACCTGGACCAGCGCGACAGCCGCAAGCGCTTTGCCGACTGCGTGCAGCGCTTGAGCCTGCGCCGCGTGCTCAATCGCGATTGCTATACCGGTGGTTTTTCCGTGGCCGCGCTGGCCGGCCAGCGCGCGGCCGGGGTGGAGGATGGCGCGGTGGTGTCGATCGATTCGTCCGGCCCGCCGCTCGAGCGCGCCCGTGCGCATGTGGCACTCAATGGTTTTGCTGCCGAGCGCGTCACCTTTCTCGATGCCGACGTGAACGCCTCGCTGCGCCAGTTTTTGAAGGACGGTCAGCGCTTTGATGCCATCGTGCTCGACCCGCCCACGTTTGCCCCTACGGCCGCACATGCCGAGCGCGCCGCGCGGGCGTACAAGGACATCAACCGGCTCGCGCTGCAGTTGCTGGAGCCGGGCGGGGTGCTGTTCACCTTCTCGTGCTCGGGCGGCATCAGCGCCGACCTGTTCCACAAGATCTTGGCCTCGGCCCGGGCCGACGCGGGCGTGGATGGGTACATCCTGGAGCGCCTCGGCGGGGCGCCGGACCATTCGATGACGTTGGAGTTTCCTGAGGGCGAGTACCTCAAGGGGCTGGTGGTGATGCGCAAACCCTGAGCTTGTGGGCCTGGCGGCGCCGGGGGTTTGACAGCTCCGCTACAGTCTCCAGATATCCCTGTTCCCTCACTGCCGCGGCCGCGGCGCCGCTTCGATTTCAAGGCTTTCCATGTCCCTCATTCCCGCCACCATCCTCACCGGCTTTCTCGGTTCAGGCAAAACGACCTTGCTCAAACGCCTGCTCAGCGAGGCCCACGGCCAGAAGATGGCCGTCATAGAGAACGAATTTGGCGAAGAAAACATCGACACCGATATTCTGGTGACCGAATCCAAAGAGCAGATTGTGCAGATGAGCAATGGCTGCATCTGCTGCACCATCCGCGAAGACCTGCGCGAAACCTTGCAGCTGCTGGCCGCCAAGCGCCGCAAAGGGCTGCTCGCCTTTGACCGCATCGTGATTGAAACCACGGGCCTGGCCGACCCGGGGCCGGTGGCACAGACGTTTTTCATGGACGAGGAAATCGCAGAAACCTATTTGCTCGACTCCATCGTTACCCTGGTGGATGCGGTGCACGCACCGCAGCAACTCGATCAGCGCCAGGAAGCGCGCCGCCAGGTGGGGTTTGCCGACCAGATATTCCTCTCCAAGACCGATCTGGTCAGCGCGCAGGACGTGGCTGATTTGACGCACCGCCTCAAGCACATGAATCCGCGCGCGCCGATCAAGGCCGTGCATTTCGGCGAAGTGCCGATCAACGAGGTGCTTGACCTGCGCGGCTTCAACCTGAACGCCAAGCTCGACATCGATCCGGATTTCCTGAAGCCGGATGATGACCATGACCATGACCATGACCATGACCATGAACACGGCGAGCATTGCAGCCACCCCTCGCACCAGCACGGTGGTGGCCACGATCATCGCCACGACGACGATGTCAAAAGTTTCGTCTACCGAAGCGCAAGGCCGTTCGAACCGGCCAAGCTGGAGGATTTTCTGGGCGCCATTGTCAATATCTATGGCCCTCGCATGCTGCGTTACAAAGGTGTCCTGAACATGACGGGAACGGACCGCAAGGTGATCTTCCAGGGCGTGCACCAGCTCATGGGAAGCGACTTGGGCCCTGCCTGGGCTGAAGGCGAGGTGCGTGAGAGCCGTATGGTGTTTATTGGCATTGAGCTACCGCGCGACATCCTGGAACAAGGCCTGGAGCAGTGCCTGGCACCTTGAGAGCGAAGGGTCTCGGATTCTTGCCACAGCCCTGCGGCCGCGCATTTGTGGGTATTTGGCAACGCAAGCTCGGCTGCAAGCCCGTATCGCTACAATCGCGGCCCGGTGAACACCCGGGGGCTTCCTGCCCCTGGCCCGCGCAAGGCGCGACACCCCCCAGCACTGCGAGGAGACAGGAATTGAACGCTCACACCAGCAAACCCAAGCCGGCTGCCAAGGCAGCAACTACGGCAGCAAAAACCGCCGCTCCCAAGACGACGGCCAAGGCCCCTGTGAAATCCTCTGTGAAAACGACCGTAAAAAAAGAAGCGCCCCCTGCCGCCGCCCCGGCTGCCCCTGCCCTCGCCCCCGCCCCGGTGTCCTCGAGCGGCGTGTTGCGCAGTCCGCGCCCCTCGTCGCGGCTGACTCAGTTGACCGTGCCCTCCATGGCGCAGTCGGTGGCTTCTACAGCCGCCAAGTCCAGCTATTCCACCCCTGCGCCCTCGCAAGTGCAGATGGCAGTTCCCTTGGCTGCGCCGAAGAAGGACAGCAAGCTGGCCAACAACTGGAAAGCCAAGTCGGCCGAGGAATTGAGCGATGCCGAAATCCTCGCGATGCCCGATTCCGAATACATGAACGAAAAGCAAGTGGCGTTCTTCCGCCACAAGCTGGTGCTGCTCAAGCAGGACATGCACAACAACGCGGGGGAAACCACCGAGCATCTGCGCGAGGACACCGTGGTGGTGCCCGACCCGGCCGACCGCGCGACGATTGAGGAAGAGCACGCTCTGGAGCTGCGCACGCGCGACCGCGAGCGCAAACTCCTCAAGAAGATCGAGCAATCCATTGGCCGCATCGATGCCGGCGACTACGGCTATTGCGATGAAACCGGTGAACCCATTGGCGTAGGCCGCCTGTTGGCGCGCCCCACGGCAACGCTTTCGCTCGAAGCCCAGCAACGCCGCGAACTCAAGCAAAAAATGTTTGGTGACTAAGGGGCAGCTGCGCTCGTAAACTGTGTCTCATGAGCAAGGAAGAAACGCAACCCACCGGTCTGTTGTCCAAGGTTGTGCGCTTTGTTCGCAACCCCACGGTCAACTGGACCGATCTGGACTCGATTGAAGCCGATCGGGAGAGCCAGTACAGCAAGCAAATGCTCAAGGAGATGATCGAGCGCAAGCGCCGCAACGATTTCGTGCGTCGGCGCGAGTTCGATCAATTGCGCAAGCTCCGCCAGCGCGACGCCCTCACTGGTCAGCGGGTGGAAGACCCGGCTGCGCGGCCCTCTTTCTTTCAGAGCAGCCTGACCTCGCCCGACGATCGTGCGGTAACGATCAAGAAGATCGATGAGATCGAGGCGCAGATGTCGATGCAGTGGTGGAAGAGCAAGCAAAACTCCGATGCTCCCACCGAACCCATGGGCTTGCAACCGTCCCGGGCAGGCGATGCCCAGCGCGCGGACAGTCTGGCCGGTGGCATGGCCTTTGCACCGACAGCGCCGATGTCCTTGCCGGGCGGTTTGGAGCCTGGAGCGCCGGCCGCGCCGCTGTTTGCCGATAACAGCATGTCCATCGCCGCTTTTGGCAGCGCCGCGCTCGCGCAACCGCAGGACCCTCGCCAACCCCGGACTGCGCAAGCGCCTGCAGTCCCCGAACCGGAGAAATTCGTGCACGAACCCGATCTTGAGGAGGCAGCCATCCGGTTTGCCAACGGCGATCAGGAAGGCGCCGAAGCTGGCTTGCAGGAAGTGTTGGCGCAGCACGTCGACGATGAGCCCGAGCAACTGCTTGAAATATGGATGACGCTGTTTGACCTGTACCGCGCCACCGGTCAGCAGGAGCGTTTTGACACGCTTGCCATCAGCTACGCGGCGCGCTTTGACCGCTCGGCGCCGCTGTGGTTTTCCATGCCCGCGCAATTGGGTCTGGAGGCAGAGCCGGTCGAGGCCGCCGCGCCCGCACGGCGCGACTTTGCCTGGAACGCGCCGCCCACCCTCACACTGCAGACGGTGGCGGCGCTGCAGGCCGCGCTCGGCCGGGCAGCCTCGCCCTGGACGCTGACCTGGTCTCGGTTGACCGCGGTCGACCCGGCGGCGGTATCGGGGCTGGCCACCGAATTCACTCGGTGGGCAGAGGAGAACGTACAAATCGTGTTTGTGGGCGTCGACCGCCTCCTGGCGGTGCTCGAAGCACGCACCCAATCGGGCGATCGGGCCCAGGACCCGGAATGGTGGCGCCTGCGGATGGCGGCGCTGCGCTTCATGGGCCGGCCGGACGAATTCGAGATGGTGGCGCTGGATTACTGCGTCACCTACGAGGTTTCGCCGCCGTCATGGCAGGCACCGCGCTGCGGCTACCGGGACGACGCAGGCGCCTCACCTGCCGCAGAAGCCGCGGGCGCAGGCGGCGTCGAGCTGATGGCCCGCGCCCAATGGAATGCGCCGGGCCCCAACGGTGAGCCCAGCGCCCCCGCACCTTTGGTTCCGGAAGCGCCAGGCCTGACAGGCCAGGTGGAGGGCGACGCCACGGCGGCGCTGGAGGCGCTGACTGTCCCCGCCGACCCCAAACAGCCGCTGCAGGTGCGTTGCGACCGGCTGATCCGCATGGACTTTCTGGCAGCCGGCTCGGTGCTCAACTGGACGGCGGAGCAGCAGGCCCATGGCCGTGTGGTGCAGTTTCTGAATCTGCACCGCCTGGTGGCGGTGTTCTTCAACGTGGTGGGCATCAATGAGCATGCCTGGGTGGTGGCCCGCAAAGATTGAGGCAGCCCCCTGAGCGGCTGTGCCACTCCGAGCAAGCGCCAGAGGCGCAAGCCCTTCGGAGCC
>Ga0208269_100822_pt1 | contig 10030 bp, 10 predicted proteins | sample LakWasMe88_LOW11_2_FD_183912 | JGI IMG/M metagenome (GOLD analysis project Ga0208269, IMG submission 183912) | Freshwater sediment methanotrophic microbial communities from Lake Washington under simulated oxygen tension - Sediment Metagenome... | ecosystem: Environmental > Aquatic > Freshwater >...
GTCTTGAGGGCTAGAACTTCGCCGCCCAGCGGTTGGAGCCGTTGCCCCGCATCGAGCGGTGGCACCTGGTTGCTTTCGGCGCCCTGCCCTTCAGGCCTGTCTTGACCGTCCGCTTCCTCGTGTCCCTCGCTCACCAGAGACAGCCAGCCGGGTTCCTGCAGCGTTTCACCTTTAGCGCGAAAACGGACTTGTCTGCTGTCCACCTGTCCGAGCAAGGTAGCAGTGCGGGTCTTGTAAACAGCATCCGCCAACTGGCTTGCGATGGCACGTTGGCGAATCAGCTTGTACAGGGCTTGCTCGTCGCCCCCCTGCCCTGCCGTCTCAACTTCCCAGTGTGTGGGTGTGATGGCAGGGTGCCCAGCTTGCGCGGCTGCCGAGGTTTTGAAGAGGCGCAGCTTCGGAGCCATCGCCCATCCGTGTGCCTGCGCCAAGGCGCTGATGCACGGGTAATCGTCTGCGCTGATATTGGGGTTGTCGGTCCGGTGGTAGGTGATATGCCCGGATTCAAAGAGCCGCTGCGCAATACGCATCGTGTCTTCTGGGTCGAACCCCAGCTTCACGCTGGCCGCTTGCTGCATCCCGCTGGTAGCCAAAGGCGGGGCCGGTGCGCGCCGGCGCTGGCCGTCTTCACAACCTTCGACCATGACCGACTCGACGGCTGCAACCCTTGCGGCAAATTCGGCGTCTTGAAAATAGGGGCGATCTTCTGGGGCGAAGTCAGGGACGACTTCCCACATGGCATGCCAATTTTTCGCGTCCGCGAAATTCCCCTGAGCCAGGAAGTCCAGGCGCACCTGAAAATGGTTCGTGGGCGTGAAGGCGGAAATCTCTCGCTCGCGCATCACCACCAACGCGACCGCAGGACTTTGGACGCGGCCCGCGGATAAAGTCGTGCCGCCAATCTTGGATAGCGCAGGACTGACCAGGTAGCCCACCAGTCGATCCAGCACGCGCCGCGCCTCTTGTGCGCCCACCAGCTTGTAATCAATCCCGGTAGGTGCAGCCACTGCCTGGCGCACCACGGTTTCTGTAATGGCGGGAAAGCGAACCCGCTTTGCATCCCTTCCCAGCTTGAGTTCGCGCGCCAGGTGCCAGGCGATGGCTTCGCCTTCCCTGTCCGGGTCGGTGCCTATGAGTATCTCGCTTGCCCGTTCGCACTGGCTGCGCAGCCGTGATACCACCGATGCGCCGCGTTCGGACAGCCGGTATTGCGGTTTGTATTTGGGCGGCTCAACGCCAATTTCCTTGTCGGGCAGATCGCATACGTGGCCGAGGCTGGCGGATACTTTCCAGCCGTCGCCCAGGATGCTTTGCAGCTTCTCGACCTTGCCTTGGGATTCGATGATGAGCAGCTTCATGCTCAGAACACCATGGCTTGGCCGATCTCATCGCCCTGCCCTTCGGGCGGGTTTCCGAAGACCATCGCGGGGTCGGTCGTGACGGGTGCGGTCGTCGGTTTCGTGGGGCGAGATTTGGCTTGGCCGGATGGCTGCGGCGTCCCCGCAATGGTTTTGTCGGCTTGCGCCGCCAAAGGAGCAGCGCTTGGCGCAACAGATTGTGGATCTAGTTTGATGGCCGGGACTGTGTAGCCCTGGGCGATCTTGAGTCCGTTCGTGCTGACCTTCTGCACGTAGCCATTCTTGATGCCGCGTGCGAAGTCGCCAGTGTTGTAGGCGCTTAGAGCTTTCTTGAGGGCTTCCTGCGTTGCGCCCTCCTTTGCGCTCGCCCGTGTGAAGTTGTCTTCGAGAATGAGCGCTGCCGCGCTCAGGTTCTTGCACACGTCGAAAACTTCATCGACCGTCATCCCGAGCCATGTGAGATTCTCGGAATTGATCTGACCCAGGCCCATGTCGATGTTCTGTCCGCCTGCAATGAGGGTCTTCGCTGCCGCTACCGCTTCCGCTTTGTTTGTCGGCTGTCGCGTGAGCTGCAGCCCGCCTTTGTTAACCCCGATTGCGAACGGGTTAAAACCGCTTTCCGTTTTAACGATTGCCGCAAGTGTTTGCGGATGAACTGCAGGGGCGCATTGCTGGGCCAAAACAAGAAAATCCATTATTAACCTGAACGATATATTTATAAGCCATTGCAAAAAGCCATGTTTTGCAGTGGCGCGATGATATATATAAAAATGCGGTTACTGGTAAGTCAGGATTATTTAGTGAGTAACAGCGGGTTAGATATGTAATCCCGTGTTGGCATTTGCCGGACTTAGGCGCACGCTGGTGGGTTGCCCTTATGAACCCTTCTTTTTGCTTATGAGCCGTCGCCGGTATTCCGTGTTTCTTGATTTGCTTCGTCAGGCCCGTACCGATGTTGGGATGACGCAGGCGGACGTCGCCCGCAAGCTTGGGGTGCCGCAGAGCTATGTGAGCAAGTGCGAGTCCGGAGTACGGCGTATGGACGTGACGGAGGTTCACGCCTGGCTGGATGCCGTCGATAGGGATTGGGTGACCTTCATGCTGACGCTAGGCCATGCGTTGGACGCCCAGGGATTGCAGACATTTCCGCCGTCCCGCTTCTGAGGCATTTCCCCCCTGCGGTTGAAAAACCGGATGCCCCCGCCCCGTTGGGGCTTTGCGCCGCTCGCCTCACCCGGCTCGATCCCGCTGGGATTGCCCTGCGGGCACGGCTCCAGGCCACCTTGCCCGCTATTGGGGGAAGTGCTGCGCACATCCCCCTGCCGCTGGGGCTTCCCCCTTGAAAGACAGCCAAGACGGCCGCAAGCGTCCGACTTGCCCCCGACCGGGCCATGGTGCCCCGAAGCGCGCACGCCTTGCGTGCGGGTTGTCCGGTAGGGGCCGGTGCGGAGCACTGCCGTGCTTCTTGCACGGCACCCCGCAAGCCCGGACAAGGGTATGGCCCAGCGTACCTACCAAACAAATACGTGAGCCCTTGTGATGGGGAAATTTCGCGTCCGCGAAATTGAACAGCCCTGTTGATCAGTGCGCGAAGAGGTGCCGGTGGGTGCTGGAGCTGGTGGGGCGCGGGAGGCCCTGGCTGTGTGCTGCGGCTGCTGGTTTACGCCGCGCTGCGGCTACATGGGGTGTCCCCCATACCCCCGAAGGCCTGGCGGGCGGGGTGGCGTGTGATGAAGAACTCCCGGAATCGGGCATTTGGCCTTACAAACTAATACACAATGACAACCTAAAAAGGTTGACGTTATTAATGATGCGATTATAATCTATACCATGGTGAACGAAGAAATCACCATATACAAGAAACCTAGTCAAGCCATCGAAAAGGGACTCTTATGACGAACCAAGCGATTTCCGTCAATGACCAAGCGCAACCCATCGCACGTTTTATGGGGTGGCCACAGTGGGCCTCACTTCAATCTTTGATGAGCGGCAGCGAAGAAAGTGAATTTTTTCAGAGGGTTGCTGCGGACCTCGCGCAACGCATCGAAGCCATGCCGGTGATTGGCGGGCAGGAGGATTCCGATGCTGCACAGACGGTGTACCTGCACTACTTCCTGGGTGCGTCTGATGTGTGGGTGCTGGAGAAAGACGTGGGCGGGGGTGTCGAGCAAGTGTTTGCTTTCGCCCTCTTGAACGCTGACTACCAGATGGCCGAACTGGGCTATGTCGATCTGTCGGAGCTGCTGCTGTTGGGCTTCGAGCTGGACTTTCATTTTTCACCCAAGCCGCTTGCCGAGGTGCGCGAGAGCGTGCGCAAGCGATTGGGCTTGTTCTGAATTTCAACCAGGCCCGGCATCGGGCCATCATGCAACGGAGTAGAAAAAATGGCCTCTTTGAACAAAGTAATGCTGATGGGCAACATCGGAAACGCGCCCGAGTGCCGCACGATGCCCAACGGTGATCCGGTGGCGCACTTCCGCCTTGCGACCACCGAGGGTTGGACGGATCGAAGCACGCAGGAGCGAAAGGAGCACACCGAGTGGCACAGCATCGTGTGCTACCGGCAGCAAGCCGACTTTGTGCGTGAGTACCTGGGCAAAGGTCGTCAGATCTATGTCGAGGGCTTCTTGCGCACGCGCAAATGGACGGACAAGCAAGGTATCGAACGCTACAGCACGGAGGTGCGCGCAGATGATGTCCAGCCGCTTGGCGCTCGCCCAGAGGGCGCAGGGGGTGGCTCTCGCCAGCCGCAAGGCCAAGGAAACGAGCCGCAACCGGTGGGCGCCCTGCCCCAGGAGATGGATGACGATTTGCCATACTGAGTGTGAGGGCGGAAATTTCGCGGAGGCGAAAATCTGCCTTGACAACCTAAAAAGGTTGCGAACTGTGGTACACCGCCCTACCCCCTCTGCAAAACTTATAAATTAATTAGTCGAGCCGAACTTGACATCCTCCCCGCCCTAAAGGACGGGGATTCCCACTACTGGCGTGCCATGCCCGGCACGGGAACCCAACTTATTCAGGATGTTTTTAGCGGCATTCACATCACGATCATGCACACCACCACACCCCGAACAAATCCAGTTCCTTATTCCAAGACCTGCAATACCTTTCGGCCTCGAATCGGGCATGGAGCCGCAATCCGAGCAGGTTTGGGTTGTGTAGCTCTCGTTCACTTCTTCAAACCACGCGCCATGCTTAACAGCCTTGTACGCCAGTTGAGTTCTGAAGGACGACCACCCAGCATCGAGAACAGACTTTGCCATGGTGGTCTTGGCAAGCCCTGCGGCGCACACGTTGCCGATCGCAATGTAATCAAACTCACGCACGATGCGGGCGCTGAGCTGGTGGTGAAAGTTGTTTCTGCGATTGGCAATTTGCGCGTGAATCGCCTTCACCCGGTTTTTCTTGTTCGCCCGCTGCGCCACGGCCAGAGCCTGTTCAGCGCCTCGGTAAATGCGCTGCGCTTCAATCTTTTCGCCAGTGGACAAGGTGGCAAAGTCTTTCAGTCCGAGGTCAATCCCGACACCTCTCACGGGCGCACGGGCATCGGGCGCAACGACATCGACATCAATCACGATGTTCAGAAACCAGTTGCCCCGGCTATCGCGGGAAAAGTTCGTTCCGTCCTTGATCTTGCCCGCAGGAAGCGCACGACTGTTGAACACGCGAAAGGTGTTGCCAGCAAAGCGAAAGGCGTCCCCCTCGCGTTTGAGTTCGCGCCCCTTGAGTGGCACCCAGCCCAGCGACTTCTTGCCCCGGTAACGCAGGTAAGGGCGTTTTTTCTGGCTACGCGACTTGGCGTATTGCTCGCAGACCGCATTCACGGTGCCAGAGTGCAGGCCCAGCTCTTTACTACTGCCAGTCGTGAGCTTGTTCAGATCAAACCCGGTATGCCAGCGACGGCCAAAACGCAGGGCATCCTTTTGCCGGTCATTGCAGAAGTTCCAGACGAAATTGACTGCCCGGCTTTGCTTGTTCAGCAGGCCATTCAACGACTTCACCCGGTATCTGTAGACAAGGATCATTTTTGCCGCTTTAGATATTCGGCAAGCGCGCGCCGGACGTGTTCAGACACCGAGAGGTCGGTTTTTTGCGCCAGCTCACGCAGCGCGGCCAAGAGCGGCTCAGGGAGAAAGAAGTTTGCCCGAATCATGCGCACATCATACACACAAAATACATACGACACCTTCGGCGTCGCCCTCTACCTCCCCGGCATGAATGCCGAGGTTTCTCGGGAGTTCTGATGAAAATTCTTGCGATTGCGAATCAGAAAGGTGGCGTAGGCAAGAGCACGTTGACCGTGCACCTGGCCTATGCCGCCATCGAGGCGGGGTTGCGTGTGCTGCTGGTGGATATGGACAAGCAAGGCAGTTTGTCCCTGAGCTTCCCGGCTGGCGATGACGCAGAACCTGGCTTATTGGCTTCCCGGTTGTACGACGCTGCAGCGCCGCAGGAGGGGCCGGAGTACATCACAGACCGGCTGGCGATCATCCGCGCCGATAACGCCCTCCTCTCCATCGACAAGGCCGAAAACGAAGTGATCCGCCGCCCTGGCCCTGCCCTGCGGCAGTTTGCAGGCGACTTTGATTTGTGCCTGCTGGATACGCCGCCTTTGCTGGGCGTGCGTCTCATGGCTTCGCTGGCCGCTGCTGACTATGTGGTGACGCCGGTTTCCGTTGGGTTGTATGAGTTGGCGGGCGTGGCCGACTTGCTGCAGACGATTCACATCGTCCGCACGCAGGGGTTCAATCCGCGTCTTCGTCACATCGGCATTCTGCCGGTCAAAACGAACAACCGCAGCACCGAGGAACGCGAGGGGCTTGCATCGCTTCGCGCCCAGTACGGGGCCGCGATCTTGCCCGAGGTGCTGCCCGAGCGCGCGCCGGTTCGCAAAGCAATTGCGCTGCGCCGTCCTGTGTGGGTTGCCACCAGGGGCGACGGACATTTGAAGGCTGCGCAGGAGTGGCGCGCGGCTTGTGCATCAATTTTGGGGAGGATGGGGAAATGAACGCCAAGACGTTGACGAGCAAAAAGATGGGGCAGGGCGCTCCAGCGGCCGTAGCCGCGAAGAAGGCCCCGATGAAGGCCAAGGCAGCGGGCTCCAACGCCTTTGCAGGGGCTGGCCTCATGCTGGGCGCAGGCGGTGCCATGGGCACGGGCATTGATGCATTGTTTGGTGATGCAGAAATGCCGGAATTTGCGGTGAACCTCGATGACGTGGAAATCATCGGTCAGGTACGCGAAGAATTCGAGGACGACGAGCAAGGATTGTCGGAGTTGGGGGCAAGCCTGGCCAAGATGCAGATTCAGGCCATTTTTCTGCGCGTCATGCCCGCAGGACACCCCAAGCCGTTCCGGCTGGTGGCCGGTGAACGGCGCGTGCGCGCTGCGCGCTTGCAAGGCCTGGCCACGCTGCGCGCAAAGGCCAAGGAGCTGACCGACGAAGAAGCGGAGGATCTGCAGTTTGCGGAGAACACACACCGCAAAAACCTCACCCAAATCGAGGAAGCCCGCAAGATTCAGCGTGACCTGGATACGCTGGGTTCGGTCGAAGCGGTCTTGGAACGCCACAACAAAGGCCGCCCCTGGCTGTCCAAAATGCTTTCGCTGCTGCACCTGCCGGAGCAGGCAAAACGGCTGGTCAATGAGTCCATTAGCGCCGACGCCGAAGTGATTTCCACCGTGCGCCAAGTGGAGAAGGTCAACCCCGCCAAGGCGAAAGAATTGGTGGACGATTTGAAGAAGACGCGGGGCAAGGAAGATGCCCGCGCCAAGGCGCTGGCTGTGCGCGACGAGGTCAAGCCCAAGGCACCCAAGGCGGGGAAGAAGGGCGCAGAGAAGGGCGCCAATACGACGGTTGCCCAAAAGGACATGCGAACGCGCGACATGCTGGCCAGCGGCTCGTCAGGCGTCGATGTTCCTAGCCTGCTGGTGGACATTTACGAGCGTCTGGCAGTTCAGGGACAGCGGCCCGAAGAAGTTTTGTCCGACCTGCAACCCGAAGAGCAAAGCGCCTGCATCGCCGCGCTGCGCACGCCGTTCGAGCAGGCGCGCAAAGCCGAGAACGCCGGGAAGCATGTATTTGCAGGCCTGCGCGAAGGGCGGTTTGCGACTGAGGGCGCCGGGGCGCTGCTGCTGGCAGCGTGCATGTGCGGCCTGGAAGGCTCGTTCAACAGCGAGTTCCGCTTGGATGATGTTCTGTCGGTGATTGTTTGAAGTGATGCGCCGCCCGACGGGGCGGCGCATACAAGGGGATTCGAGTTGTTCTATTTTTGGTCTACGTGGGGTGATTTATGACGCATGGCGAATTTGTTCCTGTGTCTGTCCCAGAGTTTGAAGCGCTGCAGCACTTGCTGAAAGACAGCTTGAGTGCCGACCGCATTGCGGCAGCGCGCCTAGTGATGTTGGATAGCTACTCCAACCAGGAAGCTGCAGATCAGTTTGGTGTGACCCGGCAGGCGGTTTGGAAGACGGTGCAACGGATGCGCGACACCCTCGACCGCTACAAAGAGGCCCGCGTAATCGAAGAAACAGGGATTGAACGCAGCTTGCCGCGTGGGTGGAGGCGTGCGACCATTACCGCGCCTGCTGCAATTGTTGAGCGCAGCCAGGCCGACGCAGAGGCTGCACACCAGGCGCGTTTGAACCAGGTGGCAGAGGCGGGGGCGGCATTGCTTGCGACGGCATATCGGCGCCGGAGCACCGACCGATGACCCATAAAAAAAGCCCGGCAGGTTATGCCGGGCTGTAAGTAGTCAAGCCAGTGCATTTGCAACGGCAGAAAAATTATAACTTTCCATGGCGGCAAAGAAGCAAGAAACGATCATCGACTATAGGGCAGGGCACGTGCCGGAGTGGGTGCGCCGCGCTATTGATGAGCAATTCGCCATCGAGGCGGAAGACGCACGGCAAGCCGGAACCCTTGGGTACATGACCCGCGCCCTGGTGCTCGCCACGATGCCCTACAAAGACCCCAAGGCGGACGTTTTTACGCGCGTAAACGGCGACTTCAAATTGCGCATCCTGGCGGGCTACGAGGGTGGAATCCCTTATGGCATCTACCCGCGCTTACTTATGTCATGGGTGGCTACCGAGGCGGTGCGCAACCAATCGCCGGTCATCGAGCTGGGCGACTCCTTGCGCCAGTTCCTGCGAGACGTCTTAGAGTTGCGCGCGGGCGGCGGCGAGCGTGGAACGTCCACCCGCGTTGCCGAGCAGATGAAACGCCTTTTTGGTTCGCTCATCACCGCGCAGATGACACACGGAGCTGCTGGCGATCCTGGCTTCGTTTTGCGCAATGTGCTGATCGCTGACGGCCTGCACCTGGAGAATGAAGAAGCGTTCGACCTTGATACGCCTGTCGATGGCGACGAGCGCGCCATTTGGGTTCCGCAGCATGAGCGCGACGCAGGGAAATGGAAGTCGAGCGTCAGGCTCAGCGCCCCATTTTTTAGTGAGCTGATCGAGCACCCCATTCCCATTGATTTGCGGGCATACAAGGCGCTGCGGGGTTCGCCGCTGGCGATGGACATTTATTCCTGGCTCACCTACCGAATGAGCTACACGGACAGACCGACAAGGCCGATTCGGTGGGAATCCTTGATGGGCCAATTCGGTTCCTCGTTCAACACCGACAACATCGACCAGGCTTCCAGAGACTTCAAGAAAGGGTTCTTGAAGGCATTGAAGGCCGTGCAGATCGTTTACCCACTTGCGCGGCTCAAGGTCGAGGACAACGGCCTTGTCCTGCTCCCGTCGCCCCCACACGTTGCCCCTGTGCGCAAGAAAAAGGGGAGTAGAAGCGGGGACAGTGACGATGGTCAGAACTCGCTCTTCTGAATTTCGCGTCCGCGAAATTTTGGGTGGCACTAGGCGGACAGCGCACCGGTCCGGTGGCAACGTCGGCTATAAATGTGAACAGGGTCAATGAACCTTTGAACGCTTTAGATCCGTGATGACCGTTTTGCAGCGTGAGGAGTTAGTCGCGGTTATCCGGCGAACGGCCGGTCAGCGCCACAAAAGCGACATCCAGTCCAGCCGCCACCGCCACCGCCACCGCCACCAGGGACAGTGATGCCTGGAACAGCAGACAACCGGGCAAAAGCTGCAGCACTTCTGACGACGAGCGACTATTAACCACCACCATGGGAAAATTGCTAGCCTTGATAAGGAGTATGGATGGCGCTACCCACCGAAACCGTAGGACCGTTTGACGTCAGGACTGACGACTTGATGCAGATCGACCCCGCCCAGGCGGTCGAGCTGTTCCGTCAATTGCTGGTTATAGAAGCGGCAAAGATCGGCCTGTCCACCACGGGCGTGGACGTCCCTGCATCGATCAATGTAGCGGATGGCGGCATCGATGCGGACGTCGCGGGCGTTACGGGCAAGTCGCTGCCCGCTGGCCTGATCGCGGAAGGCAAGACCTGCTACCAGATCAAGACGGGTGATTTTTCAGCGTCGACGCCGTCGGCGATCCGGTCGCTGGTGATCCAGCCCAAGCATGCTGGTGGGACTGCTGTGCCTACCAAGGACAAGTTGCAGCCCCGTGTCCTGAGCTGTTTTGAAAAGGGCGGCTCATTCTTCGTCGTCCTCTTCGGCACTGATCTCGTAGGCAAGACCGACGATCACGGCGCACAGCAGATCAGCGATCTCATGGCGTCCGTCGA
>Ga0208269_100825_pt1 | contig 9949 bp, 9 predicted proteins | sample LakWasMe88_LOW11_2_FD_183912 | JGI IMG/M metagenome (GOLD analysis project Ga0208269, IMG submission 183912) | Freshwater sediment methanotrophic microbial communities from Lake Washington under simulated oxygen tension - Sediment Metagenome... | ecosystem: Environmental > Aquatic > Freshwater >...
GAACCAACAGATGAAGGTCTCGTTATAAATGCTTTTTATGCGACTCAACAGCTATTTGTAAAAGCTTATGGAAATTATCTGGGAATCGCACAACTTGGCGCTTTTATGGCGCATGAGATGGGGACAAAATTGTACCGAATGAACGTCGTGATCGGGGTTGCCAAATTTGAACGTATTGGAAAAACGGATCAAGAGTTAAGACCTCTTCTTACTGCTGCTCGCGCTTGTGTTAGTCCACTGCCAAGAGCTGATACAGAGATACCGTCAAATAGATTAGTTGTTGGGATAGCCACGTGAAACGGAGATCAAATGGTTCGCTCATTTTCGATGAAAACAGAAAGAGCGAAATTTGCCAGGAGCTAGAGGAGGTGTCATCACATCTGTCACCATTAAAGCTTACCGCGGTTTATGACAGTTACTGGAAATTTGCTGCCGAAAGACAAAATATTTATTTTCGTCGCTTGGCCAATGAGCCGGACCCATGGACGACGGATCCAGTGATTTTGGCGCACAAGTTTACGAATGCATATCGAGCGTCTGATAGGGTTAGTCAGTACCTAATTCGCAAGGTAATCTATCGAGACGATCTGCCTTCTTCGGAGCCAGAAGTGTTATTTCGCACCTTGCTCTTCAAGCTATTTAATAAAATTGAAACATGGGAATTACTTGAGCATGTTTTTGGCGAAATTACCTATAGAGATTATAAATTCGAACATTATGATCATGTACTGACCCAAGCAATGGGAGCTGGTGGTCGTGTCTACTCCGCTGCTTATATTATGCCACCCGGAGGCTCAACCTTTGGCTACCCTGCAAAGCATCAGAATCATCTAAAATTACTAGAAAAGATGATGTCTGATAATCTTGCAGGAAAACTCGGAAAAATACGTAGGATGCAAAATGCCTTCGAGTTACTGCTAAGCTATCCAACAATTGGTGACTTTTTGGCATACCAGTTTGTTACTGATATTAACTATAGTGAAATAACCGACTTTTCAGAGATGGAATTTGTTGTTCCAGGTCCTGGCGCACGTGATGGCATTAAGAAGTGTTTCTCAGATAGCGCTGGCCTGAATGACGCCGAGCTGATTCGACTAATGGCTGATAATCAAGAAGCTGAATTTGAGCGACTTGGAATTGATTTTAAATCATTGTGGGGACGTAGGCTTCAACTGATAGATTGCCAAAATTTGTTCTGTGAGATTAGTAAATACGCTCGTGTCGCCTTTCCTGAAGTTTCTGGCGTCTCTGGTCGCACCCGAATTAAACAAAAATTTACACCAAAGGGAAGTCTCGAAGCACCCTGGTATCCCCCTAAGTGGGGAATCAATGAAAAAATAAGGGCAAGTTCTCTTTCCGTTTCCAAATCTTCAAGCGAAGACAAAAAATTACAGAAAGATATACCGATTTTTCAAATGACTTTGGACGAAAACTAAGATTCGCTCAGATTGGAATATGTGTTTGGAACGATATGTATGAGAGACCGGGGCGTAGTTGTCGGGCATGGGTTGGATTTAGTTGATATCGATCACTTTTCACTTCTCATGAAGGAACCGGCAAGGAATTTTCTTGACAGATACTTTTCTGATGAGGAGCTTCTCGCCTCTGGTGGTGGAGTGACTCAAGTACAAAGACTTGCTGGCCGGTTCGCAGTAAAAGAAGCTGTAATGAAAGCCTTGGGCGTAGGTTGGGGCAACGGCATTTCTTACACCGATGTGGAAGTTATTACCCTCTCATCCGGCGCACCTACAGTAGCACTAAAACGGCAATTGGCCATTCTTGAGCAAGAACGCTCAATCTCTGGATGGTTTGTTAGCGTGAGCCACACCAATACTGTTGCTGTTGCAAGCGTTATAGCTATTAGCAATGTTTAATTCGTGAGCTTCACGATTAACTGCACCTTTCTTTTTGGAGGCCATCATGCAAATATTTTACGAGCAGTAACTGAACCTCATGCTGATAAGGTGTGGCTCTCAACTGAAAGGATAGGTTGGATAATTTTCTCATATTGCCGGACGAGTGATAAGACCATGATTAAGCAATTTAAAGGTGAAACTGCAGATGAGGTTTGGCGCTATGCTGCGGAATCTCTTGTTTTCGAGGATGAAAACCAACTCGAAGAAAGCCGATTGGGTTCAGTAAAAGAGTACCTTCACTGTAGCCTTTGTTTGCGGAATCCTCGACAGCGCTGGGTGTTATCTAGGAAACCAGCAATAAATCCGGCTTTCGCTATAGCTGAATTGATTTGGATACTACAGGGCCGTAACGATGCTGCATTCCTAAATTACTGGAACCCGGTATTACCAAGATTTTCAGGGGCAGATGAAACTTATTACGGTGCTTACGGCCGCAGATTACGAGTTGGTTTAGGGTTTGATCAGATCGATAGAGCATATCGGATATTAACAAACAATCCTAGCAGTCGACAGGTTGTATTACAAATTTGGGATGGTCAGAAAGATATGCCTAATAAGGAGGGGCAAGCGCGAGCCGCAGATATTCCATGCAATGTTATAGCCATGCCCAAAGTTAGAGCAGGAAAATTAGAATGGATGCAAATTATGCGAAGTAACGATCTATTTTTGGGTACTCCACATAATTTCATTCAATTTACCTCGCTGCAAGAAATAATGGCTGGTTGGCTCGGTCTTGATGTTGGTTCATTTGTACTAATTACCGATAGCCTACATGTGTACGTACATGACTTAGAGAAACTTCAAATCACTGAAAAAGCGCCGTATGCACCCAATACCGATTCTTTGGCGCTGCCAAAAGATGAGTTCGATCATGTTTTACTTCTCATGGGAAATGCCATGGACGAGTTACGCAATGATTCGCTGTCACCAGCGCGTTTCACAACACTACTTGACGAAACTGATTTACCTATAAGTTGGCGCAATTTGTTACGAATTGTTGCAGCAGATGTTGCACGCAGGAGAGATTGGGCTGATGAAATGAAAAATGCAGCAGATCAATGCACTAATCTAGCATTAAATGTAGCTTGGAAAGCTTGGCTAGAAAGATGCCTGTCGCCCACAGCTCAGACCCTATCATAATCCCATAGATAGCCATAAAATCTATTTAAGGCAGTCGTGAGCCTATGAGTAAGCTTGGGTAGGATGCAGGTTTTAGAGATGTCTCGTTATATCCATACGCTCATGGAGAATACGGGAAACATATACGGCGTTATCTCTGACTCGATAAATGATGATGTGGCGACCAGCAGGAAAGAGGCGGTGCGCGACCGAAAGTTCGGGCCGGACATGGCCAATTTGGGGATATTGCTGAATGGCCAAAAGCGCCTTGTCGAGAATAGCCCGATAGGCGAGAGTGTAAAACAATCCGTGTAAACCGCGGTTAAATTTACTTGGCATTCGGTCTGGAAACATAATCATAAACTGATTAATAGCCGGCTTCCAATCGCGCAATGGCATGGACCATTTTTTAGAGGCATTCTCGATTGCCAAATAAATGACTTTCATAGCCGAATCGTCATTGGGGAACAGTTTCCGTTGATTGATGGCTTTTCTAATAACGCTATTGATCGATTCAATGGCATTGGTGGTGTAAATGATTTTCCGGATCTCGTCAGGGTAATCGAAGAAGGCGATCAAGTTGGCCCAGTGGTTGCGCCAGGAGCGGCTGATGGAGGGGTATTGGCCGTCCCATTGCGCGGCAAAGGCTTCCAATTCCTGTTCTGCTTCAGTCACGGTGACGGACTGGTAGATTTTCCGGAGCCCGGCGGCGACGGTTTTGCGGTCTTTCCAGGATACGAATCGCAAGGAATTGCGCACCATGTGCACGATACAGAGTTGGACTTGTGTGCTTGGGAAAGCGGCGGCGATCGCTTCCGGAAAACCGGTTAAGCCATCGACACAGGCAATGAGCACATCCTTGACGCCGCGGTTTTTCAGTTCGGTCAGGACCGACAGCCAGAATTTGGCGCCTTCATTTTCGGACAGCCACAGGCCTAACAATTCCTTTCTGCCCTCCAGGGTGACGCCCAGCGCCAGGTAAACGGCTTTGTTGATGACCCGCTTGTCCTGCCGAATTTTGACGACAATGCAGTCCAGGTAGAGGATAGGATAGAGCGCATCCAAGGGTCGGGATTGCCACTCGATCACTTTGCCTAGTACCGCTTCCGTGACATGGGACACCAGGGTGGGCGAGAGTTCGGCGCCATAGAGTTCGCGGAAGGTTTCGACTATATCTCGCGTGCTCATGCCCTTGGCATACAAGGTCAGAATCTTATCGTCAAAATGACTCAAGCGGGTTTGATTCTTGGTGACCAGCTGCGGCTCGAAGCTGCCATTACGATCGCGGGGTGTGTCAATCTCAATGACCCCGTGTCCACTTTTCAGCTTCTTCGTGCCATAACCGTTGCGACTATTGCCGGAACCATAGCCTTCGGGAGAATGCTTGGCATACCCTAAATGGGCATCCATTTCGGCATTCAGCGAGGCTTCTACCGTGATTTTCAGTAAATCCTGAGTCAGTGCCGCTAAATCACGCTCTGACTTAACGCCACGGGCCAAATCTTGCAAAGCGGCAATCATTGTGGGGTCTTTAATAATATCGCTCATTTTCGGTTCTCCTTGAGAGAAGTTTACTACGTTGAAAATAAGCGGTTACACGGAATTATTTACACCCTCTATTTTTTTCAACGCGGTGTAGTCACCTATCCACTACCAAGCCAAGGAATCTTTGTAGCCACAGTCGGTGAACTCAGTCGTATATACCACAGACCAGACAAGCCATCAATTTGTATCGGCTCTCTTTCTCAAGCTTCGGCGCTCCCCGTGCATCTTCTTACAGACGAATTGCTCGGAAAACATTTTGCGGTCTTGGGAACAACTGGAGCTGGTAAATCTTGCTCTGTGACGGTACTGCTAAAGGCAATCCTCAATATTGCTCCACAGGGACATATTATTCTTCTCGACCCTCATAATGAATATGGGCGCGCTTTTAGCAGTAATGCGGAAATGATCGATCCAACGACGTTAAATTTACCACACTGGTTATTAAATTTCGAAGAGAGTATCGAGCTTTTCGTAGGAAAAACAGAACATGCCGCCACTAGTCAAACAAATATTCTCAAAGAAGCAATTCTCGCGGCACGTCGTAAATTTGTAATATCGGGGCTCGATAAAGAGAGTATTACTGTTGACACACCTGTCCCTTACAAACTCAGCGAACTTTTAGATGATGTAAGAAGCAAAAGACCAACCGCTGCGACGGCCGCAGCACCGTATGACAAAATAATTGGAAAAATAGAGGCTCTCCAAACTGACAAAAGGTTTTCCTTCTTAATAAGACCTGACAGCGATATCTCTGATGGGCTTGCCGATATTATCGGTAACTATCTTAGAATTCCCGTTTCAGATAAACCATTATCGATTATTGACCTGTCAGGCGTTCCGTCCGATGTAGTTGATGTCGTTGTCTCTGTACTTTGTCGCATTATTTTCGATTTTGCCATTTGGAGTCCAAGACCAGTCAAAGTCCCTATATTACTTGTGTGTGAGGAAGCACATAGATATGCACCTCGCAGCGATGAAGCAGCTTTCCAACCAACAAAACAGGCTTTGTCACGAATTGCGAAGGAAGGTAGAAAATACGGCGTTTCTCTCGGTCTTGTTTCACAGAGACCATCGGAATTGGCCGAAACTATCCTTTCTCAATGCAACACACTTATCGCATTAAGGATGAGTAATGAGCAAGATCAACACTTTGTAAAAAGGGCATTACCCGATGGCGTTCGTAGTCTCATTGATGTTCTTCCGACACTAAGAGCTCAAGAAGCACTAATTGTTGGGGAAGGAACAACAGTTCCCGTTCGAGTAAAGTTTAGTGACCTACCCGAAGATCAACGCCCACACAGTGCCGATGTGCTATTTGCCTCCCTATGGAAAGAAGAATCATCCGATGGCAATTACGTTACAGAGGTTATTCGCCGATGGCGACAGCAAGAAAGGCCAACTACAGAGGCTTAAACATCTTATTAGCCTCAATAGCTCACCTTGAACGTCGGGCTGTCTTCCGGGCGGGTCTGGCGGTGGTCGTAAATCCGCGTCGTCGCAATATTCGCATGGCCAAGCCATTCCTGCACCTTCGCGATATCGGCCTGGTGATCGAGCGCATTGGTCGCCGCGGTCGCACGTAACGAATGCGCGCCGATTTCGAACCCGAGCCTGCCGGAATACGCCCGCACCAACTTATAGACGCCGTCCGGCGTGATGCCTTTCCCGGATCCTCGGGCGTTATGACTGACCGGCCGGAACAGCGACCCGGCCTCGTCGCTCCCATGCCCGGCCCGTTCCAGATAATCATGAATTAAGCCGCCGGCGGCCGGATGCAACGGCACATAGCGGGTCTTGCCGCCTTTGCCAGAGACTTTTAAATGCGGCACGCCGCGCCGTTGGTGGGTGAAGTCCTTCACGGTCAGTTTACAGAGCTCCTCGCGGCGCAGCGCGTGATAGAGCAGGGTGGCCAGAATCGCCTTGTCTCGAAGCGTCCGGAGTGAATCCCCATCCGGCGCGTCGAGCAATTTCCGGGCCTGATGGTCGCCCAGCGCCGGGGTCCGGCCTTCCAGGCTGTCGTGCTTCGGCCGTTTGACGCCCTTGACCGGATTATGGGTCACCGCGTTTTTTTCACAGAGGTAATCGAACAGTGACGACAACGCGGACAATCGGTGCCGAATCGTCGTGCCGTTCAGCAGCCGGTTACCTAAATCGTCCCGCCAGGCGATCACATGTGCCCGGGTCACGGTCCGGAATTCGTCTGGCTGCTGGATCCCGGTGAAGCTCATGAAATCCCGGATCGCGTTTTCGTAGGCACGCCGGGTTGCTTTATTGGTCAGGTTCGTGAACCATTCGACTTCGGGCGGCACTTCAGACAGGCGCAAAAAATCGGCGGCGGTCAATAACCGGGTGGGCGATGGGGTCTTTTCGAGGGCATTTTGCGGGTCGTTCATCGGGCCAGTTTACTCTTGATAAAATCGGTTATCGAGAGTAAAAATCCCAGACACGGGGCGTCGCCACGATTCAATCTCTTACTTGAATAGGAAACGGTTGCCAGTTGCTAAGTTTTTTGCCCTTATTTTCCTTAACAAAGATCTTTGCGGTGCATTTATTACGACCCCAGCATGAAGGCATCTATACCGGCTTTAATATGAGGGGTGGAGACTTCTCAATTTTCACCATCCTTTTCGTCGGATTCACTTTCATTGTCGTTTTCTGTGATTGCCTCCGGCTCCGCCATTAACCCCGATTCTTCTCGGGCCATACGCACTTCCTCACCTTTCCCTTGTGCATAAGCCGCCTGATGTGCCCGCTGTTCGATCGAGACGATGCGCCGGGCTAAGCGATGTAACCGTTGTTGCCATTGATACCTAGCGGTTGAACATTGCTTGCTGGTCAATATCTGGCAAAGCCATAGCGTATCCATGGCGATCATCAGCTGGTCCAGCAGGCGGATCAGCTCCACAAACTGAGCGATTTGCGGTGAGGTGATGCGGGCTTTGAAATCCGTCGGGTGGGTATAGCGTGGCGCTTCGGCAATGCCGTTATCGGCGCAGAGTTTATCGAGCCGGGCTTTTTCCTGCTGCAGTTGCAGCGCACAATCGCCGATCATTTGACTCACGATCTCCTCGATATCATCGATCGCCTGTTCCGCGCCGACGATTCGCAAGGTGACATCGATCGCATACAGCGAGCGAATCAAGCGGCCATAGCTCCGGCGAATCACCCGGATCGCTTGCTCGCTTTGGATTTTGATGGTGCGTTCGAAAACCGGACGACTGATGGCCGGACGAACGGTCTTCTCTGGCGCTGTCGTGTCTGCCATATCTTTTCCTCTGAATAAATGCCGCATCACGCCCGATAGTAAGTTGCTTTGTGCTGACCACCCCTGCAAAAAATGGCCGATCTAACGATCTATTGCTGCCAGTGATGAGGAGTTATCCGCTTCAATGTTCGGCAATGGCGCTGAATTTCGTTTTGAAAATCAGCCTGGCTTTTTCCATGGGTGCTTCTTTGCTGATCAAATGGAAACATAACATTTCCTGCCGTCTTACGAGACGCTGTGGACCGGCTTTGCGTCGGCGTTCCGCCTTCAGGCGGCGTGGATGATATTCATCGACGGGTCGGGTGCGTTAAGCCCGATGATGTGAATGCGTTGTGCATTTGTTAATCCTGTTCTGGGAAAGCCAATTCCCCGGTCGGGGTGATTCGCCTCCAGAGCATAAAGCTCACAGCCGTGCAGGTGAGTTTTAATTCAAGTCTTGATCCGGGCACGGGCGGAGGAGGTTAGCAGTATGGCAAGTCGCGGTGTTAACAAAGTCATCCTGGTCGGCAACTTGGGCGCCAATCCCGATATCCGGTTTTTAACTAATGGCGACAGGGTTACGGTGATTCGGCTGGCAACGGGCGAAGTCTGGAAAGATCAACACGGCACTCCGCAGGAGCGCACCGAATGGCACCAGGTGGTGTTTTATCGCCGCCTGGCTGAAATCGCCGGTGAGCTGTTGAGGAAAGGCAGCAAGATCTACGTCGAAGGCAGTCTGCGAACCCAGCAATGGGAGAAAGACGGCGAGAAACGCACGACCACCGAAGTAGTCGCCAACGATCTGCAAGTTCTGGATCGGGCAAACGGTCACGAGACTGCTGTCGGGAACAGCGATAAGCAGAATTTCGCCAAGCCTCGGCAACACCGTTCACACTCATCAGCTCGACGTTGATGAGACAGGTGAGGCCCTCGCTTTGAGGGCGGCATCAACTCACAGACAATAAGGTTGTTCAACTCGAGTATTCAATAATCCTGCCGTTGCAGCGCTGGCTGTCTCGGTATTTTTTAACCCCATGGGGATGCCATTCCCCGACTGGGGCATTGCGTCCTCACTTTATCAAGGAGAAACGCAATGAGCTATCCATCCAAAAACACACAGCCAAAAACCCGGAACCTGCCGATGCCGGTCGACGCGCATCAGGTTTATGGTCTCTCGGAGCAATCCTGGAAAGTTCTCACCGAAGTGACTTTTCCCACGGCCAAAACCCCGGAAGCCATCATGATGGCGCTGGATTATTGCAGAGCCCGCAAGCTCGATATTTTCAAAAAACCCGTGCATATCGTGCCGATGTGGAGCACCGCCCTGGGACGCAATGTGGAAACTGTCTGGCCCTCGATTATGGAAATACAGACCACGGCAACCCGAACCGGGCTTTGGGCGGGCATGGATCGGCCGGTCTGGGGACCCGATGTCACTCACACCTTTACCGGCAGATTCAAAGACGACACCGATACCTGGCAGGAAAGCACGGTCACTGTGACCTTTCCCGAGTGGGTGGCGGTGACGGTTTACCGTCTGGTCGGCGGCCGCCGCTGCGCCTTTACCGAAGAAGTGTACTGGATGGAGGCCTACAGCACCGCGGGCGGTAAAAACTCCCAGCTGCCGACGGCCATGTGGATTAAACGGCCCAAGGGCCAGTTAGGGAAATGCGGTAAAGCCGCCTCGCTGCGCGCCGCCTTTCCGGAGGAATGCGGTTATGCCGCCGAGGAGATGGACGGCAAAAGCCTTGACGACCTGAATGACGGCGCCGTGATAAACGGCAGTGCCAGCCGACTCGATACGGTCGATGACGGGACTGATCCCGACATCGGTCCCCGTGTGATCGATCTGTCGATGATCAGTCCCAAGGTCCAAAAGGCGGTCGCGGAACTGGTCAGGCGCACGGCCATGGCCGGTGCCTGGAAAGCCGCCTACGACTACGCCAACAACAAGTTCGCCGGGCTGGAATTGACCTATGCCATTACCGAACTGGACAAAGCGTCGCAGGCGGCGAAAGCGGGATCGAACGCCTTCGATCCTGAAAATCAGGCCATCGATGAGGCTTCGATGCTGCCCGTTTCCACTGTCGCATCGGAAGCCTTGCATAAGGCCCGAGAGACCTTG
>Ga0208269_100827_pt1 | contig 9923 bp, 8 predicted proteins | sample LakWasMe88_LOW11_2_FD_183912 | JGI IMG/M metagenome (GOLD analysis project Ga0208269, IMG submission 183912) | Freshwater sediment methanotrophic microbial communities from Lake Washington under simulated oxygen tension - Sediment Metagenome... | ecosystem: Environmental > Aquatic > Freshwater >...
AAGGCCCGGATTGGGGTGCGGATTCGCCGTCGGGAAACTTGCCTATCTTTCAGCATCGAATGGTTTCGGATGGCGATGATTCGGCAGCAGGGCCAAACCAAACCCATCGCCCACTATCTCAAAAAAGGGCCCGGTTATCATTATCCCATAGGGCGTCTCCTGCAAGGGGAACCCGAATGGGAGGCGGTGCTGATTGAAGAGCTGGAAACCGAATTCGCCGACATTCGCAAGCAGATCGATTTGCTGGGGAAGATTCGGGATGCCGTACAGGGCTATCGCAAAGCCACACGCTCAGGCTTCAATAGGCCTACGGATAAAATCCTTGATTGAAAATACCCTGGCTTTCCTGAACGTTGCTTACTCCATCCCCGTCTTTTCATTGCCCGACATGGCGGGTGTGGTCCGCATGTGCCTGTCCACTCTATGAATTCTTCTGTCTCGCGCTCGGGTCAAACCATACAGAGTTATCCACAGCTTCGTCTCCCTTATTATTAAGATTAATAAAAGATTATAAAAAGATTAGCATGACGATTTTAGGCGTCGTCAAAATCTCTGTGAGATAGGCCAGACAAGGGCTGCAGAGATTTTCAAAATTGTACTTGGCGTCAGTCTAATGCCGTGCCCAACGTCAGTCGATTGCCGTGCTTTGCGTCGGTCCAATGCCGTGGGGTGTCAGCCGAATGCCGTTACCCCGTCGGCCGAATGCCGTGCCTCTGTCAGTCGAATGCCGTGTCGGCGTCGGCCGAATGCCGTACCCAGCGGTCATAGATTGACCCAAAAGTGCGTCAGCCGTATGCCGTGCTTTTCATCCCTGTTGTTTGCTGATGAGATGGCGTTGTTGGCTCGGGGTAGGGTTCTTTTTGATCTTGACCGCATCCTCGACAATCGAAAAACTTTCGATTGCTCCAATGACGACCAGGGCTTCCAAGGCTTTACGCAATCTCAGCTTGAAGTCCCGAAGGTGGGTCGTGCTGCTCCCGCTCAAGCGATGGAGCGTGTCGATTTTCAGCGGATAAGGCGCCGCATGGGAAGACAAAAATCCGTGCAGCCACAGTGCTAGCGGCTGTTTACGCAATTTGTGCCGCTGCTCGAATTGAATGTGGGTATAGCCGTCTTCAAACAGTCGCAGCATGGATTCGGTCAGTTCGACAATGTAGCGTTGAGTCGTCTCGTCCCGGTAATAGCGTAGAAATCCTTTTTCGCCGAAACTATCGCGGCCCTGGAAGGTGATCTCGACAAAAGCCCCGCCCAATCGGGCCATTGATTCTTTCAGCCACTCGTGCTGACTTTTGCCGGTGCCTTTGCCGAGTGCGGTCAGCAGGGCATGGGCGCTGAAGGTGACGCTGAATCCCGGCAACTGCTGGCGGGACAGATGCACGATTTGCATCCAGACATCTAGATCCGACTGGATCAGTTGTATGCCCAGAAACCGGACTTCGATACCGTCAACCGACGCCAGCAGGGTACGTTTTTTGTAGGCAATGCGTTCTTTGCCCTGGACGCCGGCAAACAAGGCACTGCGTAAACAGGCATTGGGGGTGCCTCGCATCGTTGTCGGCCAACTGGGAATCGCCGTCAGTGGTTCGACAACGCGCAGCTGAGCTTTTTTGCGTTTGACCAATTGTTCGAATCGGGCTGAAAGATCGTTGGGGTTGATGGGGTCCGAGTGTTGACCGTTCATTTCTGAAGGTTCTGAGAGGAGACGACTGTTGTCCATGATCGTCTCACTTCAACAGGCTCTTAGGGTTACAGCCTTGTTTCAGGATGGTCTTAGGAACCGGCGTGCGCTCGATGAGATCGCGGTCCTTTGCTGTCATGTCGAGTTGGTGATGACAATACTTCCGCCAGGCGCGCTCAACGGCTTCCTTGTCACTTTGGCTTGAAAATGTAATGGCTTTATTGTCGATGCCAGGTTTATTTGACGATAAGCCGGAGCCGGATGACGAAATAGGAATCGGGTTATCGACCTGCCGGACCACATGTTCAATCGACGCCGCCCGTAACGCCGCGCCACCGAGCTTACCGCCTTGCCAGGCATGATCGAGGCGCCAAGGCAGTTCAACTGAGGCATCGGGTGGCAGCGACGCGATCACCGTCTCGCTCACCTCTGCCGAGGGGGCAGTGTGGGCGCAACCCGTGCTCAACAGTGAGTTTATGAGGAGGAAGCAGGGCAGGGATTTCGCTTTCATGGTGGCTCCGGAGTGATTTGAAAAAATCACCACCGTAGAAGCAATCAACCGTTGCAATACCGTAAAAGATTGGGCTTTTGGTCATCTTTTGTCAGGCACGCCGCTCTGATGTTTGCCACGATGAACTGTTATGGGAAAAATTAACACTGACTTCATCAACCGCCTGGGGAACCGTCTGTTTGGCCACCGACCGTCGTTATCAACCGTTCAGTCGCCACCGCCCGAAGAGGAGATTCCACGCTATCCGCCGTTCATGAAAGGGCTGCCGGCAGCGCCGGTCGAGCGCATTCTGTCAAGTCAGGTCGAACTGATCAAAGCGATCGAACATGCGCTGTCCTTGCCGGACGATCTTTATCAAACCATCGCCGAACCCGTCATTGCGCGTTATGCGGCCTTCAGTCATCTGTTGCCGGCTTCAGAGTCGCACCATCATCGGGGTGCCGGCGGTCTGTTCCGGCATGGCTTGGAAGTGGCGCATTGGGCAACGCAGGCCGCGCAAGGTTGTTTGTTTGCGACCCATGCCACGCCGCGCGAACGCAAAGAGCAAGAACTGCGTTGGCGTCTGGCGGTGTGTTTTGCGGGCTTGCTGCATGACATCGGTAAACCGGTTTCCGATATGGCAGTCGTTGACAGAGAGGGTAAGCAACTCTGGAATCCCTGCGAGGAAAATCTGACCGACTGGGCATCCCAACATGGTATCGACCGTTATTTTTTGCGTTGGCGGGAAAACCGTCATAAGCGCCATGAACAGTTCTCCGCCCTGGTGATCGAGCGGGTGCTCACTCGGGCTTCGAGGTCTTACCTGTTGGCGCCAGGTCCCGACATCATGCAGGCGATGCTGGAAGCCATCCATGGCCTGGACCGCGGTGCGAAATTATATGAACTGGTCATGGCGGCGGATCGGAAGAGCGTCGAGCGTGACCTGAAGGCGCATTATCATACCGTCGATTCGGCGATGGGGATGCCGGTTGAAAAATATCTGTTCGATGCCATGCGGCGCCTGATCAAGTCGGGACACTGGCTCGCCAATGAAAAGGGCGCGCGCCTCTGGCGGTTCAAGGAAGGCATTCATATTGTCTGGCGGACCGGTGCTCAGGATATCGTTGAACTGCTCGCTAAAGACAAAGTCCCCGGCATTCCGCGCGATGAAGACACCTTGGCCGATATTTTGATCGAGCGCGGCCTGGCCCTTCCCAAGACCTTGCCTGATGGCCGGCATTATCGTTATTGGCGCATGCAGCCTCCTGGATTGGATGTGGTCTTGTACATGCTGCGGCTGGCTTCAACGGAATTGATTTATAGCAATGAGCCGCCGGTTGCTATCGAAGGGATCGAAGTCGAGGAAGACCACCAGGTAGCCGTTAAAGCCGAGTCGGGACAAGCCAAACCAGGAGGGACAGATGATCAACCGATAGCACCGATGACAACATCTCTGGTGACTGATGGCCCGCTGGCCACGTCGGCTATAGGCATCAATCAAGAGCAGAATGACACGCTTGCCAGCAACACGGAAACTGCGACGGCGCCTGATCAACGGATCATTCCGGAATACCAAGATCGGTTGAATAAGAATGAAATGAATGACGCGCTGTTAAACCCGGCTGTCAGAGTTGAATCGATAAACACGGATAGGGCCATTTCTCAACATGCCGTACAACCCATCGAAAAGGCCGGCACACCGAAAAAATTAAAACGTTCAATCACTCCACCCAGTCCTGAGGCAAGCAACGTACAAACAGTTATCCCTTCGTCCGAAATCGACAGTGTCGATGCAGCCAGAAATTGGCTACATGCCCATGGTTTGGCTGGAGAATGGCTCATTCAGCTGGCTGACGAAATTAACTTGGGAAATTTACAGTTAGGTATCGATCTGTTGGAGGCTCAGGGAAAATGGTTATTGCCATTTCCGGACACGACGCAAAAACTCCATGTAGAGCAAAACCTTTTTATCAAGACCCTGGAAGAGAAAGGCTGGCTGGTGACCGATGTTCTTTCCCCCATGCGTAAGGTCCAGGTGATCAATCAGGTTCGGGGTGTCCTATTGGCCGAGGGGCCCAGTGGCTTTCTGAAACAGCTCATTCAGATACCCGGCTTGCTAGAGGTTGCAATGGAACAAGTTCCGAAAATTGCTGAACGAACACCGGTTAAGGACAAAAAGGCAAAACCTTTGCCGATCAAGCCTGAAAAATTCGGGAAGCGGCTTGGACTCAATAAAACTTCGATTGCGGATAATCCGGTGCCTGCAGAAACCCGGGCGTCCACAGTGCACCCCATAAATCCGACGCAAACCAAACCCGAGGCATTTTCCCAATCCAAAACGCAATCAGCATCTGAGCCATCTGTTAAACAAAAACCCGTGAAACAAAAATCCACTGTCGATACGGTATCGAACAAGCCCTTCGTGATGAAGGTGGCTCACAGTACGCCATCTGGCAGCCAAGCGGTCATGGGCTTGATCTCCCAACTGCGACAATCCAAGCCGGTTTCAAATACGGGTCCTGCTGACAAAGATTGGCGCCTTGTTGATGAGTCCGATATCGCGCAGTGTCTGCAACAACATCCCGGACTCAAGCGCAGTACGCTGTTACGCGAGATGGCCAGCCACCCGGATTGTCGAATCGATGACGGGTGCTTCAAAGTCAAAGTCGATCCATGAAATCCGATTACGATTATCAGTTTCCCTGGCGGCCTCTCTTCGAAGTCATTTCGATTGCGGGATGGACCGGCGGTGCCATCATGGCCTTTTGGGTCAACCGCTGGTCGGGTTTGCCGCGAGAACCCTTCGACTGGCTGATGGGGGTGTGCGGCCTCATGATATTGTGGCGATTGCCGCCTGCGATGAGCCTCTGGGTCCGAAAAAGACGGCTCCGACTGTTCCGGTTTCAGTATCTGGACGCCGACAAGCTCAAGCGGTTTGTGAAACGCCATCCCGATGAATTATGGTTCGGCTGGGGTTTTGATTGGGCGCAAAGCCATGCCCAGTTGGCTTACGAAATTCTCAAACGCGATGTATCCACCCTCATTCCGACCGATCATCAACGCATGGGCTCGGCCTGGATTCATGGGCTTGAAATTTCGGAAAGCGATGTCCTTCAGCCGCTTCAACATACGGCCGGCCATACCCTGATCGTCGGCACCACCGGCGCCGGCAAGACGCGGGCGTTCGATTTGCTGGTGACGCAGGCGGTGCTGCGCGGTGAAGCGGTGATCATCATCGATCCCAAAGGCGACAAGGATCTGATGGCATCGGCCAAGCGGGCTTGTCAATTGGCACGGCGCCCCGATCGCTTCGTCTATTTCCATCCAGCCTTCCCGGAAGACAGCGTGCGCCTGGATCCCTTGCACAATTTCAACCGCCCTTCGGAAATTGCCAGCCGTATTACCGCCATTTCCCCGGGCGAGACGACTAATGACCCTTTCAAGGCGTTTGGCCAGAAGTCACTGGATAACGTGATTCAAGGGCTCATGGTGATCGAGGAAAGGCCGACCTTAGCCAAGCTGCGCCGTTATCTTGAAGGCGGTCCCTCCACCTTGGTGATTCAGGCTCTGGAACGCTATTACGACAACTGTTTAGGCGATTGGCGGCGGGAGGCCAGACCTTATTTGAAAGCGGCCAAGGATATTGACTCCAAAGCCGCCGGCCTGGTGCGCTTTTATCGGGAGGTTGTACAACAGCAAGCGGCCAATCTGGATCTGGAAGGCTTGTTGTCGTTATTCGAACACGACCGCACCCATTTCAGCAAGATGGTGGCCTCCTTGATTCCGATCATGAATATGTTGACGTCTGGCCCCTTGGGACCTTTACTGTCGCCCAATCCGAATGATGTGGATGATCTTCGTCCCATCACCAATACCGGCCATATCATCGACAAGGCCCAAGTGGCGTACATCGGTCTGGATTCGCTGTCTGATGGATTGGTCGGCAGCGCGATTGGATCGATTCTGCTGGCTGATCTTGCCGCCGTTGCCGGTGATCGCTACAACTACGGCGTCTCGGAAAGACCGGTGAATGTGTTTGTCGATGAAGCCGCCGAAGTTATCAACGATCCCTTCATTCAAGTCTTGAACAAAGGCCGCGGCGCCAAGATACGGTTGTTCATTGCCACCCAGACATTCGCCGACTTTGCCGCGCGCACGGGTTCCCAGGATAAAGCTCGGCAGGTGCTCGGCAACGTCAATAATCTGATCGCCCTGCGCATCATGGATAGCGAAACCCAGCAGTACATTACCGACAACCTGCCCAAGACCCGGCTGAAATACATCATGCGCACCCAGGGTGTAGCTACCAGCGCAACGAATCCTACGGTATTTTCCGGCAATGTCGGTGAGCGTTTGATGGAGGAGGAGGGCGATTTGTTTGCGCCACAGTTGTTGGGACAACTTCCTGACCTGCATTACATCGCCAAACTGTCGGGCGGGCGGATCGTAAAAGGCCGACTGCCGGTGCTGCGTTCAGTCCTCGACAGCGGCAAGGATTGAAGGTGCAGCGTAATTTACTGCTCAGTTTGATGATCTGGCTCTTGGAAATCATTCTGGTGGCCTGCCTGGTGTCGGACCGTTGGACGAGGGAGATTCAAACGGCCGAGGACCAAATGCTGATCGCCTATATCGGCGTCGAGAAAGAGGCGGAAATCCGCCGGACCAGCCAACAATGGTTTGATCGGCTCTTCGTAAGTACCGGCATCCGGGAGAGCGTCTACCACTACTTCATTCCGACCGAGCGCGAACGACAACTATCGAAAGGCTTTGAAGATGTCGGCCGCCGGGATTTCTTTCCTTTTATCCAAAGCCGGCTGGATGTGCTTTGGGAGACGGTGTATCAGATCATCAAACGCTTGATCATGGTGTGGGTATGGTGGCCGCTCTTGGCAGTTACCCTCATGCCCTTTGCGATCGATGGGCTGATTCGGCGCAAAATCAGCCAGACCAATTTCGATTATCCCAGTCCCATGGCGCATCGCTACAGTCTTTATGGGATGCTGGGCGCTGTCTATCTGCTGTTCATGGGCTTAACCCTGCCGTTTCCGGTGCCGCCGCAAGCGATCCCTGTCGGTATCTTTATGGTGGCGGTTGCCTTTAATGTGTTTCTCGCCAATACCCAGAAGCGGGTTTAACGGTTTTTTCATATCATCCCAAAGCAATGAACCAAGAAAAACCCATAGATCGGGATGACATTCGGATCAAGCGCTTTATTTTTTACATCCGAAAATCTTGAATTTCACCGAAATTTTCTTCAACGAGACGAGTGAGTTAAAAAAAAAGACTTTCTATCACTCATAAGTTTGCATATTATTGAGTGATAAGAAGAGGGTATATCACTCATGATGTGGAACTGGCAACAACCCGACTGGCCTGATTTTAGCTACGATCCAGCCCGGATTGAGGAAAGCGAAAAGCGTTTGCTGCTGGGTGCCGGCCTAAGATTCGGCGCTTTCAAACATCTTGATGAAGATGACAAGCGGCAATTAACCGTCGAGTTGATCAGCAATGAAGCCCTGAAAACCTCCGAGATTGAAGGGGAATATCTTAACCGCGATAGCCTGCAGTCCTCTGTTCGCCGCCAATTCGGATTGCTGTCCGATCATCGCAAGGTCTCCCCGGCTGAACAAGGCATCGCGGAATTGATGGTTTCGTTGTATCGGGAGTTTGCTGCGCCTCTTTCCCATGCCATGCTATTCGAATGGCATCAAATGCTGGCGAATGGTCGCCGTGACCTGCATGACATCGGTCGGTACCGGACTCACCCGGAGCCGATGCAAATCGTGTCCGGCGCCGTCTATGCGCCAAAAGTGCATTTTGAAGCCCCGCCATCCTCAGAAATGATGCCGGAGATGGATCGGTTCATTGCCTGGTTTAACGATACAGCGCCTGAGGGAAAGAACCCGCTGCCGGCTTTATTGCGCGCCGGCATTACTCATCTCTATTTTGTCAGCATCCATCCCTTCGAGGATGGCAATGGCCGGATCGGACGGGCGCTTGCCGAAAAAGCGCTGGCCCAATGCCTGGGTCAGCCGACCTTGATTGCACTTGCTACCACCATCGAACGCCACAAAAAGGCCTATTACGAGGCCCTTGAGCGCGCCAATCGACACAACGAAATTAGCGGTTGGCTGATCTATTTCGCGGACCTGGTGCTCACCGCCCAAGCCTATACCCAAAGCTGGATCGAGTTTTTGATCAAAAAAACCAAATTGTATGATCGGCTACGAGGCCAATTGAATGCGCGTCAGGAAAAAGCGCTGGCCAGGATGTTCCGGGAAGGACCGGAAGGTTTCACGGGCGGGCTGAGTGCCGAAAAATACATCCACATCACGGGTGCAACCCGAGCCACCGCCACACGGGATTTGCAGGACTTGGTTGGTAAGGGCGCGTTGTTACGGACAGGGGAAAGGAAGCATACCCGTTACCATCTCTACCTTGACTCCATCGTTTAAATCTTCAAACTGTCTGATGAATTCGCAATCCCCATAGACCTAAGCAATCATTAAAATTGCTCGAAAGCAGCCGGTGCAATTATCCTCAGTAAGGCGTTCCGTCCTTGTGGGTGAAGTGCCATTTCCCGTCCTTGAGATCGGCTTGAATATCATCGTCCGGGTACGCACCCTGATCTCCGGGAGTTCTATCGCCGATCTCGAGGTAGACGACGACTTCGGAAGTGTCGTTTATCAAGTGGTGTGCATTATCCGTTCCGGCCTTAAAGCCAGCGCACATGCCCGGAGCGAGTTGAGTATTGCCCTCGTTAGTTCGCAGCGTCGGATAGCCGCTGAGGATGTAGATGAACTCGTCCTGTTTGGTGTGACTATGGCGAAGAGCAGAGAGCGATTTCGGGGCGAGATGGGTTAAGTTGACGCCAAAGTTAGTTAGACCGAAGAGATCGCCAAGTTGCCGCTTTTCTCTCCCCTTCATTCGCGAGGCAAATGGTTCAGGATAATTCGAGGGCTTGGTGCGAGGCGGCACTTCGGCCGCCTGCACCGCGATGGGGGGCTTAGGATTGTTCATGGGCTGTACTTTGTGGGGAGGGGGGAGGTTCATGGCTCGTAGTGCGCCTGAGCGCGGAAGACCAGGCCGGCTTCATTGAAGTGTAAAACCTCGGCCACACGTTTGCCGATGGCGCCCACGTAGTGAATCACGACGCTGTTGACCCCAATCAGCGTGCAGAGGGGCTCGAAACGCAAGTTCGGGAAAAGTGTCAGTGCCTTGGCCCAGTAAGCGCCGACTGCCTGCTTGCCTTGAAGCCGTCCTTCCGGATTGCCGGTCACGTAGCTGATAACCGGCGAGGACATTTCGAGGTCATCGGTGTAGTGAGCCAGGATGCGCGGTAGGTCATGCGCATTCCAGGCATCGAGCCAGTTCTTGGTAAAGTGTTCTGCGAGTTCTCTGTTCATAGGATAAGGGGCTTGTTGTGGTCTGTACTTGGCGTTCGCGTTAACCGACGAACAAAAAGTGGCGCACACGCCCCCTTTTTTGCAAGCCAGCGTTGAACGCGTTATTTTGCATCCAAAAAATCTCTGCGCGGTGGAGTGAATATATCCAATACTTCTCCTGCCTCTAATATTTCAATGCTGTGCGGCACGTTGGCGGGGATAGTGTACGAATCTCCCGGACCAATTTCTTGGTCATACCCCGAAAATTTTATTCGGTATTTCCCAGCCAGAACGAATCCACTCTGTTCATTTGGGTGATCGTGTAGGGGGACCCTATCGCCAGGTTTGTAAACCATTTTGGTAATCATGG
>Ga0208269_100832_pt1 | contig 9835 bp, 9 predicted proteins | sample LakWasMe88_LOW11_2_FD_183912 | JGI IMG/M metagenome (GOLD analysis project Ga0208269, IMG submission 183912) | Freshwater sediment methanotrophic microbial communities from Lake Washington under simulated oxygen tension - Sediment Metagenome... | ecosystem: Environmental > Aquatic > Freshwater >...
CACCATTCGATTGATTCAACACCCTGAATCCACCATCGATATCGGCTTCAAGGAAATGGAGGGCACCTGCAAGGAAGAGCATGCCCGGTTCCGTGAAATGCTGCGGGAAAGCTATGAGCGACTCGTCGAGGAAGGAGCACTGAAGCAGCGCACTCCTCCCGATGAGACGTCAAGCGGTGCGAGCGCACCGCATCAATGATCAGCCCTTGAGCCGACGCATCTCCTCGGCCAGCATCCACAGCGCCCGGTTGAGCTTCACGTTCTGGTCGATGCCCTGCACCGCCCGCGTGCGCATCCGGCGCCCGGTCGCGCTGCGTCCCGGAATGCCTCCCTGCAGCAGGTTCTCCTGAGTCCGGTTGAACGTGGACCACAGGTCGGAACGCACATCGGCGCTGCGCCGGGCTTCCAGCACCTGCGCCTCCGTGATCGGCGCCGGCCGCACCGGATCGGGCTCGTACTTCAGCGCCAGCGCCGCCCGCGCGAAAATCGCCTGTTCCTGTGCATCCAGCGTGATCGCACGCATACCGTCACGGCGTTCGCGCACCAACTCGAAACCGCCGAGCACCTCGTAGGCGCCTTCGATCACGCGGTCCACGATCTGCCCCTTGTGGTGCACGCGCACGTCCGAGAACGTGTCGCCGAACACCAGTCCGTTGCTGCATGCGTAACGCAGCAAGCCCGCGATCAGCTGATAACTGCTGGTGCCGTCGTGCGAGTTGAGCAGCACGATCTCATTGGCCTCGGCATCGCCGATGTGCCGCGCATGGCGCAGCCGCACCATGTGCTTGGTGAAGTCGCGCCGGTCGTCCTGCCGCACGCGCGTCTGGCAGACCATGAACGGCTCGAAGCCTTCCCTGCGCAGCGCGGTCAGCACCTCACCGGTCGGGATGTACGTGTAGCGGTCGGACCGGCTCGCGTGCTTGTCCACGGCGAAGATGGACGGCGCCACCGCGCGGATCTGGTCGTCGGTCAGCGGTGAGCTGCTGCGCAGCGACGGGGAATGATGAGCGAAACGGGATGCGAGTTGCATGATGGATCTCCGAAAGGAAGCCGGGCGGGATTGCCCGAGCCCTCCGGGTCACGGCGCAGCGCAGCAGTCAGGGTTCGCAGACGGCCATCCTGCAAGGTGGCCGCCAGCGTGCAAGGCACGCGCAGACCTTGACGGCGAGACCGCCGTGGCACGATGGGCTCACCAGCAAGCCAGCCCCCCCCACACACACCCTCGGCCTGCCACGGTTTTCCGCAAGCGAAGCGCGCAGCGCCGCAGGCGCGAAGGCGTCAGCAATCGGCGCCCGGATGGGTCGAGACGCCTGGCGGCTCGATGCGCAGCACAAGAGCGCGGTCCGGCATCGCCGGAGACGCACGGAATCGTTGAACCGCAGAACCGCTTTCTCTGAAACCCGACGAAGAGTGAAATCGGCTGTACGTCTTTACGACGACCCGTCAAAACACAAGGCAGCAAAACCGTCTTTACGACGGCCACGGGAAACTCCGGCCGCTTCATCCCGCACGCCCCGTGCAGCGCCCGCCACCGCCGAGCGAGACACCAGGCCGGTGCCGAACGCAACAAGGCGCCCCGCCGAAGCGGGGCGCCGGGGCGGCGATCAGTCGCCCTTGCTGCGCGTCCAGATCAGGTTGTGCGCGCCGTCCTCGCCCTCGACCAGGCGGGCGTAGATGGTCGCCGGGAACGACGGGTCATCCAGCGTCACCGACAGGTAGGGCCGGTCCGCCTTGCTGACCTTCTTCCAGGCCGCGCCGATCTCCAGCCCCGCCGACGCGACGATGCGGTAGTCCGGGGCGTGCTCGCTGCCCTTGTCGCTGGGCACGATGCGGACCTTGACGTTCAAGGTCAGGGTGCGGACCGTGCCAGTGAAGCCGTTGCCCGAAACGGTGAAGTTGCCGATGGTGCTCATGATGATTTCCTTTCGAGGTGGTGCCAGGTCCGCGCCCATCGCGGCCTTGTGCGGTGATCCGATCAGGCAAGGTGCCGGGCGCGCCGCATCCGCAGCGCAGCGAAGGGCCGCAACGCAGTGAAGGACCGGCAGGCCCGAGAAATTTGTCTCGCGAGGAATGCGCGCAGCGCAGGGGAAATTTGTCGGGCAGGCCGGTTGAGGCGAACAAGCCCGAGGCACACCGCAACGCAGTGACAACGAAGAGAAGGTGCGCCGTGCCCGCGCCAGGATTCACGCTCAAAGACAAGGCCGTGGGAGCGGACCGACTCCTCGCAAAGGACCAGGAGCACAGGCAACATCCACGCGGCAACCGCCTTCCGGCATGGGTTCGGCCACACCGAACCCCAAGCCGGCTGACCAGGGACAAAACAGAACGCCCCGCCGCATCGGCCCGACAGCAGATCAAAAGAAAGCAGCGGCAGAGAAGTCAGCATGGCATCCGGCCCGTCGGCAAGCCACCGTCGGCCACGGCGACTGCGCCCCACCAGCATCGAGGACGGCAACCCCAGGCACAACCGGGCGCAGCAAGGTCCATCGCATCTCCGCGCACCGCACGGCGGAGCGCCTGGCCAGAAGGCACGGGCAATGCCCGCTGGAATCCGGAAGTTCAAACGCGCGCGGCACACCTGCCGCGCGCGCCGCGCCGAGGCCGGAGGCCGAGGCGCGGGACAAGACCGGAAAGCCCCGGCCGAAGCCGGGGCACCGACTCACGCCGTGGCGTGCGCTTCTTCGTCCGCGTCAAGCTCCACGCCTTCCGCATCTGCATCAGCGTCAGACCCGGCCTGCTCCGCGACGGCCACCGCTTCCGGCTGCCTGAATATCACCGGCAGCCACCCCGATCCCGCCGCCAGCCGTTCGGCCTCGCTGGCGATCTGCGCCTTCTTGAGCCTGGACAGCCGGTGAACTTCACCCGGCGCGAAAACCTGCACCGCCTCCAGTGCCTTGGCTTTCGACACGTGATCGAAGTAACCCGCAGCGGTCGGCGTCCACCAGCCGTGCATGTCCAGGCCCACGGCCTGCGCCAGCGCGGCAGCGGGAACCTCGCTCTCCTGCGAGGCGATGGCCGAGACGGTGTAGCCCACGCACACGGCCAGCAGCGACAGCAGTTCGCTTTGCGGCATCGCCAGAAGTTCGGGGAACAGCGCTTGCGGGTCGCTGGGCAAGCGTGCCGCCCAGGCCTCCCGCACCTCGCGCATACCCACCGCCGCCGGGGCCTCGTCCACGTCCGGCGCGTACTGCGCCAGCCTGTCCTGCGCGGATGCGGTGATGTTGATGGGCGTGCCGCCGTAGCCTTCGAGGATGATGCGGTGCGCCAGTTGATGCACCACAGCCGCCAGCGCCACGTGCGGATGCCGGGCCACCTCGGCCTGCAGGGCGGCGGTGCGGTGAGCGCTCAGCCGCTTCGCCAGCTTCTCCGAAATGCCGGGCTTGGCAAGTTCGGCATCTGCTGCATCTTCGCCGTTGCTGGCGCCTTCGCTGGCCGTCCCCCCGACCTCCTGCCGCTCCCGCGCCCGCAACGCCTTGGCCTGTTCCTCGCGCAGCAGCCCACGATGCACCACGACCGCGCCCATGTGATCGACCGACACCACGGCCCCGGCCACCGGCACCACACCCGGCGCGTACACCATCAAGGTCTGCTCGATGGCGTCCAGTTCATCGCCAAGCCGGTCCAGCTCCTCGTGCAGCGCCTGCACGCCATCGTCGGACAGGTCGGCGTCCTCGTCGTCGAGCTTGTCCTGAATGCGGCTCTGCTCGGCCTCCAGCTTGGCAATGCGCTTGGCCTCGGCCTTGCCCGGCTCCCGGCGCGTGGGCCGCACCCGCTGGAACCCATGCAGTTCCGCCGCTGTGGCGCGCGGCGCGGCTTCCACCCAACCCCAGCCCTCGGCCCGTACCGACTCGGCCACGGCGCTGAGCTTGTCCCGCGCCAGCGCATCCAGCAACCCGGCATCGGTGAGGAACACCCCGTTCTGCTCGTCGGAGAACAGATCGCGCCGGATGCCGCCGCCCGCCGCCTCGTAGGCCTCCACCCCCACGAAGCGCGCCACCGCATCGCGGCTGGCGTCGATCTCTTCGCAGGTCAGGTGATCGCGCAGCGATTCCGCGCTGCGCTGCCACTGCGGTGCCTCGTAGAACGCAGCCTCTTGGGCCTTATGGTCGTCTGTGATGGCGAGCGCCATCAACTGCTCCAGCGAGACAGCTCCCTGCTGGTAGTCCGCCAGCAGGCGCGGCGAGACGTTGGCGAGCTTGAGCCGCCGCTTGACCACCAGTGGTGTGACGCCGAAGTCCGCCGCAATGTCCTCGATAGCGCGGCCTTCTGCCGCCAGCGCCTTCCACGCGAACAGTTCATCCACCGGCGACATGGATTCGCGGTGCACGTTCTCGGTCAGGCTCACCGTGCGCGCCGAGGCGTCCGGCACCAGCAGGCAGGGCACCGGGTGGTCTTTGCCGAGCTTGCGCCGCTTGGCCAGCAGCTTCAAGGCCGCCAGCCGCCGCTTGCCCGCGACCACCTCGAAGTGCTCGCCATCGGGCGATGCGATCACGGTGAGGTTCTGCAGCAGTCCGACCCGGACGATGGAAGCGGCCAGTTCGGGAATCGCGGTGCCGCCGCTCTTGCGCACGTTGCGATTCGACGGCCGCAGCTTTGACAGCGCGATCAGGTGCAGTTCGTAGGGTGTGACCACCGGGACGGTGATGGCCTCACTTGCGGCGCTGGTGCTTGTGCTGGAAGCAGCGGCGACAGCCGCAGCAGCAGCCACGGCATGCAGGGCATGGACTTCGGAATCGGTAACGGTAACGGTAACGGTGTTCATGGTGAAACTCCTTGTCCCGCTCGGGGACTTTTGAAAGAAGGAAGGAAGAAAACGAAATCTCTGGCGTTGGTTCATGGCTTGGGTCTTCGCATCGGCACGCTCCTGTGGTTTTGAAAGCTCACCGGATTCCCAGATTCGGAGCCCGTTGTGGCTTTCGTTGGTTCGGCGCAGAGACCTGGGCCGATCCCTGTTCGCCGCCGTCTTTCCCGAGTTCATCGCCCGCGAAGAACCGGGACTGCGGGGACGGGCCGTCAAGGAAGAAGCGCAGGGAGTGGTGCGGCCCGCAGCCGAAGGCGAGGACACGGCCCTGCGCGCCTTGACGGCCAGGCATCGCGGGCTACGGTCGCAGGACGAGCGATGAAGGAAGGGAAAGACGATCAGCGCCCAAGGGCCAGGGGATGCGCAGAGACCAACGCCGCGCGGCGAGCGCCCCTGCGTGCCGAGGGCACGCCTAGATAGAGGGCTGTTGGCCGACCAGGCACCGCCTGGTCGGCCGCATTCGAGGGGCGCCAAACGCAGTGCGCGGGGATGGGCTGCTAGGCCGATCCTCAGGAGTCAGGGCACGCGCGCAGCGCGCACGCCGAAGAAGAAAACAAAGAGGGCCGAAGCCCTCGCTGCCTACATGAGCCCCCTCTCGGCCATCGACAGGACCGAGTCGCCCGCCACGATCAGGTGGTCCAGCACCCGCACGTCGACCAGCGCCGCCACCGACTTCAAGGTCTGCGTCAGATGCTCGTCCGCCCGCGACGGCTCTGCCGAACCACTGGGATGGTTGTGCACCAACAGGAGAGCACTGGAATTTCGACTCAGCGCGTCCTTGACGACCTCGCGCGGATACACCGATGTCTGGCTCACCGTGCCCCGGAACATCTCCACGTAATCGAGCACCCGGTGTTGAGCATCCAGGTGGACCACCGCGAAGATCTCATGCGGCAGATGCCCCATCCGTGCCCGCAAGAAGTCCTTCACCACCGCCGGCGACGTCAGCACATCGGTCCCGCGCACCCTACTCGCCAGCACCCGTTGAGCCGCCTGCAGCACTTCGTTGGCCTCGGCTGGCCGGTACTCGCCCGCCACATCGCGAACGAGCAGCGAAGAGGCTGCAGAAGAAACGGCAACGAAGGAATCGAGGGAAGAGAACAGATCGTGCGACATGGCGAACTCCAGTGATCGGGCGGGATTGCCCGAGACCGGAACCGGCACGCCGCAGCGCAGCTGTCACAGGTTCGAGGACGGCCGATAGGACGCCAGCGTGCGCAGCACGCGCAGACCTTGACCGCGAGAACGGTGTGCAAAGATGAAGGGAACAGCAATCCAGCCTCACCACGTCACTCGACCCGCATTGGCAAGCGCAGCGCGCAGCGGCATTGCCGCGGAGGCATCAGCGATGGGAGCCGGAGGGGCGAGACGCCCTCGGCGGCTCGATGCGGAGCACGTACAGCGCAGCCCGACTCTGTCGGGCGATGCACGGGAGCCGAATCGGCCTCGGCATGCCTGGGCAAAAGCACTTTTACATCGACCAGTCGTCTCCACACCGCTAACAACCCGGCAGCACCAAGTCGTTGCAACGGCCGAGGTACGTGTGTTCCGCCCTTACGATAAAAGTGATTGCAAAGGAAATCAATGCTCACTGATAACCAAATCTTGGAGAACCTGGACCGGCATCGCAATCAGACAAGCGTGTCCGCTCAACAGTATTTCCGCCTACTGCAGACACAGCTCGCCGACCAGCTCGTCGGCAAACGGCGTCTCTATCTGGACACCAAGTACTGGGTCTTGCTGAGGGATGCGGCGCTTGGGCGAGCTCGAAGTGCTGCACATACCCAGATCCTCGACAGATTGCGCATCCTCGTCTCGCGTGGTGCTGTGATCTGTCCATTGAGCGACGCAGCCTACGTGGAGGCGATGCAGCAGAGCGACAAAGAAACACGTTTGGCGACAGCCGCATTGATGGACGAGCTCAGCTGCGGCGTGGCCATCGCCACGGAAAGAACGAGAGTCCAGCTGGAGCTGCTGATTTTTCTGGACAACCCCGCTTCGGATGTTGACAGCCTGAGCGATCGTCTGTGGGTCAAGTCCGGCTTCGTGCTGGGGGAAAGCGTACCGCATGCCCACGCCTTCGACGCGCCCACCAATCTCATGGCGCAGAAGTCTTTCATCGATCTCATGTGGCATCAGACCGTGGCCGATTTTGCGGCGCAAGACCACGACAGAGAGATGCACTCGATGCATGCGTCTGCCGAACGCATCAACGAAAAGATGGTCGAGTACGCCGACCAGATCCGCAGCTTTGAACAGGCGGTAGCTGCCGAATTCTCGGGGTGCGTGAAGCTTTTCGACCTTGAGCTCGCCGCCGCCGCTCTTCGCGAGAAGGGCTATTCAGGCGCCACAGACCAAGAGATTTCCCGTTTCCATGAAGCCATGCAAATAGGTCTCTACAACGCCATGCGACTGCGGCCAGACTTCATGGCCATGCGCGTACCCACGCTGTTCATTCATGCCATGTGTCATGCCGCCATTCGATGGGACAAACGCCGAAAGCTCGACAGTCACTGGCTCCTGGATATTCATCACGCCTGTGCCGGACTTCCCTATCACGAGGCGATGTTCACAGAACACCCTTTGCGCATCTTGCTGCTCAGCGGAAACATGCGTATGGAGCAGCGATTCAGTACGCGAATTCTTTCAGGAGAAGCAGACGTGCTTCAGTATCTGGCAGATTGCTAGCGAGGCGACCTCGGCGTGCAACTGCGATGCTGATGGGTAGCCACAAGGCATCCCGCGTGCTGTAGCCTACAGAGCCTGCAACGCGCATCACCGAACCAGCGATGGTTGGGCCCAATTGGCTTGCGGACGCGCCTCTTCGGGGGAGCCATGCGATCACATATCTAATAAGACGAGTTAGTCATACGGCATAGGCAAACGAGGGGGCCTTGACTCGGCACAAACGCTTTCGCGGACATATGTCCCGCTCGCTACAGCTAGTTGACCAACTTCTCGCGGCACAGGCGCATGAACTTCTCGTAGATCGGAACGAATGAGTGGGCCTGTGCATTCAGCACACGAGCATCCTCACGAACCCATTCAGGCCGAGGACCTATGGCGCGCAGGTTATTGGGGAACACACAGACATGGTCGCCATTTCCAACAGGTACCGTCTTCCCCGTCAGATGGTTAGACAGTTCCTGCGCCGCCTGATACAGGACCACGAGGCCCGCCTGAAGTTCCTTGTCGATGAACTCCTTTTCTGGCTGGTCCCACGTCTCGTAAAAATCGAACAGTGGCCGAATGGCCTTACGTGAAAACGGTCCGCCGAAGTCGTGATCACGGAGTAGCCGCACTGCGGGCTCGAACCCAAACGTTGTCTTCAGCTCCTCATACAGACGCTAATCATGCGTGGGAGCCTTCGCAACTGCCGCTTCCGGCTTGAACTGCGGATAGTGTTGAAACAGCCTGGAGTTATCAAGCGAAAGGTCGTGCCAAATGTCGGTCCAGAAGAGGATTGAGACCTCGAACTTTCCTGCCTCTAGGCGCTTCACGGACAGCTCACGCAAAAATACCTGGAGATTCTTGTCCGTGTCGGCTGTCGTCGCAATGTACAGGTGTGCCAAAGGCGGCTTGAAAGACTCCGCCTTGTCCACTTCCTCCTCGACCGTCGCCGTGGAGACACCGGACCAAGTGTTCTTGCACTGCACGCCGACCAGGCGCCCCTTCTCATCTCTGCCATAGACGTCAACACCGTCCTGCCGCTGGCCTTGTCTTCCGTGCAGAGTGAAGTCCGGGCTCTTCCAGCGATTCTTCGCGGCAGAGCATACGATTGCTTCGAATTCGTCCCAGGACTGCGGGGGCGGCATGCGGGTGTTGGCGTAAGTGGGCATATTGGATTATCAGAATGGCGCACGCGCACCCAAGTCAAGCCTGCGTTGCCTTCTCCGTGGCCTCCACCAGGCTTTTCAGGAATCTGATGGCCTTCTCCAGTTCGTCCTTGCGTATGAGGTGGGCCGCAGGTACCCCGGCGCTGAGCGCTTTTGAGCGATGCACCGCCTCCCCGCGCTTCTTGATCAATGCATCGAGCTCCAGGCGAGCGCGGGCGCTGTCGTAGTTGTTCCACTGCCAGCCTACCGCCACGTCGACGCCCAGAAAGTCGGAGAACAACTTGCAGGTCTTCTCGGCGCTGGGATTGTTGAACTGCTTGAGCGTCGTCTGCAGATGCCGCAGCACGAATCGATTCTGGAAGCTGTCGTTGCCTTCGCCCAGCCGTTGCTGCACGGCTTCCTGCACACGGTCTTCCACATAGGTTTCCCATGCCGTGCATGCCATGATGAGCCCTGCGCGCTTCAAAACTTCGGCATTTGGCGGTGGCGGAAGAACGTTGATGGCATTGAAGTGATCGAGTAGTTCCACCGCATCCTTGATGGAACTGTCGAACGTCTCTCTGGCTGTTGGCATGTGCAACTCTCGTCGATGGCAGAAGGATTCAGGGCGCAACGCCCTCTTTCGGCGTTGGCGTGCGCTTCGACATCACTTCAAGGTTGTCCAGAGCGAGAACGCGACCGCGCTGAACCTGAGCGTCGAAGATCGCGATGTGCGACGGGGAACTGTCGAGCACAAAGCCTGTGGCGATGACTTCACCCTCGCGCTTCAGCTCAACGCAGGAAATCCTTGAGGCCTGGCAGCCTTTCCGGTATTCGGAAGCCTCGTTCTCCGCCGCTGACTTGCCAGCAATCTCTCCGAGAGCGGCAGGAACCGCCATGAATGCTGTCAGCAGGAAGAGCGCGCAAGGAACCACGCTCACGAACATTGCCGTGAGCAGCATCTGCCGGATGAGGCGTCGCCTCCACTCAGGCTGTCGCAACAGCCATGCTGGAGCTTCGCCCGACGCGCCACTCGCAGGCGACAGCAGTATGAAGACATACACGCCGAGGATGGCAGCGGCAACGGCCAACCAATGCAGGTTGCCCAACATAGCAGTCAGGATGGCGACGAATCGGTCGACCACCCCGTAGTACCCGTTGATCAAGATCCAGTCTGCCGTTTTGGTAAACAGGCCCGCGTCGATGCCCCAGTGCTTCA
>Ga0208269_100833_pt1 | contig 9821 bp, 6 predicted proteins | sample LakWasMe88_LOW11_2_FD_183912 | JGI IMG/M metagenome (GOLD analysis project Ga0208269, IMG submission 183912) | Freshwater sediment methanotrophic microbial communities from Lake Washington under simulated oxygen tension - Sediment Metagenome... | ecosystem: Environmental > Aquatic > Freshwater >...
TTTTATCATTGGTTTCGGTTTGGTTTGTCATCAGCAAATCTCCTTTGTTTGTTGTTGATGATGGCAGCAATAAAGGCTCAAAAAGCAGTGATAGCTCCCCGAATGAGAAAAAATTGATGCTTGTCGTCTATTTTTTCTCATGAGTCGAAGAGCATTTTTACATTGTAAAAATGAGGGATAAGCGTTATCACAGTGTTTGAGCCAAGCTGACTCATTCAATCACAAATAAACAAAGGTATGATTGATTAGAGAAACTAGGCACCTAATCCTAAATATAAACATTTATCTCTGTTTACGTTAATAATGAACTTTGTAGGATATGAACATATTCGGTAGCCATTTAATAATGGGAAGCGATAAAAACTTAATGTTTTTATCATTTTATAAGCCTTTTGGTCAGTTTTATTTTTCTAGTTTCTATACCTAAATTCTATAATTAGCTAAAAAAGAACCTTAAAATAAAAATTTATAATTTTGATTTACAATGATTTGAAAAAATATTACAATTGTATAATTAAAATGGTATAAGAGCTATATCTGCACCAAATATATTTATCAAAGAATATTTTTTCTTGTTAAAAAATATAGAATAACACGTAGTACATTTAAGAAAATACAAACAGTAATTCAACACCCCCCAAACCTTATTTAATAGTTTTTTTGTATTTTACCTATAAAAAATTAGTAATTTGTCAGAATAGGTGCCGGATAATAAAAAAGCCTTTATAAATAGGGTTGATATTACTAAATTTAAAAGTATTCGCAGATATTTGTAAACACCTACCCTTATGCCGACACCCGACCAAGCCAACCTGGACTTGGAGAATATATGGATCACGATAGTGATTCATCTCTTTATTCTCAGCCTCATTAGCGAGCGATTTGTTAATTTTATCAAGCTCAATTTTCAGCGCTTGTATGAAGTCCCGTTTTTATCAGTCAAACTACGGAAGAAAGCGAAGAAAGCCATCGGTAATTTCAGAGATAAAAAAGATAGTGAAACTGAAGAAAAACTCAGAGAAAGGGGCATCCTTAACTGGGCTATTCTTTGCGCTTTTGGTGTGGCCTTCATTACAAATGCCGACTTGTTCTATCTGCTGAATAATGGAAAATTACCTGGTAAATTATCAGAAATTGAAACATTCTGGGGTATTATTCTCACTACCTTATTTATAAGCCTTGGGTCTAAATTCTGGCACGACCTGCTCGACCTCCTATTGCAGGTTAAAAACCTCAAAAGCAAGCTAGCCGATGTATCAGGCGCAGAATTTTCGAATATCAAAGAATTTGATGAATTCATCAATAGTTTTGAATCAGATGCGGTACGTCAGGTAATTGACAGCAACCGCCTTAACCTGCATAGCTTCGAAAATGTGATGGGGGTTGGACACGGCAATAAAAATAATCAACCGTTTTGCGAGGTACTCGTAAGCCGTCGCAATGAGCGGATACCTAAGCATCTGGTCTATTTCTATCCGCCAAACAAACCAAAACTTCTTCCGGTTATGCAACTTGAAACCAGTAGTATTATCACCACCTTTCTTGAACCCGCAGAAGAAATCGGCAATACGCTCACAAGCAATATTGATGGTAGTATAGGCTGCTTCGTTAGATATATTAATTCGAATGAAAGATATTTCCTGACTTGCTATCACGTGGTAAGAACACCCGGACAGCCCTGGGAACTATATGATAATACTTTAACACCCAATGCCCGCATTGAGCAACCCGATGATTCAAATACGGTAGTAGGGGTGATAAAAGAGGCTAAAAGAACCATGCGACAGGATACTGCCATCATAAAGTTGCTGAACAATGTGCCAGTCAATGAAAATATACCCCGTATTGGCAGCATTAATGGTTTCAGGGAAGTTGTACCTGATGATAAAAACAATACACGGGTTCGGAAAAACGGAAAAGCAACCGACCTGCAAGAGGGCTTAATCGTAGATTTGGGCACTTCGGCAAACATTGAGTATCCCGATGGGAGTATGCACACGCTTTTCAATCTGATACAAATCAAGCCCAGTGACAGTACTAAAAAATTCTCAGATAAGGGCGATTCTGGCTCTGTGGTTGTCGATAGTAATAATATAGCCATTGGCATCGTGGTTGCCGGCAATAATGATTTTTCATACGCAATCCCTATCAGTACCATTTTCAACGAATTTAATCTAACCTTTTAATTATATGAGAAAAACCCTTTTATTAGCATTATTGATTCCCTTGTTTTATTTCAATTCATTGGCACAAAATACAATCAAACTGGTTTATAAAAATAACCAGATACAAATGGGAACATCCGAGGCTGACTTTGTGAAAGTATCACTTTCCGAAGGCTTTAAAGTGAGTTTTGAAAGTTGTCTTGCAAATCCGGTTGTGCGGCTCATGATTGGTGCAAACGTGGATCAAGCACCGAATAAGGCAGATGGTTTCTATGTATTTACTGCCCTGACAGAAGACCAGCAAAAGCCCGGGAATATAAAATTGCAAGTTTCATGTAATGGCCAGCCAAAGGATTTCCCAATGAAAACTGATGAGGAAAAAGCAGCCATAAAAGTGACGTATACCAATAAAAAAATACAAATCACCACACTTGATGCCGCATTCAAGAAGGTATCGCTCTCGTCTGATTTTATCGTTAGTTTATCAGGTTGTACAGTTAACCCTTCGCTTAAGCTCTTAAAAGGAGAAACAGTGATGCAGAATCCGGCATCCACAGGGAGTATCTATAAACTGAAAGCCTTGAGCGCAGCTGATCAAAAAGGTGGAGACATACAATTAGCCATTAGTTGTGAGGGTAAAACAAAAAAAATTGCCATGAAAACCGATGAGGAGAAGGCAGATCTCAGGCTGGAATTAAAGGCAAATGAAGTACAACCTACAAATTTGGCCGACCTGAAAAAACTCTCGCTTTCTTCTGATTTTACCGTAAGCTATACCGGATGCCTCAGCAGTGCGTCGCTTAAACTCTTAATTGGTACCGACGAAATCAGGGAATCAACCCCCGTAAATAATATCTATGCTTTCGATGCTTTGGACGCTGATGAGCAAAAAACGGGGCCGATAAAATTAGAAGCTGCCTGTGCTGATGTAAAAACGACTTTAGAATTGAAAACAGATGAACAAAAGTCTGATATCATCATCACATATAAAGATGCGAAAAGCGTTCGCTCAACTACAGATGCCGACCTAAAGAAGGTTCCTTTTAGTGCTGGTTTTACAGTTACTTTCTCTGATTGCCCGACTAACCCTTCGCTAAGGCTTTTGCTGGGAGACACCGAAAAGGAGAAACCAACGCCTGTGGATAATATCTATACATTTAAAGGAATAAACGCGGATGACCTAAAAAAGGATGAACTGAAACTAGAGGCGCTTTGTAATGGCAAGCCGGAAACTTTTCTCATTCGGGCTAAACAAGCAGAGGTAAAAGCTGATCCGGAAATTAAATTTACGTTTAGTAGTGACAAAATAAATCGCGAGACATCAGAAGAAGACTTTCAGAAAATCTCACCTGCTGCTAAGTTTACTGTCCGTTTTTCAGGATGCGATAATAAGCCATCAGTGGAATTCTTTGTAGTAAAGGATGCGGGTTCTAAACCGCCTGCGGTGGATAATGTATATAAATTTGATGGTCTGACAGCAAAAGAATTAGATTTAGGAGCCCCAACACTCAAGATAACCTGCAATGGTAAATCCGAAGAATTTAAAATGAATGCCTCCCAACAGGCAGCCGGGCCAGCAAGTAATGGAACGCAGGAACCTAAAATAAAACTGGCATTTAACAATAATAAAATAGTACTGGAAAAACCAGATGAGACCAGCCTAAAGACTTTCCAACTTGAGTCTTCTTTTACAGTTAGTTTTTTGGGATGTGATACGAAACCGTCTCTTACGCTTATCCCTTCAGGAGGTACCAACCAATCACCCACACCAAATGCTGATAAAATTTATAGTTTTAGTCGTTTAAGCGACACGGACCGGAAAGCAAAAGATGTCAAACTGGAAGCCTCTTGTGGTGATGTAAAAGCTACTTTTGTCTTGATGGAACCAACAGGAGGTAGTACCATAACAGCGGGACAATTTGATCAGCCCCGCTTAAAGAGTCTCTATAACAAACTTTTGTTGAACCCGAGAAAGCGCTATGATCGGATGAGTGATGAAGCCTTTATCTTATTGGATGAAAAAGCTTCGATTGTAGGCGCCATGCCCGTCAATCTTGATTCAGATGATTTTATTTCGATATTAATTCGCGGCGAGGCATCAAAAATAGATAAATACATTGTACGGGTCGAAGGAGAATACAATACCAACGATCTGGAAATACAAAACGCAGAAAAACCAGCTTCTGCTCAGGCTGGAGGAAATAATGAAAAGGCCACAGAAATTGTCGTAAGAAGGATAGATATAGGCTGGCATACCGATGAAGTAACGGTTTCTATTCTGAGAGAGAATGGAAACAACGACCCAATACCGGTCAATGAATTTACGCTTAAAATCAATAAGCTGTATAATATCACTTTTTCGGCCTCTATGATTAAGAGCTATCTGAAACAACCGAAATTTGAATTGGCCGATTTGGCAAACGGTGGCAAGACGATACAGGAAATTGTGGAATACAAACCCTATATTACCTTCAGCGCCATTTTTTATTGGTACAGATTTGACAAAAATAAGGGATTCAATAGAAAACAAAACTTCCTGACCGGAGGGCGTGACATACTGAAAGAGCCAGTTAGCTTTCTTGCAAAAATAAACCCGATGGTTGGCGTTGCCATCGACAGAAATATCAAAGAAAACTTGTTCCTAGGTCTTACTTACCAATTTGCTAAAGGTGGCTTATTGGTAGCCGGCCGCCATTTTGGCATGGTAAAGTCACTTGTAGACAAAGACTTTACCCTTGGTACATCTACATTCAGTGGTACTAGTAACGATGATATAAAAACCAAGTCAGACCTGAGAAGTGAATGGTATGTTGGCGTAAGTCTTGATTTAAGAGTGTTTAATAAACTCTTTAATTGAGAGAAGTAAGCCAGTGTTATATAATTACTGAATAGTGCAACATCGTGTGTTTAGTGTACCTTACGGCAAAAATGTTACACCACTGTGTAGGCAATGATACACGATGTTTCACTATATCAGCATCAATTTGAATAAATGACGCCTTACCTCTCCAAACTAATCCTCTTCTTATGATTATTTTTTCTGGTATTAAGTGGTTGCTTAAGTAGGCCATCCTTGAAAATTGCTTAAAGAATGAACGATACTAAAAAAATCCAGTCTGTAAAAGATTGGATTTTTTGTTTTCAGGAACTGTAATCTATGTTTCGTGCAATTTTTAGGATAGAATACCGGGATTTTGAGGTCATCGGATTTATGTAGGCGGTCTTCTCCCATGAAAACCACTTTTGAGAGGTTTTAAGCTGCTAATTTGACTTCATTGGCTGTTCTTTTAGCCATTCTGACGGCATTGGCGGTAAAGATTCCAAAAAACAACCACACATTTTGTGTTTCTGGTGAGCGGGCTCTTATTCTTTTGAGTACATAATGTTCCTTTTCTGTTCCGAAAGAACCCTCCAACCGTGTGCTTCTCTCTTTGTTGAGAATGGTCTTCATTAGCATAAGACTTTTATCTCCGGTGGTCTTTCCTTTTGCTACGAAGTTGGTTCGAAGGTTTTTAGAACTACAGAAACGGCGATTGGCATTGGTAGGATAAATTCTGTCGGCTGCCAGATGAGTACATGCTCCGAAGATAATTTTATGCTTATAGAAAGATGCCTTAAGTCTTGTACTTTCATTGAAAGCGTTGTAGCTGTGATGTTCAACTATGTTAATGCCATCCACTTGCATCATATGAACTTTGATGCCGAATTCCAAAGGCTTATTCTCTTTCCCTCTGATAATTGGTCTTATATGAGGCTGAGATAAACTTACGATTCTGTCTCTGACTTTAGTAGTATTGTTTTCGAGCAGATAAAGCTGTTGCAGGTAGACTTTCCTGATTGTTTTAAATCTTTGTGCGATTGGTGCGGAGAGGTAAATGCCTCTGGTGTGGTTTAAAAGAATCTGATAGACACCAATCCCTTTTTCCAATAAATGCAGGAGTGTTTTTCTACGTCTCTTGGTAACACTGACACTCATTTTTCTTCTTTTGGAAAAAACAGACTGCTTGATTTTTTGTTCTCTGAACTTTGAACGAGGCATTTTTATTCCTGAGAGTTTACATAAGGCCGGAATTTGTTCTTCCCACAGAAAGCAACAGGACTCCCACAGAAGTTTGACATCAGTAGGAAATCGCATATGAACCTCATAACACGTAGCATCTATAAGCATAACATTCTTATTGTCCATTTTCCCTTTCCAAGCATTAATCAGCACCTGCTGAACCTTCTGCATATCACAATGTCTGGACAGATAAGTACGAATACGACTCACAAAGGCATTATCTCTGATAACTTCACCCACTTTCAAACGGCATCCGCAGAACATCTGATATGCCCAGTTAGTCTGGAAGGCAGCTAAGAGCTTTTCATCGCTTAAGCCTGTGTAGTGCTTTAAAAACATCAGACCGAAATATCCTTGTCGAGGAAGGTAAGAAGGAGCCCCTGCCGGTTTTTTCTTAGTAGGAAGCAGGCTCTCCAATTCTTGCCACGGAATTACATCGTAAATCCGGCCAAGTTCTGTAGAATTCTTGAAAAAATGATATTCAGGAAATATTGGGCTATCAAAAGAAATTAATGTAGTTTGCATCGTATTTTATGGCGTCAGATACCCTAAAATACACCAAAAACCCCGAAACTCCAAGAAATTGGCAGTTTTCGGGGTTCTTTTATTTTATAATATATTGATAGAGAGCTACTTATGGCTTATTAGTATTCCCTAAGTAAAGAACCCGCTAACTTCTCATTTTAATTAGGCTCTTAAGCTAATTATTAAGTTCACAATCTTTGATTAGTATCATATTTAAACTTTAAAGTGGATTTTTCTTAAATGCACTACGAGTTTAACTATATTAGCTAAACTGTTTATATTTAATCATTAATGAATAAAGCTAATTTTCAAAGAAGTGAATACAAAGAAAGCAATGAAAATATAGAGCCTTTACGATGGCATAGGTAATTGAAGATTATGAAGATACTCAGTAGCTTTCTGTGCATAGGAAGCGGCACAAACGATCAATTTTTTATCATCTTGCAGTGCCTTTAGCCATGACCCGATATAAGCGGCATGATTTTCCTCCGGCATAGGTTCAAAGCACAAATCTGCTGCCAGAAAACAGGCCCCAAGCTCAGCGACCAATTCTTCTTTGGCATATCCTTCATCTCCCCATTGTTTACGGCCCAAATCCCGGTTAAGACGTTTGGGTGGTTTAGTCCAGTGTGTTATCTCATGTGCGAGGACAGCATAATAACCTTCGGCAGTTTCAAAACTTTCAATGGGTGGCATTTCTACATAATCATGAATCGAATAGTAAGCTGCTTTACTGCCAGTACGAATATCTGCTTTGGTTTGAGAAAAGAACTTTTCCAGCTCGTCAATGCGCTGAGGAGAACTGATTGGTTCTCTTTCAGGAACTTCATAGAAGTGTTCCGGCAATCCTTCAATCTGTCCGGCATTAAAGACAGTATATGATTTCAGGAAAGGAATTTTAACAAACTCGCTTTCACCCTCTTTGTTTTCCTGCTCTTTAAGCACATTATCGGCATAGATGATTTGTGAGCCTTTTTCGCCTTTACGGACAGAAGCTTTAAAATTGAGGGCTTGTTGAAAGGTCATCCAATGGGGCAAAGCATAGCCTCTTTCAGCGGCTGTAGTCCAAAGAACAATCGTATTGATGCCTGTATAAGGAATGTCGTTAAAGCGTAAAGGTCGCTGGACATTTTGTGCCAAATGTTCGGAGTTCCAAGGTTTACGCCAGGTCAATTCGCCTTTTTCAAGGTCGGCAATGATTTTATTAGTGATATGGGTGTAAACATCAGGGGGTGTCAAGGGATACTCTCCTTTATGGGTGGTGGATGATGGCAGCAAAAAAAGCTCAAAGAACGGTGATAGCTCCCCGAATGCTGTAAGCGTGAGTCGCCTCGGCGAGCTTTTTTACGCAGTAAAAAAGAGGGATAAGCGTCATCACTGTTCTTTGAGCCAAGTTAACAGCATGAAACCACCACCCACAAAGGGAAATGTGACAATCAAATTCCCGAAACACGGATAGAGCGACAAGCTTCTTTAGGATTTAAGGTGAAAATTTACGACATTCGTAGACTTTTTTAGTCACAGCAAAAGTTGTTTTGGGTTCATCGGGGGCAGATTTGTCCCCTTTGCCTTTAAAGGGTCTGTCACTGTTGTACTCGGCAGGATTCCTTCGTCTGCAAAAGAATAATAACCATGCGGAGAAACAATTAGATGGTCAAGGATAGCAATATCTAGTATCTTTCCTCCCTGCCAAATCCTGTTAGTCAATTCTTTGTCTGCCTCACTTGGTGTTAAATTCCCTGACGGGTGATTATGTGCCATTATAATACCGCTTGCTTTTGCTTTTAGAGCCGCAGAAAACAATAATCTGGTAGCAACAATACAAGCATTCATGCTGCCTTGTGCTATATCAACAATGCCCATACATTTATTTCCATTATCTACTAATAGAATTTTGAATTGTTCCATTAACTCAATTTTATTCTGATCCCATGCAAAATTTAAAACCTCATAGGCCATAGAAGATGATTTTACCTGAATCCTATCACGATAAGGAATCTTGTAATTGTATCGAATTGAAATTTCGGAAACTCTGTACAAGGATTTTATCTGTGACTGGTTCATAAGATTATCCTTATTGGCTGTTTCGAACTTGTTGTTGATACCATTTACTTAGGTCCTTCTTCGGAGCATATAATGCATTCATGGCTTTATGCTTTAATTCTTTTTCTGAACTAACAAGATGCTGAATGCACGCTTTTGCTTCTTGTCCTGTTTTATCATTACTCATCCATGAACAGACCTGTTTATAGCCATAGTTCTGGATATACGGTTTGACTTGCTCTAAACAGTTAGTTGAATGCAAAACGATGGCATCAGCCAAGATTTTCTTTCCTCCCAATTTACTCAGGAAAGACAAGAAATCTAAGCTGTCTTTAAAGACATGAATGCTCTCTGGCTTCGGGGTTGTTCCACGAATAAAGGAGATAGACTGAGTGCCGATGGTTCCTCTGAAAAATGGATTAATCAGTTCAAAGCCTTCATCTTCATTGGGAAAGCCAAGGGTTTTGAGTTTCTCACGGGTTTGTTTGTTATACACACAGACTTCATGAAAATAGCCTTGAGCGATTTCCAAAGCGATACCCAATGTTTTTAAAAAATGAATGAGTCCTTTGCTATGAATGTTTTTCTGTTTGCTTTTTAGTACTAAGTCAGCACTTGAATAGTGCTTAATACCTGAAAAACATAGGACTTGACTATCCGGTTCTTTCAGTAAATAGACGTTTTCTTGGTGATATTCTTGAAGAATTTTATGATATTGAGTCATCGCTATAACCTTCGCAGTAGGCTTACCCATTGCGTTCTCCTGTTTAAAAGATGGTGTGTTTAACTGATAAATTAAATAATCAGCAGAGTTTTTGGATTCTTAGCCTTGCCAAATTAAAGGCAATTAAATCGTAAGGGCGGTAACGGACAGAGCGCCCAATTTTGATACAAATCAAATCATGTGTTCGTTTGGTCATCCAGACAGCTAATGTGCCTGAAGTAGAATTGATTTCCTTGGCTGCTCTTTTTCGGTCAAGCAAGGCTTGATATAAATGTGGTTTTTCTAAGGGTTGCGAAGCTTGTGC
>Ga0208269_100834_pt1 | contig 9804 bp, 8 predicted proteins | sample LakWasMe88_LOW11_2_FD_183912 | JGI IMG/M metagenome (GOLD analysis project Ga0208269, IMG submission 183912) | Freshwater sediment methanotrophic microbial communities from Lake Washington under simulated oxygen tension - Sediment Metagenome... | ecosystem: Environmental > Aquatic > Freshwater >...
GATGCACCAGGGAATGTGCACGTAAAGGCTGAGCGGTGGCAAGGACTATCGGGACAAATGATTGGAGAAGCGCGCAGTTTATCATGTTCACCCTCCGTCAAGGCGAACATTCCGAACGTCCCCGCAAACTCTTAAAAAATTTATTATGCCCGTCGGCTCACTTCATCCAGTAACTTGATGAAATTACGCTTGGGTTTGAAGCGGCTGCGCAACTCCGCCAGATAATCCATAAACTCGCGCTTTCGCTCCGGGCCGTTCAGAATGCTTTCGACCCTGCGCACGAGCGTGATGGCCTCGGCATAGGCGGCATTATTGGTCTGCTCGATAATGGCCGGAATGATCGGCCGATACAAGGCCAAGGCATCGTCCGGACGCTCCGTTTCCAATCTGCCGGCCAATTCGATCAGCAAATGCCGCTGGCAGGTTCCCGCATGCGCCGCCGTCCAGGCATCGTCCATATGGTTTTCCCACAAGGCGATTTGGAGCCGGACCGAATAATCGGGAACGCCGGGCTTCGTTTTCCAGAAGTTTACGGCGGCGGCTCCTCCGGCGATGGCGTCGGCCAGTTTCGCCAGCGCGCGCTCCCGCTGTTCGGGCCAAACGCCGAGCCGTTCGGCGACCGCGTGCAGCTTTTTATAATGATCCAGGATTGGCCGCTCTTCGAACTGCACCCAGGTCAACTGCAAGGCTTCTTCGTGGCGCTGGCTTTTGAGATAAGCCGCGACCAGAAAATCGCGCAAGCGATTGTCGGTAGCGGCAGGAAAAGCGTGCAGGCCGCGTTCCGCCCATTCGAGCGCCTTGTCGTCCCGGCCGTTCGCAGCCCATAGCTCGGCGATGGTCAGATAACGGTAGCCCGTGCTCAAATCGCGGGCCTTGATCGCCACCAGTTCTTCCACGTTGCCGCTCGCTTCGGCCAGAGACTCCATGATGGACGTGATACGGTAGCGCTGGGAATCGTAAGGACTTCTGTCGGTGCGGGAGTCGATTTTGGCCCATTCCGCCTCGGCCAGTTCGCGGTAACGCCGCAGGCCCGTCTCCCCCAGCAGGTCGCGGTAGGCCATCGCATGGATATCGCCGTAATCATTGGCCGGCGAGATTTCCATCCGGAACAGCCGCTCCGCCAGCGTTTCCGGGTCCGGTTTCGCCAGCCGGCAGGCTTGCAGGTGCAAATCGCCCAGCCTTCCCAACACGCCGCCGACCTCGCCGTTGGAATCGTCAATATTGCTTTGCGACTCTGCCACACGGTCGATCGCATGTTCGACCAAATCGATCAGCATGGGTGCATCCTCCGGAGTCAATAAGGTCGCTATCGCATCCACGACCTGATCGAGTTCCTCCGCAAAAGCCCCCGCTTCACCCCAATCTAAAAAACCGCGAACCTGGGTCGCCTTCTCGATGGCCTCGCGATAGGCCTTGACGGCATGAGCGCCGCCGGCAATGGACTCGGCCTTGAGCAACAGCGTTCGGTACAGGCGATCATCCTGTTCCGCCGCATCCATCAACCACGCGATCAGTGTGTCTGGAGACTGGATCTCCAGATAGTCCCGAATCGTACACCACGGATCGGGACGCTGACCGCTGCCGTCTTCGTGTTCGGCAAGCCAGGCCAGACCGACCGCCACGCAATGTTTGCAGAAAAAGCCGTCCGCCGCGTTCGGACAGTTGCAATCGTGTCCAAGATACCGCCCATCATCCCGCAGTTCGACATGGTAAGTGTCGGAGCCCTCGACGCGCGCGCTGATTTTACTGCCCGTCTCGCGCAGCGGACCGACCCTGTCGTCCTCATAATACGCTTCGCCGCGCGCGAAAACGCTTGTGCCGGCCAGATTTTTGAGGATGTTGGGGGTGATGAGTTTGTTGAACATGGGAAAATGGTATCGATTGTTGCGGCAATGCTTGCCATGATACCGCCAGAGGGCTCCGTTGGCTTTTAAAAAAAGTATTCAACGCCAAAATCTTTGAACGCTTGGCTGATGATTTTCATATTGCGGACCACGGCATCCTGAGTTTTTCTGCACTGTAAAAAACCAAGCAACTCGTGCCTTCAATATATGGCTGAATGAACTCGATTCGAAAGCACTCCACGCGGCGGATTACGACGCGCCCATAAGCCAATAAAACGGAAAGTTTCTCTGTTTGCGCGTCTAATCCCTACGGTCCTGTTTACAAGGGAGCCATAAAATCATAAACATCCAATCCTGCCAGTTCGTCAGATGTCGGGAATATCCATTTTGCCTGGGAACGACATGTTCAATTTCTGTTTAGATTCAACACAAACTTAATAATGCCTGACTCCCGTCGGATCAAGTTCCTCAAACCCAAAGCCTGAAACCTGGTTTCCTTGTGCATACCCTTTTTATAAGCATTTTCGATTTTCACTGCTTCGTCATTGTCAGCGGAATGCGGATGCTCGGATAATGATCTGAGTTTATGCACAAAATTCAGCGTCTGGTTGAACACTTCGGCTTTTTCTTTAACTGGACCAATAGCGGTACCGAAAGCTTGTCTGACGATAGTCACAGGAATTTTGCTTTGGACGCTATTCAGATCATCACGCTTCACGGAAAACGCGAATAATTCATCGGCAAAGAAAACCGTTTCCGGACGGATCGACAACAGAAACAAACGATCCCGGCGATTTTCCATCACCAAATCGCTTCCGTTTAGAAAAGTTGCCAGTTCTACTAACTCTGCCCGAATTGGCGAATGTTCGCTTACTTCTATCCAACCATGAGGATGCAAAACGATATTTTTTTCGTGCGATGCGAATTCAAAGCCGCGTAAATGTGCCGCCAAACCCAGAATCAGTTCTAACTGGCGGGTGGTTAGTGCTAAATCCAGTGGCTTTTCTTTGCCCAGTACACCTGCCGCCACAGGTTTTTCGTTATCGATAGGTAGGATAATGCCGTATTTTTCCTTATCCGAAAAATAACCTGGAACAAAACTGTCCGCCAGTGCCGATAACTCGGCGACCAGCGCCGCACGGTCGCCGGCAAACTCGTCATACAGCGCTTTGATATATGGGATTTTGTGGTCCGTGGTTTCGCCTTGCTCGATGTCGGCAAGTGAAAGCCAAGCTAGTCGCGAATCGCTATTCACGCGTTGCTCTAAATGCAAAAAACCATCGAGAGTCAGTTCGATAGTAAAAATATCCAAATAATACTCGGTCAAGGCGTGATTCGGAGCAGCACCCTGGACTTGTCGATACGGTTGCAAACTCCGCCAGAGCTTGAAGGTGTAATGCGTTTCAAACAGCAAACCGGCCTCTTCACGCAATTCGCGCTTCAGGGTTTCCGGCAAGGCATTTTTAATGACAGGAGAATGCGGCGATTGTAGCTCTGTGAGCAACGCGGCTGTGCCGGCAATACCCGCCACGTCAGTCTGATTGGTACGTCCGCCGATCAAACCATAATCGCCTGCGGATTTATCGAAGTGTTTTTTCGTGTCCTCGCGCTGGTAAAACAGAATCCTGCCGTCGATCTTGATGATGCTCCAGGCGACATAACAATAACGGATCGGCTGCGCTTGTTGACTTGTATGATTTTCTCTACGGGCCTCTTCGATATACCGCAATACATCGCGCTGCCGCTCTTTTTTATCGTCGTCGATGCCTTGAGTATTCCAAAATTTAGCTGGAAAATAACGCGAATCCGCGTCACTCATTGCGGTCAATACCGATGTTGCCATCAATTGCGCCGGAAAAGAGATAAAGCACCATTCGCCTTTCGCAAGATAATCAGCATTAAAAACTGACAAGGTATCCAGCAACCGCTCGCATAACATAACCGTATTTTCGGCGATACTCGGTTCAACTGCATGACGGTCGCAAATCGCGCTGATCAATCTATTTCGATTGACACTAGAAAAATCGCCTTCTTCTTCCGCATAAAGCGGCAGTTCCTGGATAAGCGTTTTGATTAAGTGATTAGGCATGGATAGTTTGGAATTGAAGCTGCAAGTCAAACGATAAAATTAGCGGTAGTCATGTTGCATCGACTTCCACCTGAGTAATGACTTCCGCCAGTAACGACGGGCGAATATGTAAGGAGGTTCGCGTTGGAATATCTCTTAACAATGCCAATACCTCGGCTTTTGATCGTGATTGCCTGCGAATCGCCCTGATTAACAGACCGAGCGTGCCATGCGCCGGAATGTCCAGGCTTTTTGCGGCAAGGCGGGCGGCGGTGTCATCCGTCAGCAACAGACAGTCGCCGAGTTCAACACACAAATGCAAGGCCTCCTGTTCACCGGCATGCAAGGTATATAGCGGCGTCAAGGCTTTGACCAACGGAGAAGAGTTAAGCGTGCCTTGGCGGACAAACAGATTTGGCTGCGATGCCGTTGCCTGTGGACGATGCCGCAGCACTTCCCGCCAAACCGCATCCGGAACAAAGATTTTATTAAAATCGGCCAAAAGATCGAGACATTCCAGTTCATCGAGATGAATGATGGGCCCTGTATCGGCGACGACTATCGGCCTAGTCTTGTCCATGTAATCCCCAGTCAACATCTTCCCGGATAAAGCGCTCGTTCATGTCATCAAGATGGGACTCCAAATAGCGGCGGATGGATTCGGTAATCAGTTCATCCATGTTGGCGACCCAGCCGCGCTCCACCATGGATTGCGCTTGTTGCCAGAGTTGGTCGGGGATTTCGGTTTTTACGGTAGTAGTCATGATGGTTGTTTCCTAGGAAAAACTGGAGTTATAAATATGACGCGCCAATGTCGGTAAAAAATCATCCAAATTGGCTGTTAAATTTTTTAAATCGCGCTTCTGATTAACCCAGAAATATTGCAATAAAAAGGCTTTAAAGTCATGCGCTTCAGCATCAGGATTTCCTGTATTTTGGCGATAAATCTCATTGATTTTTTCACCAAAACGACCCACCTTATTGATATTCAACCCCGCCAAAATGTCATCAACATTATGTTCCGTATCAGCCATCCGATTATTTAATTCTTGGCTATTAATAGTATTGACGGGTGATTCAGAAATACAACGAAACAAAATTCTTTCGTAAGGTTGTATTGCTTTTGGTAGTTTGAACATGGCGCGCATATTGACCAAAAACAAAAAAGCAATGATCTGATGATTTAACGGCTCAAGTAAATTGGCATGAGACACCCAGTTGCGCGTCATTTTCATAAGCCATGCAAAGGTAAAAATATCATGTATTTTACTCATATCTTTCCCATACTTTTCTAATAAACTTTTTGGTTTAATGTTTTCTTCCCATTCATGGGCAAGTTTTCTTAAAAAGAAGCGATATTGTATATTTGCAGATGATTCATCATACGGCTGTTTGATTGGTAAGCATTGCGATAGAACAGCAAGATAATTTTCTATTTCCGTGTTTGGAATTTCAATAGTAGGCTTGTTATTTTCTATCTTTATAAAATCCCTAAGTTGAACATTACTATCGTCATTTTCGATGTGCGATTTTAAAAAATCGCAACCTGCAATAATCCCACGCCGTAAAACTAAATAATGATTTTTTTCATGATTTTCTAACCAATTATCAAGATGCTGCTTGGCTTCATTTAAACCTTTGTTAATTGCTCTAGGAGGCAGAACACGACAACGCTTGTAAGCTTCACAAAAACGGTTATAAGTGTTTTTAGTAACACTTTGATTTAACCTTTCGTAATAGCTTTCCAGATATTTAAGCAATTGTTCAATATCTTCATTGTCTATAAATATTTTGCATTCTGATATTTGTTCTTCACCTAGTCCTCGCTGTATTTCATCAAAAATTTTATCAAAGTAATTATGATCGTCCTCTTCAAAACCTGTACGCAATTCATCAACAAGGCTTATATCTTTGTCTGCATTTGCTGTTAAAAATATGACTTGTTCTTTTGGGAATCCTTTTTCTAACAAGTTCAAAAACAAGTTCATTCCACTTTCTTCTAAGAATTCTTGCGCTGTAATTCCAAAGTGTTGGGCATGCTTTTTTACATTATCAGAGTGTTCTGAATTTTCTAGATTAATATCGAGAACAACTACATCAAATTGAATTATGTCAGCATTTATGGACTTTTCCGCAGCGTCAAAATTTGTCAATACCTCGATGTTCCTATTTTTAAACCATTCGACCTTCTTTTGCTCAGAATACTCATCTTCAACCCATAATATGTTCAGCATTACTTACTCCATTTTCACTTTTCTCTTGATTTTTAAAATAGGTATATCGTTGATCAACAAATCCTTTATAAAGAATATTGTCACCTGGAATTTTTTGTTTTCCTGAGTAATCAGCAAGCTATTTGCTGCGCTTTTGGTATCGTTGAGTTGCATTAAGTCCTCCTGAATGGCATCGAGACCTTTTCCAGTTCCGAGGCTGTTTGGGGCTTTACTGCCCAGTGGATTCTGCCAACTGCATGTTAAATAGGCTTTTCCGTCGATGATTTTTTCATCGAACACCACCGTCAAAAAATCGTCAGATGCGTGATCTGCATACTTAAAAGCGTTGAACAAGGCCTCTGAAAAATAGCCGAACAATAACGCTTCGGCATGGCTTTCGGCAAGGATACAGACCTTTTGCCAAAGCCGGCTGATTTCAACAACCTTAAAAGGCCGCAGATTTTGATTAATCCATTCAACAGCATTTAGCGATCTATTGAGCAAAATATCATCCTCAAATCCCTGCTTCAAGGCTTCAAGGCTAACATTTTTGCAAGACAGAATTTTGTCACGAATGCTGCCAAGACTGGCGTTATGCTGGTTGAGGAAACGCGCGGTTACTCGGCTGGCTGCATAATCCAAAATATCCGCGATAGACTTGGTTTTATCAGCACTATCCGGCGTCCGGCGACACAGCCTGATCAATTGACGGAATTTTTCAGGATTGTTGTTCGCATAGCGTTGACGCAATAGTTCGCTTTGAAGCTTGATGATAATTTCTGAATGGTAAGCTTCATTTAGTAGCAAAACATCTTTGCGACATTCTGGATTGGTTTTTAAACGCTCGGCAACCTGATATATCGTATCGGGAAATATCACATTGCCCAAAGTATGGGTAAATTGTTCAACCAGTTTTTGCATCTTTATTTGCAATAACTCATTTTGTTGAATTTCCCCCTGAAGTTTTTCCTCTTGCTGTGTCACCTTGAAGATAATTTTTGTGAACTGCTTTTGTGTGGATTGCTGTTCGAAAACATTTTTTGTGTTTTCGATAAGCTCTATGTAAGACCTTAATAAATCAAACTCTCTTTTTTCAAAGTAAAAATCCATGATCAGAGAGGGTAAAACGATGTAGTTGCCTTCTCTCTTCTTGCTCGCTTGAAACTTACTTGTGAAATATTTTCCTGAATCTTCGTCAGGATATAAAAATCCGTTATGCCAATTTTTATAAATGGCACAAAAAACATCCGCCAAATAATCAAGCTCATCTGGATAATCAATATTTAAATTATCAATGCCATCGCCTGAATGGAATTTGTAAAAATATTCAAATGCGCGGGCATCATTTTGTATGGTGCCTTTACCAAATGCGAGCAATACGCCTAAAGCAAAGTTAACTTCTTGATCCAAAGGGTTCTCTTCAAATGCATTACTGAGCCAGTTATAAGCATACTGATAACATTGCTCTGCATCACTCCTGCCAATAAATTCTGGAAAGGTAAATTGCAGGTAGGCATTTTCCAGCCATTGCTTGGCTCCAGCATGATTGCAATTGATAGCATCCCTCAAATACTCCATGCCTTTTTTATAGTTCGTGGAAGATCCATTACCATCAAAATATATTTTTGCGGCTTGATAGAAGGCTTCTCCGGGCGAGAAATCATTGCAAGCCGTATCGGCTACTTTTTCCAACCACTGCAACGCAAGCGTATCGGTTTGTTTAACATCTGTTGCATGTGCGTAGAGATCGGCTAACTTCATCATTCTAGCCTCAATCACGGAGTCGTCATTTTGTGCAGTTTTGTTCAACCAAGCTAAGCCCTGCTGAACATTTTGCATTTCATCATCACCATCTAAATAACGGCAAGCCAATAGATATTGTGCTTCTGCAAAGCCATTTTTTGCCGCCTTTTCGCACCATTGCATGCCTTGGGCGGAGTGTTGTGGTACGCCTTTGCCTTCGAAATAGCAACGCGCTAAATCATATTGTGCTTCCGCCCAACCGTGCTCGGCAGCGAATCTGAAGCAATTGAAGGCCATTTCGTCGTTCTGCTCAGTGCCAATACCATCTCGATAGCATTGCCCCAGCCATGAATTGGCTTTGACATGATCTTGCGCAGCGGCTTTTTGAAACCAGGAAAACGCTGATTCAATATTGCCATTTAAATAACCTTGCTTATAGCGCAAACGCGTTGCAATTTCCTGAGCTGGTTCGATTTCTACTTTATTTAGAATAAAGCTAACGTTCTTGTTTAAAATTCCAATAGTTCGATTGAGGAGTTCACTGAATTCATCACCGCTCCCCAGAAAGTAATAAAAACCCAATGCAAATTGGGCATCGGCATGACCATGCTCGGCAGCTTTGTTCAGCCATTCTAATCCTAGATCGGCGTCATTTTCGGTTTTGGCGCCATCTGAATAGTACCTAGCCAGTTCAAATTGCGCCTGAGCATCTCCAGCACTTGCCAATTGTTGAAGTTCTGCCAGAGTGCGGGTGTAGCTTGCTGTCATATCAATGTCCTTTAGCTTCGTCTGCGATTTTACTAGGTTAGGCAGATAGACAAAGTGCTTTTTATCTATCTGCCGTCGTGCGTTTGCAATGTGTGAAGGAATTGAGGTTTCTCAGCGATCAACAAACTCGATTTTTACCGGAATCCGCAACTCCCTGCCGATTTCTTCCAGCACCGTTGTCGCGGTTTGTTTGTTGACGTGCGTGGTGATGTACCAGCCGTTGCATTGCCTTTGCGACTGATAGCCCGTGGCCTGCTGGCGCCCCATCAGCGGAATAGATGTCACCACTTTGTTGAGTCTGGCGACTTTATCCAATCCGAAGACTTTCAGCGTCTCGACGAAAGTTTCTGCAATAGTGCCTTCTTCGATCACTTTGCCGGCGATGCTCACGCGTAAACGTCCGCCTGATTTCCTGGTGTGACGCCTGGAACGTTTACGGAAAGATTTTTCCAACGGCTGAACTTTGGATTTATTTTCGAAGTTGTTCAAACAGGTTCTGATTTCCATTTCCAAAGCCAGCAATTGCTGGCAGTTCTCGATGCTGGAGGTAACCTGCGAGAAGTTACCAGCCATGCTGGCTTCGGCGCTGGCCATTTTCAGGTCGTCGCTGGCTTTACCGATGACGGCAAACACTTCGTTGAATTTGCTGTTGACGGTTTCTGGCAGTCTGTTCATGTCGTTATTCTCCGGCTGTTTGTTCGGTTAAACGGCGTGGTCGTCAGCGCCGCTGCATCTATTCTTAATAGTTAGCAATATTCGTCATGAGCTTGGTTTGTTTTACCACGCGAGTTATTTAATTGAGGACGATTCGTTAGTTGGCTGCAACCTATCTTCTCAACATGGATGTAGTATCGGCGAAAGTGACGCCGTTGTAATGGGAGAACTGTGGGAGTTTTTTGGCGAGGAACAATCTTGACTGACAAGCGGTGACAAACCGTTTTCATGGTTGAAATGATTTTCGCAAACGCTTCTTTTTGATTGACATCCACCTCTTACCCTCTATAATCACCGCCTGCTTAAAGGTTCCATTGATGCAATTTCGTCAATGATTAAACGGGAAGCCGGTGAGGAAACTCCAAGGCCGGCGCTGCCCCCGCAACGGTAAATAAGTTAAGCATCATCAACAGCCACTGTGCGTCAGCATGGGAAGGCGATGATGCAGGGAAAC
>Ga0208269_100837_pt1 | contig 9770 bp, 8 predicted proteins | sample LakWasMe88_LOW11_2_FD_183912 | JGI IMG/M metagenome (GOLD analysis project Ga0208269, IMG submission 183912) | Freshwater sediment methanotrophic microbial communities from Lake Washington under simulated oxygen tension - Sediment Metagenome... | ecosystem: Environmental > Aquatic > Freshwater >...
GCCGCCTCGTTCCGCGCCAATGGCACGGGCCCTTGGCGCCTGCGCGAGCGCCAACCCAATGTGCGCACCACCTTCTCGCGCAACGGCAGCTACTGGGGCAAGAACGAGAGCAATGCCACCGACATCATCTACACCCCCATCGGCAACGATGCCACGCGCGTGGCGGCCCTGCTGTCGGGCGAAGTCGATGTGATGGAACCCGTGCCGGTGCAAGACATCGAGCGCGTGAACAGCAGCCCCAACACCCGCGCCATCACCGGCCCGGAACTGCGCACCATCTTCCTGGGCATGGACCAGAAGCGCGACGAACTGCTGTACTCCAACATCAAGGGCAAGAACCCCTTCAAGGACAAGCGTGTGCGCCAGGCCTTCTACCAGGCCATCGACATCGACGGCATCAAGAAGACGGTGATGCGCGGCGCCTCCAACCCCTCGGCCTTGCTGGTGGGCCCGGGCATCAATGGCTTCCAGGCCGACATGAAGCGCCTGCCCTACGACGTGGAAGCCGCCAAGAAACTGATGGCCGAAGCCGGCTACCCCAGCGGTTTTGAAGTGTCGATGAACTGCCCCAACGACCGGTACGTGAACGACGCCCGCATCTGCCAGGCCGTGGCGGCCAACCTGGCCCGCATCAACGTGAAGATCAACCTGCAGGCCGAGACCAAGGGCACCTACTTCCCGAAGATTCTGCGCCGCGACACCTCGTTCTACATGCTGGGCTGGACGCCCTCCACCTACGACTCGCACAACGCGCTCAATGCACTGGTGGCCTGCGTGGACGACAAGGGCGCCGGTCAGTTCAACCTGGGCGCCTATTGCAACCCCAAGGTCGATGAGCTGACCAAGAAGATCCAGGCCGAGACCGACAAGACCAAGCGCAACGCGATGATCCGCGAGGCCTTTGAGCTCCACAACGCCGACGTGGGCCACATCCCGCTGCACCAGCAATCGCTGGCCTGGGGCGTGAGCAAGAAGGTGCAGCTGGTGCAACTGGCCGACAACTTCATGCCCTTCAAGTGGATGAGCATTTCCAAGTAATCAGGTCAGCCACCGGTCTTCAGCACCACCCCAGCCCCTTGCACGGGCTGGGGCTCAAAGCGTTAGAACATGAAAAATCCCCTGGCACGCTGGCTTGACAGCGACGTCGGCCACAGCTTCCGGAGTTCTCCGGTGGCCATGGTGGCGGCGCTGATCGCCTTTGTCTGCGTCTTTTGTGCCGCCTTTGCCGGCTGGGTGTCGCCCCACAACCCTTTTGATCTGAGCGCGCTGGAACTCAGCGATGCCCGGCTCCCGCCGAGCTGGCGCCCCGATGGGGTCTCCAAGTACCTGCTGGGCACCGACGACCAGGGGAGGGACATTTTGTCGGCCGTCATCTATGGCGCCCGGATCTCGTTGGTGGTGGGCATCGCCTCGGTGATGCTGTCGATGGCGCTGGGCGTGGCGCTGGGCCTGCTGTCGGGTTTTCGCGGCGGCTGGATCGACGCCTTGCTGATGCGGCTGTGCGACGTGATGCTGTCGTTTCCACCCATCCTCGTGGCCCTGCTGATTGCCGGGGTGGGCCGGGCACTGTTCCCCAACGCCCATGAGTCGCTGGCTTTCGGGGTGCTGATTCTGTCGATCTCGCTCACAGGCTGGGTGCAGTACGCGCGCACAGTGCGCGGCTCGACCCTGGTCGAGCGCAACAAGGAATACGTGCAGGCCGCCCGTGTGACGGGTGTGGCACCCTGGCGCATCATGGTGCGCCATGTGCTGCCCAACGTGCTGGGCCCGGTGCTGGTGCTGGCCACCATCCAGGTGGCCACCGCCATCATCACGGAAGCCACGCTGTCGTTTCTCGGAGTGGGTGCCCCGCCCACCTCGCCCTCACTGGGCACCTTGATTCGCGTCGGCAACGACTATCTTTTCTCAGGCGAATGGTGGATCACCGTTTTTCCCGGTCTGATGCTGGTGCTGATTGCACTGAGCGTGAACCTGCTGGGCGACTGGTTGCGCGACGCGCTGAACCCGCGCCTGCGATGAGCTGGCCAAGGCCGAGGCAAACATGAGTCTTCTACAAGTCAAAGACCTGGTGGTGGAATTCCCCGGGCGGCGCGGCACCTTGCGCGCACTGGACCACGTATCTTTCGAGATCGCTCCTGGAGAGATTCTGGGCGTGGTGGGTGAGTCGGGGGCCGGCAAGTCATTGACCGGCGCCTCCATCATCGGGTTGCTCGAGCCGCCGGGGCGCATCGCATCGGGCGAGATCATCCTGCAGGGCGAACGCATCGACAACCTCAATTTTGACCAGATGCGCAGCATCCGGGGGCGGCGCATCGGGGCCATCTTCCAGGACCCGCTGACCTCGCTGAACCCGCTCTACACCGTGGGGCACCAGCTGATGGAGACCATCCAGGCCCATCTGCCGGTCAACCATTCGGAAGCCCGAAAGCGGGCCATCGATCTGCTCAAGGACACGGGCATTCCGGCGGCTGAGCAGCGCATTGAACACTACCCGCATCAATTCAGCGGCGGCATGCGGCAACGCGTGGTGATCGCCCTGGCCTTGGCGGCCCAACCGCAGCTGATCGTGGCCGACGAGCCCACCACCGCACTCGATGTGTCGATCCAGGCCCAGATCATCACCCTGCTCAAAAACATCTGCCATGACCGCGGTGCCGCCGTGATGCTGATCACCCATGACATGGGCGTGATCGCAGAAACCTGCGACCGGGTGGCCGTGATGTATGCCGGCCGCATTGTCGAAACTGGCCCCGTGCACCAGGTCATCAACCACCCGAACCACCCCTACACCGCGGGCCTGATGGCCTCGATACCGGACATGGCCGTGGATCGCGAGCGCCTTAACCAGATCGACGGGGCCATGCCCCGGTTGAATGCCATTCCCACTGGCTGCGCCTACAACCCGCGCTGCCCTCAGGTGATGGCCCGCTGCCGCAGCGAACGCCCCGAACTGATGTCCACCGCAGGCACCCAGGCCGCCTGCTGGCTGCATGCACCGCAAGCGCCCCACGGAGATCCGGCATGAGCAGCCCTCGCCCCCAAACGCCAAGCACCTCAGCACCGCTGGTGCAGGCCCATGACCTCGCCAAGACTTTTGATGTGTCTCCGCCCTGGCTGAATCGGGTGCTGGAAGGCAAGCCCAGGCAATTGCTGAACGCAGTCGACGGCGTGAGCTTTGACATCGAACGCGGTCGTACCTTGGCCCTGGTCGGTGAATCAGGCTGTGGCAAGAGCACCGTGGCCCGCCTGTTGGTGGGGCTGTACGAGCCCACCCGCGGCCACATGACTTTCGACGGGCAAGATGCCCATGCCGAGTTCAAGAAGCCCTCGGGGCGCACGCTGCGCCGGCGCATCCAGATGATTTTCCAGGACCCGTACGCCAGCCTCAACCCGCGCTGGACGGTCGAAGCCATCATTGGTGAGCCCCTGCGCGAGCATGGCCTGGTCACCGACGCCGCCGAACTGCGTGAGCGTGTGGGCAGTTTGCTGAAGTCGGTCGGACTCAGTGCCCTGGACATGCCCAAATACCCACACCAGTTCTCTGGCGGGCAACGGCAGCGGATCTCGATCGCCCGCGCCCTGGCCACCGAGCCCGAGTTCCTGGTGTGCGATGAGCCGACATCAGCCCTCGACGTGAGCGTGCAGGCCCAGGTGCTGAACATCATGAAAGACCTGCAGCGCGAGCGAGGGCTGACCTATCTGTTCATCTCCCACAACCTCGCCGTGGTGCGCCATGTCAGCGACGAAGTGGGGGTCATGTACCTGGGACGCCTGGTAGAACGGGCTGACAAGCACACCTTGTTTGCAGCGCCGCGCCACCCCTACACCCGCATGCTGCTCGACGCCATCCCCGAGATGCGGCAAACCGGGCGGGCCCGCACCCCTGTGCAGGGCGAAGTCCCCAACCCACTCAACCCGCCAGGTGGCTGCACCTTCCACCCGCGCTGCCCGCATGCCAACGATCGCTGCAAGAGCGAACGACCTGCATTGGAACTCCTGAGTGAAGGCCAGTGGGTCGCTTGTCACGCCGTAGTGGAAAACCGTCTTTAAAACTCTGATCTGAGTGCTCTGCTGCCGCTCCGATGCGGCAGGCAGACTTTTCACTCCTTCTTCGCCAAAGAAGGAGAAGGCACGCGCATCTCGAATGTCTCCACCCTGTCAGGGCTTGAGGGGTAGGCTGCCCAATGAATCCAAGCCGGCAGGTGGCCTCCTCACTGCCGCCGAATGCATCCGTACCGACCGAAGCATCCAAGATCAGGTTCAGGCAATAAAAAACCCCGCTGCGTTGCCGCAGCGGGGTTGATCTCTGATCAGAAGCTGGCTTACGCCAGCAACCAATTAGAAGGAGGTGCGCAGACCAACGCTGTAGCCAGTCGACGACTGGTTGGCGTTCACGGCGCCAGTCACAGCACCCAGCGAGCCGGAGCTGAACGAAGCGGCGGTCGAAGCAGCGCCACCGGAGTTGCCCACGCGAGCCAGGATACCGTACACGGCAGTGCGCTTGCTCAGGTTGTAGGTGTAACCGAAGGACCACTTGTCAGACTTGGCGGAGTCCAGCTTGATAGCGCTGTACTGAGCCAGCACGTTGCCAGCGCCGACAGGAGCGTTCACGCCAACCGACCAGCCCTTGACGGACTTGTTGGTGCCCAGAGCAACGATGTCGTTGTACTTCTGGTTAGACAGAGTACCCAGGACCTTAGCAACGCCGAAGTCGTACGAAGCGCCCAGGTTGGTATCGGTGTAGTTGCCATGGGTCACAGAGGTACCAGCCAGGGTGGTGGACTGGGTACCTGCGGCGAAGTTGGTCTTGCCGTAAGCAGCAGCCACATCCAGCGGGCCTTGAGCGTAACCAATGCGAACGCCGACATAACGGCCGTTGTCTTGGGTGTTGACGGTGCCAGCGTAGCCGGTGCCGGTTTCCGTGCTAGCACGGTTGCCGAAAGCGTAGGTGCCTTGGCCGTAGAAGCCGCCCAGGTTGCCCGGCAGGAAGTAGCCGATGCCGTTCGAAGCACGAACGCCAGTGCCCGAGCTCAGGGTGTAGTTGGCCAGAACGGCGCCAACGCTGTTTGCGCCGAAGGCGTCAAACACAGCGTAGTTCCAGAACGAAGGAACGTAGTCGCGGCCAACGCGCAGTTCACCGAAGTTGCCCGACAGGCTGACGGTCGAACGACGGTTGAAGGTCAAGCCACCAGCGGCAGTGGTGGTGGATTGGTTGTTAGCAGTGGTGCCCGAAGAACCGATGCCCGAAGCGGGGTTCAGAGCGGCTTCCAGGTGGAAGGAGGCAGCCAGACCGCCACCGAGGTCTTCGGTGCCCTTGAAGCCCAGACGGCTGGAGCTGTTAGCCGAAGGGGAGATGCCGGAGATGCGGCCAGCTTGGGTCTTGACGTTTTCGTAGCCCAGGTCCAGAACGCCGAACAGGGTCACAGAAGATTGAGCCATAGCGGCGCCGGAAGCAGCCAGCACTGCCAGTGCAATCAGGGATTTTTTCATTGCGAGTTTCTCCAAGGTTAAACATAGGGCGCCGGTTCGAAGAACCGCAGGGTGCTGCCACAACTGCGATCCGCCGGTTCCCCGGGCCAACCTCCTTGATGGAAGTTCTCGCTATTGCAACAGACGTGCGGCATCCGCGCAAAGGAAATAACCCCCAAACCGGCCCAGTCTGGCGATTTCGTTGCACCTGTGCAACAAAACTGCGAAGCCCATTCCTGCTCAGGATCAAACACCGGGACCCCTCGAAAGACTAAACTTCAGGCCCGAATTGCCGACAACACTGGGACGTCCTGATACCTCAGGCCGACACTATCCATGGATCGTTTCCTCAGCACCGCAGACGCGGTATTGCGCACGCTGTATGCCAAGCATCACAGCGCCACCCCCCACCCGGCCCGTGCAGAGGACCGCAGCCCCGAACGCCCGGAAGACAAGGCCCTGTCTGCAGCCTTGATGCGGGTGAACCACGTCGGAGAAGTCTGCGCCCAGGCCCTCTACACCGCCCAAGCCGCCTCCACGCGCAACCCGGCGCTGAAGGCCCATTTCGAACGCGCGGCTCATGAAGAAACCGACCACCTTGCCTGGACGCGGCAACGACTGGATGAACTGGGCGACCGCGTGAGCCTCCTGAACCCGCTCTGGTACGCCGGCGCATTCACCCTGGGTCTGGTGGCCGGGCGCATCAGCGATGCGGTGAGCCTGGGTTTCGTGGTTGAGACCGAGAAACAGGTGGCCGAACACCTGCAAAGTCATCTGGACCGCCTGCCCGCCGACGACGAGGCATCGCGGGCCATCGTGGCCCAGATGAAGGTAGACGAAGAACGCCATGCCCATGAGGCCCAGATGGCAGGCGCCGTAGAACTGCCCCCGCCGGCCAAGGCGCTGATGCGCCTGGCCGCCAAGGTGATGACCCGCACCGCTCACTACATCTAAGCGGGCGCTGCAGCGGAGCTCAGACCTCCACGAGGTCGAACCCGGTGGTGATCTCGGCGGTCTTGCCCAGCATGATGCTGGCCGAGCAGTATTTGTCGTGGCTCATGGCGATGGCCCGCTCGACCGCAGCGGCAGGAATGCCCCGACCCGTCACCGTGAACTGCATGTGGATCTTGGTGAACACCTTGGGGTCCGTGTCAGCGCGCTCGCTGCTGAGCTTGACCGAACAACCCCGCACATCGTGGCGACCGCGCTTGAGGATCAGCACCACGTCATAGGCCGTGCACCCACCGGTGCCCGCCAGCACCATTTCCATGGGGCGTGGGGCCAGGTTCTGGCCACCGTTCTCGGGCTTGGCAGCGTCCGGCGCGCCATCCATGACCACAGCGTGGCCGCTGCCGGTTTCCGCCACAAAGCCCATGCCCGAACGCGTACCTGCCGCACCGGTCCAACTCACTGTGCATTCCATCCGATCACCTCATTAAATCAGCTAATACAGGATCAATCTCGCTACTAGTTTTGAACCGGCAGCAAGTTGATACAAATTCCTTGTTGCATCGCAACAAATTATCGCTACACTTCCTACATCGCGTAACGAACTCTGTTCTTCACGCACCGATTGTCTCCTCCACCTCCTCCTTTGGTGGATTTAGCCCCGAGTCTCACGACTCGGGGCTTTTTTCTTGGTGCCCTATCATCTGGGCCCGCCCGGGGGCTTTCCTGACGTCAGATGCGGCCAGTCTGAGGCCCCGCGCGATCTACACTCTCAAGCGCCATGAACGTCAAAGCACTCAAACCGGCCGACTACCTCAAAAAGATCCTCACCGCTCGCGTCTATGACGTCGCCGTCGAGTCCGCGCTGGAGCCCGCGCGCAACCTCAGCAAGCGTTTGCACAACACCGTGCTGCTCAAGCGCGAAGACCAACAGCCGGTCTTCAGCTTCAAGCTGCGCGGGGCCTACAACAAGATGGCCCATCTCACGCCGGAACAACTCAAGCGCGGCGTGATCTGTGCCTCCGCCGGCAACCATGCCCAAGGCGTGGCGATGAGCGCCCGCAAACTGGGCACCCGGGCCGTGATTGTGATGCCAACCACCACCCCCCAACTCAAGATCGACGCCGTGCGCGGCCTGGGCGGCGAGGTGGTGCTGCACGGCGACAGCTACTCTGACGCCTACGGCCACTCCGTCGAACTCGAAAAAAAGCAGGGCCTGACCTTTGTTCACCCCTTTGACGACCCCGACGTGATTGCCGGCCAGGGCACCATCGCCATGGAAATCCTGCGCCAGCTGCAAGGCCTGGGTTCGCGGCGGCTGGATGCGGTGTTCGTGGCCATTGGCGGCGGCGGCCTGATCTCAGGCGTGGCCAACTACATCAAGGCGGTGCGCCCCGAGATCAAGGTGATCGGCGTTCAGATGAACGATTCGGACGCCATGATGCAGTCGGTGAGCGCCAAGAAGCGCGTCACGCTGCCTGACGTGGGCCTGTTCTCGGATGGCACCGCCGTCAAGCTGGTGGGCGAGGAAACCTACCGCGTGGCCAAGAACCTGGTGGATGACTACATCGCCGTCGACACCGATGCCGTGTGCGCCGCCATCAAGGACATCTTTGTCGACACGCGCAGCATCGTCGAGCCCGCCGGCGCCCTGGCCGTGGCCGCGATCAAGCAGTACGTCGCCACCCACAAGACCAAGGGCGAGACCTATGCCGCCATCCTGTGCGGCGCCAACATGAACTTCGACCGCCTGCGCTTTGTGGCCGAGCGCGCCGAGGTGGGCGAAGAACGCGAGGCCCTGTTTGCCGTCACCATCCCCGAAGAGCGCGGCAGCTTCCGCCGTTTCTGCGAAACCGTGGGCAGCCTGCCCGGCGGCCCGCGCAATGTGACCGAATTCAACTACCGCATCAGCGACTCAGCCCGTGCCCATGTGTTTGTGGGGTTGACCACCACCGGCCCTGGCGAATCGACCAAGATCGCCAAAAACTTCAAGAAACAGGGCTTTGAAGCCCTGGACCTGACGCACGACGAGCTGGCCAAGGAGCACATCCGCCACATGGTGGGCGGCCACTCGGCCCTGGCCCAGGACGAGCGCCTGCTGCGCTTTGTCTTCCCCGAGCGCCCGGGCGCCCTGCTGAAGTTCCTGAGCCTGATGAAGCCCAACTGGAACATCAGCCTGTTCCACTACCGCAACCAGGGCGCCGACTACGGCCGCATTCTCGTCGGCCTGCAGGTGCCTGCGGCCGATCACAAGGCCTTCGACCGCTTCCTGGCCAGCCTGGGCTACCCCTGCATCGAGGAAACCCAGAACCCGGTCTACCGCATGTTCCTGCAGCAATGAAGCGGCTGCCACGGCACCTGGCATGACGGGATTGCGCCACTGGCTGCTGGCCGTCCAGTTCTTCACCCGCATTCCGGTCACGGGGCGGCTGGCGGACTGGGTGGGCTACAGCCCGGCCATGCTGCGCGCCAGCGCGGCCCATTTCCCCTCCATCGGCTGGCTGGCCGCCAGTCTGGCTGCGGCCACCTGGTGGGCACTGAGCGCCCTCCTGGGCCCCCAGGCTGGCACGCCCCTGGTGGCTGCTGTGGGCGCCACCCTGGCCACCATCCTGATGACCGGCGGCTTCCACGAAGATGGGCTGGCCGATGTGGCCGACGGCCTGGGCGGCAGCTACGACCGCGAACGTGCACTGGACATCATGAAGGACTCGCGCGTGGGCGCCTTTGGCGCCATGGCACTGCAGCTGGCCCTGCTGGCCAAGGTGGCCTTGCTGGCCTGGCTGGGCCACAGCGGCCTGAGCCACACCCTGGCCGCCCTGCTGCTGGGGCACGTGCTGTCGCGCTTCTGGCCCCTGATCCTGGTGCGCCAGCTGCCCCATGTGGGCGACACGGCGCGCTCCAAAAGCAAGCCACTGGCCGACCAGATCAGCCCTGGCGCCCTGATGGTGGCCGGCCTGTGGTGCCTGCCGCCCCTGGCGCTGTGCGCCTGGGCTTTCGGCCCGGCCTTCGTGGGCGCCGCCGTGCTGGTCAGCGCACTGGCCCTGGGTTGGATGTGGCGCCTGTTCGCCCGCCGCTTGCAAGGCTTCACCGGCGACTGCCTGGGCGCCACCCAACAGGTGTGCGAACTGGCCTGCTACCTGGCCCTGGCCTGCGTCCTGGCGCAATCGAGCCTCAGATGAAGCTCTGGCTGGTGCGCCACGCCCGCCCCATCGCAGCCGATTCGCTCTGCTACGGCCGGCTGGAGATCGAGGTCGACCCCGCTCAGACCACCGAACTGGCCACGATGCTCTCGCAGCAACTGCCCCAGGGCGCTGGATTGCGCGTATCGCCGCGGCAAAGATGCGAAAAGCTGG
>Ga0208269_100838_pt1 | contig 9768 bp, 8 predicted proteins | sample LakWasMe88_LOW11_2_FD_183912 | JGI IMG/M metagenome (GOLD analysis project Ga0208269, IMG submission 183912) | Freshwater sediment methanotrophic microbial communities from Lake Washington under simulated oxygen tension - Sediment Metagenome... | ecosystem: Environmental > Aquatic > Freshwater >...
CTCGGCGCTGCCGGCCAGCGTCGGCACCTCGATGGCACCGCCCAGCGCCACGGTGGTGAACGACACCGGCACGGTGCAGTGCAGGTCGTCGCCGTCGCGCTCGAAGATGTCGTGGTCCTTGATGCGGATCTCGATGTAGAGATCGCCCGCCGGGCCGCCGTTGGTGCCAGGCTCGCCATTGCCAGCCGAGCGGATGCGCATGCCCTCGTTGATGCCGGCGGGGATCTTCACCTCCAGCGTCTTCTGGCGCTTGATCTTGCCGGCGCCGTTGCAGCTGGTGCAGGGCTCGGGAATGATCTTGCCGGTGCCGTGGCAATGCGGGCAGGTCTGCTGGATGCTGAAAAAGCCCTGGCGCATGTGCACCTGGCCCGAGCCATTGCAGGTGCTGCAGGTCTTGGCACTGGTGCCGGGCTTGGCCCCGCTGCCGTGGCAGGTGTCGCAGCTGTCCCAGCTGGGGATGCGGATCTGCGCGTCCTTGCCATGCGCCGCCTCTTCCAGCGAGATCTCCATCGCGTAGCTCAGGTCGGCGCCGCGGTAGACCTGCTGGCCACCGCCACCCCGCCGGCCACCGCCGTTGAAGATGTCGCCGAAGATGTCGCCGAAAGCTTCGGCGAAGCCGCCCATGCCCTCGGCGCCCGGGCCGCGGCCCATGCCGGCGTTGGGGTCGACGCCGGCGTGGCCGTACTGGTCGTAGGCCGCACGCTTCTGGGCGTCGGAGAGCATCTCGTAGGCCTCCTTGGCCTCCTTGAACTTCTCCTCGGACTTCTTGGCATCGTCACCCTGGTTGCGGTCCGGGTGGTGCTTCATGGCCAGCTTGCGGTAGGCCTTCTTGATGTCTTCCTCGGTGGCGTTCTTGGGCACACCGAGGATGTCGTAGTAGTCGCGCTTTGCCATGTTGGGTCTCAACAGCTGGGGGGTCTCTGAAACGAAACCGCCGCGTTGAGCAGCAGACGCCGTCTGCTGTTCGAACGCGGCGAGACATCACGGCCGGCGCAGGGCCTGGCCGCGACATCCGGAGATCACTTCTTGACTTCCTTGAACTCCGCGTCGACCACGTTGTCGTCGGCCGGCTTGGCCGATGCACCGGCTTCGGCCTGGGGCGCCTCACCACCCGCCGCACCCGCGGCACCGGCCGCGGCTTGCTGCTCGGCGTAGACCTTTTCGCCCAGCTTCTGGCTGGCCGCCATCAGGGCCTCGGTCTTGGCATCGATCGTGGCCTTGTCGTCGGCCTTCAGCGCCTCTTCGGCCTCCTTCAGCGCGGTCTCGATCTTTTCCTTCTCACCGGCGTCGAGCTTGTCACCATGCTCGGACAGGCTCTTCTTGACCGAGTGGATCATGCCGTCGGCCTGGTTGCGGGCCTGCACCAGTTCGACCTTCTTGGCGTCCTCGGCGGCATTGAGCTCGGCGTCCTTCACCATCTTCTGGATCTCGTCCTCGGTCAGGCCCGAGTTCGCCTTGATGGTGATCTTGTTTTCCTTGCCGGTGGCCTTGTCCTTGGCGCCGACGTGCAGGATGCCGTTGGCGTCGATGTCGAAGGTCACCTCGATCTGCGGCAGGCCACGCGGCGACGGCGGGATGCCTTCGAGGTTGAACTCGCCCAGGCTCTTGTTGCCCGAGGCCATCTCGCGCTCGCCCTGGTAGACCTTGATCGTCACCGCCGGCTGGTTGTCGTCGGCGGTGGAGAACACCTGGGCGAACTTGGTCGGGATGGTGGTGTTCTTCTTGATCATCTTGGTCATCACGCCGCCCAGGGTCTCGATGCCCAGGCTCAGCGGGGTGACGTCCAGCAGCAGCACGTCCTTGCGCTCGCCGCCCAGCACCTGGCCCTGGATGGCCGCGCCCACGGCCACGGCCTCATCGGGGTTGACGTCCTTGCGCGGCTCCTTGCCGAACAGCTCCTTGACCATCTCCTGGACCTTGGGCATGCGGCTCTGGCCGCCGACCAGGATCACGTCGTCGATGTCCGAGACCTTGATGCCGGCGTCCTTGATGGCCACGCGGCAGGGCTCGATGGTGCGCTGGATCAGTTCGTCGACCAGGCTTTCCAGCTTGGCGCGGGTGAGCTTGATGTTCAGGTGCTTGGGGCCCGAGGCATCGGCCGTGATGTAGGGCAGGTTGACGTCGGTCTGGCTGTTGCTGGACAGCTCGATCTTGGCTTTCTCGGCGGCTTCCTTCAGGCGCTGCAGGGCCAGCACGTCCTTGGTCAGGTCGACACCCTGTTCCTTCTTGAACTCGGTGACGATGTAGTCGATCAGGCGCTGGTCGAAGTCCTCGCCGCCCAGGAAGGTGTCGCCGTTGGTCGACAGCACCTCGAACTGCTTTTCACCGTCGACGTCGGCGATCTCGATGATCGAGATGTCGAAGGTGCCGCCGCCCAGGTCGAACACGGCGATCTTGCGGTCACCCTTGCTGTGCTTGTCCAGGCCGAAGGCCAGGGCCGCGGCGGTGGGCTCGTTGATGATGCGCTTGACGTCCAGGCCGGCGATGCGGCCGGCGTCCTTGGTGGCCTGGCGCTGGCTGTCGTTGAAGTAGGCCGGCACGGTGATCACGGCCTCGGTCACTTCCTCGCCGAGGTAGTCCTCGGCCGTCTTCTTCATCTTGCGCAGCACCTCGGCGCTGATCTGCGGCGGGGCAATCTTCTTGCCGCGCACCTCCACCCAGGCGTCGCCGTTGTCGGCGGCGGCGATGGTGTAGGGCATCAGGTCGATGTCCTTCTGCACTTCCTTCTCGGTGAACTTGCGGCCGATCAGGCGCTTCACCGCGTACAGCGTATTGCGCGGGTTGGTCACGGCCTGGCGCTTGGCCGAGGCACCGACCAGCACCTCGCCGTCCTCCTGGTACGCAATGATCGACGGCGTGGTGCGTGCACCCTCGCTGTTCTCAATCACCTTGGTGGTGTTGCCTTCCATGATGGCCACGCACGAGTTGGTGGTGCCCAGGTCGATGCCGATGATCTTGCCCATGGTGTCTTGCTCCGGTAGGGGATATTTGGTTGATTCGGAAGTGCGGTTCAGGCGGCGGCTTTCAAGGGCGGCAGGCCTGAGGTTTGCTTTGGCGCAATGCGTGGACTACTTGGGCGCGGCCACGGTGACCAGCGCCGGGCGCAGCACGCGGTCGCTGATCAGGTAGCCCTTCTGCAGCACGGCCACCACGGTGTTGGCGTCCTGCTCGGCCGGCACCATGCTGATGGCCTGGTGCTGGTGCGGGTCGAACTTGGTGCCCGCCGGCGGCGCGATCTGGACCACCTTGTTGCGCTCCAGCGCCTGGGTCAGCTGGCGCAGCGTGGCGTGCACACCTTCCAGCACCGCCTCGACCTTGGCGTCGGGCATCGCGATGGCGGCCTGCAGGCTGTCCATCACCGGCAGCAGGCTGTCGGCAAAGGATTCCACCGCGTACTTGCGCGCCTTGCTGATGTCCTCGTCGGCGCGGCGACGGGTGTTTTCGGCCTCGGCCTTGGCGCGCAGGTAGGCGTCGGATACTTCGGTGTGCTTGGCCTCCAGGTCGGCCAGGCGCTGTTCCGCACTGGGGGCTGCGGCCTGCGCCGGCGTCTCGGGCGTGGCCGGGGCCTCTGCGGCGGCAGGGTGGGGTTGGGCGGACGTGGTGTCGTTCTCCGGCGTCGTCATGGCGGTCGCTTTGCGGGATTTTTTGAAGGGGTTGAACACAGTCGCAGGGGATATGGGGGCCCTATCCCGTGGTTCAAGAGGGGCTATTGCGGGGCCCGGGCCCGGGCCGGGGTGCGGGGCAGGGGTTCAGCTGTCGTCCACCGAGGCGCTCCAGCGCTGCCAATCGTGCTGGGTGCGCTCGATCTCGCGCCGGTCGCGCTTGGTCGGGCGGCCCTGTTCGATGCTCAGCGCCGGCTCCGCGGCCAGGCGGCGCGCCTCGGCAGCGCGGGTGCGGGCGGCCAGGCTGTCGGCCGTCTCCTCGAACAGAGCCTGGGCCACCGGCGCCGGGCCGCGCATGGCGCTCAGCCCCTTCACCACCACCGTGCGCTGCACCGGGCCCTGGCGCAGCGCCAGGGTGTCGCCCACGCGCAGATCGCGCGAGGCCTTGGCCACCTGGCCGTTGACGCTGACCCGGCCCTTGCCGATGTCGTCCACCGCCAGCGCGCGGGTCTTGTAGAAGCGCGCCGCCCACAGCCATTTGTCCAGCCGCATGCCGGCGGCTGCGGCCTGCGCGTCAGCCTGTTTGTCGGTCTGCTTGCCACTCATGGTGCCGGATTGTCCGCCAAGGCCAGGCGCACGGTGGCGTCCAGGCCGGTGATGCGGCCGCCCGACCGCCGGTTGTCCAGCGCCAGGCTGCCGCCCAGCGAGGCCACGATCTGCTGGCAGATGGCCAGGCCCAGGCCGGCGCTGCCACCGTCGACCGGGGCGTCGCCGCCGGCAAAGGGCAGCATCAGCCGTGGCTGCAGGGCGTCGGGGATGCCCGGGCCGCTGTCGGCCACGGTCAGCGCGGCATGGCGGCCGTCACTGACCAGGCGCAGCACCAGCCGGCCACCTTCGGGGCTGTGCTTGAGTGCGTTGTGCAGCAGGTTGCGCGCCAGCTCGCGCAGCGCCCAGGCATGCGCACGCACCGGCGCCGGCACGGTGTCCAGGTCGAAGTCCAGGCCACGGTCGGCGATCAGCGGGGCCAGGTCCAGCGCCACCTCGCGCACCGTCTCGGCCCAGTCCAACACCGGTGGTTCACCCTGCTGGCGCAGCTGCTCGACCTTGGCAAGGGCCAGCATCTGGTTGGCCAGCCGCACCGCGCCGTCCACCGTCTGGCCGATCTCGACCAGCGCCTGCTGCGGCGGCAGGTCACCGCGCAGCGCCGACTGCACCTGGGTCTTGAGCACCGCCAGCGGCGTGCGCAGCTGGTGCGAGGCGTCGCGCACAAAACGCTGCTGGTGGGCCAGCAGGCTGGCCTGGCGCGCCAGCGCGTCGTTGCTGGCCTCGATCAGCGGCATCAGCTCACGTGGTGCCCGGGGCACGGCGATGGGCGACAGGTCGTCGGCGGCGCGGGCCTGGATGGCGGCGCTGAGCTCACGCACCGGCCGCGTGGCGCGCTGCACCACCCAGCCCACCACCGCGGCGATCACCGCCAGCAGCGCGGCCTGGCGCCACAGCGTGTCCAGCAGCATCTGGCGCGCCAGGGTCTGGCGCAGCTCCAGCGTCTCGGCCACCTGGATGGTGGCCATGCCCTGGCCGGCCAGCCCGGCCACCGGCTGCAGCAGCACCGCCACGCGCACCGGCTGGCCCCGCACCTGGTCGTCGTAGAAGTCCACCAGCGCGGCATAGATGCCGCGGTCGGGCAGCCGGCCATGCCAGGGCGGCAGGGCGTCGAAGCCCGACACCATCTCGCCCTGGAAGCCGGTGACGCGGAAATAGATGCGGCTGCGGTTGTCGGCCTCGAAGGCCTCCAGCGCCGAATAGGGCACGGTGGCCAGCAGGCGCGGCGTGTCCTTGCTGCCGGCCACGTCCAGCAACTCGCCGATGGCCTTGGCCGAGGCCAGCAGCGTGCGGTCGTAGGCGGTGTCGGCCGCACGCTGGGCCTGGTGGTAGAGGCTGACGGTGTTGGCCGCCACCAGCAGCCCCACCGGGCCGAGGATGCCCAGCAGCAGCCGGCTGCGCATCGACAGCCCCTGCCGCCGCCGCAACAGCGCCGCCAGGCTCATGTGGCCGACTTCAGCAGGTAGCCCAGCCCGCGCAGCGTGACCAGGCGGGCGTCGGTGGCCGCCAGCTTCTTGCGCAGGCGGTAGGCCACCACCTCGATGGCGTCGGGCTGCACGTCCACCTCGCCGGCGAAGACGGCGTCGAACAGGCGGTCCTTGGCCACCGCCTGGCCCGGCCGGGCCAGCAGGGCGCGCAGCAGCGCGGCTTCACGCGGTGCCAGCTCCAGCGGCTGGCCCTGGTGGTAGACGGCGCCGCTGTCGGCATCGCAGCGCAGGCCGCAGAAGGCCGGGCCGGCCGCCAGGGCGTCGGCGGCCGGCGTGCCGGCGCCGCTGCCACCGCGGCGCCGGGCCAGCGCACGCACCCGGGCTTCCAGTTCATCCAGGTCGAAGGGCTTGGGCAGGTAGTCGTCGGCGCCGGTGTTCAGGCCCAGGATGCGGTCGCCCACGGTGCCCCGCGCGGTCAGGATGATGACCGGCGTGGCCAGGCCCTCGGCGCGGGCGTCGGCCAGCACGGCCAGGCCGTCGCGGCCGGGCAGGCTGAGGTCCAGCAGCACCACGTCGGGCACGGCGGCGCGCCAGCGGTCCAGCGCACGCGCGCCGTCGTCGCAGCCGACGACCTGGATGCCACACCGCTCGAACGAGCGCCGCAGTGTGGCCTGCATCGTGGCGTTGTCTTCGATCAGCAGCAGTTTCATGGTGGGCGCCCTCGGGCCGGACCGTGCCGGGTCGGGCTGGATCTCGGTGTTTCCCCTGATCTATTCGACAGCCGTTCGACAGCGGGGCCGGTGAACATGGGATTCTGTCCGTAAACCGCCAACCCGCCCGCGCCTGCAGCGCCGGGCCTCGAGGAGACACCACCGATGCGTCGCGACACCTTTCTGCGTTCGATGACCGCCCTGGCCACCGCCGGCCTGCTGCCGGCCGCCAGCCGCGCTGCCGGCGCCAACCTCAAGCTGATGATTCCGGCCAACCCGGGGGGGGGCTGGGACACCACCGGCCGGGCGCTGGGCAAGGCCCTGCAGGACGCGGGCGCAGCCGCCACCGTCAGCTACGACAACAAGGGCGGTGCCGCCGGCGCCATCGGCCTGGCGCAGTTTGTCAACGCCAGCAAGGGCGACGGCAATGCGCTGATGGTGATGGGCGCGGTGATGCTGGGCGGCATCATCACCGGCAAGCCACCGGTGTCGCTGGACAAGGCCACGCCGATCGCCCGGCTGACCAGCGAGTACAACGTCTTCGTGCTGCCGGCCAACTCGCCGCTGAAGACCATGAAGGACGTGGTCGAGCAGATGAAGAAGGACCCCGGCAGCGTCAAGTGGGGCGGCGGCTCGCGCGGGTCCACCGAGCACATCGCCGCGGCGATGATCGCCCGCGCCGCGGGTGTTGATCCCGCCAAGATCAACTACGTCGCCTTCCGCGGCGGTGGTGAGGCCACCGCCGCCATCCTGGGCGGCAACGTCACCATCGGCGGCAGCGGCTACAGCGAGTTCGCCGAATACATCACCACCGGCAAGATGCGCGCGCTGGCGGTGACCTCCGAGGCCCGGCTCCAGGGCGTCAATGTGCCCACGCTGAAGGAGCAGGGCCTGGACGTGGTCATCGGCAACTGGCGCGGCGTGTACGGCGCGCCCGGCATCACGCCCGAGCAGCGCAAGGTGCTGACCGAGATGGTCGTCAAGGCCACCAAGAGCAAGGCCTGGGCCGAATCGCTGGAGAAGAACGGCTGGACGCCGGCGCTGCTGACCGGCACGGCCTTCGACAAGTTCGTGGACGACGAGTTCGCCAGCCTGCGCGCGGTGATGGCCAAGAGCGGGATGATCTGATGCGCGCCGTGCCCACCCAGGCGCTGATCGGCGCCGGCGTGATGCTGGGCGCCGCCGGGCTCGCGTTCGGCGCGGTCGGTATCTCGTCCGACGCCGGTTATGCCGGCGTCGGCCCCAACTTCCTGCCCTGGCTGGTGGCCGGCCTGCTCGGCCTGTGCGGGCTGTTCCTGCTGCGCCAGGCGCTGACCGGCGGCTTCCGGCCGATGGACGAGGCCGAAGGCGCCGAGCATGGCCACTGGCCCGGCTTTGTCTGGGTGTCGGCCGGCCTGCTGGCCAATGCCGCCCTGATCACCAGCGCCGGCTTCATCCTCAGCTGTGCACTGTGCTTTGTGCTGGCGGTGCGTGGCTTCCGTGCGGCCGAGGACCGGCTGGACCTGGGCCTGAAGGCGTGGCTGGTGGATGCGCTGGTCGGCATGGCCATCTCGGCGCCGGTCTATTGGATGTTCACCAAGGCCCTGGCGATCAGCCTGCCGGGCCTCACTCAAACGGGTTGGTTGTGATGGACTTGTGGAACAACCTGCTGCAAGGCTTTCTCACCGCCGGCACGCCGATCAACCTGCTGTGGGCGCTGGTGGGCTGCACCATCGGCACCGCGGTGGGCGTGCTGCCGGGCATCGGCCCGGCCACCGCGGTGGCCATGCTGCTGCCGATCACGCTGAAGGTCGAGCCCACCGCGTCGATGATCTTCTTCGCCGGCATCTACTACGGCGCGATGTACGGGGGTTCGACCACCTCCATCCTGCTGAACACGCCGGGTGAAGCCGGCTCGATGGTGACCGCGCTGGAAGGCAACAAGATGGCCAAGAGCGGCCGCGCTGGCGCCGCCCTGGCCACCGCGGCCATCGGCAGCTTCGTGGCCGGCACCATCGCCACGGTGCTGGTGACGCTGTTTGCGCCGCTGGTGGCCGAGTACGCCATCAAGCTGGGCCCACCCGAGTACTTCCTGCTGATGGTGCTGGCCTTCTGCACCGTCAGCGCGGTGCTGGGCCAGAGCACCTTGCGTGGCCTGACGGCACTGGGCATCGGCCTGGCCATGGGCCTGGTGGGCATCGACCAGATCAGCGGCCAGGCGCGCTACACCGGTGGTGTGCCCGAGCTGATGGACGGGCTGGAGGTGGTGCTGATCGCGGTCGGCCTGTTTGCGGTGGCCGAGGCGCTGTATGCCGTGCTCTACCAGGGCAAGGAGAGCGAGACGCAGAACAAGATGAGCTCGGTGCACATGACGCGCGAGGAGTGGCGCCGCTCGTGGCCGGCCTGGTTGCGCGCCACGGCCATCGGCTTCCCCTTCGGCTGCATCCCGGCCGGCGGCAGCGAGATCCCCACCTTCCTGAGTTACGGCACCGAGAAGAAGCTCAGCAAGCACCCGCAGGAGTTCGGCACCGTCGGCGCCATCGAGGGTGTGGCCGGCCCGGAGGCGGCCAACAACGCGGCCATCACCGCCACGCTGATCCCGCTGCTGACGCTGGGCATCCCGACCAGCAACACCACCGCCATCCTGCTGGGCGCGTTCCAGAACTACGGCATCCAGCCCGGGCCGCAGCTGTTCGACAAGAACGCCGCGCTGGTGTGGGCGCTGATCGCCAGCCTGTACATCGGCAATGTGATGCTGCTGATCCTGAACCTGCCGCTGGTGGGCCTGTGGGTCAAGCTGCTGAAGATCCCCAAGCCGCCGCTGTACGCCGGCATCCTGATCTTCGCCACGGTGGGCGTCTACGGCATGCGCCAGAGCGCCTTCGACCTGGTGCTGCTCTACGCCATCGGCCTGCTGGGCGTGGTGATGCGGCGCTTCAGCTTCCCCACCGCGCCGGTGGTGGTGGGCATGATCCTGGGTCCGCTGGCCGAGGCGCAGATGCGCAACGCCCTGTCCATCGGCGAGGGCCACTGGGGCGTGTTCCTGCAGCGGCCGGTGTCGGCCCTGCTGCTGGTGGTGGTGCTGGCGGTGCTGGTGCTGCCGCGGCTGATGGCCTGGTGGAAAGGGCGGCGTGCGCTGAGCGCGGCCTGACCCCCGCAAGCGCGGGGGTGGCGCCGGACGGGTGCGGCGCCGCCCTCGCTGTTTGTACCGATGCCGTGGCCGGCGTGCCGTGCGACCGTGAATTCCTCAACCACCGGAGGAGTTCATGGCGCAACACCGTTCGAAGTTCAGCGGCCGCCGGACGGCGCTGGCTGCCGCCTCACTCTGCGCCTCGCTGAGCCCGGCCTGGGGCCTGGTGGTGGTCAGTGGCAACGCCAATGTCTACCCGCAGTTCATCGCCATCGGGCCGGGGGATACCGACCTCGGCAGCAATACGCTGGGCCTGG
>Ga0208269_100840_pt1 | contig 9758 bp, 8 predicted proteins | sample LakWasMe88_LOW11_2_FD_183912 | JGI IMG/M metagenome (GOLD analysis project Ga0208269, IMG submission 183912) | Freshwater sediment methanotrophic microbial communities from Lake Washington under simulated oxygen tension - Sediment Metagenome... | ecosystem: Environmental > Aquatic > Freshwater >...
GAACTATGCCGCGCCGCAGCCGGCCGTGTATCCGTTGCCCGGCAAAACCGCCCGGGTGATGCTGAACATGGGCGTGAAAGCCTACCATGTGCTCGGCAAGGCCACCGACTACGATCTCGAAGTGCTCGGCCAATTGGCCCGGGTGCTGAGCGGCGGCGACACGGACATCACCCAGCCGTTGACCGAAGAGCAAGTCCTCGCGCTCGAATGCGAAGCCTTCGTCGAACTGGTTAAACAGCCGGGCACGCTGGCAAGGCTAGACCACATGCTGAAAACAGGCAAACCGCTCAGAAATTAAACTCAGCGCGCCAGGAGAATCAGCGCTCCCATAACAACAGGAGAATCATCATGTTCTGGTTTATCGCATTCATCGTGATCGTTTTGGCGGCGAGCTACCGCCGAGCTTCGCTGCGGATCACGACCGCCATCATCGGCATCTGGCTAACCGCTTATCTATTGACCCACGGCCTGACGCCTTTCAGTCAGGGCCTCTGGGCCGCATTCCTGCTCATCTTCATGCCGTTGAACATCGAAGGCCTCCGCCTGAAGCTGATCAGCCGGCCGATGTTCAAGCTGATGAAGAGCGCGCTGCCGCCGATGTCGCAGACCGAAAGGGAAGCGCTCGAAGCCGGCACGGTCTGGTGGGATGCGGAGCTGTTCTCCGGTAAACCTAACTGGAAGGTGCTGCTGGATCTGCCCCCCGCGAAGCTCTCCGCCGAGGAACAGGCCTTCATCGACGGCCCGGTCGAAACGCTCTGCGCGATGCTGAACGACTGGGACATCACCCGCAACCGGATGGATTTGCCGAAGGAAGTCTGGGACTATATCAAACAGCAAAAATTTTGCGGCATCATCATCCCGAAGCAATACGGCGGCCTCGAATTTTCCGAAATGGCGCACTCGGAAATCGTGATGAAGCTATCGAGCCGCAGTTCGACCGCCGCGGTGACCGTGATGGTGCCGAACTCGCTGGGGCCAGCGAAACTGCTGCTCGCCTACGGCACCGAGGCGCAAAAAAATCATTATCTGCCGCGTCTGGCCAAGGGTGAGGAAATCCCGGCTTTCGCATTGACAGGCCCGCACGCGGGCAGCGATGCGGGCGCGATGCCCGATACCGGCGTGGTCTGCTATGGCGATTTCGAAGGCAAAAAGACGCTCGGCATGCGCCTGAACTGGGAAAAGCGCTATATCACGCTCGGTCCTGTCGCGACCGTGCTCGGCCTCGCCTTCAAGCTTTACGATCCCGATCACCTGATCGGCGATAAGGACGCTATCGGCATCACGGTCGCGCTGATTCCGACCCATACGCCCGGCGTCTCGATCGGCCGGCGCCATTTTCCGCTGGATTCGGCGTTCCAGAACGGCCCGAACTGGGGCAAGGATGTGTTCATCCCGATGGACTGGATCATCGGCGGCGTCGATCAGGTCGGCAACGGCTGGAAGATGCTGGTGCAATGCCTCGCGACCGGCCGCGCGATTTCGCTACCCGCGCTCAGCGTCGGCGGCGCCAAATTCACCAGCCGCAATACCGGCGCCTATGCGCGTATCCGCAAGCAGTTCAACGTGCCGATCGGCGAATTCGAAGGCATCGAGGAACCGCTCGCGCACATGGCCGGCCAGACTTATATCCTCGACGCCGCGCGCAAGGTCACCTGCGCCGCGCTGGATCAGGGCGAAAAACCGTCGGTGATCTCGGCGATCCTGAAATACGAACTGACCGAAAGGATGCGCAAGGTGATCAACGACGGCATGGACATTCAGGGCGGCTCCGGCATCTGCATGGGGCCGCGCAACTATCTCGGGCGCCTGTACCAGGTGATACCGGTCAGCATTACGGTCGAGGGCGCGAACATCCTGACCCGCACAATGATGATCTTCGGCCAGGGCGCGATCCGTTGCCACCCCTATATCCAGAAGGAAATGGCCGCGTTGAGCCAGGGCGATGCCGGACTGGCGCTGAGGCAATTCGACCAGGTTTTCTTCGAACACATCGGCTTTTTCATGCGCAACTATGCCTCCAGTTATTGGATGCGACTGACCAATGCACGCTTCATTAAAGTGCCCGGAGACGATTATACCCGCCCCTATTTTCGTCAGATTGCGCGGCTCAGCGCCAGCTTTGCCGTGCTTGCCGATGTTGCATTGCTGACATTGGGTGGCGCGCTGAAGCGCAAGGAAAGGATCTCCGGACATTTCGCCGATGCCCTGAGCAATCTGTATCTGTGTTCGTGCGTGCTGAAACACTATCAAGATCAGGGCTGTTTGAAGGAAGATCTGCCTTTGTTACACTGGGCCTGCCAGCAGACCCTGTTCCAGTCACAGCAATCCTTACTGGCTATCCTCAGAAAACTACCGATGCCGCAAGGCATTTGGATTTTGCGCGCGCTCTTCTCGAGACGACCCATGCGACCTTTGGCGGCGTTTTTGAGTGCGATCGCCTTCCCGCTCGGCAAGCCCTGCAATCCCCCCGACGACGATCTGATTCACCAATGCGCCTCGCTGCTGCTGACCGATAGCCCGGTTCGCGACCGCCTGACGTACGGTATCTATATCAACGATAAACCGGACGATGCGACCGGACGGATCGAAGTCGCCTTCAAAGCGGTGCTCGCCGCAGCGCCGGTCGAAGCGAAAATCAAGAAGGCGCAAAAACAAAAACGGCTCGCCAAAGGCGATCCGTCGAATGCGGTCACCGAAGCCTTAACCAAAGGCGTGATCACGCAGCAGGAAGCCGATTTGCTCGACAAAGCCAATCAGGCCAGACTCGCGGCGATCACGGTCGACGATTTCAGTCCGGAAGAGCTGACCGGCGTTAAGCGCTCCTGACATCGTCATCGGGCGCATTAACGTCAGCGTAATGCGCCGAATGGTCAAAGCCCACAGCGGCGCAATACGGCGCTCGGATGTTTCTTGCCGAAATTCAGAATGAAGCGCATGATCCGGTCCGTATCAGCTTGCTCGGTGCGGATGCTGTTGCTTCAGGCGAGTTTTGTCCCGGACTTGATCGAGCAACTTGGGCGGCTTACCAGAAAAATTTGCTGACGTGGATTGCATTTTATTTAGGATGTGATAATTTCACACACTTCAATGAATATAAATAAGATTTATGACTTTACAAATATTTAGGCAACCTTATGACGCAATGTTTTGCGTCATTTAGGATGTCTAATTGTAGTTAGCAATTACTGGAAGAACACATGAAATACGTAATAACAGCTATTGCGATTTTCACAATACTATTGTCTCAAATCGCTCAAGCCGATGAATCGGTGAAAGAGTTCTTCGACAAATACGTCCAACTTAGCGACAGTTTTGAATTGTCGGTGGCTGCCCTATATGCTGATAATGCAAAAGTCCATACATACAGAAAGTATCCACACGGCCTTGAACGGGCTATGGAGCTTAGTGGAGTGCAGTGGAAACAATTACTCATCCAGGCCATGCCTTTAGCAAAAGCGCAGAATGACAAAAGTGTTTTCTCTGATGTAACTATTTCAAATTACGGAAATGGCTATAAAATCAAAGCGAACCGATATTCCAATCGTAAGTGTTACACAGACACAGGGTATTATATGGTTGTGGCACCTAATGAGATTGGCAGATTACAAATTATCGAGGAATACTCTGAGACACAACCACAATCAAATTGCTAACGATCAGGTCAACAAGGACGCTTCGCGCTAACGCGCTCGCGCCTGTTACCTGAAGCGTTAGGCATTTATGGAACCATCCTCGTTCATCTTAGAGTTCCACCCGCACCTTACTAAGGATCGCTGGGCAAACTTTCTCTTGGCGGTTGGTACTGCTGGTGCTACCAGCGAATGGTTATCTTCGCATCGGGTTGAACTTACCTGTGTCAAGCGCAGCCAGTTACAGCATGTTGGCTACATCATCTATAAGATCGGTCAGCCTGCGCTTTGCAATGTGGTTGGTGTAACGGGCGAGGCAGAACAACGGGCTAGCGTATATGCACGGCACACCTAACGAATAAGGTTAGATTGTGTGAGCGAAGCGAACCACAATCTGAACCGGTTGTTGGACGAGCCCGGTGGTGGAAGGCAGACTTTATGATAAGAAAATAGCTTTTCGGATGTCGCGGGTCGCTGGAGCTTGTCGAAAGCCGCAGTACCGCAAGAATGAGCCTGGGGCGTCGCGCTGGCAACGCCATGAGAGGGAAATTGACGAGGTCGCCGTGAATGATAGCATTTTTCGGGCGAGCGCGACTCTCGGCTGAAAATGCCGATGCCGATTCCCCGGATTGACGGCAGCGTTTACATAACCGGTTGTGCCTCCCTGCTGTTAGCCGGATGGCGCCGGTCGTCCGGATGCTAACGGAGAGGGTATCCGGGTTTTCAAGATCCGCATGGCGCCGCCGCAGCAAGGACACAGGATCGCGGGGCGGTTCCGGAGTCCGGCCAGCGTTTTAACCGGATGCAGTCCGAGCAGGTACTGAAGCAGTGTGAGCATCCGTTTGCTGTTGGGATGTAAAAAGCCGAAGTTGCGCGCCCGCCGAAAGCCCTTGGGCAGCACATGCTGGAGTATCAGCCATAGAAATTGGGCACCGGGCAGCGTTCGGGTCTGCCTCTTTTTCGTTTTGCTGTCTTGGAAACGGAACGTTACCTGCCCGTCCCGGCAAGCGAGGATATCCTTTTCCTGAATGACGCCTTTGTAAAGATAGCGCCCGAGATAGACCAGCGCTTTGTCGCCGCTGCCGACGGACTTGACGTCCACCACCCAGGTTTCGGGGTAACGAGCCGGGAGCGCGAGTCCCGCTTGCCGGATACCCTCAAGCAGTTTGGCGCGAAACACTTTCGCCAAGGCCTTGTGATTGAACAGATAGCCGACTTGCTGTTGGCGATGATCTTTATTGCGGCGTTTCGTTCGCCACAGCCGTTTTTCCGGGTCGATAGCGGCGGCAGGCATGACCAAATGGATATGCGGGTGATAATCCAGACGGCGTGAATGGGTGTGCAACACCGAGATGGCCCCGGCGTGGCCCTGTAACTGCGGATCGTTTTGAGTGAAAGTTTTGACGGTCTCCCAGCTACAGCGGGTCATCAAGGCATAGAGCTCGCGTTGCTGTTGCCAGGCCAGCGCCCGAAGTTCGGCAGGCAAGGTAAAAGTCAGCAAAAAATACGTGGCCGGCACCTGTTTTTTGAGTTGCCGTTCCAGCCATTGCTGGCTCTCGTGCTGTTGGCAATGGGGACAGTGGCGATGCCCGCAGGAGTGCGGGATAAAGAGGCGTTTTTCGCAACCGTCGCATTGCGCCAACATGACCGGGCTGTGCGAGGTGCGGCACTGCTTCATGGCGGCCAACGCTTGACGTTGGCTGGGCAGAAGCCGGCTCCGATACGCCGCCAGAAAATCGGCTTCAAAAGTTTGGATGATCGACGAGAGTAGAATCACTTGACGTTCCTCCAGTCAATGGCAAAGCCATTCATCAGCGCATTGATCACTTGGTCGGCCTGATGCTTCGTGGTGTCGGTCAGATGGGTATAGCGAGCAGTGCTCAGGATACTGTGGTGGCCGAGGATTTTTTGCACTTCGAGCAGGTCAACGCCCGCTTCGATCAGATGCGTGGCGTAACTATGACGTAGGCTGTGCGGGGTAATCTTTTTTTTAGTCCGCAGTCTTGCGCCACTTGGCGTAGCGTCTCCTGCACCCCGCCGCGATCCAGCGGCGTGGTGGCCAAATGGGCCGACTTGAGACCGCCGTGGCGATTGGGAAACAGCAGGACCGGGTTACGATGCACTTGCCAGAAGCGGCGCAGGCAGGTCAACGTCGCCGCCGGCAACGGCACTAAACGATCTTTATTGCCTTTGGCGTCGCGGATATGCACACGCTGCCGCGTTGCATCGATATCGGCCACCGTCAGGCGTAAGCCTTCACCGAGGCGCAGGCCCAGGCTATAGAGCGTAAAAAAGAACACCCGGTAACTGAGGGTATGAGTCATCGCGAACAGCCGTCCGGCTTCCGCAACGGTCACGATATCCGGCAAGCGTTGGGTCTTCGGTGGTTTGATCAGATTCAGTGCCGGCCAGGGTTTGTGCAAAACGTAGGTGTAGAAGAATTTGAGAGCGTACAGGTCGAGTTTAACGGAACTCCAGGAATGGGTCTCCGGTAGATCGGTGAAATATTCGAGCAACTGCGCTTCGGACAGTTCATGGATTTGCTCATCGAAATACTCGCCGAGGCGCCGAATGCCACGGGCGTAGGCTTCTACCGTCTTGGGCTGAAGCCCTTTGAGCTTGAGGTGTTTAAGATGCGTTTGATAGTTTTGCTTGAAATCGGTTTCAGATAATGGTGTCATTGGCGGGTAACCTCATGATTCGTCGTAGAATGGTCCCTCGTAGTGAGGGCTTGAGGTTACATTTTATAGTCAATCAAGAGGCTGGGCTTTTCTCCGCGATAGCGGCTTCGTCCAACAAGCCGGTCAAAGGGACTGCCCGCCATTCCGGATGGCAAAGTCAGTTTTTTTCACAGGTAAGCGGCTCCGCTGTCTGCAATCTCGCGGGCAGCCCCTTACCGTAACGTTAGGAGCCATCATGACCACTGACTCACAAGCGATGAAAGCTGCGCTCAAAAACATTGTCATTCCTGTTCTTCGCACCAATGGGTTTAAAGGGTCGCTCCCGCATTTCCGCAGAATGCTCACTGACAGAGTTGACTTACTTACCTTCCAATTTGATAAATGGGGCGGTGGTTTCATAATCGAGATTTCAAATTGCCCCATCTCTGGACATACAACCTCTTGGGGCAAACACATTCCACCAAATAAAGTAACAGCCCACGATCTCAATCCAAATCAACGAATGCGCCTCCGACCACTCCCAGGTTCAGGTACGGACGCTTGGTTTAGATTTGAAAGTGAAGCATATTCTGAGGTAGCTAATTCTGTTCTTCCTCATATCAAGGCGGCTGAAGACTGGTGGCAAAATGGTGCCTAACGAATAAGGTTAGATTGTGAGAGCGAAGCGAACCACAATCTGAACCGTTTGTTGGACAAGCCCGGCCCTACTAAGGGGTGGTAAAAAAACTGGAATGTATGACCTAAAAGTAAGGCTTGACAGCCTATGGTATTTGAGATAATAAGAAAATATCTTTTTTGAGATGAGTTTGTAAGAAAATCAACGTGTTGTATATTTGGCATTTGTGTGTGATTTCCATGTAATGAAGTGTACCTCGAAGCCCTGGTTTAAACAAGATGCAAATTAATGCTTGAATCGAGTCAATTCGTTTATGCTGTTACAATCATAATTATGGCTACTTTGGCTTCGACTAAGCCCGCTTTCTCCGCGTTAGCGGCTTCGTCCAACCCTTCCATCGAGAGGACGTCACCCGGCAAGCCGGGTGCCGCCTCTCATGTCAAACGTTAGCCGTCATGCAAGACCGTTCCGCACAAAGTCCCGCAGAGTCCGCAGCTCGCCAAGCGCTTGTTGCCGCGGCCATGGCAATGCTTGATGGAACGCTTCCGTTCAACGAAGGCGCCTATCAAGTCACCAAGCTGCGCCACCATATTGGGGGTGTCGCGGAGCGCGACGAAGACTTTGACATCTTTATCGCGATCGAATCTGAAACTGATCACTTGCCACTCAAAGCGCAGTTCGCGCTATGGCAAACGGAGGCGTTGGAGCGGCTAGCGCCAGAATTCGAGCGAACGCAGGCCTGGGCAAGCCAGTTTGCGCCTGCCGCATGCGCCAGTCTTGTTAACAGGTTCAAGGAGTAGTCGCCGTGTTGGCTAACGCGCCTCTCCTAGCAACTTCTCCTCGAGTGCTGCTCCGGCCGGTGACCGCTAACCCCTCCGTCAAGGGGACGTCTTGCGGCAAGCCGCAATAAACACCTTATTAATAACGCTAAAAAGCTCCATGGCATACACACTTCACATTGAACGAAACCCACAGGGCATAACCCTTGATGAGTGGTTCGAGGTAGTCAGAAAGCAAGATGGCGTCAAGCTTGCTGATGGTGGCGTAGAAACCACGAACCCATAAACGGGAGAAACCATCTCAATTCAAGGCAATCCTGGCGATGTCGCCGTTCTATTCCAGACGAAGGGCCGTAGGATGGGTAGAGGCATGGACGCCGAAACCCATCATACTGGGGTATGATGGGTTTCTCTGCGCTCTACCTACCTTACGGGACTTGACGCGTTATCGATCAAAAAAGAAGACGGAGTCGGTAAGTTCAGTAAGAAACGAGGGAGCAAAGCTTTCGAATCCGCTATTACGCGCCACGGTATCGAGGCGACGGAATACCACGAATCCTCACTTGCTAAGATTTTTCGGGTTAAAATAGGCCATTCCGTTTTAGCCTTCAATCCATCATCATGCCGATCACCCGCCCTGTCGTCCTCTGCTTTTCCGGCCATGACCCGAGCGGCGGGGCCGGCGTGCAGGCCGATATCGAAACCCTGGTCAGCCACCGCTGCCATGCCGCCAGCGTGATCACCGCGCTGACCGAGCAGGACACCCGCAACGTCAAAAAACTGCTGCCACAGCATCCCGAAGACATCATCAGCCAGGCGAAGACGGTGCTCGCGGATCTCGACGTCAAGGCCTTCAAAATCGGCCTGATCGGCCATCACGAAACCGCCGCGGCGATTCATGCGATACTGCAGGAGCACCCGCAGATTCCGGTCGTGCTCGATCCGGTGCTCGCGGCCGGCGGCGGCGCGACGATGTCGGACAGGCAATTGCTCGATACGATCGTCGATCTCTTGCTGCCCCGCACGACCGTCTTGACGCCGAACAGCCAGGAAGCCCGCAAGCTGGCCGGGCTCGACGATCTGGATCAGTGCGGCCTGGCCCTGCTCGACAAGGGCTGCCGCTATGTGCTGATCACCGGCGCGCACGAAACCACGCCGACGGTCAGCAACCGGCTCTATCATGACCGGCGCTGTCTGGAAACCTACCACTGGGACCGGCTGCCCGCAAGCTACCACGGCTCCGGCTGTACCCTCGCGGCCAGCATCGCAGGTTTGATCGCACAGGGCTTGACGCCGGTGCAGGCGGTTGCCGAAGCGCAGGAATATACCTGGAACGCGCTGCATAACGGCTATCTGCCCGGCAAGGGCCAGCACAATCCGGACCGCCTGTTCTGGATGGAGGCCGGCGTATGATATTCCCAACGCGCGGACTGTACGCGATCACCCAAACCGATCACAAAGCGCCGGACACCGTGATCGCCGAAGTCGAAGCCGCGATCCGGGGCGGCGCTGCGGTCGTGCAATACCGCGACAAAAATCCCGTCGATGCGCTCACTCTGGCCCGCGAACTGGTCAAGGTCTGCCACCGCCATCGAGTCCCGCTGCTGGTCAATGACGATCTCGACCTGGCCATAAAGGCCGGCGCCGACGGCGTGCATCTCGGCAAGGATGACGGCCATATCCGCGAGGCCAGAGAGAAGCTCGGTGCGGCCGCGATCATCGGCATCTCCTGCTACAACTCGCTCGAACGGGCTCTGGAAGCCCAGGCGCACGGCGCGACCTATGCGGCCTTCGGGCGTTTTTTCCCGTCGAACTCGAAACCCCTGGCCGCCCCCGCCCAACTCGAGACGCTGCGGCAGGCCAAACAGACACTTTCGATTCCGATCGTCGCAATAGGCGGCATAGTGCCGGAAAACGGCGCCGAATTGCTCGCCGCGGGAGCCGATCTCCTGGCCGTGATCGGCGGCATTTTCGACCGCGAACCGGAAGCCTCGGCCCGGGCCTATCAACGCCTGTTCGACCGCTGATGAAGCTCTTTTTGCTGGTTTTGCTT
>Ga0208269_100842_pt1 | contig 9732 bp, 7 predicted proteins | sample LakWasMe88_LOW11_2_FD_183912 | JGI IMG/M metagenome (GOLD analysis project Ga0208269, IMG submission 183912) | Freshwater sediment methanotrophic microbial communities from Lake Washington under simulated oxygen tension - Sediment Metagenome... | ecosystem: Environmental > Aquatic > Freshwater >...
CACTCGAAGCTCTTGTTGGTGGCGAGGTTGTTGACCGAGGTGGGCGACTTGCTGGCATCGATGGGGCCACCCATCATGGTCATCGACAGCGGGATCTGCTCTTTGCGCGAGGCCATCAGCGACACGGCGGCCAGCACGGGCACGGTGGGTTGGCACACGCTGATCACATGGCAATTGCCATAGGTGGTCTGCAGGTGGCGGATGAACTCCTGCACGTAGTTGATGTAGTCGTCGAGGTGGAATTCACCTTCGCTCAGGGGCACCAGGCGGGCGTTCTTCCAGTCGGTGATGTAGACCTTGTGGTCTTTGAGCATGGTGCGCACGGTGTCGCGCAGCAAGGTGGCGTAGTGGCCCGACAAAGGCGCCACGATCAGCACCACGGGCTGGCCCTTGAGCTTGGTCAGGGTGGCCGGGTCGTCCGAGAAGCGCTTGAAGCGGCGCAGTTCGCAAAACGGCTTGTCGATCTCGATGCGCTCATGGATGGCCACACCCACACCATCCACATCCACGGTGGTGATGCCGAACACCGGCTTTTCGTAGTCTTTGCCCAGGCGGTACAGCAGGTCGTAGCCTGCGGACACGCGTTGTGCCATGGGGGCCTGGCTCAAGGGCGACAGCGGGTTGCTGTAGAGCTTGGAGGCAGCCTGGGCGAAATCGGCAAACGGCTCCATCAAGGAGCGTTGGGTTTCATAGAGCTGATAAAGCATGGGGCGACCTGAGATCGTTATGTTGCACTGCAGCAAATATACCAGCGATCGGGTAGTCTTGTCTGGAGTGAAAACACCAATATTGCGTCAAATTTCTCTGTAGGGAACTGTTCTGTTGCCTATGAATCTGCTCCAGATGAACTGCCCATTGAGCGCGCCATGAAGCGCAGAACCTGTTTATCGGCCTTTGCTGGCCTGAGCGCCTCGGCGCCCTTGTTGTCATGGTCGGCCGCGGCTTCGGCATGGTCGGCCCTGCCCGCGACGCCCCGGATGCCCGTGCTCTTTCTAGGCCACGGCAGCCCCATGAATGCCTTGGGCGACAACGCCTACAGCCGTGCCTGGGCTCAGCTGGGGGCGGAGTTCGGGCGACGCTACCCGAAGCCGAACTTGATCCTTTGCATCTCGGCCCATTGGCTGACCGATGGCTTTTGGCTGACCGCCATGAGCCGGCCACGCACGATTCACGACTTCGGTGGCTTTCCGCAGGCCTTGTTCGATCAGCAGTATCCGGCGCCCGGTGCCCCCGCCTTGGCCAAGGTGCTGCGCGGTGGAATCTTGACACCGGAGTTGCAACTTGATCCGGATCGTTGGGGCTTTGACCATGGCACCTGGTCCGTTCTCAAACCCATGTTTCCGCGGGCGGACATCCCGGTCATTCAACTGAGCATGGACTACGGCCGCCCAGCGTCCGAGCACTTTGCCTTGGGTCGGCAACTGAGTGCCTTGCGTGAACGTGGGGTGTTGATCGTGGGCAGCGGCAATGTGGTGCACAACCTGCGTGCCACCCGACGCGATGCGCCGGCCACCCAGGCTTACGATTGGGCGCGTGAGTTCGATGCCTGGGTACAGGGCCATCTGCAGCGCGGAGAACTGGATGCCTTGGTTGAATTCCAGGGGCAGGGAGAGGTGGCCCGTCTCGCGCATCCCACCCATGAGCACTACCTGCCACTGCTGTATGCCGCAGGGGCGGCCAAGCGCAGCGAGATGCCGCGGGTGTTCAATGCTGATTTCCAGTCGGCTTCGATCTCGATGCGCTCCGTGGTTTGGGGCTGATCCGGCGGGTCCCACAACGAAAAAACCGCCCGAGGGCGGTTTGCAAGAATCCGGCACGGGGTGGGTCGTTCGGCCCGCCCCGCTGCCGATTCAGCGAGCTCAGATCACCTTGGCAATCGCCTGGCAGACGTAGTCGATGTTCTTGCTGTTGAGCGCGGCCACGCACATGCGGCCGGTATCGGTGCCGTACACGCCGAATTCGCTGCGCAGGCGCACCATCTGGTCCTTGTTCAGGCCGGAGTAGCTGAACATGCCGATCTGGGTGGTGATGAAGCTCATGTCTTGCTGCACACCGGCGGCCTTCAGGCCGTCCACCAGCTTTTGACGCATGGCCTTGATGCGAACACGCATCTCGCCCAGTTCCTTTTCCCACAGGGCGCGCAGCTCAGGGTTGCCCAGCACGGCAGCCACCACAGCACCGCCGTGGATGGGCGGGTTGGAGTAGTTGGTGCGGATCACGATCTTCAGCTGCGACAGCACGCGCGAGGCTTCTTCCTTGTCAGAGCACAGCACCGACAGGGCGCCCACGCGCTCGCCGTACAGGCTGAAGCTCTTGGAGAACGAGGTGGACACAAAGAAGCTCAGGCCGGCGGCCACGAACTTGCCGATCACAGCGCCGTCTTCGGCAATGCCGTGACCGAAGCCTTGGTAGGCCATGTCCAGGAAGGGGGTCAGGTTCTTGGCCTTGACAACGGCAATCACCTGGTCCCATTGGGCGGCGGTGATGTCGTAACCCGTGGGGTTGTGGCAGCAGGCGTGCAGCACCACGATGGTGCCGGGGGCGGCGGCGTTGAGCGAAGCCAGCATGCCTTCAAAGTTCACGCCGCGCTTTTCGGCGTCGTAGTAGGCGTAGGTCTCGACCGTGAAGCCGGCGTTGGTGAACAGCGCGCGGTGGTTTTCCCAGCTCGGGTCGGAGATCAGCACCTTGGCATCGGGGCTGACCTTTTTCAGGAAGTCGGCGCCGATCTTCAGGCCGCCGGTGCCGCCAATGCCTTGCACCGTGGCCACACGGCCCGAGGTGACCGGCTCGCTGTCGGCGCCGAACACCAGGCTCTTCACAGCGGCGTCGTAGGCGGCGATGCCGTCGATGGGCAGGTAGCCACGCGCTGCCGGCTTCTCCATCATGGCCTTTTCAGCCGCTTGCACGCATTGCAGCAGGGGCAGCTTGCCGTTGTCATCGAAATAGACGCCCACGCCGAGGTTGACCTTGTTGGGGTTGGTGTCGGCTGCGAATTGCTCGTTGAGGCCCAGGATCGGATCGCGAGGAGCCATCTCGACGGCAGTGAAAAGAGACATGGTGCTTGTGTGAAGTGATGGGGTTTCGAGGGACGTTGCTGGGCAACGCTGAGCCGCATTTTACAGGGATCCCTTCAGGCTACCTCAGGGTGGCTGCGATGGTGCTCGTTCGAGGTCTGCGCAAAATTTGCCGGTGCTGCGCTGAGGGTGTGTTCTGGAATTGAAAGTCAGTGATCAAATGGTTAATGATGCGTTTACCAGGCATTTACATAAAGTAAACTACGATTCTCATTAAAAACATGGGAGAAATCGTGAAAAAATTTTTGTTTTTGTTGTGTGTTCTCTTGTCTTCGGCAGCACACGCCTTTATGCCGCAGGCAGGGACTTGGGTGGTGACCTCTGAGGTCAATGGGCTTCCAGGCCGGGGTATCGCCTTGGATGTGCAAAATAATATATTTGCATTTTCGCTCTACGCTTATGAATCCAATGGGCAGCCAACCTTTTATACAGGTGTCGGTACGCTGTCGAATAACAGTGGGGTGGCTGATCTTCAGCGATTCACTGGGGGGCGCTATTTGGGTAGCGCATCCATGTCGGCCAATTTGGACAAGTCTGTTGGGCAGGTTCGGTTGCGGTTTACAAGTGGCGTCACGGGTTTTGTTCAGCTGCCTGGTGAGGCTGAGGTCGCAATATCACGTTATGGCTTCGGTTACGCGGCAGTGCCGTCGAGTTTGTTCGGCATTTGGTCCTTCAACAGTCTGGGTAGTCTTGGGTTGAGCGCTGATGTCGTCTCGCTTTCTGTGCAAGGCTCCGCCACGAGCAATGGCAATGGGCTGGTGATTTCATCAAACGGTTTGTTTGGCTGCGAGCATCAAGTTCGAGGTAGTCTCGCCGGCGATGTGATGTGTGTGAAGATCAATTCGTCAGGGCAATTGCTGGCAGTTTATCGGTATATCTATAGCGTCAATGAAGGTGAGGGTTTATCCAATATCTCGGGATCGGTTGATCAGGCGTTGTTTGTTCGGCGTTTGACTACGGCTGGTGGTGTTGGTACCGGGATTTTTCTGCGTGATCAAAGCCACATCTCTGCTGCGAATGAGGCCGCTTTGGCTGGTTATATTGAGCAATTTTCGCATTAACCCTATCTGTTGATAGGCTGGGCGTGATGCGCTTGATTTCCGCGCGATACGGCCTCTGATTTTGAATCAACGCGTACACTTGAAGGTTTCTTGTGTGCGGAGTGTCTTCGTGGTTGAATCAGATCAAGGTCAGTTCGTCACTTTCCCCGGCTCGCCCTTTGAGCTGTTCCAGCCCTACCCGCCAGCGGGTGATCAGCCCACGGCCATCAACCAGTTGGTCGATGGCGTGCTCGACGGCGAGGTGTTCCAGACCTTGCTGGGGGTGACGGGGTCGGGCAAGACCTTCACGATGGCCAATGTGATCGCCCGCTTGGGGCGTCCGGCCATCGTGTTTGCCCCTAACAAGACCCTGGCGGCGCAGTTGTACAGCGAGTTCCGCGAGTTCTTTCCGAAGAACGCAGTGGAGTACTTCGTCAGCTACTACGACTACTACCAGCCTGAGGCCTACGTGCCGCAGCGCGACCTGTTCATCGAGAAAGACTCGGCCATCAACGAGCACATCGAGCAGATGCGGCTGTCGTGCACCAAAAGCATCATCGAGCGGCGTGATGTGGTGATCGTGGCCACGGTGTCGGCCATCTACGGTATTGGCGAGCCCGAGAGCTATCACCGCATGGTGATGACGCTGCGCGTGGGCGACAAGCTGGGGCAGCGCGACATCATTGCGCAGCTGATCCGCATGCAGTACCAGCGCAACGAGATGGAGTTCTCGCGCGGCAAGTTCCGTGTGCGTGGCGACACCATCGACATCTTCCCGGCCGAGCACAGCGAGTTGGCGATCCGCATCGAGTTGTTCGATGACGAGATCGAGACCCTGCAGTTGTTCGACCCCCTGACCGGACGCATCCGGCAGAAGATCCCTCGTTTCACGGTCTACCCCTCCAGCCACTATGTGACTCCGCGCGATCGGGTGCTGGCCGCGGTGGAGACCATCAAGGAAGAGTTGTCCAGCCGCCTCAAAGAACTGGTGGGCATGGGCAAGCTGGTCGAGGCGCAACGCCTGGAGCAGCGCACCCGTTTCGACTTGGAAATGCTCAGCGAGGTGGGCCATTGCAAGGGCATTGAAAACTACACCCGGCACTTGTCGGGCGCTGCGCCAGGCGAGCCGCCCTCCACACTGACCGACTACCTGCCCAAGGACGCCATCATGTTCCTGGACGAAAGCCACGTGCTGATCGGCCAGTTGGGCGGCATGTACAACGGCGACCGGGCACGCAAGACCACACTCGTCGAATATGGCTTTCGCCTGCCTTCGGCGCTGGACAACCGCCCCCTGAAGTTCGAGGAGTTCGAAAAGCGCATGCGTCAGATCATCTTCGTGTCGGCCACACCGTCCAACTACGAGATCGAGCATGCCGGTCAGGTGGTGGAGCAGGTGGTGCGCCCCACGGGCCTGGTCGACCCGGTGGTCGAGGTGCGCCCGGCCACCCACCAGGTGGATGATGTGTTGCAAGAGATCCGCATCCGGGTCGAGAAAAACGAGCGGGTGCTGATCACCACCCTCACCAAGCGCATGGCCGAGCAACTGACCGATTACCTGTCGGACAATGGCGTCAAGGTGCGCTACCTGCACAGTGATGTGGACACTGTCGAGCGCGTCGAAATTTTGCGGGACCTGCGCCTGGGCGTGTTCGATGTGCTGGTGGGCATCAACCTGCTGCGCGAGGGCTTGGACATCCCGGAAGTCTCCTTGGTGGCCATTCTGGATGCCGACAAGGAAGGGTTCCTGCGCGCTGAGCGCTCACTGATCCAGACCATCGGCCGCGCGGCCCGCAATCTGAACGGGCGCGCCATCCTGTACGCGGACCGCATCACCGAGTCGATGCGCAAAGCCATGGGGGAGACCGAGCGCCGTCGCCTCAAGCAAATCGCCTACAACGAAGAGCACGGCATCACGCCGCGCAGCATTGTCAAGCAGGTAAGAGACCTGATTGACGGCGTCTACAGCGAAAAAAGCGGGCGCGAAGCCGAGAAGTTGGAGCAGTCTGCCTTGCAGAAAGCCCGTGTCGAAGAGATGGGCGAGAAGGACATTGCGCGCGAAATCAAGCGACTCGAGAAGGAAATGCTCGAGCACGCCCGCAACCTCGAGTTCGAAAAGGCGGCCCAGGCGCGAGACCAGTTGGCGCTGCTGCGGGAGCGGGCCTTCGGGGCGGCAGGCTCCGACAACGTCGTCGTTCTGCCTTTGCGAAAGTAGGCAGGAACTCTGTAGGGGCAAGCCCGTTCAAACATCAAGTTCGCCCTTTGCCTGGGCCGAAGAAACCGGTGGTCAGGAACCCGATTTGTTTGTACTATCGACCCAATTGATTGAATTGTGACTGACCGGTATTTTTACCTGACTGTTTAATTTGGCCTTAGTGATATACTTGACGCAAACAGTCAAGAACCCAGAACGATGAAGGGCCGGCCCCAAGAGCCGGATAACGGGGTGAGGACGGAGCCCGCGGCATACCCTGCCGTGAGGTATTTGAAACAAGACCAAGCCTGACGAAGGAGCTTGATATGCGTCTCACAACCAAAGGCCGCTTTGCGGTAACCGCGATGATCGACCTGGCATTGCGCCAGAACAATGGCCCGGTCACCCTGGCCGCCATCAGCCAGCGTCAGCAGATTTCGCTGTCCTACCTTGAGCAGTTGTTTGGCAAGCTGCGCCGGCATGAACTGGTCGAGTCCACCCGTGGGCCGGGCGGCGGTTATACCCTGGGCCGCAAGGCGGCCGACATCACGGTGGCCGATATCATCGTGTCGGTGGATGAACCCATCGATGCCACCCAGTGTGGCGGCAAGGAAAACTGCCTGGGCGAAGCCGGCCGTTGCATGACCCACGAACTGTGGTCGGCCCTCAACCAGCGCATGGTCGAGTTCCTGGATTCGGTCACGCTGCAAAAGCTGGTCGAAGAACAGATTGCCAAGGGCGTTCAGGTCGAAGACAAGCCGGTGCTGCGCCGTGCGATTTCGAGCACCCCGGTGGTCAAGCCGATTCGTGTCAACGCACCGAATTCGGTGTTCGCCCTGGGCAACGCCTTCGCCAAGTCGTGATGTTTTGAATGCTGGCACGCCCACAGGCGTTGCCGGTCTACCCGATTGCTGTTGCGTTTCAGCAAGCCAGTTTTGATTGAGCCAGCCATGGACATGACCCCTCATTTCCCCATTTACCTCGATTACGGTGCCACCACGCCCGTCGACCCGCGCGTCGTTGACGCCATGATCCCCTGGTTGCGTGAACATTTCGGCAACGCAGCCTCCCGCAGCCATGCCTGGGGCTGGGAAGCTGAAGAAGCGATTGAAAAAGCCCGCGGCCAGGTGGCCGATCTGATCGGTGCCGATCCGCGCGAAATCGTCTGGACCAGTGGCGCCACCGAATCCATCAACCTGGCCCTCAAGGGCGCGGCCCAGTTCTACAAGGGCAAGGGCAAGCACCTGATCACCCTGAAGACCGAGCACAAAGCGGTGCTCGACACCATGCGCGAACTCGAGCGCCAGGGCTTTGACGTGACCTACATGGACGTCCAGGAAGACGGCCTGCTCGATCTGGACGCCCTCAAGGCGGCCATTCGCCCCGACACCATCCTGATCAGCGTGCTGTTCGTCAACAACGAGATCGGTGTCATCCAGGACATCCCTGCGATTGGCGCTCTGTGCCGTGAAAAGGGCATCCTGCTGCACGTGGACGCGGCGCAGGCCACCGGCCGGGTCGAGATCGACATGAACCAGCTGCCCATCGACCTGATGAGCATGACGGCCCACAAGACCTACGGCCCCAAGGGTGTGGGTGCCTTGTATGTGCGTCGCAAGCCACGGGTGCGCCTGGAAGCCCAGATCCATGGCGGTGGCCATGAGCGCGGCATGCGTTCGGGCACCTTGCCGACCCACCAGATCGTGGGCATGGGCGAGGCCTTCCGCATCGCCAAGGCCGAGATGGCTGAAGGCAATGCCAAGGCTTACGCCTTGCAGCAGCGCCTGCTGAACGGCCTGAAGGACATCGAGCAGGTGTTCATCAACGGCAGCCTGGAGCGCCGCGTGCCGCAGAACCTGAACATGAGCTTCAACTTTGTGGAAGGCGAGTCGCTGATCATGGGCATCAAGGGCTTGGCCGTGTCGTCCGGCTCGGCCTGCACCTCGGCCAGTTTGGAGCCCAGCTACGTGCTGCGCGCCCTGGGCCGCAGCGATGAACTGGCGCACAGCAGCTTGCGCATGACCATCGGCCGTTTCACGACCGAAGAAGAAATCGATTACGCCATCGGCACCATCCGCGAAAACGTCAACCGCCTGCGCGAGCTCAGCCCGCTGTGGGAGATGTACAAGGACGGCGTCGATCTGAGCACCATCCAATGGGCTGCGCACTGAGCGTGCACCCAACCAAGAACTGAGGACCTGGCCATGGCTTATTCTGAAAAAGTGGTAGACCACTACGAAAACCCGCGCAATGTGGGCTCTTTTGACAAGGGTGACGAATCGGTGGGCACCGGCATGGTGGGCGCACCGGCTTGCGGCGACGTGATGAAGCTGCAGATCAAGGTGAACCCGCAGACCGGCGTGATCGAAGATGCACGCTTCAAGACCTATGGCTGCGGCTCGGCCATTGCATCGAGCTCGCTGGTGACCGAGTGGGTCAAGGGCAAGACGCTGGATGAGGCGGCTGCGCTCAAGAACAGCCAGATCGCCGAAGAGCTGGCCCTGCCGCCCGTGAAGATCCACTGCTCCATCCTGGCTGAAGACGCCATCAAGGCCGCAGTGAACGACTACCGACAAAAGCACACGCAGTAAACCATGGCTGTGACCCTGACTGAAGCGGCCGCCCGGCATGTGAGTCGATACCTGTCCCGACGGGGCAAGGGCATCGGCGTGCGACTGGGCGTCAAGACCACTGGCTGCTCTGGCCTGGCCTACAAGCTGGAGTACGTCGACGACCTGGCCCCTGAAGACATCGTCTTCGAAGGCCATGGTGTCAAGGTGCTGATCGACCCCAAGAGCCTGGCCTACATCGATGGCACCGAGCTCGACTTTGTGCGCGAGGGCCTGAACGAAGGTTTCCGCTTCAACAACCCCAACGAGCGCGATCGTTGCGGCTGCGGCGAAAGCTTCCGGGTCTGACACCGGGCTGTGCCGGCCGGCATTGGCCGGCCTCTTGCTTGATGAAACCGCCTTCACCTGCGTGCTGGCGGTTTTTTTACTGAATGCCATGAACCTGCAATCCAATGATTTCGAGCTGTTCGGCGTGCCCGAGCGCTTTGCCCAGGACCGCGCTGCGCTCGATCAGCGCTGGAAAGACCTGCAGCGCGAGGCCCACCCTGACCGTTTTGCTGCTCAAGGCGGCGCGGCTCAGCGGGTGGCCATGCAATGGTCGGTGCGCATCAATGAGGCCTACCAGCGCTTGAAAGACCCGCTGCGCCGCGCGGCCTACCTGTGCGAGTTGCGCGGCGCGCCCATCGAGGCGGAGAACAACACCGCCATGCCCGCCGCCTTCCTGATGCAGCAGATGGAATGGCGTGAAGCGCTCGATGATGCGAGCAGCGCCGCTGCCTTGAACGGCCTGGACGCCGAAGTGCGGGCGGCACGGGCCCAGGCCATCGAGGCCTGCCGGCGCCTGCTGGACGACG
>Ga0208269_100847_pt1 | contig 9680 bp, 8 predicted proteins | sample LakWasMe88_LOW11_2_FD_183912 | JGI IMG/M metagenome (GOLD analysis project Ga0208269, IMG submission 183912) | Freshwater sediment methanotrophic microbial communities from Lake Washington under simulated oxygen tension - Sediment Metagenome... | ecosystem: Environmental > Aquatic > Freshwater >...
CGTCCCGAAACAGGATGTTGTACTTGGGCTGAAGCGTCTTGATGAGGTTGTTTTCCAGCAGCAGCGCCTCAGCCTCCGAGCGCACCACGGTGGTCTCCATGCGCACGATGCGCCCCACCATGTGGCAGATGCGCGTACCGCCATGCGTCTTGGTGAAGTAACTCGACACCCGCTTTTTCAGGTTGCGCGCCTTGCCCACATACAGCAACCCCCCATCCGCATCGAAATAACGGTACACACCGGGCAGCGGCGGCAGCGCGGCCACCTGGGCCAGCAGTTCTTCGGAATGCACTTCGGACATGGCGCTATTGTGCAAACTTGGCTTGCAGCCCACGCAAGCTGTGGACAATTCACGCATGAGCGCCCCGCCCTCCCACAATGTTCCCCCCTGGCAATGGGATGTGTTCTGCCGCGTGATCGACAACTTTGGCGACATCGGCGTGTGCTGGCGCCTGGCCAGCCAGTTGGCCGCCGCTGGCCAGAGCGTGCGCCTGTGGGTGGACGATGCATCCGCGCTGGCCTGGATGGCCCCAAGCGGCGCCGCTGGCGTTGAAGTGCGCAGTTGGGGTGCATTTTCTGCTGCAAACGAACCACCCAGCGACGTGCTGGTGGAAGCCTTTGGTTGCGAGATTGCTCCTGACTTCATAGCTGCATGCGCAGACCGGGTAAGCGCTGGCGCCAAAAAGCCAGTATGGATCAATCTGGAATACCTCTCGGCGGAATCCTGGGTGCCGCGCCACCATGGCTTGCCCAGCCCGATCCTGCACGGGCCGGCGGCTGGCTGGACCAAGTGGTTCTATTACCCCGGCTTTGGCAAGGACACCGGCGGCTTGCTACGGGAACGGGGCTTGATGGACCGCGTGCAGCGCTTTGATCGCGGCGCCTGGCGACACCAACAGGGGGGCGACGCACCGGCGCAAGAGCCGCGCTGGGTTTCGCTGTTTTGCTACGAACCGCCAGCGCTATGCGACTGGCTGCAGCAATGCGCGAGCGGGGCAACAGCGCCCACCCGCCTGCTGGTCACGCCCGGCCGTGCGCAGCGCGCCGTGCAAGTGGCCATGCAAGAAATTTCAGACAAAATTGGCCTCCAGCGCTTATCTGGTATGCCTGAGCAGCTACATATTTTGAATATGGATGCATGCCCCCAGCCAGCGTACGACGAGCTGCTCTGGGCCTGCGATCTGAATTTTGTGCGGGGTGAAGATTCGCTGGTGCGCGCGCTGTGGGCGGGCCAGCCGCTGGTGTGGCACATCTACCCGCAGGACGACGGCGCGCATGGACCCAAACTGGACGCGTTTCTCGACTGGCTGCAGGCACCGCCCAGCCTGCGCCATTTCCATTGGGTGTGGAACGGCCTGGCACCCGGAGCGCTGCCGAAAGTGGACGCTGAGGCACTGACGAACTGGGGCATTTGCATTCGCGCTGCGCGCGAACATTTGCTCGTGCAAAACGATTTGTTGAGCCAGCTACTGGGTTTTTGCGCTAGCAAACGCTAAAATCGCAGGCTTTGCGCAATCGGGCCGGCCGCATTTTGCTCCGGCGCCGCGCATTCCCCGCCGCGGAACATGCTCCGGCGCGGCTGCCTTCCGGCACGCTGACGCCTCGCATTGAGCGGCCCAAACCCAGCAAACCGCTATGAAAATCGCTCAAGAAATCCGCGCCGGCAACGTCATCATGCACGGCAAGGACCCGATGGTTGTCCTGAAAGCCGAATATGCACGCGGCGGTCGCAACGCCGCCACCGTGCGTATGAAACTCAAGAGCCTGATCGGCAACTTCGGTACCGAAGTCGTGTTCAAGGCCGACGACAAGATGGACCAGGTCATCCTCGACAAAAAGGATTGCACGTATTCGTACTTCGCCGACCCAATGTACGTCTGGATGGACCCCGAGTACAACCAGTACGAAGTCGAATCCGAGAACATGGGCGACGCACTGAATTATCTGGAAGACGGGATGACTGCAGAAGTTGTGTTCTACGACGGCAAGGCTATTTCGGTCGAACTGCCGACGGGCGTCGAGCGCGAAGTGACATGGACTGAGCCCGCCGTCAAGGGCGACACGTCCGGCAAGGTCTTGAAGCCCGCCAAGATCGCCACCGGCTTCGAAGTGCCGGTACCGCTGTTTGTCTCGCAAGGCGACAAGATTGAAATCGACACCCGCACCGGCGAATACCGCAAACGCGTCTAGGCCATGACTGGCGCAACAAAAAGGCTTCCCGAGGGAAGCCTTTTTTCTTGCTGCGCGGTCTGTCCCGCTCAGATGGGCTGCGCCACCAGATCATGCCCTTGCACGCCCACCACGCGGGCGCGCGTGAATTCACCGACTTTGAGCTGTTTGCTTATTTTCTCGGGCGGCAGCAAGTGCACTACGCCGTCAATCTCGGGTGCATCGGCGTAGCTGCGTCCCACGCCGCCCTTGCGGCCCAGGCCTGGCGCATGGTCAATCAGCACCTGCATGGTTGCGCCCACACGGCGCTGCAGCTTGGCAATCGACACCTCTTCGGCCACCGCCATGAAACGCGCCCGGCGCTCTTCGCGCAGCTCGATGGGGAGCATGCCCGGCAGCTCGTTGGCGGCAGCGCCCGTCACGTCGCTGTAGGCAAAGCAGCCGGCGCGGTCGATCTCCGCCTCGCGCAGGAAGTCCAGCAGGTGCTGGAACTCTTCTTCCGTCTCACCGGGGAAACCGGCGATGAAAGTGCTGCGGATGACGATTTCCGGACACGCGGCGCGCCAGCGTTCGATGCGCTCGAGATTTTTCTCACCGCTGGCAGGGCGCTTCATGCGTCTGAGCACATCGGGGTGGCTGTGCTGGAACGGCACGTCCAGGTACGGCAGCACCTTGCCGGTGGCCATCAAGGGGATGATTTCGTCTACGCTCGGGTAGGGGTAAACATAGTGCAAGCGCACCCAGGCGCCATAGGGCTCGGCGATCTCGCCCAGTTTTTGCACAAGTTCCAGCATGCGTGTCTTGACCGGCTGACCATCCCAGAAGCCGGTGCGGTATTTCACGTCCACGCCGTAGGCCGAGGTGTCCTGGCTAATGACCAGCAGCTCTTTGACGCCGCCGGCAAATAACGCCTTGGCCTCCGCCAGCACGTCGCCCACCGGGCGCGATACCAGGTCACCGCGCATCGACGGAATGATGCAGAAGGTGCAGCGGTGGTTGCAGCCTTCGCTGATCTTCAGGTAGGCATAGTGGCGCGGCGTGAGCTTGATGCCGGCCACGCCAAACGCGCCGGGAACCAGGTCGACAAAGGGATCGTGCGGCTTGGGCAGGTTGCGGTGCACCGCATCCATCACCTCCTGGGTCGCGTGCGCACCCGTCACGGCGAGCACGCTGGGGTGCATCTGCTGCACATAGTTGCCGCCGCTCTCGCCTTGGCGCGCGCCCAGACAGCCCGTGACAATGACCTTGCCGTTTTCAGCCAGCGCATCGCCAATGGTGTTGAGGCTCTCGCGCACCGCGTCGTCAATGAAGCCGCAGGTATTGACGATCACCAGATCGGCGCCCTCGAAGGTCTTGGACGTCTCGTAGCCCTCGGCGCTCAGTTGCGTGAGGATCAGCTCGGAGTCGGTCAGATTTTTGGGGCAGCCCAAACTGGCAAAGCCGATTTTGGGAATTTTGGGTGGGGAAACAACGTCGTTCATCCCCGTATTGTCCTGTACCGACAGAAAACGGCAGAAGAACTGCGCGTCAGCGCTTCAAACCCATGGCGCCGAGCATCTGCTCGGTCTGCTTTTGCATCTGCTCCTGCATTTGAGAAAACAACGTGCGCGACTGCTCGGCGTAGTTGCCCATCAGGCCCGGCACCATGGGCGCCTGGCCGCCCATGAACTGCGTCCAGGCCTCTGGCGTCATGCCGTGCGCCTGCTCGGCCAGCTTGGCCTGGATGTCGGTGAATGCCTGCACGTTCTTTTCCAGATAGCTGCCCATGAAACCCTGCATGGCATGGCCGTAGAACCGGATGATGTTGGCCAGCGCCGCCTCTGTGAACATGGGGCGCCCGCCCGCCTCTTCTTCGAGAATGATTTGCAGGAAGATGCTGCGCGTGATGTCTTCGCCCGATTTCGCATCGCGCACCACCACCGACTGGCGCTCCATGACCAACTGCTTCACTTCTGAGAGGGTGATGTAGCTTGACGTATTGGTGTCGTAGAGGCGCCGGTTGGGATACTTCTTGATGACACGCGCCGCCGCTTTGCTGGCGGGGGCGGCTTTTTGATCGGGCATTTCAGACATTCCTTAGGGCTCCGGCCCGCTATTGCACTGCAACACATTCTAGGCAGCCCCCGACCAGACCACGCGCAGGAATACCCTGAGCATGGCGGCAGTTTCGCCCGTTGGATGGTTGCCCTCCAGCCGACAAGACCCAGCGAGCATAGAGATTGGATCAATTTCCCCCTCGGGTGGCCTCGATGCCCAAACCCGACATCCGAGTCAAGGCAAGAAAGTGGCTGTCGTTCCCAAAACCCCGCAAGAGGAGACCCGGTCGGACGTTAAGGACATCGCGCTCGAAGACGTGGTCGACAGCGACCCGCTCTTCCTCAAGAGAGTCGATATCACCGACTTGCCCCGGCCCGTCCGCAATTGGTCCAGAGAATGAGACGCGTATAAAAGGAAAAAAAGCCCAGGTGTGACACCTAGGCCCCTCTGTTTTTCATTCTGATTTCCGCCCGACCCGATTGGACTCGAATCACGCCTGGGAAAATATCGTCACAGCGCCCATTGCCGACAGCAATAAGCCTCCTGAAACCATCTGAAACCCTTCGGGGGCAGGGTGCGGGCTACCTCTCGGTCGGTGCGCTGGAATGGCGGTTTGCACCCATTTCGCGCAGCAATTCATTCGATCGGTCCAGCGCCTCGGCGGTCTCGTTGAGTTGCTGCTCAATCTCTTCCGTTCGCTCGACGGCAGCCTCCAGATCGCCCTCCGCCGACTGCGGGGGAATCGGCGTGGACAGCACGGCATGGACCACTCCCAACTCGTTGGCGGCAGCTTTGATTTGCTCGGTCGCTTCGATGTTCTGATTCAGTACATCGTCAAGTGCAGCGTCCTTTTTTTGCGTCGTGTTGGTTGGCATAGCTAAGGCGGAAATGGAAAAAAGAACTTGAGCTTCGTCGAAAAACCGCTCAAGCGGGCTCATTGCCTACGAGCTGGGCAATGACAGTCGATTGTGAAAAACCGGTTCATGATCCGGTGCGCCCGGCAGGTTTCTCGGCGCACGCCACCGCATTCTCCTCGAATACGGGAGCCGTTGGCGAGGCCCCCTTGTGCCTTCGTCGGAAAGACTAACAACGCGCATGTGTTTGCAATCGCTGACACAGGAGTAAACAAAAACACCAAGAAGGTCGTCTGAATCGTTGAAAATGGATCGCTGGCGCCCGCCGTGGGGAAAAGGGACGCCGGACGCGGTGCTCGGATGTCGCATCCCGGACGAATACATGGCCAATCACCCAACCCATAGGAACGGAAACAGGACGCGTCTTTGATGGCCTGCATTGGTTCTGACGGCGGCTGTGCTTTTGAAGCCGACCGTCGGATGGGGGGAGCGGTGGCTTCTGTGTAACCGCTGCTGGGCAATGACGCCGAGGTCACGGTGCGGCCACAACCGACCGCAACCGCTGCAAGGCCGCAATCGGAGCCCTGAGAACTCCGATTCGATTTGTCTTGCGATCCAAGCAGCACACTCCTCACCCGATGAGGCCATGTCCGAGCCTTACCTCGACTTCCCCCGTTGATTGTCCGTCAGATCGCTTGGGCATTTTTTGTTTGCCGCGCCAGTTCTCAGCGACAGCAAAGCCCAAGACAAATAGGCAAAAAAAATAGCCCCTGGCGGGGCTATTTTCACTTTCCGTCCGATCCAAAAAAATTACCCGACCACTTGCGTCATCGATTGATTTAATTGGTAGGCGCGATTGGACTCGAACCAACGACCCCCACCATGTCAAGGTGGTGCTCTAACCAGCTGAGCTACGCGCCTGAGTGTCTTCGAAAGATGAAATTGTAGCAGCAAAAAGTAGCGTTTCCGACCCACTGGCGGGGTGTTTTTAGCGTCTGCGCGCCGAATGCACGCCGCCCACCTGGGCCACCACGGACAACACCTTGGACAAGCGGGCTGCGTCTGACACTTCCAACGTAAACGTCATCCAGGCCGTGCCCTTGATGCTCTGGGTCTGCACACCAATCACGTTCATTTTTTCCTTGGCAAACACCTCAGAGATATCACGCAGCAAGCCATGGCGATCGCTGGCCTCGACAGCCACGTCAACCGGATAGAACGCTGCGTTCGCACTTGGCCGAGGGGCCCCCCATTCGACAGGAATCACGCGCTCGCTGCTGCGGGCTGCCAGTTCACGGAAATTGCGGCAATCAGCGCGATGAATGCTCACACCCTTGCCGCGCGTGACGAAGCCGCGGATGTCGTCTGGCGGCGCGGGCTTGCAGCAGCGCGCAAGCTGCGTCATCAGCGAATCCATACCGACCACCAGGACACCGCCCTTGGGTGCTTTGTCGGGCGCTCGCGCCTTTTTCAGCAGCAGGTAGTCGTCAGGCGTCGACGCGGGCTCGGCAGGACGCAGCAACACTTCGATATTGCGCAGCGAGAATTCGTCCTTGCCCACCACCTCAAACAAGGCGTCGGCCGAGCGAAATCCCAGCTGGCTGGCAAGCTCTTCGAGCCGCATCGCAGTCTTGCCTTCGCGCTGCAGCAGCTTCTCGACGGCCTCGCGGCCGCGTGCAATGGTCTCGTTTTGTGCCAGCGCATTGAACCAGGCACGTGCCTTGGTGCGTGCACGATGGCTGGTGAGATAGCCTAGTTCGGCGTTGAGCCAGTCGCGCGAAGGGCCGCCCTCCTTGGCGGTGCTGACTTCCACGGTCTGGCCGTTTTGCAAGGGGGTGTTGAGCGGCACCATCGCGCCATCGACGCGTGCGCCGCGGCAGCGGTGACCCACGCTGGTGTGTACGGCGTAGGCAAAGTCCACTGGCGTCGCGCCCTGTGGCAACTCGACGATGGCGGCGTTCGGCGTCAGCACATAGATGCGGTCATCAAACAGATGGCGGTGCTGCGGTGCCCCCGAGAAGTCGCGCTCCCACGCAAGCAACTGGCGCAGCACGGCGATCTTGGCGTCGTACTCGCTGCTGGCCGACACGCCCGCATAGCCCTTGCTGCCCGCTTCCTTGTAGGCCCAGTGCGCCGCCACGCCGCTTTCGGCATGCGCATGCATGGCCTGGCTGCGGATCTGAATCTCGATCGCCTTGCCAGAGTCGTCGCGCACGATGGTGTGCAGCGATTGGTAGCCGTTGGGCTTGGGTTTGGCGATGTAGTCGTCGAATTCCTCCACCTGCGGCGTGAAATGACTGTGCACCCAACTGAGCGCCTGGTAGCAATCCTTCACCGTTGGGACGACCACGCGCAGCGCGCGCAAATCGAACAACTGCTCGAAAGCGAGCGATTTGCCGCGCATCTTCTTGACGATGCTGTAGATGTGTTTGGGCCTGCCTTGCACGGTGGCGCTGATGCTTTGGGCGCGCAGGGCCGATTCGACGCTGGTGCGCAGCTGCTCCACGTACAGTTCGCGTTCGATGCGTTTCTCGTCCAGCAGCTGCGCCACTTCCTTGTAGGTTTCGGGTTCGAGAAAGCGGAACGCCAGATCTTCCAGCTCCCACTTGAACTGCCAGATCCCCAGCCGGTTGGCCAGGGGCGCAAACACGTGCAGCGCTTCGTGCGCGATGGAGGGCGACACCGGACGCTTGCTCACGGCATAAAACCGCAGCGTCTGCAGGCGCGAAGCCAGGCGAAGCATCACCACGCGCAGGTCGCGTGAAAATGCCAGCAGCATCTTGCGCACGCTTTCGGTCTGCTCGCCGGGATCGTCGGGTGCGCGCGCCTCGCGCGCCTGCTCCTGCAGATGCATGAGCTGTGTGGTTTCCACCGCCAAGGTCGCAAAGTTGTCGCCAAAAGCCTTGGCGATGACCTCGCGCGGGCGGTTGAGGTGCGGGCAGGTGTGGACCAGGTAGGCTGCCGCCTGCATCGCTTCGGAGCCGCCAATGCCTCTGAGGATGGCAGCTACCGCGTCGGCATGTTCCAGCGCGTTTTCACCGGTCCCCAACAATTCGCCTCCGATCAGCGGTTCGGCAAACGCACGGGCACGCGCCAGCGCGTTTGCCTGCTCAGGCACCGCACCGGCGGTGGCGGCAACCAGCACCGGAACCGTCGCCTCACCAGTCGCGTCCCGCTGCGTAAAAGCAACCGTGTTTTTCATGCACTGCCTTGCTGCTGCGGCGCCAGCAAAAACTGGCGGACCGCTTCCACCTGATCGGCAGCCACCAAGGTCGGCGCATGCCCGACGCCAGCGAACTCCACGCAGCGTGCCTTCGGACCTCGCGAAGCCATGGCCTGCACCGTGGCAACAGAGAGCAGATCGGACTGTGCACCTCGCAGCACCAGGCTCTGCGCACCGATGGCGTCATAAAGCTGCCACAGCAGCGATTCGCCCTTTTCGGCAGCCTCACGCGTCAAGGCACCAAAGGGCTGCGCGATGGCCGGGTCGTAGTGCAGGCGGTACTGCCCTTGCGGAGTTTTGCGCAGCATGGGGCGCGTGAGCGCCATCCACTGCTCAGGTGTGTGCGGACCGAAGCTGGTGGACGTAGCCCACAGCTGCGCAGCCGCCTGCTCGGGCGAATCAAAGCGCAGCGGCGCGCCCAGGTACTCACCAATGCGCTCGAGCGCCGACCACTCAATGGCGGGCCCGACGTCGTTGAGCACCAGGCGGCGTACAGGCACAGGCAACACGCCCGATGGCAGGCTGGACACCACCATGCCGATCAGGCCGCCCATGCTCGTGCCGACCCAGTCCAGGGAGTCGATGGGGGCCTGTTGGTGCAGCTGCTGGAGCATGGCCAGCATGTCGCCTGCATAGCGCTGCACCTCGTACTGCATGGGGTCGGCGAGCCAGTCGCTCTCGCCGCGCCCCACCACGTCCGGGCAGACCACGCGGGCATACGGGGCGAGCGCGCGCGCCAAAGTGTCGAAATCGCGCCCCTGGCGTGAGAGACCGTGCACACAGACCACCACATGCGGGTGCTGCGGGTTCCCCGTGGCATTCCATTCCCAGTAGGCCATGCGATGGCCGTCCTCCGCCGTGCCTGCTGCGGCGCCGGCACAGGATACGTAGTTCAGCCTAGGTTCAATCATGGAGGTGGCCTGCGTCAGTTCGCACAATAATTGCTGCGTTGCATCGTAAATCATTCGGAGAAAACCCATGCTCAAAGGAAAGACAGCGCTCGTCACCGGTTCCACCAGTGGGATCGGCCTGGGCATCGCCAAGGCGATGGCTCGCAATGGCGCCCACGTCATGCTCAACGGCTTTGGCGACAGCGAAGGCGCACGCGCCGAAGTGCTGGCGGCTGGCGCGGCAGCAGGCGCACGGGTGGCCTACCACGGTGCCGATATGTCGCGCGCGGCCGATATCGAAGACATGATGGCCACCTGCCAGCGCGAACTTGGCGCTGTGGAGATTCTGGTGAACAACGCCGGCATCCAGCATGTAGCGAACATTGAAGACTTCCCGGTCGAGCGCTGGGACGCCATCATTGCCATCAACCTCACCAGCGCCTTCCACACCACGCGCCTGGCGCTGCCAGCGATGAAAGCGTCCAACTGGGGCCGCATCATCAACCT
>Ga0208269_100852_pt1 | contig 9617 bp, 4 predicted proteins | sample LakWasMe88_LOW11_2_FD_183912 | JGI IMG/M metagenome (GOLD analysis project Ga0208269, IMG submission 183912) | Freshwater sediment methanotrophic microbial communities from Lake Washington under simulated oxygen tension - Sediment Metagenome... | ecosystem: Environmental > Aquatic > Freshwater >...
GAACTGGACCGCATCGTGATCCGCAAGGCCCTGGAGGCCCAGCGCCAACGCATGGCCAGCGGTGCACCCGACATCAAGGTGTTTCTGAACCTGTCCGCCCAGGAGATCCAGGGGCGCGGGGTGCTGGCTTATGCGGAAGACCTGTGCAACACGCTGGGCATCCCGCCGCAGTGCATTGTGTTCGAGATCCTGGAGCGCGATGCGATTGGCGACATGACCAACATGCGCACCTTCCTCACGCAGTTGCGCAGCCGCGGCTTTGCGTTTGCGCTGGACGATTTCGGCAGCGGTTACAACTCATTCCACTACCTGCGTGAGCTGAGGTTCGAGTACGTGAAGATCGATGGCGCCTTTGTGCGCAACATCCTCAACTCGAAGATCGACTACGCCCTGGTGCATAACCTGTCACGCCTGTGCCAGGACATCGGCATCCTGACGGTGGCCGAGTTCGTCGAGAGCGACGAGATCCTGCAGGCCCTGCGCGAGATGGGCATCAACTATGCCCAGGGCTACCGCATCAGCCTGCCCACCCGGGACATGCCGCTGGCCGCCACCTCAGAGCTGGGCCGCAAAGCTTGAGCTTGCCTTGCCCCGCGGGGGCGGAGGGCGGGTGCCCTGATGCCCAGGTTCGCGCGCAGGTGCCGGGGTGAGAGGCATCCATTCGTCGGATTGGGTGCCACCGTTCTTTACAAAACTCACACGCGCTCGCGAGTGCGAGGCACGATACGCGCTGCTCGGGCGCTGTCAGTGGTTGCCATGCGTACAAAACTATCAAAAGTCAAAGTCATTCGTATTTTTCTATTGTGATGATAATGATTATTGGGTGATATTTTTACGTATTTCAGGCCCATGGGATTCAGAATAGAGGCCAATGGACAGCGACCAGCAAGATGGAACCTGGCTCACCGCCTTCATGGCAGGCAAGGGCTGTGACATCGAGTCAGGGTCGATCCAGATCGTCATCTTTTCTTCAAAGGAGCTCTCAATGGAAAACGGGAACGCGAATGCAGCCGGCAAATGCCCGGTCATGCACGGTGGAATGACCTCGGTCAGCAAGACCAATGTCGACTGGTGGCCCAAGGCCCTGAATCTGGACATCCTGCATCAGCACGACAGCAAGACCCAGCCCTTGGGCGAGGGCTTCAGCTACCGTGAGGAAGTGCGCAAACTGGATGTCGAAGCCCTCAAGCGCGATCTGAAGGCCTTGATGACCGACAGCCAGCCCTGGTGGCCGGCAGACTGGGGCCACTACGGCGGCCTGATGATCCGCATGGCATGGCACTCGGCCGGCACCTACCGCATTGCCGACGGTCGTGGCGGTGCAGGCACGGGCAACCAGCGCTTCGCGCCCTTGAACTCCTGGCCCGACAACGGCAACCTGGACAAGGCCCGCCGCCTGCTGTGGCCGATCAAGCGCAAATACGGCAACCGCCTGAGCTGGGCCGATCTGATGATCCTGGCCGGCAACATGGCTTATGAATCGATGGGCCTGAAGACCTTTGGCTTTGCCTTCGGTCGTGAAGACATCTGGGCCCCTGAGAAGGACATCTACTGGGGTTCCGAAAAGGAATGGCTGGCCCCGAGCGGCGGCCCGAACAGCCGATATTCGGGCGAGCGCGATCTGGAAAACCCCTTGGCTGCGGTCATGATGGGCCTGATCTACGTGAACCCGGAAGGCGTGGATGGCAAGCCCGATCCGCTCAAGACGGCCCACGACGTGCGTGTCACCTTTGCCCGCATGGCCATGGACGATGAAGAGACCGTGGCCCTGACCGCCGGCGGCCACACCGTGGGCAAGGCGCACGGCAATGGCGATGCCGCCAAGCTGGGCCCGGCCCCCGAAGGTGCTGATCTGAACGAGCAGGGCCTGGGCTGGATCAACCACAGCGGCCGTGGCATCGGCCGCGACACCGTGACCAGCGGCATCGAAGGCGCCTGGACGCCGCACCCGACCCAATGGGACAACGGCTATTTTGAAACCCTCTTGAACTACGACTGGGAACTCAAGAAGAGCCCGGCCGGCGCCTGGCAGTGGGAGCCCATCAACCTGAAGGACGAGCACCGTCCGACCGATGTGGAAGGCTCCAGCGGCCACACCCGCCTGATCATGACCGATGCCGACATGGCCATGAAGATGGACCCGGCCTACCGCGCGATCTCGGAGCGTTTCTACAAGGACCCGGCCTACTTCTCGGAAGTGTTCGCCCGCGCCTGGTTCAAGCTGACCCACCGCGATCTGGGCCCCAAGGCCCGTTACATCGGCCCCGATGTGCCGCAGGAAGACCTGATCTGGCAAGACCCGGTGCCGGCTGGCCGCAGTGACTACGATGTGACCGCCGTCAAGGCCGCCATCGCCGCCTCGGGCCTGAGCACGGCCGACCTGGTCAGCACCGCCTGGGACAGCGCACGCACCTTCCGTGGCTCGGACAAGCGCGGTGGCGCCAACGGAGCCCGCATCCGCCTGGCCCCGCAAAAGGACTGGGAAGGCAACGAGCCGGCGCGCCTGGCGCATGTGCTGTCGGTGCTGGAGCCCATCGCCGCGAAGTTCGGCATCAGCGTGGCCGATGTGATCGTGCTGGCCGGCAACGTGGGGGTGGAAGCGGGCGTCAAGGCCGCGGGCTTCGACATCACCGTGCCGTTTGCGCCAGGTCGCGGTGACGCCACGGCCGAGCAGACCGATGCGGCATCGTTCGAGGTGCTGGAACCGGTGGCCGACGGCTTCCGCAACTGGCTCAAGAAGGACTACACGGTCAGCGCCGAAGAACTGCTGCTGGACCGCGCCCAACTGATGCGCCTCACGGCCCCGGAAATGACCGCGCTGATCGGCGGGCTGCGTGTGCTGGGCACCAACCACGGCGGCAGCGCCCATGGTGTGTTCACCGACCGCGTGGGCACCCTGAGCAACGACTTCTTCGTCAACCTGACCGACATGGCTTACACCTGGAAGCCGGTGGGCAAGAACCTGTACGAGATCCGTGATCGCCAGTCGGGTGCCGTGCGCTGGACCGCCACCCGCGCCGACCTGGTGTTCGGCTCGAACTCGGTGCTGCGTGCCTATGCCGAGGTCTACGCCCAGGACGATGGTCGCGAGAAGTTTGCTCGTGACTTCGTGGCAGCCTGGACCAAGGTCATGAACGCGGACCGTTTCGACCTGGCCTGAGTGCCACCACTCAGCTCAAGCCACTCAGATCAAGTCTGAGTTCCTAAAGGCCCCTGCGGGGGCCGCATGAAAAAAAAGCCCCTCGCGGGGCTTTTTTGCGTTCAGGGCTTGGCCGCTGAGTCCGCTGCTCAGTCGCCGAGCAGCGACAGATCGCGCACGGCACCCTTGTCGGCCGAGGTGGCCAGCAGGGCGTAGGCCTTGAGGGCGGCCGACACCTTGCGTGGGCGCGGCTTGACGGGCTTCCAGCCCTTGGCGTCTTGCTCGGCGCGGCGCACTGCCAGCTCTTCGTCGCTCACCAGCACATTGATCGTGCGGTTGGGGATGTCGATGCGGATGCGGTCGCCATGGCGCACCAGGCCGATGGTGCCGCCGGCTGCGGCTTCCGGCGAGCAGTGGCCGATCGACAGGCCCGAGGTGCCGCCCGAGAAGCGGCCATCGGTCAGCAGGGCGCAGGCTTTGCCCAGGCCCTTGGACTTGATGTAGCTGGTGGGGTAGAGCATCTCTTGCATGCCCGGGCCGCCCTTGGGGCCTTCGTAGCGCACGATCACCACGTCACCGGCCTTGACCTCGTCGTTGAGGATGTGCTCGACCGCTTCGTCCTGGCTTTCAACCACATGGGCCGGGCCTTCGAAGACCAGCAGGCTGTCGTCGACACCCGCGGTCTTGACCACGCAGCCGTCAATGGCGATGTTGCCGCGCAGCACGGCCAGGCCGCCTTCCTTGGAGAAGGCGTTGTCGTACGAGCGGATGCAGCCTTCGGCACGGTCGGTGTCCAGGCTGGGCCAGCGGGTGGACTGGCTGAAGGCCACCTGGGTGGGGATGCCCGCCGGGCCGGCCATGTAGAACGTGCGCACGGCCTCGTCGCTGGTGGTGACGATGTCCCAATGGGCCAGGGCATCGCCCAAGGTCTTGCTGTGCACGGTGGGCACATCGGTGTGCAGCTTGCCGGCACGGGCCAGTTCGCCCAGGATGGCCATGATGCCGCCGGCGCGGTGCACATCTTCGATGTGGTACTTGTTGGTGTTGGGCGCCACCTTGCACAACTGGGGCACCACGCGCGACAGGCGATCGATGTCGGTCATGGTGAAGTCGATGCCGGCCTCTTGCGCGATGGCCAGCAGGTGCAGGATGGTGTTGGTCGAGCCGCCCATGGCGATGTCCAGCGTCATGGCGTTTTCAAAGGCCTTGAAGCCCACCGAGCGCGGCAGCACGGTTTCGTCGTCGCCTTCGTAGTAGCGCTTGGCCAGGTCCACGATCAGGTGGCCGGCACGCTTGAAGAGCTGCTCGCGGTCGGCGTGGGTGGCCACCACGGTGCCGTTGCCCGGCAGGCTCAGGCCCAGGGCCTCGGTCAGGCAGTTCATCGAGTTGGCGGTGAACATGCCCGAGCACGAACCGCAGGTGGGGCAAGCCGAGCGCTCGACCTCGGCCACGTCGGCATCGCTGACCTTGCTGTCAGCGGCCATCACCATGGCGTCGATCAGGTCGAGCTTCTTGAATTCGATGGTCTGGGTGACCGGGTTGGCCAGGCGCACCTTGCCGGCTTCCATCGGGCCGCCCGACACGAAGACCACCGGGATGTTCAGGCGCATGGCGGCCATCAGCATGCCGGGGGTGATCTTGTCGCAGTTGGAGATGCACACCAGCGCATCGGCCGTGTGGGCGTTGACCATGTACTCGACCGAGTCGGCAATGATGTCGCGGCTGGGCAGCGAATACAGCATGCCGTCGTGGCCCATGGCAATGCCGTCGTCCACGGCAATGGTGTTGAACTCTTTGGCCACGCCGCCGGCGGCTTCGATCTCGCGTGCCACCAACTGGCCCATGTCCTTCAGGTGCACGTGCCCCGGAACGAACTGGGTGAACGAGTTGGCGATCGCAATGATGGGCTTGCTGAAGTCGTCGTCCTTCATGCCGGTGGCGCGCCACAGAGAGCGTGCGCCCGCCATGTTGCGGCCGGAGGTGGAGGTCTTGGAGCGGTAAGCTGGCATGAAGGGGTCCTTGGGGTCGTTCCAGGTCTTGGGGGGCGAACAGTGCGCACCGCGTGGCGGTTGGCACACAGCCCCTGATTATCGTCTGCCGAGGCCAGCCTTGTTGCCATCCGGGTCTGGCCAGGGGGGGGATCCTTGGGTGCAAGCCAAGGGCGGGACTGGTGGGGGCCTGTTGCAGCGCGGCCGCAGAGGGGGGCGGGGCGTGTCTGCGCTTCCGTTGCATAAAGAGTTGGTCGTGCTCTGTATTAAAAATGCAACAAATAGTGTTACAAAGTGTCAGGGTTTTTGACTTGAATCATTTCCCGTCCCGCTGAAGTTTCTAATCGGCATCTTTGGTAATCATTGTGCTGTGTCGGTGAGGTTGGAAATTTATGATTGTCAATGATTATTTATACCGAGCGATAGGGTTATGGGTGCCCGAGTCGGTGAGCTTTCCATCGCCGCTCCCCATGCTGTTCTTTGTCGTGTTCGCGACCTTGGTGGTGCATGTCTGCAATCGTCTGGTTGAGCACACGGCATGGTCGGTCGATCCTGGCAATCGACGCCTGAGTGCTTCGCATGCGGCCTTGATCATTGGCTGCATCGTCTGGGCCTTGGACATTGGTGGTTTCTTCATGTACAGGCGCTTGGAAGGGATCTCGCCCAGCCTGCACGACGGCCTGCTCGCCCTGCTGGTGATGATTGCCAGCGCCCGGCTGACGCTTCCTGAGCTCAGCTCCAGTGTGAGCCGTGGGCGCACGGTGGTGGCTGGCGCCTTCATGGCGCTGGGCATGCTGTCGGGGCACTTCCTGCTCGCCATGAGTTATGGCGCCAGCCTGCAGTGCGCCGAGGCAACTTCGCTGCTGGCCTCACTCATTGTGGCGCTGGGCCTGACGGTGGGCTTGTCGATCCGCCACCGTGTGGCGAAGCGACGTTTGTTGACCCGCAGCCATGTCATGCGGCGCTGGCCCGACATTGTTCTGGGTGGCATGGCCATCCTGGTCTTGCATTGCATGCTGATCAACGCCTTTCCCCCTGCGTCGCCACTGGCGGGGCAGGGGGGCAGTCAGTCTGGCTCGATCGGGGTGGTGGCCTTGTTTGCCTTGGTGGTGGCGCTGGAGCACATGGGCAATCTGCGCCTGGATCAGGGGCTTCAACTGCGCCTGAGACAAGGTCTGTCGATGATGCGGGTGGCCACGCCCGAGGCCAACCCGCAGCACGATGTGCAGATGGCCTTGATTGCGGATCACCTGCCGGAATTGCTCACGGCGCAGCGGCTGGTCTTGCATTTCCAACCCATCGTGCCCTTGGAGAAAGGGCAGCCGCCGGCCTTTGAGGCCTTGCTGCGGCTGCAGCACCCGGTGCTCGGGCGGCTCAACCCTGAAGTTTTTCTGCTGGTGTGCGAGTTGCAGGGCAAGACAACACGGGTGGATCGTCTGATTCTTGAGCAGGCGATCGGGCAGATGGAGCGTTGGGCGCGTGCCGGTCTGCCTGGTTTGCGAGTTTCCGTGAACCTGTCTCCGACCACGCTGATGGAGCCGGGGTTCAACAGCTGGCTTGCGCAGACTCTGGCCGCCCATCAAGTGGAGGCCATGCAGCTCACCCTGGAGCTGACAGAGCACGCCATCATCGCCAGTGGCGCCCCCATGCTGGACGCCATGCGTGCGCTGGCCGGGGTGGGCATCGCGGTGGTCATGGATGATTTTGGTGCCGGCTATTCATCGCTGGCCATGTTGGCCGAACTGCCCATCCGGGGCATCAAGTGTGATCGGCTTTTTGTGCGCAACCTGCTGGTGGATCCGCGTCGTCAGCGCCTGCTGAGCCATGTGTTGGCGATTGCCCGCGATTTCAACCTGGAGGTGACGGCCGAAGGCATAGAAACGCCGCAAGAGCTGGATGTGGTGCGTGAGATCGGGCTGCGCAAACTGCAGGGCTACCTGTTTGCCAAGGCCATGCCTGCCGAGGAGGTGCCCGGTTGGTTGATCCGCCTGGCCAGTGGCCTGCCTCAGCTGGAGGTGCAGGCACCGGTTGGGGGTTGTGAGACGCGGCATCTCCACGGGCACGTGGGTTGACGAGCGTCGAAGCCCGGGCGGTGTCTGGGCATTGCTGGGACCCCCAAGCGTCGTGATCGCCGCCGCCAGGCATGCCATGGATGCTTGTGCCGTGACCAACAAAAAACCCCAAGTGACGTGAGTCACTTGGGGCTGCATTTGGCGGAGAGGGCGGGATTCGAACCCGCGGTGGGGATTAACCCACACACGCTTTCCAGGCGTGCGACTTAAACCGCTCATCCACCTCTCCGGAAGCCCTCAACTATAGCAGGAAAACCAGAGGGGTTTGGCTTGGCGCTGGGCAGGGTTCAAATATTTCGACTGCAAGCAGGCATCTGGGGTGTTGCTCGGCCTCGGGGCAGAGACGTATTGGGCGAGTGGTGGGATATTTTCTGACGCCAAGCGCCCAATGGCAGTGTTCTTGCGCATCGACGCCTGAGGCTGCGGAGTTTGAGCAGGGCCATTCTGCGTTCCGATGCGATGCCCTGTTGCCTATCGGATCGCACTTTTGCCATCTTGCGCCATGGTTCCGGGCCACGATTTGCGACAATTGCAATCCGTAAACAATTTTATGAAGTGGTATGCCTGTGCCGTCCATCAAGCAATGAAATACATCCCAATTCTTGATGGTCTTCGTGCTGTCGCCATCCTGATCGTCCTGGTCAGCCACGTTGTGACACCATGGATGCCGGGTGGATTTGGTGTGACCCTGTTCTTTTTCATTTCAGGATTCATCATCACCCGCATGATGCTGGCGGAGCCCCACAACGGCGTGGCGATGGCGCAGTTCTATGTGCGTCGGATGTTTCGACTTTATCCCGCGCTTCTTCTCCTGTTGTTGACAGCCTGTGGCCTGGCGCTTTGGATGGGCTCGGCCATCCCCCGATCGGACGTGCTGGCGGTTTTGCTGTATTTCGCCAACTACCATGAGTTTCATCCGCTGCCTGCCGCCAACTCCCCCTTGGTGATCACCTGGTCTCTGGCCGTGGAGGAGCATTTCTACATGGTGTATCCGGCGTTGATGATGTTGGCGGGCCGGAGGCTTTTGAACGTGCTGCTGGTGGTCATTGTTCTGACGCTCGCATGGCGGGGCTATTTGGTTTTCGAGTTGAATGTGGATCACTACCGAACCTACCTGTCGACGGATACGAGAATTGATTCCATCGCCTGGGGCTGTCTCTTGGCGGTGCTGGCTGGTTCCAAAGGGGGGGGCCTGGAGCGATTGAGAAAGATGCCGTTGTTCTACCTGGGAGGGGCCCTGGTGCTGGCGACTTTTGTGATCCGTTCGGAGGCCTTTCGGGAGACCTTCAGGTACAGCCTGCAAGGCCTGGGCCTCTTTATGGTGCTCTGTGAACTGGTTGTCTTTCAGACGGGGCCGAACTTGGTGCGCCGATTCCTGGAGTCGCCGCCGATGCGCTGGATCGGTCGAATCAGCTATTCACTCTATCTGTTTCATTTCTTGATACTGACCACATTCGACAACTTGGGGTGGACCAGTCCCTGGGCCCGGGTCGCAGTCTTGACCATGAGTTTCGTGGTGGCGGAGCTGTCCTGTCGCCTGGTAGAGACGCCGTGCCGCAAATTTGGGCACGAGCTGGCTTTGAAGATCGGCCGTTGAGATCGGCTGGTGGCGTGTTGCGCCGGAGCGCCGGGGCGGCGCCATCTCGCCGCAGCCCTGTTTTGACGAGCACACCTGTGTGCTGTTCACCGTCAAGCCGACCTTCTTTGAAACCCAGCACATCCCTGGGATTTGCCGCTTGATGCATGCTGTTTTCGGGCAGCCAAATGGCCTGCCTGAAGATCGTCCGATGTTTTCATTTCTCTTTTGATGGAGGCCCTACCGAATGAGGCTACAACTGCTTCCCTTGGTGAAATGGCTGTTGGTCACCGCGGCTGCATTGAGCACCGGCCTGTGTCAGGCGGCCCCAGAGGAGATCCAGGTCTACCTGGATGAGTTTGCCGAGCCGGGCCAGTTCGGCCTGGATCTGCACACCAACTTCGTGCCCTCGGCCCAGCCTGGCTCGCCCACGTTTCGCCAGTGGCGACTCACGCCTGAACTCAGCTATGGCATCAACACCCACTGGGAGGCGGGCCTGTATGTTCTGAGCTCGGGGGCACCCACCATCTCGCAGGGGCACCCCGTCACCGATGGGGCCAAGGCCAGACTCAAGTGGCGGCCCAGTGCGCCCTCGGCGGATTCGCCTTGGTATTTCGCCGTCAATTGGGAGGTGGGGCATCTGGCCCAGCGCTTTGATGCCGATGAAAGTTCCACCCAGCTGAAGTTCATTGAAACCTACCGCCAGGGGCCCTGGCTGGCAGGGGTCAATTTCAACCTCAATGGGTCTTTCAGAAGCCATCCGCAGCAGTCCTCGTCGACCGAGCTGGACTACAAACTCAGCTACCAGGTGACAGGCGAGGATCAAGGTGACCTGCGCCTGG
>Ga0208269_100856_pt1 | contig 9580 bp, 8 predicted proteins | sample LakWasMe88_LOW11_2_FD_183912 | JGI IMG/M metagenome (GOLD analysis project Ga0208269, IMG submission 183912) | Freshwater sediment methanotrophic microbial communities from Lake Washington under simulated oxygen tension - Sediment Metagenome... | ecosystem: Environmental > Aquatic > Freshwater >...
GCTCACCGCAGTGGAACCGCTGGAGGCCTCCACCACGGTCGAGCCCTCGTGCAGCCAGCCATTGCACAGCGCGTACAGAAACAGCGAGCGCGCCAGCCGGTGCTTGAGGCTGCCGGTGGGGTGGGTGGATTCGTCCTTCAGATACAGGTCAATGCCGCACTGGGCGAATCCGGGCAGGGGCAGGGGGATGAGGTGGGTGTCGGCGCTGCGCTGGTAGTCCGCCTCGATCAGCGAGACGGCCCGTGCCAGCCAGCGGGTTTCGGGGTCGGTGTGAATCGGCATGCGCGCATTGTCGCAGCAGCCGCCGCTGCGGCCGCTCAGGTGTCCACCGGCGTGGCGAGCAGTTTGTCTGCCGGGTAGGGCTGCATGAAGGCCATGCTGCGGTGCGCCGGCGCATCCAGCCAGTCCAGGTAGGCGGCGCGCGGCAGAACCACCACCATGCGCTTCTCGTCCTCGGGTTTATAGAAGTGGCGCATCAGTGGATGCTCGGCGGCGTTCATCGTCAGCATGGTGTAGCTCCAGACGCGTTCGCCGCCTGGCGCGCGCCAGCTCGACCATAGCCCGGCCAGCCCCATCGGCTCGCCATCGACGGCGCTGATGCGCGTGGCCACCGCCCGGCCGGAGCGCCAGTCGGGCTCATAGATCGCTTCGACCGGGATGATGCAGTGTTGGGCCTGGCGCCAGGCGTCGCGAAAACTGGGCTTCTCGGCCACCGTCTCGCTGCGGGCGTTGTAGGTGTGCCGCGCCAGCTTCAGGTCCTTGGCCCAGTGCGGCAGCAGGCCAAACAGGCCGGTCAGCGCCTGCAGGGTGGGCACGGCCTCATCGTGGGGGTCGGTCGGCGGTGGACGCCTGATCATCACACCACGGTAGCCTGGCCACATGTCGGGACGTTCGATGTCCTCGGGCGGGAACACGCCGAACTGCTTGAAATAGCGCTCGCGCTCCTTGATCGCTTGGTAGTGGCTGCACACCTTGGAACTCTAGCGCAGACTGGGCCGGCGCGCCATGGTCATAGTCACATGGTTGAACGCGCCGCCCGGTCTGGCGGGTCTTGTCAAAGCACGGTAGGATGCAGCCAAGTGCAGGCAGCACCTGGCAACAGGGTGCACCCGCGCGGACGTTGGCGGGCCCGCAAAGCGGGGCCTTGTTGTGGGTTGCATTGCGGCGAACGGAGTCATGACCAAATCTCTCGGACTGTGGATGTTTCGTCTGACAGTGGCATGCACGCTGCTCCTGACGTTGGCGCCGCCAGTTCGCGCGCAGGATGTGTTGCGAATCCTGACCTGGCCAGGGTACGCCGATGCGGATTTGGTCAAGGCGTTCGAGAAACAATTCAATGCGCGCGTGGAGGTGACCTTCGTCAGCACCGACGACGTGCTGCGCGAGCGTCTGGGCGCCAACCAGGGCCGGGATTTTGACGTGGTGGCTGCCAACACGGCCGAGATCAGCAGCTTCATAGATCGCAAGCTGCTGCTGCCCTTGCGGCTGGAGAACATCCCCAACATCCGGCGGCAACTGCCCCGTTTTCGCGAAGTCCAGAGCATTGGCGGCATCGTTCGCAAGGAGGGTGTGTACGCCATCCCGTACACCTTCGCCGAAATGGGCCTGATCTACGACCGCAAGCAAGTGAAGCAGGCGCCGACCTCGATGGCAGCCATGTGGGACCCGCAATACCAGGGCCGCGTGCTGGCGTTTGACGGCAGCACGCATGCCTTCTCGATTGCGTCACTGCTGCTGCATGGCAAGCCTTTTCACATCGAGGACCGGCAATTCAAGGCGGTGGTGGCCCATCTGATCGCGCTGCGGCGCAATGTGCTGACCTTCTACACGCTGCCCGAGGAGTCGGTGGACTTGTTTCGCCAGAACGGCGCGGCGCTGCTGTTTGCCAACTATGGTAGCCAGCAGGTCAAGCTGCTGCGCGACGCCGGTGTTGATGTGGGCTATGTGATTCCCGACGAAGGTGCACTGGCGTGGCTGGATTGCTGGGCGGTCTCGCGAGGAGTGCGCAATCAACGCCTGGCCGAGAGCTGGATCAACTACACCTTGGAGCCCCAGGTCAGCGGCGCGCTCACCAAGCGCCAGGGGCTGTCCAACACCATCGAAGCCAGCGCGCTGACACGCGACACCGACAAGCTGATCTGGCTGGAGCCAGCCGAAGACGACAAGCGTCGCGCCTCCTTGTGGGCGCGCATCATCTCCGGCGACGCGCCGGGAAGGTTCTGAGCCGTGAAGTTTGGGATCGGTTTCAAGCTGTCGGTGCTGCTGGCCAGTTTTGGCTTGCTGGCGATGGGCATCGTCGGCTACTACTCCTACGCCAGCAGCCGCGCGACCTTGCTGCAGGCGACCCAGCGCGACTTGCTGACCGCGACCCAGGTGCTCGGGCAGAACTACCAATCCAGCGTGGACGAGGTCGGCAACGACGCGCAGTTCCTGGCCACGGTGCCTGTCACGGGGGCGGCCATTGGTTCGGGCCGCGGTGCCGCTACCCGATCGGAGCTGAATGCCCTGGCGCAGACCTTCGAGGCCCTGCTGAAGATTCATCCCGAGTATTTCCAGATTCGCCTGATCAGCGCCGACCAGCATGGGCTGGAACTGGTCCGTGTCGACCGGGATGGCAGCGGGCTGGTGCGGGTCGAGGGCCTGGATCTGCAGGAGAAGGCACACTACCCCTATGTCTTCAAGACCCTGCGGCTCAAGCGCGGGCAGGTCTACCTGTCGGACATTTCGATCAATCATGAACTTGGCGCCCACGCGGGCGTGCTCAAACCCACCTTGCGCGTGGCGGCACCGGTGTTCAACGGCGGGGAACGCGCAGCGGCGGTGGTGGTGATCAACATCGACCTGAACCGCATGTTTGCCAAGCTGAAGGCGGACCTGCCGGCGTCATACCAGGTCTACCTGGCCAACCAGTGGGGGGACTACCTGGTTCACCCGGACACCACGCAGGCTTTCGGGTTCGACCAGGGGCGTCGCATCCTGGTGCAGGAGACCTTCGAGTCGGTCAGCTCGCTGATCAGCGGAACCAGTACCTTCGTGGTGACCAATGTCCAGACGCCCGCGTGGTCGCCAGGCGGCGAGGTTGCGGCCTTCCTGCGTCTGCCGTTTGGCGGGGTCGGCGAGGGTCGATTCGTGGTGCTGGGCTTGTCGCAGCCCATGTCGGAGGTGGTGCGCGAGACCACGCGGGTGGCCTGGAACACGGTACAGGTAATCCTGGTGCTGGGTTGCATCGCGGTGCTGCTGGCGGTGCTGGTGTCGCGCGCCGTTACCGGTCCGCTGCGGGCCATGGCACACGCGGTGACCTTGTTTTCGCGTGAGCAGAAGGTGAGCCAACTTGGTTACCGGCAGGACGACGAGCTGGGCCAACTGGCACGCAGTCTCAATGAGATGCAGACCACCATCGTGGCCAACATGGCGGAGATCAACGAGAGTCGCGGTACCTTGCGTCACCTGGCCCAACATGACGCCCTGACCGGGCTGCCCAACCGCACGCTGTGCGATGACCGGGTGCAGCAGGCGCTGTCCCAGGCCAAGCGGGACATGGGGCGCCTGGCCTTGATCTTTGTCGACCTCGATGACTTCAAGTCGATCAACGACACCTACGGGCACCACGCCGGCGACCTGCTGCTGTGCTCCGCTGCTCGGCGCATGGAGGGCTGCGTGCGCAACGCCGATACGGTGGGCCGGCTCGGTGGCGACGAGTTCATCGTGCTGCTGGCCTCGATTGATCGCGAGCAGGATGCCACCCTGGTGGCGGGCAAGATCCGCGAGGCCTTGAGTCAGCCTTTTGATCTGGATGGCAGCCGCCTGAGCATCACCTGCAGCATCGGCGTGGCCATTTACCCCGAGCATGGCGCGGATGCCATCACCCTGTCCAAGAGCGCCGATGCCGCCATGTACTTGGCCAAGGAAGGCGGTGGCAACCGGGTGCAGCCGGTCTGGTTCGGCGCCGCAACGCCGGGCTGACGCCGGCGCCCGCCACGGTCTGTCGGTCGTTTCACGCCCTTGCTCGCGGATTTTCGCAGCCGGTCGCATCGCACGTGCAGGGCGGCCGCCGGGCGCCTACATTCTCTGCAACGGGTCGCCTTGACCCCAAGACTGGAGAAATCATGCACGCACTCACACAACGTAGCACCCGCCTTGCCGGCTTCATGGTGGCCCTGGGTGCCACCGTCCTGCTCCAGGGCGGCATGCTCTGGAAGTTCGACGATGTCGCGCAGCGCCACGCTGCAGTCGAACGCAGCCAGTCGGCTCCGGTCAGCGTGACCCTGGCGCGCGTGACCATCAGCGCACCGCGCTCCTGATTGGCGGCCGGCCATGAAGACCTTGTTGACCACGGTGTTGTGGTTGATCCTGTTCGTGCTGTGCTGGCCGCTGGCCTTGCTGGCCCTGGTGCTGTGGCCGGTGATCTGGCTGCTGTCGATTCCGTTGGCGCTGCTGGGCATAGGCGTGGGTGCCGTATTGGCTCTGGTCAAGAGCATTCTGTTCCTGCCCGCCCGGCTGCTGGGCTACCGTGGCTGATCAGCGTGCCGGCGGCTTTGCCTGGCCAGCGCCACGACTTGTTGCACCATGTCGCTCGCGTCCGCCGCGACCACCCGGCGCTCGGGCATGCCGCGCAGCCAGGTGAGCTGGCGTTTGGCGAGTTGACGGGTGGCGAAGATGCCGCGCTCACGCCATTGCGCCATGGGAACGAGACCCTCAAGGGCTTCCCAGGCCTGGCGGTAGCCGACGCAGCGCATCGAAGGAAGATCGGCACTGAGGTCGCCGCGCGCACGCAAGGCCCGCACCTCGTCGAGGAACCCGGCCGCCAGCATGGCATCGAAGCGTTGCGCGATGCGCGCGTGCAACCAGCCGCGGTCAGTCGGTTCCAGTGATATCACCATCGGCGCCACCGCCTGACCGCGCCCTACGATAGGGTCGTATGTGTCTCCAGATCCCGTAGGATCAACCTTGTTTGCTATCTTCTTGGTAGCGTGCAAGGCTGAGAGGGGGCGCCCGGTGATGCGAAAGACCTCGAGCGCGCGCTGGATGCGCTGGGTGTCGGCTGGATTGAGCCGCCGCGCCGTGTCGGGGTCGACGCGCGCCAGCTCGGCGTGCAGCGAGGCCAGTCCCTGCTCGCGCGCTTGCCGCTCCAGTGCGGCGCGGATCACCGGGTCGGCCTTGGGCAGGGCGTGCAAACCCTCACGCAGTGCCTTGTAGTACAGCATGGTTCCGCCGACCACCAGCGGCAACTTGCCGCGCGCAGTGATGGCCACGATCAGTGCCTGCGCGTCGGCGGCGAACTCGGCCGCACTGTAGGCCTGCAAGGGGTCGCGGATGTCGATCAGGTGGTGCGGTACCGCAGCCAGCTCCTGGGCGCTGGGCTTGGCCGTGCCAATGTCCATGCCGCGGTAGACCAGTGCCGAGTCCATGCTGATGATCTCCACCGCCAGTTCGCTCGCGATGGCCAGCGCGGCGGCGCTCTTGCCGCTGGCCGTCGGCCCGACCAAGGCCAGGTGGAACGGAGGTGCCGGCGGCGCGGCTGGCTCAGCGCTCACTGCTGCTTCCGTATCGCTGTACCAGCGTCCAGGCGCAACCGCTGATGATCACGCTCCAGAACCACACGCCGTAGGCCAGCGGACGCACCGTGCCGTCCATGTGCGTGCCCAGCCAGATGCCCACCGCAAAGGCGATCAGCATCATGAAGAAACCATTGAGCGCGGCGGCCACGCCGGCGGAGTGCGGGAAGGGGCCGACCGCGCCGCTCTGGCCGCAGGGCTGGTGTATGCCGTGGCCCAGCATGAACAGGCAGAACGGCAGCAGCAGGCTCAGCCAATGGGTGTGCAGGCCCAGCAGTGCCAGCACGCCAAGCAAGCTGCCGCCGGTGAGGGTCAGCGTACCCGCGATGGCCACCGTGCGGCGCACGCCAAAACGCGGCAGCAACTGGCGGCACAGCACGGTGCCCGAGATATAGGACAGCGACATGGAGAACATCAGCAGCCCGTATTGCGTCTTGCGCAGGCCCAGCACCTCGATGAAGACGAACGACGAGGACGCCAGAAAGGTGAACAGACCGCCGTAGGACGCGCCCGACAGCAGCGAGAAGGCCCAGAACGTCGGGTGCCGCGCCACCGTTGCCCAACTGCGCAACAAGGTCATGGGCTCCAGCGCGCGCGGGTTCTTGCTGGTGGCGGTTTCTTCGAAGCGCCATGCCAGCAGCAGCAAGGCGGCAGCACCGAACACCGCCAGCGCCAGCAGGGCGATACGCCAGTTGAACAGGTCCGACAACAGGCCACCCAGCGGGGCGCTCAGGCAGGCAATGACACCCAGGCCGGTTTGCGCCTTGGACATCACGCGCGCGCCTTGCGCCGGCGCATAGAGGTCGCGCAGGATGGCGCGGGCGCACATTACACCGGCGCCCATGGCCGCGCCCTGCACGGCGCGCCACACGATGAGCAGCGTCATGCTGTCGGCCAGGGCGCTGCCGATCGAGGCGATCACGTAGGCGCTCAGCCCTATCAGCAGCACCGGCTTGCGGCCGAAACGGTCGGACAGCGAGCCCCACACCAACTGTGAGATGCCAAACGCCAGCAGCAAGGCCGACAAGGTCAGTTGGGCCTGGGCCATGGGCGCGCCAAAGCCCTTGGTGAGCGCGGGCAGCGCGGGCAGATACAGGTCGGTGGTGATGGGCTGCATGCCCAATAGCAGCGAAAGCATCAGCACCACCAGGCCGGGAGGCATGGTGGTGGTCTGGCTCAAAGCGACCGGGCGCGACGGCGCCGACAGGGGCGTGCTCATTGCATTGAGCGTACCAGATGCGTGAAAGGTCATGCCCGCCGCTGCATGGGCGCCGCCGTGTCGGGGCGGACGCCGGGTTCGGCTTCGGACTGTGTCCGCGGACCCTACAATGGCTTCGCCGATTCGAGGCGACCCAGGCATGGCGCTGACCAGGCCTTGGGGTTCAGACACAAGGGGGTTCTATGTCCTTCGATCAGTTTGTCCAGGAAGCCTGGCGCGACCACACACAAGACGTGCGCGCCGTGGCGACGCGCTTGCGCGGTGCCCGCGAGCGGATGACCAAGCCGGCGGATGTGGCGCCGCTGGCCCGTCTGATCGTGCATGTGTTTGGCGAGCACCTGGGTGACTGGGACAGTGCCGGGCGTGAGCTCAAGCGCCTTGGCGAGCACACCCTGAGCCTGCACGACAGCGCGGCGCAATCGGCCCTGCGGGTGGCCAACGCGGCGCTGGGTTGTGCCCAGGGCCATCCCCTGCCGCCAGCCGGCATGACCGCGGACGAGCGCGCCAGCGCGCTGTGCGCCGGCAGTGCCGTCGCCTTGGGTCGCGATGAATTGCAGCGATCCATCGAGCTGTTCGAGTCGGCGCTTAATCTTGTGCAACACGGTATTGCGGGCGAGGGTGGCTTTCACCGGCCGATGGCGGTGGCCGCCAGCAACCTGGCCAGCGCGCTGGCCGAGATGGTGGGGCACTCGCCCGAGCAGAACGCCTTGATGTTGCGAGCCGCCCAGGCTGGCCGCGTCTACTGGGAGAAAGCCGGCAGCTGGCTGGAGGTGGAACGGGCTGAGTACCTGCTCGCCAAGTGCAATCTGCGTGCTGGTCAGACCAGCCTGGCGCGACCGCATGCACTGGCCTGTCTGTCGATCTGTCAGGCCAACCAGGCGCCCGACTTCGAAATCTTCTACGCGCATGCCATGCTTGCCACGGTGGCCAGGGCGCTCAACCATCGCGAGGACTTTGAGCGCGAGCTCGCACTGGTGGCGGCCGTGTTCGCCAAGCTCAATGTCGACGACCAGGCGGCCTGCAAGGGTGAACTCGACGCCCTGATGGTGCCGGCCTGACGGCGCCCGACCGACGCGAGACCCATCAGGCCGATGGCTGCAAGCTGCGGATCAGTGCGTCGCACTGGGTCACGCCTGCGGCAAAGTCAAAGGCCGTGATGGCGGCGTCGAGCTCGCGCAGCGCGCTGGCGTCGTGTTGGCCGAAGCTCTCGTGCAGGCGCGCGTGGGCCTCGAGGGCGGCCATGTCGGAGTTGACCAGCAAGGCGCGCAGCGTTTGCAGTCGTGCCACCACGGCCGCAAGATCGAGCACGGCTGCGGGCTTGGCCGGCGTGCCCGGCGGCGACTGGACCAAGCCTTGGGCAATGCGGCCCATCACCGCGCTGGTGCTGGCCACGGCCTGGCGAAAGCGCGCCTGCAGGTCGGCGAACGCAAGCTCGGTATCGGCGGCCTTGAGGCTGCTCTCGGCGACTTTGGCGACGCCAGCGAGGTGGCTGGCACCGACGGTCGCGGACAAACCTTTGAGGGTGTGCAGCAGCCGGCCGGCGCCAACACGGTCACCGCTGTGCAGCAGCCGCTCCAGTTGTTGGGGGGCGGCGGCGATCTCGCCCAGGTAGGACTGCAGCACGCGGGCGTACAGCGCGTGGTTGCCGCCCATGCGTGCCAGGGCGTTGTCGACCTCGACGGCATCCGGCGCTGGCAGTGGCTCGGCCACCACCGGGCCGGCGCTCGGTGAGGCCTGGCGCCCGCTCGGATCCGGCGGCAAAAGGGCTGACGGTTTGCGGCCGGCCGTGGCGGAGCGACGCGTGTAGTTGAGCAGCACCTCGACCAGGTGCGGCAGGTCGAAGGGCTTGCCGACATGGTCGTTCATTCCGGCGGCCAGACAGGCCTCGCGGTCTGAGGCCATGGCGTTGGCGGTCATGGCGATCACCGGCAGATCGATCAGGCCCAGTTGCTGGCGAATGGCCGCGGTGGCGGCGAAGCCGTCCATGACGGGCATCTGGATGTCCATCAACACGGCGTCAAACGCAGGTTGGGCGCGGGCCACCGCGGCCACGCCCAGTTGCCCGTTGTCGGCCAGCTCGACCAGCGCGCCCTCGGCGCAAAGCAACTCCTGTGCGACCTGCTGGTTGACCAGGTTGTCTTCGATCACCAGCAGGCGTAGCCCCTTGAGACGGGCCTCGCCGTTGGTGGCTTGCCGGGGCAGGGCCCGCAGGTTGCTGTGGCCTGCTCGGGCATCGACCACGGCCTCCAGCAGCATCGAGGCAGTGACCGGCTTGATCAGGAAGGCATTGAGACGGGCCTGCTCGGGGGCACTGCGCTGGGCGAGCATTTCCCGGTCGAGGTTGCTGACCATGATGGTCAGGGGCGCTGGCGCGTCCGTATTGGTCTGGTGCAGGCGTTCAATGGTCTGCCATCCGTCCATGTCGGGCATCTGCCAGTCCACGATGATCGCCTCAAAGGGCGCCGCGCCGGTTTTGGCGCGTGCGCGCACCGTGGCAACGGCCTCGGCACCGCCCGCTGCGGTCTCGACCCGCCAATCCAGCGACTGGCCCATGCGCGTCATCACCTCGCGTGCCAGCGGACTGTCGTCGACGATCAGCACGCGCAAGCCCTGCAACGCCTGCGCCCGGTGCTGCAGGGGTGTCTCGGAGGCTGACTCCGTGGCAGGCAGGGTCAGCTCAAAGTGGAAGTTGCTGCCCTGTCCGAGCCCGCTGTCGACCGCCAGTTCGCCGCCCATCAGGGCCACCAGCCGCTGGGAGATCGACAGGCCCAGGCCGGTGCCGCCGTAGCGTCGCGTCGTCGAGGCC
>Ga0208269_100857_pt1 | contig 9575 bp, 6 predicted proteins | sample LakWasMe88_LOW11_2_FD_183912 | JGI IMG/M metagenome (GOLD analysis project Ga0208269, IMG submission 183912) | Freshwater sediment methanotrophic microbial communities from Lake Washington under simulated oxygen tension - Sediment Metagenome... | ecosystem: Environmental > Aquatic > Freshwater >...
GTCCTGCTTGCATTTCGCGCTCACCTGCAACGAGCAGATAAGGCATTTTCTGCATGCTATGTTCGCGTATTTTATAGGTAATCTTCTCATTTCTCAAGTCAAATTCGCATCGAATGCCATTTTGCCTTAAAGTTTCAACCACTTGGCGTACATAATCAGCCTGGCTTTCAGAAATATTCAGCACCATCACCTGTACTGGCGCTAACCATAACGGCATTGCACCTGCATAGTTCTCAATCAAGATACCGATAAAACGCTCCATAGAACCTACAATCGCGCGATGCAACATAACTGGGCGCTGACGTGAGTTATCTTCCGCCACGTATTCTGCACCTAAGCGCTCTGGTAAGTTAAAGTCGAGCTGGATGGTACCGCACTGCCAGAGGCGACCCAAGCTGTCTTTCAATGTAAATTCAATTTTAGGGCCGTAAAAAGCTCCCTCACCCGGCTGTAAATCGAAAGCCTGGTTGTTTTTATTTAGTGCATTTGCTAATGCAGCTTCGGCTTTATCCCAAGTTTCATCAGCACCTACACGTTTTTCTGGGCGTGTTGATAACTTAACCAACACATCATTAAAGCCAAAATCACCGTAAGCTTTGTAAAGCATCTGAATAAAGTCAGCCACTTCCGCTTCAACTTGGTCTTCGGTACAAAAGATATGTGCATCATCTTGCGTAAAGCCACGCACTCGCATCAAGCCGTGCAATGAGCCTGATGGCTCGTTACGGTGACAAGAACCGAACTCAGCTAAACGCAAAGGCAAATCGCGATAGCTATGTAACTGATTGTTAAAAATCTGCACATGGCCAGGACAGTTCATCGGCTTCACCGCATACTCACGGTTCTCAGACGAAGTCACAAACATATTGTCACGGTAATTTTGCCAGTGGCCAGATTGCTCCCAAAGTGTCTTATCCATCACGGTTGGAGTACGTACTTCTTGGTAGCCAAAGTCTTTAAACATTTGACGCATGTATTGTTCAATTTCTTGCCACATGCTCCAGCCACGTGGGTGCCAGAACACCATGCCAGGCGCATTGTCCTGCATGTGGAAGTAATCCAACTGCTTGCCCAATTTACGATGGTCACGCTTCTCGGCTTCTTCAAGCTGGAATAAATGGGCTTCTAGCTCTTCTTTATTACGCCAAGCAGTACCATATACACGCTGCAACATCTCATTATTGCTGTCACCGCGCCAGTAAGCACCAGCTAACTTCATTAGCTTGAATGATTTGATCTTACCGGTACTTGGCACGTGTGGGCCACGGCATAAGTCAGTAAAGTTACCCTCTGTGTAAAGAGAAACGTCTTCACCAGCCGGGATAGATTCGATAATTTCCGCTTTGTATTGCTCACCGATACTTTTGAAGTAAGCCACAGCTTCATCGCGTGGCAACACTTTCCTGGTGACTGGCTCGTCTTTTTTCGCGAGCTCTGCCATTTTCTTCTCAATGGTGATTAAGTCTTCTGGGGTAAACGGGCGCTTGTATGAGAAGTCATAATAGAAACCATTGTCAATCACAGGGCCGATGGTCACTTGCGCATCTGGGAACAACTCTTTCACTGCATACGCCAACAAATGCGCTGCTGAGTGACGAATCACTTCCAAGCCTTCTGGATTTTTATCTGTGATAATGGCTAAGTCACTATCAGCCTCAATTAAATAACTAGTATCTACTAGCTTATCATTCACCTTACCGGCTAGCGCTGCTTTGGCTAAGCCAGCACCGATATTCATGGCGACTTCAGCCACGGTTACTGGCTGATCAAAACTACGTTGCGACCCATCGGGCAGGCGAATGACTGGCATACAATTTCTCTCTAAAACATAAAAGCCGCAAGCGGCTTTTAAATGACATAAGGCACAAAGATTAGAATTATCGCACAGCAAGATAAAAGTCTGCAATTTATCCCGCACTCAATCCAGTAAAGCATGCTCAAGCAAGCAATCACCAAGCAAACGCAATGTTTTAGTTTACATCAGCCATCATCACTAAATCACATAAAAAACGAGCCCATCTTTACAGATAAGGCTCGCTTAAAGTAGGTGTATTGTTACTTTATATTGCTATTGGGTAAATTCCTATTTGATTAAAAGTCGTAACGAATACCGCCAAACACCTGACGACCACGACCTACAGACATACCGTCTACGCGGCTTTGCAAGTACTCGCGATCAGCTAGGTTGTAACCGCTCACAAAATAAGTCGCCTTAGATCCTACCGGCTTGAAGTTAACAGAAGCGTTAAATAATGTATACGCTGGCACATCACCAGCCAAACCTGACAACGCAGCATCTACTGGATTAAGCACTCTGGCAAAAGCATCGACCTCTTGCTTACTGACGTAAGTTGCACCGATACGCGCATCTAGCCCTACTGGATGTTGGTAGCCCAAGCTAACTGACGCCAAATGTTTTGGTGCGTAAGGTAGACGATCACCACTTACAATCCCGCTGCTCGCGACCTCGCCATCTTTCTGGAACTTAGCAGTAAACGTATTGGTGTACGAACCTAACACATAGATATTATGTGCTGTGTTATAAATTGTGCCAAAGTCGATACGACCAGCAATTTCCAAACCGGACATCACTGATTTACCGCCATTCACAAAATTACCTGCACCATTATTGATAACGATGTCATCAAACTTCGTATGGAACAAAGTCGATGCAATACTTACGCCTTTGAAGTAGCTTGAACGTACACCGATTTCCCAATTGGTGCTGGTTTCAGGTTTAGTTTTATCGACAACAGCTGAATTTGGGCCGTCAGCGCGTAAGTCACGATCTGGACGTGGCGGTGCAAAGCCTTTATGCACACCGCCAAAGAACGTAGTATTGACAATACCATTCCAAGCCACACCAAAACCCGGCAGAACTTCCGTTTGGTTATTCGTCAATTTTGATTCAGGGTTGTTTTGGAACTCACCATCCGCACGTCTGACATTGGTCTTGATTTGAATATCTTCAATACGCACACCAGGAGTGATTGCCCAATCATTTAGATGAAACGTATTTTGTGCATAGTACGATTTAGCTTCAACCTTGATACCGATATCTTCACGCGATAAAGAATTAGCCTTTGCGTAAGATAAACTTTGGAATCGTGGATCTGCACCACGGAACTGCCTGCGTTGAATATTTTCTTCATGATAACGGAAGCCGAGCACTGCATCACTCTCTATGCCAAACAACTTATGAGCCACATCTAGACGTGGCTCAATACCCCAGTAATTATAACTCCTAGGTCGATGACGACCGCCACACTGCGCTGCTGTAGCCTCTGTCAACTCTAAACCACTACATCTATCCATCACTGTCACGCCTGTTGATTCACCTGAATCATCGTCGTCATAACCACCAGGTGCATCGGTTTGACGGAACGAAGTACGATAGGAATCAACATAGTAAGCTTGTGTTGATAACTTCATTTTGTCATCAATTTGGAAGATATGTTGTAATTGTGCAGATTTACGCTCATGCTCAAAGCGATCATTCTTGCCTGAAGGGGCTTGAAACTTATCTCGTGCGTAGTCCACTTCTCCTAGGCCCGTTTCCGACACGTTCGAGTCTTCTTTATAGTAACCAACCTTAGCAATGAGCGACTGACGTTCTGTGATATTCAGCTGACCTTTCAATGTATATTCTTCTACATCAAACTTTTGATGATCTCGAATCCCATCACTTTCTTTTTTAATGGCATCAACCATGAAGCCACCCAACTCCGTGCCATAACCGACATTAGCGTGTAGCCCATAAAAATCATTATTGCCGCCCACCGCTGATACACTACCAGCTAAGCCATTCTTAGGAACAGGTTTAGTGACAAAGTTAATCATCCCACCTACTGTTTGCGGGCCATAAAGCACTTGGCCTGAGCCTTTAACGACCTCAATGCGACTAACACGATCTAATGGTGTTGAATAATGTGCTGAAGGGTCACCATACGGCGCCAAGAACAAAGGCATCCCATCTTCAAGCAACAAGGTGCGTGAGGTACGACGCGGATCCATGCCGCGAATGCCGATATTTAAACCAAGACCAAAAGCGTCTTCACCTACCACATTGACACCAGGCACATTATTTAAAGCCTCAGTCACAGAGAATGGGCGGCGTGCCTCAAGCTCTTTTTCATCAACCACATTAAACGAACCAGGCACAGCCTCTAGCTTCTCAGGCAAAATACCGGTGACCTCTACTTTATCTAACTTTATTGCCTCCTCAGCGTGAGATAGTGCGGTCATGACAGAACATGCTAGCGCTACGGCAACAGCACTCTTTTTACGGTTAAGACTTTTCTTCATTCAGTTACTCTCCAAATCATTACAGGAAAAAGTTAAAAAACTTTTAGCCTCCATGTTCAGCACATTGCGTTCCAAAATAAGAGTAATAAATAAAAATATTGATAACCAACTGTTCTATAAAGACATAATACTGAGCAGATAAAACAACTCAATGTTGTGGTGAGCAACGTATTGGTTACAATTAACCACCACATAAAGCATATAAACCAGAAATGTGAAGTGATACCTACATGTATCTATAGCCAAATAGATCTATATTTAGGAGAAAATGGATATAAAAAAACCACTTCAACATTGAAGTGGTTTTAAATTTGGTAGGCAGTAGCAGATTCGAACTGCTGACCTCTTGGATGTCGACCAAGCGCTCTAACCAACTGAGCTAACCGCCTATATTTGATATTGCCCTACTTAGCAAAAGCACCTGTTGCTCTCGTTTGCTCGGCAATTCTAAACAGGGCACGATTTTAGCCGATTGCGGCATCGGGCGCAAACAGAAATAGCAACACCAAGACAAAACATGATGGAAATGGCTGTATTGCTGAGTAAGCCTGAACAATATCAAGCTTGACCCTACCAACTATAGATAATACATCTGTAGATGATAATTAGTGCAATAGTAAATTTTGATACAAACTGGGGCTCGCGTAACCGTCCGCCGGTAACTGCTGCTGCACTTGGTAGGCGCGCACCGCGGCCTGTGTCTGCAAGCCAGGCAAACCATCTGCCACCCCGGCATCAAAACCACGGGCATTTAATTGATTCTGCAAATCTAGCATTTGCTGATAACTAAGTGCCCCACCCTCGGCAAAATCTCCGCCCATAATTGCTGGCTCTTGGTTTAATAGTTTAGCCAACTGCGCGACTGAAAGTGCGTAATTCACTGAGCGATTCCACTGCATAATGATGTCAAAATTATCAAACACCATAAATGCAGGCCCTTGCCAGCCTTGCGGCAGCAAGATAGAGGTCATCGCGGTGGTATTCGACAATATATCCGGCGCTTGCGTATCTGCACCACCATTCACATTACCTGCATTTACCGCTGGCTGTGAGGCTACTGGGGTTACTTTCACGCTTGCGCCATCATTAATGGCTGTAGCTACAGACTCTTCATTACTTGCAAGCGGGTAAGCCTGCACACCTAATTTAACCCATGCTTGTGGCGTTCTCTTGATAGCCAGCTGTGCATTTTGCCAATCAAAGCTCGCGGGCACTTTGACCTCCAGCATCACTGGTGCTCGTGCTTGCCAGCCGATACTCGAAAGATAATGTGCGGCGGAGGCAAAAGCATCTGGCAGCGAACTGGTCACATCAATCAACCCATCTGCATCACCATCCACCGCGTAAAGCATAAAGGTAGTAGGCATAAATTGCATATTGCCAAAAGCGCCAGCCCAAGAGCCTTTAAAGTTTTCAGCATCCACATAACCAAGGTCTACCATCAGCAATGCATCTAGCAATTGTGCTTTAAAGAAATCAGCGCGGCGCCCTTCATAGGCCAGCGTAGCTAATGCAGACAGAATATCAATATTGCCTTGCACATTGCCGTATTGAGTTTCCATACCCCAAAATGCAATCAGTATCTGCTTGGGCACACCATACTGGGCTTCAATCTGTGCCAGCAGTGCTTGATGCTTGAGTAATAAGGCGCGCCCTTTTTGTATTTTTCTATCGTCTACACGTTGGGCAAAGTAATCTAAAAATGGGCTAATAAACTCTGGCTGCGCCCTATCCAACTTAATCACGTTAGGTAAATACGCGATACGGTTTGCAAAGTTGAGTGTAGTTTCATCCGCCATGCCAAGTGCCTTGGCTTCATATCTTATATTTTCAAGCCAAGTATAAAAATCCTCTTTTGCCACTACATTACTCGCAAACAGCAACGTATAGCCCATCAGCACCAATTGTAAACATTGCAGCACAGCTATACGCTTAATCATGTGCCAGCTCCGACAACAGGGCATGATAGCCAGCCTGGTAATTTGGATATTGCAGCACAAAGCCAGCTGCCAGCATTGCCTGATTACTTAGCCGCTTGCCACCGCTAACTTTGGGAGTGGCAGACGGCTGTAATTTTAATTGCGCGGCAATCCAGTTGAGTACCTCATACTGCCTTACAGGTTGAGAGTCGGTCACAATATAACAAGGCTTAATCTGCTGGCCAGCAAAAACCTGCTGTATTAAATACACCAAGAAATTCGCAGCATCATCGCGGTGGATGCGGTTAGTCCAGCCGTCGTTAGCTGGCCAACGCTCTGGTGCTTTTGCCAGATTAATCATGCGTAAACGCCCTGGGCCATAAATACCAGATAGCCGCAGTGCCGTAGCGCCACACGATAGCGAGTTTAATAAAGATTCAGCTTCCAGTAATCGCTCACCACCAAAATCGGCTGGAACGGCAGCGTTAGCCTCACTCAACAATTCATCTGTTTGCTGGCCATAAACGCGCGTACTTGACACAAAGAACACATGCTTCAATTGCGCGTTATCACGCTGCGTTAACAATACATTACGTAGCCCATCAACATAAGCCTTCTGGTATTGCGCATCGGTTTGACCGCCCGCAGCTACGCAATACACCAGGATATCAGGTTGAATCATACGTAAGGCATCTAACGAAGCAGGCATCGTCACATCGGCTTGAATCATCTGCGCCTGTGCTGTTTCCCTTAGCGTTCTGGCAACGGCGTACACTTCTGCGTTGGAATCAGCTAGGCGCTTGGCTATGGCGCTACCTAAGTCACCATAACCTACGATTAATACTTTTGATGGCGGCGCGTTATGCATGTTGTTGTATATACTTTTCAGCAAGGAACAGCGCCACGATGGTCTTGCTATCAGTAATTTCACCCTGTAGCACCAATTGAATCGCATCTGGTAACGGTAGATCAAATACCTCTAGAGCTTCATCCTCATCGCATTGGCTAGTGCCGGCAGTCAGGCCCCGTGCCAAATAGATATGTATCACTTCATTAGAGTAGCCAATACATGGGTGCTGCTCGCCGAGCTTTACCCAATCGTTGGCAATATATCCTGTCTCTTCCAGCAGTTCTCGTTGGCCAGTCTGCAGTGTCGCTTCATTTGCATCTATCTTACCTGCCGGCAGTTCAATAAAGACCTGATGCAATGGATACCTAAACTGACGTTCAAATACGATATTGCCGTTAGCTAATACGGCAACCACTACCACCGCTCCCGGGTGCGTCACATATTCGCGCTGGCTGACATTGCCATTAGGTAAACGTACTTGATCACGCTTAACACAAAGAAAGTCGCCTTGAGCTAGATCCTCTGTACTAATGCAATGCTCAATCAAGTCCATGAAAAACCCTTTTAATTACTGATGTCAAAATTGTGATGTGCCATCGCACCTGTAGCAGGTTGGATATAAGCAATCAGTGATAGAAGATAATAGCAGAAGACTAAAACTTCAAGTAAGGCAGATGATTAAACGATTTTGAGCGCTGACGCTAGCATCTACAGACACTAGCGCAGCGTCTAAATGGAGTGCTTAGCTTGTTTTTTTCCAGAGTACTTTATACACAAAGCCCGGGAATGCAAAAACCAAAAACAAAAAGCTGGTGACAGCGTAGAACTCCCAGTCCTGCGGTGCAGACTGACCGAAAGTTGCACGCTCTGCATACTGCGCTAACACACCCACCAAGAAGTAGAGAATGATAAGTTCAAGCAAGCACCAAGCTATATTTTTGGTGCCCGTTGCGGCCTTGAGTGGAACGATATAAAACAGCTTATCTGAGAACCAAGGCAGGTTCGCAGCCAAGAACATAATACCTAGCAATACCCAAATAGTCATTTAACTTAAACTTCTGCTAATAGCATAAAAACAAACAGTCATTAATCCTTGCGGCATGATGCCAATCGCAAGCAACGCCAAAGCGTTTATGCTTAGAATAACGCGCATATCAAATGGCGCGGTTATCGGGCTATTATCTTCTGGCTCATCAAAGTACATTAACTTGATAACGCGTAGGTAGTAAAACGCACCTATTACTGCCATTAACACAGCAAACACCACTACCCACAAGAAACCTGCCTGCAATGCGGCCTGTAACACAGCAAACTTAGCATAGAAGCCCAATGTAGGTGGAATACCTGCCATGCTAAACATCACGATTAACATTAAGAACGCTACCCAAGGACTACGTTGATTCAGTCCTTTTAAATCACTTAAGTTTTGTGCTTCAAAGCCTTTGCGTGATAGCAACAGAATAATACCGAAACCGGCTAGGGTCATTACTACATAACTCGCGATATAGAACAAAGCCGAGATATAACCATTGCCACTCGCACTCATCAAGCCCAGCAACACAAAGCCCACGTGAGAGATTGTAGAGTATGCCAACATACGTTTAAGGTTAGTTTGGGCAATCGCCGTCACGTTACCCAGCACGATAGACAGCACGGCCATAATAAGCAACATTTGCTGCCAATCTACAGCCATAGTCTGTAGTGACTGTGCCAACAAACGAATCACAAAAGCGAAAGCAGCTAATTTTGGCACTGAGCTAATCAACATGGTCACCGCTGTTGGTGAACCTTCGTAAACATCCGGCACCCACATTTGGAACGGTACTGCACCCAACTTAAATGCTAAGCCAGCCACAATAAACACCAAGCCTAATACCAACACAGCATGGATGCCACTGCCATTCATCAACACATGGTTAATGTCAGAGATATTCAGGCTGCCAGTCATACCGTAAATCATACTCATACCGTACAGCAGCATGCCTGATGCCAAAGCGCCCAACACGAAATACTTCATCGCGGCTTCGGTAGCAAAATGGTTATCACGGTCAAGAGCAACCAAAGCGTATAGGCTCAGTGATAGCAGCTCTAAACCCACATACAGCGTAAGCATGCTCTGGCCAGACACCATAATCATCATCCCCACAACGGAGAACAACACTAGTGCATAAAATTCACCACGGAACATATTGCGTAGCTGTATGTATTGTCTGGTGTAAACAAAAATCAATGAAGTACCGATGTAAATCATTAACTTCAGCACATCAGACATAGCGTCGTCTACAAATGCACCAGTAAATGCATAGCCAACGCTAGGCACATGTGTGGTCACTGTGAAATAGGCAGCTAACAGCAAGCCCAGCTGAGATAATCCGTAGATAGCAATGCGATTAGACTGTTTTAAAAACAGATCCGTAATCAATACTAGCATCGCCATCCCTAACAGGATGATTTCAGGTAAGGCGGTAATGAGGTCGTAACGTATATTTTCCATGACTTAT
>Ga0208269_100862_pt1 | contig 9501 bp, 6 predicted proteins | sample LakWasMe88_LOW11_2_FD_183912 | JGI IMG/M metagenome (GOLD analysis project Ga0208269, IMG submission 183912) | Freshwater sediment methanotrophic microbial communities from Lake Washington under simulated oxygen tension - Sediment Metagenome... | ecosystem: Environmental > Aquatic > Freshwater >...
GCCTTTGTTTGGTCCCACCGACAACAACGCCGGCGGCTGCGGCAGATTTGGCTTCGTTTTGACGGTATTCTTGCTTGATGTCGTCGTTCACATTGCCGTAGGCGCCGTGTTGCCGCCCTTGCGCCTCGGCCTTTGCCGCACCCGCCATCGCGCCTGCAGCCGCCCCCTTCGCTCGGCCGCCAGTCGGAGCGGCTGGCTGGGTTTGCGAACCGGAAGACTGTTGTGCGATTGAAGTGCAATCAGCCTGATCCCTTTGGATCTGATCCGGAGTTTGCCCCTGCATCGGTGTAACCGTAAGCGCCGAAACGCCTGATGAAAATGTGGAGGTGAGTAACAGGATGCTTGCGCCCATTGTGAATGACAAAGATGTGTGTTTCATAGTTATTTTCCTACTCTGTAAGTTATGGTTTAACCGCTATCCGACTGAACAGCGCTGGCCACGCCGTAAACTCTCATCGTGGCCCAAGGATCAATATTGCAACTGCCCGCCCTGTTTCTTGGCTAATATCCGGGCGGCGGAGCTACAGGTGAATAAATGACACCCGCATTACCGTATGCCTGGGTATACCAGGAAGAACCGCACTGATAATAAGTCACGCCGTTAACCACAGCGGTGTTGGGAGTGCATGGAAGACTTGCGGAACTCGATGGCGGCGGCGCATAGACGACGGTCGTAGAAGGGGCCGTTGTGGTTGTCGACTGGCCAGCCGCGTAGCCTCCCATCGCGCCCAGCGCGGCGGCTCCGATCGCGACGGCGGCGACTTCGCCATCGTCCCAGTTGTCATCATCGTAATGCCCAGACGGTGGCGGGTAATACCCTCCGCCGTGGTAGGACTGCGCGGTTTGCTGCCTCGCTTGCGTCCGATCGGTGGAACCCTCCTGGCGCGTGTCAGTTCTGGCAGTGTATCCTTCTTGACGCTCCTCGACGTTTTGATTCGAGTATTGCTGCCGCTGGGCCTGATTCGCCGTCGAAGTCGTCTGACGGCCTTGCTGGGTCGTCGCACGGTTCGTGGAAGCGGTCTGAGCGGTCTGCGACCGGCCAGACGCTCTGGACGCGGAGGCCGCCGAAGTTCCGGCTCCTCTCGATCCGTATTGTCCCGCGCCGGACGAGAGGCTGCCGCTTGCGGCGGCGCCGCTACGGGAAAACCCGCCGCCGCCAGCACCGCCTCCACCGGAGAAGCCACCCCTTGCGCCTCCCCCGCCTCCACCGGAGAAGCCACCCCTTGCGCCTCCCCCGCCGCCACCGGAGAAACCGCCCCCGCCCCCGCCGCCTCCACGACCACGGGCGACAGCATCATCGACGGATCCTATGAGTAAAATGATCGTGGCCGTCATAGCCGTAACGATAAAGTAGGGTTTGGTATTCATTTCTTTCCTCCGGTTTGTTCTGTTTTTTTAGGGCCCTCAAGCGCGACTTGGGGCAACTGTGCGAGGAAGGCAATCTTCCGTGCCCCTTCGGGTGGAGTGAACACGAACAGGTTATCCTGAATGGCGGGCGCAAGGTTCCAATCGGAAAATACCGCTCTGAACGACGGCTGGCCGTCCGCGTTCTTGTAGGTCAGCACCACGCGGAGCGGCAACGGCTGGGCGCCCGCCGGGACCCAGACCTGATAATCAACCGTTTCGGTACGTCCCGCCAAGTGATGGACCGGTGTCCCGTGAATCACGTCTTTCTCCACATAGTCGAGCGCCTGCGTCCGATTTTCGAGTTCGGCCGGAAACCGGCTGAGCAGGAGCGCGGCAAGCGGCAACCGCATGTGCAGATCCTTCAGGAAATAGGTGACCGCCTCGTCAATGCCTCCGGGTTTGGAAACTTGTGCATAGACGTTCTGCGTCGGACTAAAAGTCGTGATCGTCTTGCCGTCGTACAGGACGAGATGCTTCTCGCCGTCGCTATGTTCCACCTCCACCCTAAGCCCATTGGGCCGGCTCACGGTGATCCTCCGACTCTCGCCGAATTCGATCTTCTGACCCGATTCCTGGAGCACTTCGAAACTGCCCGCCAGGTTCACGGTGAAGCGCGGAGTCTTGGCCAGATACTCGGCCATGCTCATGAGTATTTTTTTGGGATCGCGCTCCGTTGCGGCCACTGGCGTTTCCGCCGAGATAACGGCAGCCGTGGGTTGTGGCCGAATTGCCGCTTGTTCCTCTGCGCAGCCCACCATGATCAACGGTGCTATTGCACACAGAACAGAGCGTGTTAAGCTCCAACGATATTTTTTCATGGTTTCCTCTCCTCTTGATGAGTATCAAAATAAAATTAACGCCCCTTTGCACCGGCTTCCGATCACTTGGGCACGAACTAGATTGTGGGGCCGCGGTCGTTCCCGTCGCGAGATCAATAACAACCTTGTTCAGTCCGTCCGTGACTGTGAACACTGCTTAAGACACCTTAAAAACACTAATCGGTAATCTACCAACATCAGTTGCCCGCGGCTATTGGACTTTAGGCTTAGTCGCTTTGAAGAGACCGCTCAAAAAAATCACTCAGACGGAGTATTTTTTAAAAACCGAGGCTGCTTTGATGTAAACATCCATCCCGCTAAAGCCCTTCTCCCCAGCGGTACTGCCAGGTAATTCCGATCGTGTCGAAGAAGCTATCGGTTCGGGCGTGAACTACGGTATTGCCGGAAATCTTGATCGAATTCTGCTGGTTGAGCGGAAACGAAAGCGTGGCCCCGACGCGCCAATTCTGCTGAAGGTTATCGGCGTTTTTGCCGTCCCTGGTGACACGACCGCCGGTGTAATAATTGGCGTCCAAAGCGCCCCATATGCCCGACCCGAAACTGTAAATCAGATGCCCTTGAAAGTTATAGAGGGGTGCCTGTTCCTGGGTCTTTGCCAGGAACGGCTGGTCGTTATCGGTAAAGACGAACACCCCGGCGGCGAATTCGCCGATCAATGGCCCCCACGCCTTGGAAAGGCCAATTTCGGGCTTGATGGTCCAGCGATTGGTGCCGATATTGACCAGTTTCTGCGGATCGTATTGCCCGCCCGGGGGCGATACCGCAAGACTGGCGCCGATAATGGTGTCCTGCCGGTACCTGGCGAACTCTTTCATCGACAGAGCCGGAGCGCCGTAAAGATTCAAGTACAAACGAAAGAGCGGATCGGCAAAACCGGAGATTTCCCGGCTTTTTTGCTGCCTCAGGACATCCGCCTGGCCCGATAACCAAGCCTGGGGGAGGATGATGTCAACCTTTCCCGACTTTCCCCATAAATCCAGTGAACGCACATAGGCAAGAAAGCTACTGTGAATTTCCATCTTACCGTTCTCAATCGGCACCGATGGGGCAAACGTCACATTGCCTTTGGTATAAGCGTATCCGGCGAGCAGAAAATTGACTCCGACAGGGATGTTGGAATAGGACCGAGGTTCGATGTCCGTCGCGCATACCGAAGATGACGTTATTACCAGAGTCGCCAGCACGGAGAGTCTGGCGAATAAACTCGGAAACCTCAAATTCGTTACCTCCCCTCTTGCAATTTACAGCATTACTGAATCCAACCTTCCTGCTGAAATCGGGTTCTTAATCTTTCAGTTATTTCATCAACAATTTGTTGGGTTCTGCCTTCGACTGTGCTGCTACCGCTCGATTCGCCATAAATCTTCATGCCTGTGTTGATAATCAGCCCGGCAGGATTGCCGGTGGCGATTGCACTGACGGCCCCCAGCGCAACGCCTGGGGTTTTGCTACCCGCCGCATCGCCGGTACCGCCTCCCACTCTTCTTAGCCCTTGAGATGTCACTTGATAGCCTTCAACCTGCACATTCAGCTCCGATGCACCTGAACCAAAACCAATGGCGACACGCTCCGCTGTACTCCCCTCATCCACCGAAACGATATTGCCCTTAAGCACAATATCGTCGATTTGCATCGTTGTTGTCGGCGAACCCGGCTTAGCCGACAGTCCCATTTGACGAATGCTGCTGACTATACCGCTGGCAATTTCTCTGCCAATTTCAGCTTGCAGGGAGGCATTGGCTGAAGATGTCGGCGCAAAGTCATAGACCCAGATCTGGTTAGGTCTTGGCAACTGTTCGGCCGCCGCCAAACCCGGGCCTGTGGTGACGGGGGCCAATTCCGGGCTTGTCGTGATGCTGGTTGAGGCACAGCTGGTGATTAGTAGTACTAAATATAGGTAAAAGAGGTTAGTTGATACTTTTTTCATTTTAATGGTTTCCATAATCTTAAAACTATAACCAGTCATTATATTCCTGCACAAACAGGCCTCGCTATTGGACCTTAGGTCAAGTCCAAGAGATCTGCTCCCCGCTAAGCTTTTCAACAAAAATTTTCATCGAAAATAAAAAAATCAGTGTTCTAATTAACAACGGGAGAATATAGTTTGCTAAATTAAAACATCAGCAGGTAAATAATGATGAAAAAGCCAATCATACTCCTATTTTTTCTGGTTTTTACCGGCTGTGCGTCCCTGGTATATCAGGCTGAAAATTATGAAGCCTTATACGGGCCGTCAACACCTAAACAACGGCGGCTGACTGAAGAGGACGCGGCCCTGAGTCAGCAGCAAAATAAGGTCTCATTTTACCAAGACGTCAAGCTGATACTGGACTCGCGCTGCGTGGTCTGCCACGGTTGTTATGATGCGCCTTGTCAATTAAAACTCGGCTCTATCGAGGGCATTGACCGAGGTGCCATCAAACAAATTGTTTATGACTTCGCCCGCCTGAAAGCCGCCGCTCCGACCCGGCTATTTATCGATGCCTCGGATACGGCGGGCTGGAGACAGAAAGATTTTTATCCGGTTTTAAATGAACGCCGCGATTCAACAGCCGCCAATCTGGATAATTCGGTCCTGGCCAAATTAATTCAATTAAAACGCCAGAATCCGCTATCCAATACAGGAAAACTGGATAAGGATTTTGATTTTGACATTAGCCGCGACCTGCAATGCCCGACGGTAGAAGAATTCCCCAAATACCAGCACCAGCATCCCCAATGGGGCATGCCGTACGCGCTGCCCGGCCTGTCTCAGAAAGAAGAAGATACCCTGCTGCGATGGCTCAAGAAAGGAGCAAAAGTCGAGCCGCAGCCGCCCTTACCGAAACCATCAGTCGCGGAGGTAGAGAAATGGGAAAATTATTTCAACGGCCCTACCCTGAAACACCAACTCGTTTCCCGTTATCTTTATGAGCATCTGTTTATCGGGCATCTTCATTTCCAGGGACATCCCGAACAGGAATTCTTTCGCTTGGTGCGCTCGAAAACGGCCCCCGGTCAGCCTATCGAAGAAATTAATACGGTACGGCCTTATGATGATCCAGGCACGGACGCTTTTTATTATCGTTTACGGCCGGTGACCGAAACGCTTGTGGACAAGGTTCATTTCGTCTACGAATTAAGCGATCAGAAGATGCAGCGCTATGATGAACTATTCTTTCAGCCGGATTATCAAGTCACCGCACTCCCCACCTATCGCCCCGAAGTCGCGGCGAATCCGTTCAAGGCATTCATTGAACTGCCGCTGGTATCCAAGTATCGCTTCCTGCTCGATGACGCCGAATATTTTGTGACCGGATTCATCAAAGGCCCTGTATGCCGTGGTGAAATTGCAACCGAGAGCATCAGGGATCACTTCTGGGTAGTCTTTATTCAACCTGGCTGGATTGATCCCCATAAAGTGACCCAGGCTCTGGCCGAAAACAACCAGGTTCTGGGTTTGCCCGGAGAAGAGGCTGATAAAATCGGCTTGTTCGGATTTACCAAGTATGATGAGTTCGGCAAGCAATACCTCAAAATTAAAGATGCGTTTATTAATCTGATACTGCCCAAAGATCAAGGGTTTGATCTGAATTATATCTGGGACGGGGACGGCGAAAATCAAAATGCGGCGCTGACCATTTTCAGACATTTCGACAGCGCCACCGTGACCAAAGGCCTGATTGGCGATACCCCGTTAACGGCCTGGGTGCTTGATTATCCGATCTTCGAACGGCTGCATTATTTATTGGTTGCCGGTTTTAATATTTATGGTACTGCTGGGCATCAGGTCGCCAGCCGGACCTATATGGATATTTTACGTCAGGATGGTGAAGACAATTTTTTACGTTTTATGCCCGCAATGCAGCGCCAGTCGATCTATAACAGTTGGTATTTGGGTAAGGATGGTTTGCGTACGGCTGACGCCTTATTCAGCATCGGCCATGCAACCCGGATAAAATACCAATCCACCGATTATAAAAAGGAATTTTTTGATCAGATCAGGCAACGCTTGGGCAAGGCGGCCGGCCCCGTCGATAGCATTAATCAATGCCAAGAAGAACCTTGCATCAGAGCCGGTACCACGCCTGTTCAGCAGCAAGTCGATAGCGAAATACGGAAGCTCGCAAAACTGCAAGGGCTTGAATTAGGCGCCTTACCGGAAATGTCCCTGCTCCGGGTAAAAACCGGCGATCCAGCCGGAGACCTGGTCTATACCCTGCTGATCGATAAGGCTTACAGCAATATCTCGAAAATGGTGGCTATGGGTTCCCGCAGGCTCCCTGAAAACGACAGGATTACGATCGTCCCCGGTTTTGTCGGCAGCTATCCGAACTTTTTCTTTAGCGTAGAAAAAAACCGACTGGGCGAGTTTGTGAATAAGATTCAAAGCGCCAGGTCCGAAGCTGATTTGGAACCACTCTACAGTCAATTCGGTATACGCCGCAGCAATCCTGAAATCTGGCAACAGGCGGATTGGTTTAATCAACAACATAAGATATACCGCGGCTTACAAGCGGGACTGCTCGACCTGAGCCGCTATGAAAATCTGTAAACAGGTAATAATTTATTAGGAGGCACACTATGCTTCGGTCGCACATCGATCACATAGTCATCACAGCCCCCTCCCTGGAAGTCGGCGTCGAATACGTCCGCCAGACGCTTGGGGTGAGCCCGCAAGCCGGCGGCGAGCATCTACGCATGGGCACCCACAACGCTGTGCTGAAATTGGGAGAAAAACTTTACCTCGAAGTCATCGCGATCAATCCGAACGCACCTCAGCCAGATCGGCCGCGTTGGTTTCGGCTAGACGCCCCCGATGCGTCTGAACCCATTCGTTTGGCTACCTGGATCGCCCGCACGAACGACATCTATGCTGCCGCAACGGCTTCACCGATACCTTTGGGCGAGGTCGAGCCCATGAGCCGTGGTCAAATGAACTGGCTAATCACCCTACCCGCAGACGGCAGCCTGCCTCTGCAAGGGATTGCACCGACTCTGATCCAATGGCCCCCTGGGGTGCATCCGGCAGACAGACTGCCGGAAAGCGGATGTTCGCTCGTAAGCCTTGAAGGATTTCATCCGGAAGCCGAGAAGGTCATCAGCATGCTTGAGGCTATAGGTTTTGCAGGTAATTTTCATATCTCGCCGCTGCCGCCGGACCAAAGGCCGTATCTGGTTGCCCATATCCAGACACCGGAGGGTATACGGCAGCTGAGCGCCCCTTGTTAGCGCTATTCGGACGTACGCTAAAAATGTGCATTGCTCGTTAACATGCTCTTTGGCCAGGAACTCTATGCTTGACGACCTCTTTTCCTTTCTTTTGTCGGTGCACTGGATGATGTTCTTTGCTCCGGTTGCAGCTCTCTGCGCGATTTTATACGGCTTTATTTCGATTCGGTGGATCAATAAACAACCGGCCGGTAACGCACAAATGCAGGCGATTGCCGCCGCCATACAGGAGGGAGCCAAAGCTTACTTATCGCGGCAATACCAGATCATCGCGGCGGTTGGCATGATTCTGTTCGCGCTAATTGCATTCTTCTTGAACTGGGAAACCGCAGGCGGTTTCTTTATAGGCGCGACGCTTTCGGCAATGGCCGGTTTTATCGGCATGAATATTTCGCTGCGCGCGAATGTCCGTACGGCCCAGGCAGCCTATCAAGGCACCGATCAGGCCTTTTGGGTTGCGATCAGAGGTGGCTCCATCACCGGCATGCTGGTTGCAGGCCTCGGGCTTTTGGCCGTCAGCGGCTACTACGAAATCTTACGGCTCTGCGATGTACCTGATCCCTTGCACGCGATGACTGGGGTCGCTTTCGGGGCCTCTTTGATCGCCATATTTGCCCGCCTCGGCGGCGGAATTTTTACCAAAGGTGCCGATGTCGGCGCCGACCTGGTCGGTAAAGTCGAGGCCGGCATTCCTGAGGACGACCCGCGCAATCCGGCCGTCATCGCGGATAATGTCGGCGACAACGTAGGCGATTGTGCCGGCATGGGAGCTGATTTATTCGAATCATACACTGCTTCGCTGATCGCAACGATGATCCTGTCGAGCCTTTTGGTAACAGGCAATCACAACATCACCCTCTACCCGCTCGTGTTAGTCGGCATCTCGATCCTGACCTCGATCATCGGCATCTTTTATATCAAGATAGGCCGCGACGGCAACATCATCTACGCCCTGTACCGAGGGATGATCGTATGTGCCGTTTTGACGATATTGATCTATTACCCGGTCACGCAATGGCTGCTCGGAGAGACTCTGATCATCAGTGGCAAGACGGTGCCGTCTCTGAATCTTTTTTATTCGGCAGTGATCGGTCTGGGTTTAATGGGCGCCTTAATGCCGGTGACCGTTTATTATACTTCCAGCGCCTATGCCCCAGTCCGATACATTGCCAAGGCATCGACGACCGGTGATGGCACGAATGTGATTGCAGGGCTCAGTGTGTCGATGAAAGCCACGGCGGCGCCGGTGATGCTGATTTGCGCGAGCATGTGGCTAACCTATCAGCTCGCCGGTTTGTTCGGCATTGCGATTGCTTCGGTCGGCATGTTGTCGTTGACCGGTCTGATCGTCGCGATGGATGCCTATGGACCGATTACCGATAATGCGGGCGGCATCGCCGAAATGGCAAAACTGCCCCCGGAAATTCGCAAGATTACCGATGCCCTGGATGCCATCGGCAACACCACGAAAGCGGTGACCAAGGGGGCTGACATGGGGTCTGCGGGGTTTGCGGCGCTGGTGCTGTTTTCTGACTATACCACTCAACTGGGAGGGCTGGTTTGCGACCTCGGCGATATCAGAGTCATTATCGGCTTGTTGCTCGGAGCCCTGATTCCCTATGTGTTTGCCGCACTGGCCATGGAAGCCGTCGGCAAGGCCGCCGGCGATATTGTCGATGAAGTCCGCCGTCAATTTAGGGAAATTCCCGGCATCATGGATTATACCGCCAAGCCGGATTATTCCCGAGCAGTCGATATACTGACCATTTCGGCGCTCAAAAAAATGTGGGTGCCGTCTTTATTGCCGGTTTGCGTTCCGATCATCGTGGGATTCACCTTAGGTAAAGAGGCTTTGGGCGGCGTGCTGATCGGTGCAATTGTTTCCGGCCTGTATCTTGCGATCTCGATGACCGTGGGGGGAGGCGCTTTCGACAACGCCAAAAAATATATCGAGGCGGGGCACTATGGCGGCAAAGGTTCTCCCGCGCATAAGGCCTCGATCACCGGCGATACCGTCGGCGATCCCTATAAAGATACGGCCGGC
>Ga0208269_100877_pt1 | contig 9400 bp, 9 predicted proteins | sample LakWasMe88_LOW11_2_FD_183912 | JGI IMG/M metagenome (GOLD analysis project Ga0208269, IMG submission 183912) | Freshwater sediment methanotrophic microbial communities from Lake Washington under simulated oxygen tension - Sediment Metagenome... | ecosystem: Environmental > Aquatic > Freshwater >...
CAGGCTAAGGAGATATAAGCATGCAAGTAATTTTATTAGAAAAAGTAGCTAACCTTGGTGTGTTAGGTGATGTTGTTAAAGTTAAAGACGGTTTCGGTCGTAACTTTTTGATCCCACAAGGTAAAGCTAAACGTGCAACTGAAGCTAACAAAGCTGAATTTGCAGCACGCCGTGCTGAATTAGAAAAACAACAAGCTGCAATTTTGGCTGGTGCACAAGCACGTGGCGAAAAATTAGCTGGTTTCGTTGTATCAATCACACAAAAAGCTGGTGTTGATGGTCGTCTGTTTGGTTCAGTAACCAACGGTGACATCGCTGAAGCTTTGGTTGCTCAAGGTCATGAAGTTGCTAAATCATTGGTTCGTTTACCAAACGGCCCATTGAAAACAATCGGTGATCACGCAGTAACTGTAGCGTTGCATCATGATGTTGTTGTTGACATCACTGTAACAGTGGTTGCAGAAGCGTAAGCTTTTATTGTTTTAAAAGAAAGCCGACCATATGGTCGGCTTTTTTGTTTTCTAGGCCGCATGTTCATGCAAGGCGTTCCCTCACTCGATATCTTTACTTGCCAAAGCACAATATCTAAACATTAAACACGACTGTAGCCGCAGTCCTTAATAATTAATTTTAGATGGCATAAATTCTTAGCGAGTTAATCGTGCACTGATATAATCACGGCTATGGCTGACGAACAATTAGATACATTTAAAGTACCCCCACATTCTGTAGAAGCAGAGCAATCCGTTATTGGCGGGCTACTGCTTGAAAATGAAGCGCTAGATAAGGTTGCGGATATTCTTCGCGCTAAAGATTTTTACCGCTATGACCACAAGCTTATTTTTGAGCACATTTCCAGACTGATTGAACACAATAAACCCGCTGACATCGTGACAGTGGCTGAGTCGCTGGAAAATGCGGCTGAGCTTTCTGGCGTAGGCGGCATTGCGTACCTAGGCTTGTTGGCACAAAACACGCCCACTGCCGCAAATATCCGCCGCTATGCAGAAATCGTGCATGAGCGTGCAGTGATGCGCCAATTGGTTGTAGTAGGCTCTGGTATTGCAGAAAGCGCTTATTTACCAAACGGTCGAGATGCGCAGCAGTTATTAGATGAAGCTGAAGCCAAAATCTTTCAAATTGCTGAGGGCGGCAAGCGCAGCAGTGAAGGTTTTATTGATATTAAAGTTTTACTGCCGCAGGTGGCGGATCGTATTGATCAACTGTTCTCACGCGACAATCAGTCAGACGTCACTGGTATCCCAACTGGCTTTGCTGACTTGGACTCAATGACATCTGGCCTGCAGGGCGGCGACTTGATTATTGTAGCTGGGCGTCCTTCTATGGGTAAAACCGCTTTCTCACTGAACATCGCGGAGAATGTAGCATTAGATACTGGATTGCCAGTGGCTGTGTTCTCAATGGAGATGGGCGGCGCACAGCTAGCAATGCGTATGATCGGCTCGGTAGGACGCTTGGATCAACACCGCATGCGTACCGGTAAATTAGAAGATGAAGACTGGGAAAAGCTCACCACTGCATTGGGTAAGCTAAACGAAGCGCCTATATTTATTGATGAAGGTGCAGGCTTAAGCAGCTTTGATGTACGTGCAAGGGCACGTAGATTACACCGTCAAACCGGTAAACTGGGCTTAATTGTTATCGACTACTTGCAGTTGATGGCTGCACCGGCAGGTAAGCAGGGCGAGAACCGTGCAACGGAAATTTCTGAAATATCACGGTCTTTAAAAGCCTTGGCTAAAGAGCTTGATGTGCCTGTAATTGCATTGTCCCAGCTTAATCGTGGTTTGGAGCAACGCCCAGACAAACGTCCGGTAATGAGTGACTTGCGTGAGTCCGGCGCGATTGAGCAGGATGCTGACGTAATCTTGTTTATTTACCGTGATGAGGTTTACAACCCAGACTCGGCAGATAAAGGCACTGCTGAGATTATTATCGGTAAACAGCGTAACGGCCCAATTGGTCGGGTTCGCTTGACGTTCCTTGGTCAGCACACGCGCTTTGAGAATTTTGCAGGTAGCGCACATATGGCAGACGAGTACTAGAGCTGAAGCATGCGTCCCATCCTTGCTACGGTTTCTCTTAATGCGTTACGGCACAATTTAACCGCTGTACGTAAGTTCGCACCACATTCAAAAACCATGGCAGTGGTAAAGGCCAATGGCTATGGGCATGGTTTAATCAACGTAGCTCATGGACTAAGTGCAGCGGATGGTTTTGCCGTGCTTGGTATCAATGAAGCCATAGATTTGCGCGATGCAGGGTTCCAGCAAACCATTTTGTTGTTAGAAGGGGTGTTTGGCGCGCAAGAGCTTAATGTTGCATCTAATTTAGGCCTGAGTGTTGTGATTCATTCGCAGCCGCAATTAGAAATGCTGGAGTCAGCACATCTGGTTAAGCCCATGCATGTGCACCTTAAAATGAACAGCGGTATGAATCGCCTAGGATTCCAACCCGAAGCCTTTATGCAGGCTCTAGAGCGCTTAACGGCTTGCAAAAATGTTGCTGACACCACGCTGATGACACATTTTGCAACCGCAGATGATGAAACGGGTATTGAAAAGCCATTAAGTCTATTTAAAACCATTACTCAAGGGCTCAATCTGCCCGTGTCTTTAGCCAATTCCGCTACGATTTTACGCCATCCAGATGCACATACTGATTGGGTGCGCCCCGGCATTATGCTGTATGGCGCCAGTCCAGTCGGTGATACTGCAGCTGCCGCCTATGGGTTGATGCCTGCGATGCAGTTCACCTCTGAAATTATTGGGGTACAGGAAGTTAAAGCTGGCGAAACTGTAGGTTACGGTAATCGCTTTACTGCAACGCAGCCTACTCGTGTAGGCATTGTGGCTTGTGGTTATGCCGATGGCTACCCAAGACACGCAGGTTTGGTGAGTAGCTATCAGGGCGGTGCGCCAATTGCGGTGGCAGGTAAATTAACCACCACATTAGGCCGTGTTTCTATGGATATGTTGTTTTGTGATTTAACTAATATACCCGAGGCTGGGATAGGTGCACCTGTTGAACTTTGGGGTAAACAGGTGCCTGTGGATGCCGTAGCAGCAGCTTCGGACACTGTAGGCTATGAACTACTTTGCGCTGTTGCGCCACGTGTGGCGATGAAAGTGGTTGACTGATGGCTAAAGCCAAAACCATTTACACCTGCACTGAATGCGGCGCAAGTGAGCCCAAATGGCAGGGGCAATGCCCAAGCTGCCATGCCTGGAATACTCTGGTTGAATCCATTGCTGAAACAGCCAGTGCCAGCCGCTTTGCGCCGCTAGCAGAAACCGCTGGCTTGCAAAAACTTGTAGAGGTAGAAGCCGCAGAAGTGCCGCGCCAACCCACAGGCGTGAGCGAGTTTGACCGGGTGCTTGGCGGTGGCTTGGTGCCTGGTGGCGTAGTGCTAATTGGCGGCGACCCAGGCATTGGTAAATCTACTTTACTGCTCCAAACCCTGTGCCATATAGGCAGTGCGCGTAAAGCTATTTACGTCAGTGGTGAAGAGTCACCACAGCAAATAGCCATGCGTGCTAAACGGCTGGGGTTGGATGCTAGCCCGATATCATTGCTTGCAGAAATTAATCTGGAAAAAATCATCGGCATGCTGCAAAAGCATAAGCCTGATATTGCGGTGATTGACTCTATTCAAACCGTATATTCAGAGGCTCTGCAATCAGCACCTGGCTCTGTGGCGCAAGTGCGGGAATGCTCCGCACAATTGACGCGCCTAGCAAAGCAGGCTGGCATTACTGTGATATTGGTTGGCCACGTAACGAAAGAGGGCGCTTTAGCTGGCCCGCGTGTGCTCGAGCACATTGTCGATACCGTGCTGTATTTTGAAGGTGACCAAAGCTCCAGTTTCCGCTTGATTCGCGCATTTAAAAACAGGTTTGGTGCGGTGAATGAGCTTGGTGTGTTTGCGATGACCGAAAAAGGGCTGCGCGAAGTTACCAACCCTTCTGCATTGTTTTTATCGCACCACAGTGAGCAGGTCGCAGGTTCTTGTATCACCGTGACAATGGAAGGCACACGCCCATTGTTAATTGAAATACAGGCGCTGGTGGATGAGGCACATGCACCTAATCCAAAACGCTTATGCGTGGGCTTAGAGCAGAACCGTTTGGCAATGCTGTTGGCTGTGTTACACCGCCATGCCGGTGTGGCATGCTTTGATCAGGATGTCTTTATCAACGCGGTGGGCGGCGTTAAAATTTCAGAGCCGGCAGTGGATTTAGCGGTATTGCTATCCATTACTTCTTCTTTAAAAAACAAACCATTAGATAATAAACTTATCGTATTTGGTGAAGTTGGTTTGGCGGGAGAGGTGAGGCCTGTGCAGCGCGGACAAGAGCGCTTGAAAGAGGCAGCTAAACTGGGTTTTACAAAAGCAATCGTGCCCAAAGCCAATGCGCCTAAGCAGCGTATAGATGGTATTGAGGTGGTTGCTGTTGAGCGTTTGGAACAAGCGCTTAACTATGTGAAAAATTATTGAGTTAAGAATTGTGATGCATAGAGCTTAGGATGCATTCGCAATCAAGTTCGCACAATAAACACCGCTTCTAACCGCACCTTCTATCGTAGCTGGGTAGCTAGCATAGGTGTAATCGCCGGCTAAATAAAGATTATTCTGTGCCGTCCGGTTAGTGGGGCGTGCCAAGTCAGGTACACATGAAAATGTGGCGCGCTTTTCTGCAATGACTTTATGCCATAACGGCTTAGGTAGATGCGGGAACGCCTGCTTTAACTCTTTTGCTACATGTAATGCCAGCGCATCTTGTGTCAGTTTTTGATGTGCGCCCTCGGCACTTACAATCACCGCCAGCAATCCTTTTTCTCCGCACAGTTCGCCTCTATCAAACACCCACTGACTAGTAGTGTTGGCCAAGCCAGTCATCACCTGAGGTAACCTGATCTCGGCTGGGTATTGCAAATACACAGTGTAAATGGGCTGGTATTGATAATGCTGTGTTTTATCCTGGCTAGCCTTGAGCTTGGGGAGTTGCGCTAACAACTTATCTGTTCTGGCTGGCGAGGTGGCAACAATCACATGGCTAAAGTGCAGCGTGCCATGTTTAGTTTCTAAATCAAAACCATCATCAGCCTCTACCAATGAGCGTATCCGGTGGTTTAATTTGATGGTGCCGCCTTTAGCTTGTATGTAGTGCGCTACAGGCTGAGAGATTATTTTTGATAAGTCCAGCTTAGGGATCAGAAAGTCGCTATTTTTTTTATGCCCGCTAAATGTGTCTCGCAATATGTTTAAAAAGATGCGGCTGCTCGCTTTCTTAAGCGGTGTGTTTAACGCAGCTAAGCACAGCGGCTCCCATAGCATTTGGATTAACTTTTTTGTCTGCTTATGTTGCTTTAGAAAGTTAGCTAACGATAAGTCAGTACTAATTTCATAGCTAGAGGCTTGCAGATGCCGCATGAACTTTAGCGCAGCGACTCGCTCGCTCAATGTCAGGCCTTTGCACAACAAGAAGCCGACCAGCATATTGAGTGGCGCAGGCAAAAAATGTGCAGACTTTAGTGAGAATGCCGATTTAGCCGCACCAGACTGCATATTCAGCTGTAACGGTAGCCGTAAAAAGGCTTCATTTTCTTTAACACCAGCTTTTTCCAGCAGGGATAGCGTGGCGCTGTAAGCACCCAATAAAATATGCTGGCCATTATCCAGCAATTGTAATAAATCTTTATTCTCAACCACCACACTGCGCGCACGCCCACCAAGTTGTGAGCTGGCTTCAAACAGGGTGACAGCGTAGCCACGCTCAGTTAAGCTTGCAGCCGCACTTAAACCGGCACAGCCGCCGCCAATGATTGCAATATGCTGATTTGTGTTCACACGTACTCTCAGTAATCGTTATTAAGTGTTAAAGCAAATGCTTAATCCATGTGCTGAAAGCAATCCAAAGTTTGCGCAGTGTACCCAGTGAGGTACGCGCATTCATTACTTTCTCTGCGCCATCCACTTTTATTTCACGCAGCAATGTGCGGTAAATCGCAGTCATGATTAAGCCTACACGCTGATTCTTTTTGTCCTCGGCAGGTAGCTCATTGAGTGCTTTATCGTAATACGTTTCAGCACGCTCAATTTGGCTTTCTAGCAGCTTTTTTACAGCGTCAGATTCACGGCTTTTTAATATGTCGTCTTCTGTGACATTGAATTTCGCCAGCTCGTCTAACGGAATGTATATGCGGTTGCGGCGCGCATCCTCACCCACATCTCTGACAATGTTCGTGAGTTGAAATGCCATGCCGAGGTCATGAGCGAATTTAAGCGTTTTTCTATTCTTAAAGCCAAAAATCTGGGCGGAGAGTATGCCTACAACGCTGGCGACGCGGTAGCAGTAGAGCTGCAGCTGCTTAAAGTCTTCATAGCGATTGAAGTTTAAATCCATCTCCATGCCATCAATAATCTCGTGAAAGTGCTCTTCATCTAATTGAAATTTCTTGATGACAGGCTCTAGCGCTTTCGTCACTGGATGTATGGGTTTGTTTAGATATAAGTTGCGAATTTCATCTTTCCACCAGGCTAGCTTGACTTGAGCCACTTTTAACTCAGTACACTCATCGACTACGTCATCTACCTCACGGCAAAAAGCATACAGTGCGGTAATCGCCTCACGCTTCTGCTTTGGTAAGAACATAAAGCTGTAATAAAAACTGGAGCCGCTTTTTGCTGCTTTTTCTTGGCAATATTGCTTTGGGGTCATATGAAGATTATTGAAACTAAGTAATTAATGTTTATAGCTTAAGCAAGGCTTTAGAAAAGACGATAGCCCAATCCAAGTAGTTGAGTTTGGGTCTGTGGTTGAACACGTCGCCATTCACCGCGCTAATTTTATGAATAATGCGCTCACCGCCAGCGATAATCATGCGCATTTCAAAACCGATGCGTCCTTTTAATATCTTTCCTAGCGGTTTACCTGCACTCAGCAGGGCATGCGTGCGGCGCAAGTTGAAATGCATAAACTGCTGCCAATAGTCATCAACAGGCTGCGTTGCATTTACATATGCTCGAATCGTTTGTTCGCTGATGCCAAAGGCCTGCAACTCATCCTGGCATAGATAAATACGTTGCTTACCTTCGTTTTTCTTAAAGTCAATCGCAATGTCCTGCAGAAAATTAATCAGCTGTAATGCAGAACAAATATGATTGGAATACGCAATATTTTCTGGGGTTGCTTGCTGGTACAAATGCAACAAAAGGCAGCCGATAGGGTTTGCAGAGCGTGTGCAGTAATCGAGTACATCTTCGTAATCCGCGTAGCGAGTTTTCGTTACATCTTGGCTGAACGCATCTAACAAATCGTAAAATGGAGAAAAAGGTAGCTTTCGTGCACGTATCATTTGACCTAATGCCACAAAAAAAGCAGATTTTGGCTCGATGTAAGCTTGCAGCAAATCAAGCTCATCGCGAAAACCATTCAGCAAATTCAGGCGCTGCTCGATAGTCAGATCGCCTTCATCGGCAAAATCATCCGCTTGCCGCGCAAAGCTGTAAATTAAAGCGATAGGCTCCCGTAAATACTCAGGCAAAAAGCATGATGCGACAGGGAAGTTTTCATAATGGCGGCTGGCTAAGTCGAGGCTTTGTTGAGCCACTGCTGCTGACGAATCGCTAGACGTTGAGCAAATATTTACCATGGCGTGAGTATGCCACAAAATTAAATTATTTTTGGCGGCAAAGGCCGGTATTTCTGATGAACATTTGTTTTTATCAGGCGGTAAATTTTTTAAGAAAATAATTAAAGCTTTGTTAAAATAAAAACGTACTCATATAGAAAGAGATTATGTTAGCGATTATTGGCGGCACAGGTATGACGCAACTAGATAATTTAAATATTACTAGGCGTTTAATTGTAAGAACTCCTTATGGTGAGCCATCACAGCCACTGATATTCGGTGAGATTTCTGGGCGGGAAGTCATTTTCTTGGCGCGCCATGGCAATGGACACACCATTCCGCCTCATGAGGTTAATTACCGCGCCAATATTGCAGCTTTGCATTTACAGGGCGTGACTGAAATTGCAGCGATTGCGACGGTAGGGGGTATTCACCCAGATTTATCCGCAGGAAAAATAGTAATCCCGCATCAGATTATTGATTACACCTACGGTAGAAAAACAACCTTTCATGACGGGATTAGCAACCCAGTGAAACATATCGACTTTACAGAACCATACAGTCAATCATTACGTGAAAAGTGGCAAAGAGCAGCCATCGCGGTAGGTGAAGAGGTGGTTAATCATGGTGTATATGCCGCTACACAAGGCCCTAGACTGGAGACAGCAGCAGAAATTAACCGCCTAGAGCGTGATGGGGCAACTATTGTAGGCATGACAGGTATGCCAGAAGCAGCGCTAGCACGTGAACTCGGCATAGGCTATGCAACGATTTGCCCTGTAGCAAACTATGCGGCTGGTCGAGGTGATAATTTACATGAAATTAAATATGAGGAAGTTATCTCTAACTTAAACCTCACCATGGCGCGTGTGCGCAACATCATTGCGCAGTTGGTTAAGCAAAATGGGCATCACTAATTGCCTTAAGAGCATATTAATTTAGGCAATGTGGTGTTATCGGATTTAAAGGTTTAAGGTGAAAATATGGCAATTAAAACTGTATTAAGAATGGGCGAGCCATGCTTGCTGACAAAAGCTGAGCCTGTGAAACAGTTTGATACAGCAGCATTGCATGAATTAATCCAAGATTTAGAAGATACCATGCAACATATGAATGGTGCCGGCATAGCAGCTCCACAAATTGGCGTAAGCCTAAGGGTTGTGATTTTTGGGCAAAAAGAGTCTACGACGATTAATCCACGGTATCCAGATGCGGATGCAGTACCTTACACCGTGCTAATAAACCCTGAATTAACATTTATTGGCAATAAAATTGAAAATGATTGGGAAGGGTGCTTGTCAGTTCCCGGAATGCGAGGTATAGTGCCGCGTCATCTGAAATTGCACTACACGGGCTCTGATCAGTACGGTAATAAAATCGATAGATTAGTTAGCGGCTTTCATGCGCGAGTGGTTCAGCATGAGTGTGATCACTTAGATGGTGTTTTATATCCGATGAGGATAAAAGATTTAAAAGATTTTGGATATTCTGATGTTTTTTTTCCAAATCAGGATGTTCAAGATGAATAATTTGTTGTTATAATGCTGACCTCGTAACGCAAGTAACGATTTAGATGGAAGAGTGGCAGAGCGGTTTAATGCTACAGTCTTGAAAACTGTCGTGGGTGCGAGCCCACCGTGAGTTCGAATCTCACCTCTTCCGCCAAGAATTTTAAGCCGCTTAACTTTACAATTAAGCGGCTTTGTTTTTAAACGTTAGTATCATCAAACATTATCCTAGGAAT